>OFFF01002022.1_pt1 | contig 12005 bp, 10 predicted proteins | sample 1521301 | NCBI WGS metagenome assembly OFFF01 (sample SAMEA3504101, study PRJEB24116) | mouse gut metagenome | biome: mouse gut; feature: mouse-associated habitat; material: faeces | place: Denmark | collected 2011
CGCAGTCGGCACAGCTCCCATTATCGGATACCAGTATGGCGCCGGAAACCATGCCGAGCTGAAAAACCTATTAAAACGAAGCCTTGTCATTATCAGCATTGTTTCCGTCTGTATGTTTGGGCTTGGAGAAGTTTTAGCAAAGCCCCTCACCCATATCTTTGTGGGATACGATAAGACACTGCTTGTAATTACGCTCCGCGCGTTCTTTATTTTTTCCTTCTCCTTTTTATTTGCCGGATTATCCATTTTCGGGTCGTCCTTTTTCACCGCCTTAAACAACGGATTAGTTTCCGCTTTGATTTCCTTTTTGCGGACGCTTGTCTTTCAACTGGCGGCTGTGCTGATTTTCCCGCTTATCTGGGAACTTGACGGCATCTGGGCGTCCATTATCGCTGCAGAATGTTTATCGGCTATCGTAACCGTCCTGTTTTTAATCCGGATGCGGAAAAAATACCACTATTAACCATGGATTTCATAATACCTTGCCGAATACGGCTCTAAATCCAACACATACGTCCCATCTTCCGATTCCGGCTCCATACGCCCCGTTTCTTCTTCCCCGCGGCTTGACAGCAAAAGCGTAAGCATTTTGGAGTCCGGAATTTTTAGCCTGTAGTTTGGCTGCTTCTCATCGGAAAAACAAAAAACTGCCGCAATGCGTTCCGTCTTGCTTCTCCGTTCAAATGCGTAAATACATTTGCTTTCCTGATGGCAGTCCAACCAGACAAAACCGGACGTTTCATAGTCTTTTTCAAAAAATGCCGTATGTTTTAGATAAAAATGGTTCAGGCGGATCATAAACTGATGAAATGACTTGTGCGCCGGATATTCCAATAAATTCCAGTCCTGTTCCCGTTTTTCGTCCCATTCCCGCAAATGCCCGATTTCATTGCCCATAAAGTTTAACTTTTTTCCGGGATGCGCATACATATACATATAAAACGCTTTTGCCTGTAAAAATTTGTCGTCATACAGTCCATACATTTTCTGTAAAACCGTCGCCTTTCCATGCACAACCTCATCGTGGGAAAGCGGCAAAAGAAAGCGTTCGTTATAATAATACATCATGGAAAAAGTAAGCTTATGATAATTTTCACTGCGGTAATTTGGCGCTGTGCGGAAGTAATTCAGCGTATCGTTCATCCAGCCCATATCCCATTTATAGTCAAAGCCAAGACCGCCCCCGGATACCGCCTTCGTAACGCCCGGATAAGACGTGGAGTCCTCCGCCGCAAGAATCGCCGAAGGATGAAGCCCTTTTAACCCCTGATTCATATACCGCAAGAATTCCACCGCATTCAAATTCACGCCCCTTTCCGGATTGCCCTGCCAGTAAATCGCCCGGCTTATGGCGTCCATCCGAAGCCCGTCCATATGAAATTCCTTTAACCAGTAGTTTGCAGCCGACTGCAGAAAGCTCCGTACCTCTCCCCGGGAATGCATAAAATTACAGCTTCCCCACTCGCTGACCCCCACCGCGCCGTTGGGATACTCGTAAAGCGCAGTTCCGTCAAAACGCGCCAGCCCGTAGTCGTCCACCGCAAAATGTACGGGAACAAAATCCATTATAACCCCAATCCCGTTCCGGTGACAGGCGTCCACAAACATTTTAAGCTGCCGCCCCGTCCCATATCTGGACGTGGGGCTGAAAAACCCCGTCCCCTGATATCCCCAGGACTCGTCGCTCGGATACTCGTTTAAAGGCATAATTTCCAGATAATTATAACCCTTTTCTTTCAGATAGGGAATAAGAAGATTCGCCATTTCCTCATAACTGTACCAGTCTTCCGGGGACTCGCCCGGTTTGCGAAAGCTTCCGAAATGAACCTCATAGATATTAAGCGGCTTATTTTTACATGCGCTCCTTTCTGACATCCATGTCATATCCTGAAAACAATAATCACCCATCTCCCGGATAATGGACGCATTGTGAGGCCGCAGCTCCATCCCGAACCCGTAGGGGTCGCAGTGGTCTATGAAATGGCTTTCTCTGTCGTAAACCCGGTATTTATACATCATCCCCGGCCTGGCATTGTCGACCCGGCATTCCCAGAAATTTCCGTCGTAAGTCTTATTCATGCCGTATTCCTGCCAGCCGTTAAACTCTCCTATCAGGGAAATCCGCAGCGCCCCCGGCGCAAAGACGCGGAATACCGTTCCGTTATTTTCATAGTGCGCTCCCAGATACTCGTATGCGTCAAATATTTTTCCTGTGTAAAATCCGTAAAAATCCATATTCTTCTCTCCTTCCACAAAATAGACAATGGTTGTTTTTCCTGTTATAATAAATTTCACTTACAATATTTTTATCGCAGAAGGCAGACAAATTCCACCGTCAATCCCTTCTATTCGACGGATAAACAACTTTTTGGGAAAATCGTCGGCCTGGTACAAAAAACAGGAGAAGCAACATGGATATCCGAATTGAAAAGACAGAAAAAGCCATCCGAAACGCTTTTATTGAGCTGCGCTCCGGAAAGCCTCTTGAAAAAATCACCGTAAAGGAACTGTGCCAGTTAGCCTATATCAATAAGTCAACCTTTTATTCCCATTATGAGGATATTTACGCCCTTTCCGATGCCTTAGAGCTTGAAACCGTGGCGTCGATTACAAACAGTATTTCACGCAGCTATGAATATTCCGCCGAAAACCTTGACGTTTTTACAAGGGAGCTGTGCCTTGCCTTTTCCGCCCACACTTCGCTGATTAATATCCTGTTTTCCGGCAAAGAAAAGAGCCGTCTGGCCGGCCGGCTGGAAAACGCCATAAAAGAATTGGTATTCCGAAAATATCCGGAATACCAAAACAATGTGGAAATCAATATTCTTTTATCCTACTGCATACAGGGCGCGTATTACGCCTATGTCAATAACCAGTCCGCCGACGTTGACACTTTGATTCAGGTGATTGAAAATATCGCGAGGACGTTAAAGCCGCTGTATGCGCCCTCCTGACCGCATTGTTTCGCAGCGTGCCCTCATTTTCTTCTGCCATGACAGCTTTTAAACTAATCGGCTTTAGCAAGACCAAAGTGCCGCTCTGCTTTTTGTACCGTTTCCTCAATCATACTGTTTTCGGTTCTTTCAATCCAAAAATAGTTACTGCCTTTGATATCATTATACCTTTTCTCATTGAGAGCTTTTAAGGTCGCATTACATACCGCCTTTGCTTTTTCAACATCAGACGCGCCGTTAATAAAATCGCTGAATCCCTGATGGTCAGAACGATTACAGTAATCCTCAATCAAATTCGACGGTTCTTTTATAAAAAACGCTATTCGGGATGCTTCCGTATACTTTGCAGCTTCCTCCACTGTCAAATGACAGTCGCACAGTACAATTTTATTTTGTGAAAGACGAATCAAATCCAATATTACAAAATCTAATTGTTCCCTTGTGTTACCAATCAGCCATTCTTTATATTCCTCTACAGTACGCCCAAAAAACGCATCCGCATCTTTAAAAATTTTATTCATTGACGGCTGAAAAGCAGAATCTGAAATTTTTTGATGATTTTCAAACTGCTCGTCAACATCATAAACCAATAAATTATGTCGTTTAGCCAGCTCTCGTGAAATTGTTGTCTTTCCGCCGCAAGGAGTTCCGGTTATAAAATAAACATTTTTCAAATATTCTTTGATTACATTGTCCTGAAATACCATTACAATGCCTCCATACGGCCTGTCAGTAACTTGATGGCGTACCATACGGCCACGCCGGCAGGCGGTTCTTCGTTTATCAATTATTCAAACCTGACAGCATCGCCGTTTTGTGTATATAATATCTCCCAGACAAAGGTCTGGAAATTCACCGTCAGCGACGCCCACTCTTTCCCGTTTTCCCATTTAAGTCCCAATGTATGCTCATCCGTATCCAAAAGGGTGAACTTTCCTTCGAAAGCGGGATGGCTGTTGCGCAGTATCATAAGCCGGTTCATCTTCTTCACCACAGGACACTTAAACGCTTCCTCGATTTCCTCCAGCGAATAGTTATGCCGGTTTACGTCCCGGGCCTGCCCCGTCTCACGGAAATAGTCAAAATCATTCCGGCCGGCAAACAGTCCCACATAATATACCTGGGGAATTCCGGGCGTGAAAAACTGCACCGCTCTCGCCATTAAATATCTGTTGTCGTCGGCGCCTAACGCATCATAATAAGTACAATTAATCTGGTAAGTGTCAAACTTAGAAAAATTTACCTTCAGATTGCGGACCGTATACAACTGATAAATCTCCGGATTCTGCTCAAAAACCCGCTGCTTGGTTTCCAGAACCTCTTCGTCCGGAAGGAGATAGCGCACGTCGACTACGCCAATGCCGTCATGGGTATCCAGCGTGGTGAACTGCTTTTTGGGGCAGAGCCTGAGCCAGTTTTTCAGATAAAGAGTACGCCCGAAATACACGGCGTTCAGTATCAGCATCGGTAGCTGGAAATCATAGGTGTAAACGTCCTTTTCCTGCAGCTTTTGCTGGATGAAATAATTTTCGTGGATTTCCGGCAAGACTTCTACGCCGGTTCCCTCAAGCGCGTCCTGACACTGCTTCAGCAGATTCCAAATTTCAGGTTCCACAAAGAAGCAGCTTGTTCCTTTTCTTTTGGCGGCGTAAGCCATGGCGTCTGTACGAATCAGAGAAATTCCCCTGTCCGCCAGATTGCGGAGCTGCTGCGCCAGGAATTTTTTTGCCTCCTCTGAATGGAGACAGTCAATGTCAATCTGCTCTTCGCTGAAAGTGGTCCACAGCCTTTCCGTAGTCCCGTCCTTAAACCGCGCGTCAATATAGGGAACCACCTGCCGTTTATACAGCTTATTTTCCTCTTCTTCGGTAGGTTCTCCGTCCCAGAACTTATTCCATTTAATGAAAAAGTCATTGTACCTGGACGCTTCGTGCTTTTCCATATAATCCTGATAAATTTCACTGCGAACAGACATATGGTTAATCATATAGTCGCACATAAGATAATATTTTTCCGATAACGTTTTGATATCGCTCCAATCCCCGAAAGCGGGTTCCACCTGCTCGTAGGTTATCGGCGCAAATCCCCGGTCTCCGGAAGAGGGGAAAAAGGGGAGAATATGCACCCCGCCCACCGCCTTATCCAGATATTGGGATAAAGTAAAATCAAGGTCCTTTAAATTTTTTCCAAGACTGTCGGGGTAGGTAATCAACATGATTTTATTACTGACATTCTTTTTCATGCGTTGCCTCCATTCTGCTTTTTCAAGTAGTTTTTCTTTCTATTAAATTAACCGGTATGAGTGTCAGCTTCTGAATTTCTTCGCCGTTAATCATACCAATGATATTTTTTATTGCTGTTTTGGCCAGCAACTGGAAATTCTGCTGTATTGTCGTCAGCGGCGGATACATCAGCTCACTGATGAAAATGCCGTCGTAGCCCATGATGCGGATTTCGTCAGGGATACGGTACCCCTGCGTCAGCGCATAGCTTACGCCCTGGGCAGCCAGGATATCATTACTGAAAAATATGCCGTCCATACCCTCGTTTTCATAGAAAACGAGATTTATCAGGTCGCGCATGGCTGACAGATTGGTAACTTCCCTTCTGTTTTTATATACTTTGCAGGATATTCCCAGCTTTTGGCATTCCTTCTCAAAAGCAAAGGTACGTTCGTCCGCATAGCGGTACGCCTCGAGACGGCCGCCCACATGTACCACCTTTCTGCATTTTTTGCTGTACAGGTGGCGGGCCGCCAGAATCCCTCCCTGGCGGTCATCGGACATGACGCTGCAGGATTCCTCCAAAAGGTGGTTCAGCAGCTCCAGAATAGGAACCTTACAACGGCGCCGCATTTCCATGGCCGTCTCCGGATTGATATAGGTGCTGATGATAATGCCGCTGACCTGCCGGGACAAAAGGTATTCCAGGGCGCGGAATCTTTCTTCATCGCTGTTGCCCGTAGCCGTAAAAAGAATGTGAAACTGGTTCTCTTTCGCCCAAAATTCAATCTCCTGGGCCAGCTCGCTGTGAAAAGGATTGTTAAAAAACGGAAGCATTACTCCCAGTACGTTGTCTTTTCTTCCCACCAGCGTTCTGGCATAAGTGTTCGGATAATACCCCAGTTCCTCGATGGCATCGTTTACCTTTTTTATGGTCTTTTCCGTCAAAGGTTCCTTTTTATTAATTACCCGGGAAACCGTTGCCACGGAAACTCCGGCATGCTTTGCTACATCTTTAATCGTTACCATCCAGACACCTTCCTTTTATGATATTTTAAGCCTTTTTACACTTGTAAATTGTCAGAAATCAGGATTATTTTACCATAAAAGAAAAATTTAAGCTACTGTCTGTCCCTTCGGGCGCTCATATGCCGGAACAGTTACCGCTTTTTCTCAGGCTTTCACCGCACCTGATACAATGCCTCCCACAATATACTTCTGCAGGAAAATAAACAGGACAATAATAGGCGCCACACACATTACCAGAGCGGCCATCATCAGACCGAAATCGCTGGTAAATGTTCCCACAAAAGTACGGATAGCGATTGGAAGCGTATAAAGCTTTTCTCTTGTCAGCACCAGACTGGGCAGCAGATAATCATTCCACAGCCCAAGAGTCTGAAGAATCATATTGGTGGCCAGAATGGGCTTCAGCAGAGGAAATACAATCTTCCAGAAGGTGTACATGGGGCCGGCTCCGTCGATATAAGCCGCTTCCTCCAGTGAGATGGGAATCCCCGTCTTGATAAATCCGTGACAGAGGAAGGTGGCAAATCCTGTGCCGTAGGCGAAGTTCATAACCACCAGAATCAACCGGGAATTAAGCAGTCCCAGCCTGCCGCCATAGATGGCCAGCACCGGCAGCATGATAACCTGAAAAGGCACCACCATGTAGGATATCAGCAGCAGATAGCTGATTTTGCAGGCCACATAATCCCTCCGTACCAGAATGTATGCGCACATGGACGAGAAAAAAATCAGTGCCGTTATGGAGAGCGCCGTCACAAAAAGCGAATTAAAAAACGCCTGGAAAAAGTTCATATTGATAAAGGCATTTTTGTAGTTGATAAACTGGGGGCCCATATCATCCACCAGATTTAAGGGGAATTTTATGATATTGACCTTCCTCTTAAAAGAGTTGATTAAAACCAGTACAAAAGGAACCATGTAAAGCACAAAGAGCACAAAAGCACCCGCGGTCAAAAGCATCCGTATGACTTTCTTTTTTGTTCCGCCAACCGCAGCCGCCGTATTTTTTTTATCCATTATGCCTCTACCTCCTTCCTGCTGGTGACTTTAAGCTGTATCAGAGCCACAATCAACATGATAATGAAGAACGCAAAAGCCTCTGCCTGTCCTTCCCCGTATTCATGGTAGGTAAAAGCTTTGTCGATAATGGTCATAACCGCCATCTTTGTGGAGTTGTAAGGCCCTCCTTCCGTCAGGGAAAGGTTCAGGTCATACACCTTAAAGGTAGTGGAAAGCGTCAGGAAGAAACAGATTGTAAACGACTGCATCATTAGAGGCAGACGAATCCGGGTCAGAATCTGGCTGCTGGTAGCGCCGTCGATTTTGGCCGCCTCTATGTAATCCTGGGATACCCCTACCAGTCCCGCGATATAAATCAGCAGCATATAGCCGGATTCTTTCCAGACCTGAACAATGACCATTGCCCAGAACGCGGAAATCTCACCTCCAAGCATGGACTTTTCCGGGAAAACCGGCAGCGTGGTCAGCACACGGTTGAAAATAAACTGCCAGATAAAACCAAGCACTATGCCGCCAATCAGGTTCGGCGTAAAGAAACCCGCCCGCAGAAAGCTTTCTCCCCGAATGCCGCTGGTCAGCAGAACCGCCAGAAGAAAAGCTATTACGTTAGTCAGGCTCACCACCGCAATCACGTATTTAAAAGTCAGTAAAATAGACCCCCAAAATTCCGTATCATGGAACAACGCGATATAATTCTGTATGCCGACAAATGTCTTTGTCGCGGCTATCCCGTCCCAATTTGTCATGGTAAGATAAATACCATAAAAGAACGGAATAATGACAAAAAGCAGAAATGCAGCCATGGACGGGCCGGCGAACATGGCAAAGAGCGCGGCCTTTCTTGAAAATTTTTCTTTTCTGTTCATAGTTTTTACCCCATTTTTCAGAATGAGGCTGCGTTATACAGCCTCATTTGCTATCTTGTTCCTGTTTTCAGGAATTATCTGCCATTGGGTTCATTGTTTTTCCAGTAATCATTCAGTACGTCCGCTACGGCACGGATATCTCCCTCGCCGGTCATAAGCTTCTGAATAGAGGGCGTAATCGTGTCTCTGTAGTCGCTGGGGAAAGAAAGCGGCAGATAGGTAACCGTATCCCCATTGGAGATATACTCCATCAGAGCCTTGTTAATCGGGTCGGAAGGAACATTCGGATTATTGGTGAAAGCGCACACAATGCCAAGTTCCTCAATCAGAGCCTTCTGTCCCGCTTCGTCCATAACCAGATAATTCAGAAATTCCTTTGCAGCAGCCTGCTGTTCCTCAGTAGCATGAGAATTATCAACCACAATATATTTTGTAGGAGCAGCCATTACCTTGCCGGCACTGGAAGAACCGTTGGGATACGCCATAATGGTATAGTCATCCGACTTGGACGCACCCATAGATTCCAGCTCAGGCCATGTCCAGGTTCCGTTTAACAAAAATCCCACCTCTCCGTCAGCCAGAGCAAGAACTGTCATGTCATGGTCGGCGTTCAGAGGGTCTGCCTTGTTGATATTGTATTCAGCCATTACCCTGCTCATAAGGTCCGCGTGCTTATAGAATAATTCATCTTCATAGATATCCTTGCCGCCTTTTACAGCGTCAACCAGAGCAAAAGCACCGTCACCTGTACCGTCCTGATAAGCATAGAACGGATAGAAGTCATGGCCTACCATAGACCAGATATCAGGAAGAATCGCCACAGGCGTTTCCATACCGTTACCCCGCATTTCTTCCAGAAGCGCTTCAAAATCCTCAATGGACTTGTAATCGGCGGCTGCAAATTCACGGCCGATATTCTCTTCCACCACGGCTTTGTTCACAACGATACAGTGGCTCTCCACCGTGAGAGGGAAACCGTAAAGCTTGCCGTCCACATACTTACTCATATCCGAGTACTCTGTCCATTCCTCGCCGTCCAGAGGAAGCAGATGCTCGGATGCAAAATCAAGTACGTTGGCATCGTCCACAACCGCCAGAATCGGAGCATCGCCGGACTGATAATTTGCCATCAGTGTATCATTGGGATTGGAAGTTTCGGTAATCTCAAAAGTAACGCCGTGGGCATCTCCCCACGCGCTGGTAACCTTCTTAAACGCGTCCGTAATTTCCGGCTTGGAATTAAGGAAAGTCAGAGTGATTCCGCCATAATCGGAGCCTCCCTCGTCTGATGCGGGAGCTTCTGCCTGTTCACTGCCATCAGCCTCATCGCTGCCTGTCTCTTCGGCCGGCGCGTCCGCCTCCGTGCCTGCTGCCGGCTCCGTGTTCTCTTTCGCAGCATCTCCGCCACTGCCGCAGGCCATCAATGATACTGCCATAGCCGCCGTCAGAAACCTAGCAAGTACTTTTCGTTTCATAAAATTATCCTCCTTTTTATATTTCGTGCTTGTTGCGTGTTGTACGCCATATTATATTTTATGCTTTCATAAATGTCAATCGTTTACATATGTATAATATCAACAAATTTATATATTTGTTTTTGTCCATAATCAATAACCAGGAGGGATTTATGTAAATTTTACATGTATTATACAGCTTTTTATGCGTTATTATTGTAAGTTTTAACATGATTTTATCCTCTGTTTTTATTGACTTTCCCGCTTTATATTCTTATAATGTAAACGTATTTAATATATTGGTTTTTTATCTGCTTTATTTACCGTTTTGTTTTGACAAAACCTGTTAATTACCCTGATTTTTATTGAAAACCAGAAATAATAACGATTACATTTTACACATATCCAGAAACAAACATAACCAGCGCGTAAACCGCGCCGGGAAAGGAGTATTTCTATGAGTCATTTAATCGTTGTATCCTCCGACGCCATGGTCGGAGAAGACCTTGCCTATTTCAAAACGCTTTCCTCCTACCTCAAATGTTTTCAGGGAGGCGCGGAAATTACCAATGTTTCGTCCATCTATCCCTCCGTTACATTTCCCGCCCATGCCACCATGATTACCGGCATGTATCCGGAGCACCACGGCATTTTTTCCAACATGCAGTTAATTCCGGGCGGCGACCCAACGCCCTGGCAGTGGAACTATGATTTTCTTAAGTGTACGGATATTTTCCGGGCTGCAAAAGCCGCCGGAAAGACTACGGCTGCCGTTTTCTGGCCGGTGACCGCAAACAATCCCGCCATCGACTACCATATCGCAGATTACTGGGCGCAGGGCGGTACGGACACTACCCTGCAGGCTTTCGCCAGAACCGGCTCTTCGCCGGAAGTACTGGAAATTGTAAAAAAACATCAACACCTCTTTTGGGGAAAGGAACGGGAACATCCCAACAGAGATGATTTTGGCATGGCCTGCGCGGCGGATATTTTCCGCACTTTTAAGCCGAATCTCCTTTTTGTTCACCCCGCCAATATTGACGACGCGCGCCACACGGGAGGCGTTTTAGGCCCCCATTTGATTCCGGCCATTGATGATTTGGACCGCTGGCTCAATAAGCTCTGGGCGGCGGTAGAAGAAACCGGAGAGGCGGAAAACACAGATATTTTTCTGGTCAGCGACCATGGCCAGCGGGACGTCCGCCGCAATATCAGCCTGAACGTGCTTTTTGCCGAGAATGGTTTCATTCGGCTCGCGGAGGATGGCTCGGTGGATTCCTGGGACGCCTATTGCCTTTCCAACGGCATGTCAGCCCTGGTTTTCCTGCGGGATAAGGACGATTTGTGCCTGCAAAAAAAGGTTTATTCCTTTTTGGAGGAACTGCTGGATGAGGAGGTTTACGGGTTTTCCCGTATCTATACCGAGGAGGAGTCCCGAAAGGAAGAGCGCTTCGGCGGACCTTTCTCCTTTGTATTGGAAACCGACGGCTATACCAGCTTCGGCGATTACTTAAAACGCCCCCTGGTGCGGGATTTAAGCAATGAGGACTACCGGTTCGGGGCCACCCCCCACGGCTATTTGCCCAATACCGGTCCCCAGCCCATCCTTTTGGCCAAGGGGCCTTCCATCCGGAAAAATGTAGTTCTTTCCGGAAGCCATATCGTCAACGAGGCGCCAACTTACGCCAAGATATTGGGAGCCAGACTGCCGAATGCGGACGGAAAGGCGATTGATGAGATTTTGGTGTGAGGTAAGATATAGACCGTAGAAAAGGGAGCTTTCCGAGAAATCAGAAAGCTCCCTAAGATTCAGTTTTTTAATGTATATAAATCATAAACAAAAACGTCAATTCGTTGTTCTCCGCCACTCGAATCGGTAAACTGAAATTTTATGGGTATAAATAACCTTGCACATATTCTAACGAAACATCCATTCTTTCGGCAACCTGTTCATCAGTCATGCCAGTATTTTTAAATCTTTTTACAACGATTTCCATACTTTCGCCGACTTCGATAATATGATAATCAGGGTCGTAAAATCTTATGACCCGCTGCCCCCAACTATGCTCTATCAAACCATGAACATATACTATATCAAATTTCTTCACATGGTCTAAAAATGTGTCAAAATCTGTTTCTTCAAAAACAAGTTCAATTGCATTATTGTGCAGACTCACATCTTTATCAGCTATAAAATGCTGCCAGGTATCCATAGTTTGAAGTGCAAATCCTCCGGTTAATGTAACATTAGCGCCTAAGTCTACAATAACGTCCAAGCCCAGAACATCGTGATAAAATCTTTTGCTGATTTCCATATCCTTAACCGATATAAGTGTACTTATATATTTCATTCTATTTCCTCCATAAATTATAAGCTGCCTGCGTCTTTTATGTTTTGAGTATATCATTCACAGCATCCATTTTCTACCATAAAATATGGGGCACAGACAATTCTTGGTG
>OFFF01002027.1_pt1 | contig 11970 bp, 8 predicted proteins | sample 1521301 | NCBI WGS metagenome assembly OFFF01 (sample SAMEA3504101, study PRJEB24116) | mouse gut metagenome | biome: mouse gut; feature: mouse-associated habitat; material: faeces | place: Denmark | collected 2011
GAGGGCGCAACCTCCGCAAAGCGGGGGTTGTCATCAGTCGGAGCCGCCGGAGAAATCCGGCGGCTTTTGTCATGTCTGCGGTATTAACCTGGTGTTATAATGGAGCAAAATATTTTTGCACCGGGAGACGGCTTGCCCGGCGTCTGATTGACCGCTACTATGACGCCTTCGTTACGATAAACTGTTCTGACATGAGGTTTTCTGTATATGTGTGGAATCGTCGCTTACAGCGGGCATCGCCCCGCGGTTCCTCTTCTGATCGAGGGCTTGCACCGGCTGGAATACCGGGGGGATGATTCGTCCGGAGTAGCTTTCCTGCAGGCCGGAAAACTCCATGTGGTCAAGGCGGCGGGCAAGCTGTCCGCCCTGGAAGTGAAGCTTGCGACTGAACCCAATGTACTTTCCACCTGCGGCATTGGGCATACTCGTTGGGCCACCCACGGCGCGCCGGTGGAACGCAACGCGCATCCGCAGATGGCGCAAGGCGGCACCCTCGCCCTTGTACATAACGGCATTATTGAAAATTTTCAGGAATTACGGGACGAACTGACGGCCTCCGGCTGTTCCTTTGTTTCGGATACCGATACGGAAGTGTTGGCCTGTCTCATTGAAGAGGAACGCAAGCGGGCCTCTTCAATGCTTGAGGCGTTTGCCCGCGCCCTGCGCCGCGCACGGGGTGCCTATGCCGTGGCCATGGTGTCAGCCGAAGAACCGGGGATGGTATACGGCGCTCGCCTGTCCGCGCCGCTGCTGATCGGCGTGTGCGCTGGGGAATGCTTTGTGGCGTCGGACATCCCCGCGTTCCTGGCGTACACGCGTGATGTTGTTTTTCCGGAAGACGGGGAAATCGTGCGCATCGGGCGGAAAAAGGCGCATGAGGGCGGCGCGGCCGATGCGCGCGCGTGGGAATTGTTCCGCCTTGACGACCTTGCTCCGGTCTGCCGGGAAGTGACGCGCATCGAATGGGATATGCAGGCAGCCTGCAAGGACGGATTCAAGCATTTCATGCTTAAGGAGATTATGGAGCAGCCTCGCGTCCTCGCCGACTGCATGGCCGGGCGCATAGCAGCTGATCCGGCCCGGGATGAATCCGAAGGCGTCCGGCTGCCCGAACTGGACGGGCTGGAAGTGCCGAAACGCCTGCGCATTGTGGCCTGTGGAACCTCATTCAACGCGGGATTGTGGGGCGCTCGTCTGCTGGAAAAATTCGGGGGCGTGCCCGTTACGGTAGAAATAGCTTCCGAATTTCGTTATCGCGATCCCTTGTTGGAAGAAGGCGAGGCGGTGCTGGCCATCAGCCAGTCCGGAGAAACGGCCGATACTCTGGCGGCGTTGCGCCTGGCCAGAGAAAAGGGGCATATCACATTGGGCCTGTGCAATGTCATGGGCTCTGCCGTCGCGCGTGAGGCCGATGCCGTGCTGTACACCCAGGCCGGGCCGGAAATCAGCGTGGCTTCCACCAAGGCCATGTGCAGCCAGATGGCGGTATTGTTGTTGCTTGCCCTGTATTGGGGAAAGCGCAAGGGAATGAAAGGCGATGCCGATCTGCTTGCCCGGTTGCGCGGTCTGCCCGAGTTGCTGAACAACGCCTTGCCTGCCATGCGTGAGACTGCCGCGCGTACGGCTCGCGCCTATGCGGGGGCGCGCAGCTTTTTCTTCCTCGGGCGTGGCCCGGCCTGTCCCTTGGCCCTGGAAGGCGCGCTCAAGCTCAAGGAGCTTTCCTACATTCATGCGGAAGGCTATGCCGCGGGCGAGATGAAGCATGGGCCCATTGCGCTGGTGGACCCGGAATTTCCCACCTTCGCATTGGCGTTGCGGGATGAGTTTTTCTCCAAAATAGTATCCAATATCGAACAGGTGCAGGCCAGGCAGGGCAAGGTTATTGTGCTGACCCAGATGGATGCCGGAGGCGAGTGCGGCGATCTGCATGCGGATGTGCTCTGGATACTGCCTTCCTGCCGAGCCGAACTGGCATCGTTCCTCGCGCTGCCGGCATTGCAGCTGTTCAGTTACGAAGTGGCCGACTATCTGGGCAAGGATGTGGATCAGCCGCGCAATCTGGCCAAGAGTGTAACAGTGGAATGAGACGCGGAGGGGCGGAGTATGACGCGCTGGACTGAAGGCGGAATCGGAAAAAGGGAGCGGGACGGCTCCGTGTGCGACCGGGATATCCTCGCCCGCATTATCAACCCCCATGCGGATCGATATGTGGTTGAGTCCATTCCTGAAAGCTCGCTGCTTTCCGCCTCTCCTGCCCGTGAGAAGCCCCGGCTTTCCATGCGGGAGGAATTTGCCGCGGCGTGCGCGCTTTATTCCCGGGGCATGACGCTGGCGCATGAGCTGTTTGAGAAAAAGCTTGATCTTTTCCCCCGCGCGGAACTGGCGGCATGGGCTGTGGATACGATGGAGAGCCTGATGCGCAACAAGGCCGCCCTGCTCAGCTTGTGCAAGCTGCGCTGCGGCGGCGATTACCTGTGTTCCCACAGTGTGAATGCGGCTGTGCTGGGCGCGGCGTTTGCCATGCATCTTGGCGTGAACAGGGTGTTTCTTCCGGACTTTGTGACCGCGGGCTTTCTTCATGACGTGGGCAAACTGTTCGTGCCCGAGCATGTCCTGCGCTACCCGGGCCGGCTTTCCCCCTCGCAGATGGAAGAGATGCGGGCTCATGTGCTCAAGGGGCAGGAATTCCTGCGCATGTGGGATGGCGTTTCTCCCATTGTGCTGGATGGAGAACTGGATCATCATGAATGCCATGACGGTTCCGGCTACCCCTACGGCAAGTCGGAGAAAGAGATTTCCTTTACGGGGCGGCTACTGGCCGTGGTGGATATGTATGACGCCATGTCCAGCAGCCGTGGCTACCGCAGTCAGGTGACGCCGTTCAGGGCGCTCGGCTTCATGTATAACAAAAGGGACAGTCGCTTTGCTCCCGGCTATCCGCAGGCCTTCATCAGGCTCATGGGCGTTTATCCGCCCGGCTCCTTTGTCCGCCTCTCCGACGGAAGTCTGGCCCTGGTGCTTGAGGCGGATGCCCATGCCGGGTTGCGGCCTCTGGTGATGCGTGTCCTGGATCGGGAAGGGCGATCCTGCGCTTCTGACGTCATCGCGCTCGGCGAGCGTGAGGATTTGAACATCAGAGGAACACTCTGGAAATTGCCCGCCCGATTGCGTCAGGACGCAGAAAAGCGTATTTTTCGTATCAGGGAGGGATGAGTGCTCCGCAACATGAAATATTTCGCTGTGACAGCCGTCAGGAGCAAGCCTGGAGCGGCCGAAGCCACGTTTTCGGCAAAGCGATGTTAATGAGCCTAGAGCATGTTCTTTTTGAAAATGCTCCCGGAGTCGAGCGAAGTGAGACTCCGTCGCGACGCCGGAGTAGCCGCAATTCACTTGCGGCGTAAAGCTCCGGCGGAGGCGTGAAACCTGCGGGTCAGAACATAGGGTCTGGCTGGCAGATAGTTTCAATCGCAAAACACTCTAATATACGAAGTGTTCAATGTTGCAGTTAACCTGCTCTGACCTTGACCAAACACAGTGAGGACCTGCCATGTGTGCCGGACAAGCGCGGAAAGAGCCGCAATGGGATCCCGGCTGGGATAAGGATAAATGGGAATTTTATCAGGACAGGCGCTGCTTCTGGCGTTGGCGGCGCACCGCGCCCAACGGCAATATCGTAGGCGCGGCCTGTCAGGGGTACCGTACGCGTAACGATTGTGAAGCCAATGCCTTGCGCAACGGCTGGCCGGGGAAGGAGCGCTGTTCAGGGCAGGTTAAGGAAACGCCCTGATCAGCGCTCCGGGGCGTGGAAGGGGGCAGCTCAACCACGTTTCATTTCTTCAATAAGCCCCATAAGTTCGCGTGCCTGGGCTGACAGATCGTTCACCGCGCCGGTTGCGGAGCGCATGGCCTGTGCGGTCTGGTTGGAAATGGTGTTCACAGCTTCCACCGAGCGGTTGATGGATTCGCTGCTTGCGGATTGTTCTTCGCTGGCGGCGGCAATAGCCCGCACCTGATCCGCGGAACTGTCAGCCAGGTGGAGGATTTCTTCCAGCAGCGAGCCGGACTGGTTGACGCTTTCCGTGACCTTGTTGGTCAGTTCTCCGGCGTGATTCACGCCCGTAATATTTTTGTGCACGCCGTCCTGAATGTTCTTGATAGCCTCACCCACTTCATGGGTCGCGGCCATGGTCTTTTCCGCCAGCTGGCGCACATTGTCCGCCACCACGGCAAATCCTTTGCCTGCATCTCCGGCCCGGGCCGCTTCAATGGCGGCATTCAGGGCCAGCAGGTTGGTCTGATCCGCGATATCGGTGATTACGGATAAGATCTGGCCGATAGCCTCGGCCCGTCTGCCAAGTTCCTGCATGTCTTTTGCGATGGCGGAAGAATTGGAGTACAGTTCTTCCATGCCCTTTACGGCATGGTGTACCTGGGCGGCCCCTTCCTTTGCCTTGAGCCGCACGTTTTCGGACGCCATGGCCGCATCGGAAGCGCTGCGGGCCACGGCCAGCACCGCGGTGTTCATTTCTTCCATGGAGTTGGCTGTTTCTCCGGCGAGGCGGGCCTGTTCGGCAGCGCCGTGTGCTGATGTGACGATTTCCTCGCTGAGCGCGCCGGAGGCACCGTTCACGGCCGTAACCACAGATTCCAGACGGGTCGCCGCCTGAAGCATGCCTTCCTTCCTGGCTTTTTCGGCCAGGGCTTTGGCGGCCTCGGCCTCCTCCAGGGCGGCAATGGCTTCTTCCTGTTTGCCCTTTGCTTCCCTGGTGGCTTCCAGGGCCTCATTGATTTTTTGTTTCAGGGTGCTGACCATGGAGTTAAGGGCATCAGCCAGCTTTCCCAGTTCATCCTTGCGCTGAACATCAAGCATATGATCGAGATCTCCGCCTGCCACGGCAGCGGCAAAGTTCACCCCTTTTGCCAGAGGGAGTGTGATGCTGCGAGTGAGCGCGACAGACAGGAGGAGTCCGATCAGGACGGCGGCAATCAGACCCGCGGTCAGCATATTGGAGGCGTCAAGCGCCGAACTGTCCGCATCGCGGGCGATGCTTCTGGTCTGTTCCATGCCCGCGGCGACGGTAATCCGGGCCAGTTCCTGAACATTGTCGGCCACAGTGCCCCGCTCCCTGTCGATCTCCGCGCGACTGAGCCAGGTTTCAAGCAGACTTTCCATATTGGCCTTGTATACATTGGCGGCATTGTAGGCGCTTTCCAGCTCCGGCAGGTATTGTTCCGGCAGCAGCGGGTTGAGCCTGTTGAAGCTTTGGTTCAGTCGGTTGAAAAGCTCCAGCCCTTCCCGCATTATGGCGGGATCATTCAGTGCCTGCGCGCTGTGATTCTTGATGCGTATGGTGTTGCCCAGGGAGGCAAGCTCGTTGCCCAGAGTGAGGGACAGCGTGAGTGTCTCCAGCACGGAAGGCGATTCCCCATTGTAAATGGCTTCAAGCAGAACCTGATCGCCCTGTCTCAGAAGATGCAGCACGCTGGTCTGAAATTCCTAGGCGCTCTTGTCCATATCCAGACGCAGCGTGATCAGACGCGTCTGGAGTTCATGCGTCTGCTCGCACAGTTCCTGATATTTTTCCATGTTCTGCGCTGTAGCATCGGCGTTCTGCCTCAGAACACGCAGTTCAGGATAGGCCTGAACCAGCTTCAGCGCCCGGTCAAGGCTGTTCCGGGCGTCCGCAAAGCTCTTGTTCGCGGCAGCCCAGTCTTCCTCCTGTCCGTTTCTGCCGAAGCGCAGCATGGACTGGATAGTGGAATTTACAGCCCTCTCAAGATCCGTGACAATCTCCACTTCCGCAAGATAGCATTCACTGATGCTTTGGCTGGCGTTCCGGGTATCCTTCAGGGTATTCATGGCCATAAGCCCCAATCCGCACATGAGGAGGATGAGCAGGCCGAATCCAAAGCCGAGTTTGAGCCAGAGTTTGAGATCTTTCATCAAAAAATCCTTTATGATTTGACGCTGCTTTGCGGAGTTTGCGCCTCCAGGCCGCGATCTGCCCGCGATTTTCGGGCTGCGGACGTTGTCGGCAGCCTCACCCTGAATACAACGTATTCAAGGTGGCATGATGCCGGGAGGGGAGGCAATCCGCACGCTCCCTGTCCGCCCTCGCCTGCGGAGTCAGCCGGCGGACGGGGAGATTGTGGATTGATACCTGGACATGACGTTAACGCCGGGCACGCACAATAACACAGAGCCTATTGTCTGTTCAGCGAAGTAATGAGGTTTGTCAGCACATTAATCTGGCGTTCAAGCTCTGCCACCGTGTGCGAGGCATCCGCCATGTTGGACGCGGTTTCAGTGGCGATGATATTGATTTGCCCCACGGTGCGGCTGATTCCCTCGCTGGTGGCGGACTGCTCTTCACTGGCGGCGGCAATGGCCTGGATTTTGTCGGCTGATTCGGCCGCCATGTTCAGAATTTCCGACAGGGTAGCCTTGGCTCTGGAGCCCAGTTCCTTGGTTTTATTAATATTTTCCACGCTGCGCTCCACCTGGGTGATGCTTTTGGCGGAGCTTTCCTGGATGGAAGTAATGGCGCTGGATACATCCGAAGTGGAGGCCATGGTTTTTTCCGCCAGCTTGCGCACTTCATCAGCCACGACAGCGAACCCGCGGCCGGCCTCTCCTGCGCGTGCCGCTTCGATGGCGGCATTCAGCGCCAGCAGATTGGTCTGATCCGCAATGTCGGAAATAACGTTCATAATCCGGGTGATGTCCTGCGCGCGCCTGTCCAGCGCGGTCATGACGCTTTTGAGTTCCATGGAATCATCCTGAACCTTCTGGATGCTTTTCATGACCTGCTCCACAACCGTCACGCCCGCTGTGGCCGCGTCGCGGGTTTCCTGAGCCCCCTTGGATGACGCGGCGGCATTGCCGGCAATGTCCGTCACGGCCAGATTCATCTGTTCCATGGCCGAGGTTGCCTCGGCCACACGCTGGGCCTGTTCCTGCGCTCCCGCGTTGCTGTGTTCGATACGCGCCGTCAGCTCCCTGCCCACGTCCTCGCTTGCCCTGGCCACGTCAGTCAGGCGCTCGGCCACTTCGCGCATTTGCCGCGCCGCCTCGTTGGCCCTGTTCAGAGCCTCGTCGGCATGGAGTCTGGCGGCCTGCGCCGCGCGGCTCTGTTCTTCGGCAAGCGCCTGTTTTTCCGCGCTTTCCCGGATGCGATGCTTGAGACGCTCGATCATGAAATTGAGTGTTTTACGCAATCTGCCGATTTCATTGCCGCTGTTGACGGCTATGACGGCGTCAAGATTGCCCTGCGCCGCATGTTCGGCAAATTTGGTTGTCTCTTCCAGCGGGGTGGTGATGGCACGGCTGGTAAAAATCAGGCTCATCATTATGGCAATGAAGATGATGGCGATGCAGATCGAGACATAGAGGGAATTAGCGCGGACTTTCTCGCGTGTGGCGTGCACTTGCGCGCTGCAACGCTCATTAAGAATGCGGGTGAACTGATCCAGCGGTTTCATAATCTCCGCGGTGGCGTCCTGATAGGCCGGGCCGAACACCAGCAGAGCCGCTTTTTCGCGGTCAGGCGCCCCCTGTACGGTATATTGGCCCGATGCGTCCTTGAACTTGCCTTCCACGGCGTTCATGGCCTCTGTTTCCAGAATGACCAGCGCATTGGAGAGCTGATTCGCCCTGGCCACCAGACCCAGTTCCTCATCGGTCACGCCGTAGTCTTTGAGCAGGCCGACCAGCTCTCTTTTCCGGCCGGGGGCGATCAGCGCGTCGGCAGGGCGGGGCTTTGCCCCGGCGCGCACATCCACGATGTCATTGTACGCGTCGAGCGCTTTCCTGTCGCCTGTCACGGCGTACAGCCGCACATTGGCGGTGAGGTTTTCGGAACTTTTGCGGACTTCCTCACCCAGCGTGAGGCTGGCCAGGCGCTGCTGCTCAACATCCTGAAGCGTATTTATATTTGATATGAATACAGAAATTTCAAATCCCGTGAAGATGACGGCGGCCAGAATGAGACCGTTGAGAAGAAGCATGGCCTTGCGGATGGTCATGATTGTACCTGCCTGTGCTGTTGCGATGTTAAGGACATGACGTCAGCCGGAAATCGGAATCCCTTCTTTTGCTGCCGGTATGTTATGAATACAAACGTGCAATCGTCGAAAAACAAAAAAAGTTTAGCATGAAGGTAAGGCAATCCTTATCAAAAGTGAAGGCAGCGCATAAAAAATCCGCCGGGGAGTTCCCGGCGGAAACGTTGCGCTACAGCTTTTTTTCCAGTTTCGCCCAACTGTCTTTCAAGGTGACAGTTCGGTTGAATACCGGTTTTTCTGGAGTGCCGTCAGGATCGGTGCAGAAATACCCCAGACGCTCAAACTGCACTCGCTCCCCTGCGGGCAGTCCCGCGAGGTAGGGTTCGGCCATGGCTGTGACGATTTTCATGGAATCGGGGTTGATAAAATCGGTAAAAGGACGCCCCTCGTCGGCGGGGTCGCCGGTTACACCGGGCGTGTCCTGCAAAAAAAGGTGGTCGTAGAGGCGAACCTCCACCGGGCGGGCATGGCGTGCGCTCACCCAATGGATGGTGCCCTTCACTTTGCGCCCGTCAGGAGAAGAGCCGCCGCGCGAGGACGGATCATGCGAGCAGCGCAGTTCCACCACATTGCCCGTGTCATCCTTTATGACTTCCCGGCAGGTGATGTAGTAGGCATAACGCAGCCGAACCTCGGCTCCGGGCGCAAGGCGGTAGTATTTTTTCGGCGGATTTTCCCGGAAGTCGTCGCGTTCAATCCACAGTTCGCGGCAAAACGGAACCGGGCGGGAACCATAGGAAGGATCTTCGGGGTGCAACGGCAGGTCGAAGCTTTCTTCCTTGTTTTCAGGGTAATCCTCAATGACTACCTTAATCGGATCGAGTACTGCCATGCAGCGCGGTGTGACGGCGTTGAGGTGTTCACGCACGCAGAACTCAAGGAGGCCGTAATCCACAACGGAGTCCGCCGTGCGCGCGACGCCGATGCGTGAGCAGAAGTCGCGGATGGCTTCGGGCGTAAAGCCGCGACGTCGCAGGCCGCTGATCGTGGGCATGCGCGGATCGTCCCATCCGCGCACATGCCCTTCCTTCACCAGTTGGATGAGCTTGCGCTTGGAAAGCAGGGTGTGCGTGAGGTTGAGCCTGGCGAATTCTATTTGCTGGGGGTGATAAATGCCCAGCGCGTCGAGCATCCAGTCATACAGTTCGCGGTTGTTGTCAAATTCCAGCGTGCATATGGAATGCGTGATGCCCTCGATGGAGTCGGAGATGCAGTGGGTGAAGTCGTACATGGGGTAGATGCGCCACTTGTCTCCCGTACGGTGATGCTCGGCATGCCGGATGCGGTACAGCGTGGGGTCACGCATGATCACATTGGGCGAGGCCATATCAATTTTTGCGCGAAGCACCAGCTTTCCGTCCGCAAATTCCCCCGCCTTCATGCGGCGGAACAAGTCAAGGCTTTCCTCCGCCGGGCGATCCCTCCAGGGGCTGGGGGTGCCGGGTTTGGTAAGCGTTCCGCGATATTCACGGATTTCTTCAGCCGACAGTTCATCCACATAGGCCTTGCCCTCCATGATCAGTTTTTCGGCATAGGCGTACAAGCGGTCAAAATAATCGGAAGCGTAGTGCGGTTCGCCTTCCCATTCAAAGCCCATCCAGCGTACATCCTGCTGGATGGAGTCAACATACTCCACGTCTTCTTTTACCGGATTGGTATCGTCGAAGCGCAGATTGCACTTGCCGCAAAAATCCTTGGCGAGTCCGAAATTCAGACAGATGGATTTGGCATGACCGATATGCAGGTAGCCGTTGGGTTCGGGGGGGAAGCGCGTGTGAACCCTGCCGTCGAAACGGCCGCTTTCGTTGTCCTGTGTGATGCGCGCGCGCAGGAAGTCTTGCCCCTGGGGCCGTTCCTGCGTTGGTGTGCAGGGTGTTTCGGGCTGCTGACTCATGAACTTGCTCCAGACCCGGCGGCAGGGCGCGGGTGAATTTGCGGGGAGAATTTCACGGATGACTGCGGCATCCGCACCAAATATTATATTATAGACGAGTCCTTTTGGGTGGTCAATGCACCGCCTGTCATCGCTCTGTTGTAGAATAGTGCTGAAAATAATAACCTTGACCGCCGGAAGCGCGAGCGCAGCGAGCTGATGTTGCCGCTCGTGCCGTGGTAAAATACACGTCTCGCGTTTTTACAGGAAATCTGCTTTCGGCACATAAATTGCATGGACAAGAGCGTCTTCCCCCCTGCGTCGTTAATCTGTCGCCCTGCCGCTTTGAGGCGGAGCCGGGGGCATGAGAAACGAAAGTTGATTCGTTTCGGGGAAGGCAAGGAGAATCTATGCAGAATGCCATGTTTTCCGGCGTATTCGCCGCATTGACCAGCGAACACCGCATGGCGGTGATTTCCAATAATTTGGCAAACGTCAACACCAGCGGCTACAAGGCGGACAAGCTGGCCTTCAAGGATACCATGCAGCACTACGCTCATGATTTCATCCGCGAGACGCTGGAGAATCTGCGTTCCAAACCGCTGTTTCCCGAGGCTCAGCTTCGATCCAGAGTCCGGCTGGCTGTGGGGGAAACGGACTTCAGCCAGGGCAGTATGAAGTACACCGGAAACAACCTGGATTTCGCCATTTCCGGGGAAGGTTTTTTCCGCATTCAGACTCCGAACGGCGCTTTTCTCTCCCGGAACGGGAGCTTTTGTCAAAATTCTGACGGCACGCTGATGACCAAGCAGGGTTGGCCCGTGCTTGGAGAAGGGGGCCCGATCACGGTTCCCGAAGGAACCCGGAATATCCATGTGAACAGCGAAGGCGCCGTATTTGCGGACGGGGGGGAAATAGGCAGGCTTGAGCTTGTCAGTGTCGGAGATCTGACCGCGCTGGAAAAGGTGGGCGGCAATCTGTATCGCCTGCGGGAAGGTTCCACCGTGGCGGAAATTGATCCGCGCCAGACGGGCACCATGATCAATCAGGGGTATCTTGAGGCCGCCAATGTGGATGCTGTGACGGAAATGGTAAACATGATTGAGGTTCACCGCAGTTTTGAGGCGCATCAGAAAGTGATGCAGAGTTCGGACGCTGTGGACAGAGAGTTGAACACCAAGGTCGGCAAGGCCCGGTGATAGAAGGTCGGCGCGAGGCGGCTTTACTGCCGCGCGCCGGCACAGGACTTGCCGAATTCATTTTGGCGGCTGTGCCGTCAGAACTCGGTCAAGCATGTATCTTTATGGAAGCGCTGACGTATTCTGCGAATATATCAGCTCCATGCCCCGAGAGGCGCATGTCTTTTGGGGAAATGCACGCCAAGTCGCTCCGTTAACGGGAAACGTAAATATTCCCTCTTCGCGACTTGCGGGCGGTCTTGCGGAACAAGACCGCAGGGAAACGCCCTGATCAGCGTTTCCTTATACTCCAGCCCGCCGGGGCGTATCCGGCAAGCGAGGATAACCGTTATGATGCGTTCACTCTGGTCCGCCGCCACGGGCATGACCGCCCAGCAGACTAATATTGATGTCATTTCCAACAACCTGGCCAACGTCAATACCACGTCATTCAAAAAGAGCCGCGCCGAGTTTGAGGATCTGATGTATCAGACCATGCGCGTGGCCGGATCTGCCACGGAAGGGGATAATGCCATCCCCGTGGGCATTCAGGTGGGTATGGGCGTGCGCCCTGTGGCCGTACACAAGTTTTTTACCCAGGGGGATTTTCAGAACACGGGCAATTCTCTGGACGTGGCCATTGAGGGCGACGGGTTCTTTCGCGTCATGGTGGGAGATCAGGAAATGTACACCCGGGCGGGAGCATTCAAGCTCAACCAGGACGGCACTGTCGTTACCGCCAACGGCTATGTGCTTCAGCCCGAATTTGCCGTGCCGGAAGGGACGAAGTCCATTTCCATCAGTGAAGACGGGCGCATGGTGGCGCTGGACGCCAATTCGGAAGAACTGGCAGGC
>OFFF01002028.1_pt1 | contig 11964 bp, 10 predicted proteins | sample 1521301 | NCBI WGS metagenome assembly OFFF01 (sample SAMEA3504101, study PRJEB24116) | mouse gut metagenome | biome: mouse gut; feature: mouse-associated habitat; material: faeces | place: Denmark | collected 2011
ATTAGTGGCATTTAAGGGGTATTATTAAGAAAACATTATACTCCCTTCGCTCCAGTAGAAAGTTTTTGAAAAGAAGTGTTACAGCCGTTACAAATAAGCTCAGCACTGTCAAACCCGCTCCACACAAGGCTTTCCGTCAAAAAAAGTGTAACACTCTTTGTAACACCTGTAACACTTTTTTTGTTGGCACTTAAAATGTCCCTGAGTTCTCCGAACATTTTTGTAACACTTTTTACTAACGTTTTTCCAGAACGCAAAGCCAAAGTATAAGCAAGGCCGGGTGGTAGAAGCTACCGCCCGGCCCTAACATACATAGGCACTACACCACGCCAAACGCCCGAAATGCCTCTAAAACAAGCCTTTCCTTTGCTGTCTTTATAATACCGCTATCTGGCTCCTTCCCGGCCTTAAAATCAAGTTTCAAGGCCCCGCATTTGTCTTTTACCATAGTGACGCTTGACTTGCTGACTTTGACACCGTGATTGTCCTCTATCCATTTTTGAATGGCTGCATAGGTGGGAGGACAATCTGGGTCGCACTGTCCGGCATCGTACCCCGATGTGTCGAGTACGATACCGAAGGTGCTTCTATATACCGCGATATTGCGGATTTGAACGGTTGAACCCGGACGCGGGTTCGAACCTTTTGATTGTGGTGGAGGTGAGGGGAGTCGAACCCCTGTCCGAAAACAATTTCACGGGATTTTCTCCGGGCGCAGGCGGTTATTCCGGGAGGCTAAACCCTCCCCGTTCCCCTTCCGACAGGCAAGCCGCCACGCCTGCCGGTCAGGTGAGAGTCATGATGCATGGCACGGTCAACTCTTTCCGTACGCACGTTCACCGCTAAACGACGCCCTTCTTAAGCCGCGGTACTCTTAAGTCGGACGGCTGCGCCTAATCAGGCAGCAGCAAGAACAGTTCTATTGTTGTTCTTTAATTTATAAAGTTGCCCATGATTAAGGTGGCTGGGCGCCACCGCCCGCTGATCCCGCTTCCTCATCCCCGTCGAAACCGGTACACCCCCATAGTTCCGGACTGAGCATAGCACAGTCCGGACGGGAAAACAAGTTAATTTTCTGTAACAGCGCCTTATTTTTTCTCCGGCTCCGGGTATTCCTCCCCACGGGTGTCCACCCGGATGGAGGCGATGACCTGGGGCTTGTTGGGCTTGTCATTCGTCATGGAGCGGGGCGTCCGGGACACTTCCACCGCAGCCTCAGGGTTCTCTGTGATCTTGCCGAAGGCGGCGTACTGGCCGTCCAGATGGGGCGCGGCGCCCACCATAATAAAGAACTGGCTGCCGGCGCTGTCCGGATGCATGGACCGCGCCATAGACAGCACGCCCAAAGTATGCTTGAGGTCATTCCGCTCAAAGCCGTTGCCGGAAAACTCTCCGCGGATCTCGTACCCGGGACCGCCCATGCCGGTGCCGTCGGGACAGCCTCCCTGAATCATGAACCCAGGGATTACCCGATGAAACGTCAGCCCGTCATAATAGCCGCTGTTGGCGAGGGAAATGAAATTGTTCACCGTGTTGGGCGCCTTCTCCGGGTACAGCTCTCCGGTCATCACCTGACCGTTTTCCAGCGTAATGGTTACCGTCGGATTGCTCATCGTAATTTTTCTCCTTCCAATCTTCTATCGGTTATAGGATTTCATCGCCCGGTCTATATCCCGCTTGGCGTCCCGTTTGGCGATGGCATCCCGTTTGTCGTAATTTTTCTTGCCCTTGCACAGACCGACTTCTACCTTCACCCGCGCATTTTTAAAATATACGCTCAGCGGCACCAGGGCATAGCCGTCCTGCTGGGCCAGCGCCTGCAAACGATGGATCTCCCGCTTGTGCATCAGCAGCCGCCGGGGGCGAACCGGGTCGCGGTTGAAAATATTGCCGTGCTCATAGGGGCTCACATGCATTCCGTGGAGGTAGATTTCCCCATTCTTGGCGATACAGTAGGCGTCCTTCAAATTCAGCGTTCCCGCCCGGATGGACTTGACTTCCGTACCGAAGAGTTCGATCCCCGCCTCAAAGCGGTCCTCTACAAAGTAGTCATGGTGGGCCTTTCGGTTCTGCGCGGCGATCTTGATCCCTTTTTTATCCGCCAAGTGGTTCCTCCCCCTTTCCAAAAGCAACATCATATAATATAGCACATAATTTCTGCTTACGCAAGCAATTTCTGGTCGAATTCTGCGGCTGCCTGCAGGAGTACCATACAGATTGGACAGTAGAAGAGGGTAAAACAAGATCCCTGTAACTATTGCAGTTACAGGGATTCCTGTGTTTTGGTGGAGACTACTGGACTCGAACCAGTGGCCTCATGCGTGTGAAGCATGCGCTCTAACCAGCTGAGCTAAGCCTCCGAGTTGACGGGAGCGATTCCTCCCGTCGTGGTGACGCGTACGGGAATCGAACCCGTGTTACCGCCGTGAAAGGGCGGTGTCTTAGCCGCTTGACCAACGCGCCAAGGGCTTGGCCCACGAAGGACCATGGTAGCGGCGACTGGATTCGAACCGGTGACACTTCGGGTATGAACCGAATGCTCTGGCCAACTGAGCTACGCCGCCATATTCCGACCGCCGGATTGTCAGATCAATCAGGCGTAGGTTAGTATACCCCAGAATTTCCTTTTTGTCAAGAGCTTCCGTCATATTTTTTACGCCCGTCTCAAAAAAACTGAAAGACATCGCAGAGGTAGTCCGACCGTAAAAGAGCGGAGAGCAAAGAGGACTTTATGGAAGATTTTTTGTGGGTGGCAGATAAGAAGCGTTTATGGACCGTAAGGGAGAATTTTCGCAAGGAATTTAAGGTTTTGTGAGCATTTTCGCTGAGGAACCGACAGGAATCTTCTGAAAATGTAACATCCCGCATCCAGTGCATGGACTCGATCTTCCAGTGCTCCCGCGCAAGGTCCATCAACGACCGAGGGCAAGCGTCCCGGCTGGAAATGTAATAACTTGTTTCTTCGCTGTGATGTCCGTGGTCCTCCGCGATCCGCTCAATCGCAAATACACTTCACGGTCCGGGCCATTTTTGGACTTCCGGCCAGGAAATATCGGTTGCGTTACGACAGATCCTCTTTTCAATCCGCCCTGCGTTTTGTTCTGCCGTTTGGCAGTGCTCCCTATGAGACGGGCGTGAACTATGAATACGGTGTCACCCTTGCCAGCCGGAAGTACAATAGGAACCGGTCCTATATCTGCTTCTGGCGGGCCCGCTGGGATGGAAGCGCGGAGTCCCTGGCCTGTCAGTCCCAGCGTCCTCACAGCCATCTAATTTATTCTGCCCGCTCTTTCTTCTCTCTGGCTGACTTTCAGAAACAGCTCTTTGTTCATATCCGCCGCTCAAACAACTTGCCGATACGTCCGCTCCAGTGGCTTTCTCCGATCGACTTCCTTGTTCTATTTGTCTGACAAACTTACAGTGGGCGATCTCTGCCGCAGGAAGGTTCCCGACACTTGACAGCCGGCGGCCCGTACCGTACAATAGAGTGGAAGAGGCGGGGCGCGCGGGCAAGGAGGACGCTTATGACAATGGAGACGACCGACAGAAGAAGCGGGGATCTGGGACAGCGGCTGCATAGGATTCCGCTGGCGATGGCGGGGCTGTTCGCGGCCTTCGCCGTGATCGCCCAGCCGGACATGTCTCTGCTCAGGGGCTTCTGGCAGATCCAGATCAACGAAACCGGACTGATCACCGACCCCATGGCTGCCGGCGGCGTGGGCGCCGCGCTGCTGAACGCGGCCCTGGTGCTGCTGCTGAGCGACCTCCTGATCCAGAGGATGAAGCTGCCCTTTACCGGGGCGGCCTTCGCCTGCCTGTTTCTTATGGGGGGCTTCTCCCTGCTGGGGAAAAATCTGCTCAATATCGCTCCCATTGTAGCCGGCGGCTTTCTCTATTCCCTGTACAAGCGGGAAAGTTTCGCCCGGTACGTCTACCTGACCCTCTACGGCACCTGTCTGGCCCCTATGGTCAGCTTCCTGCTGGTCCGGACGCGTCCCGGCTTCCGGTGGGCCGCTATGGCGGCCTGCGGGCTGGTGATCGGTTTCCTTTTGCCGGCCGTCGCCCGGTTTACCACCAGGATTCACCAGGGCTACAACCTCTATAATGTGGGCTTCGCCGCCGGCATCCTGGGGCTGGGAATCGCCAGCGTGCTCAAGGGCTTCGGCGTGGAATTCGCCGCCGGGTCCGGATGGAGCAAGGAGGGCCACGGCCTGCTGTGCGCGCTGGTATCCATGCTCCTTCTGGGGCTCCTGGGAACCGGGATCGCCATGGGCTGTCGGAGCTGGCAGGGCTATAAGCATATCCTGCACCACTCCGGCCGCGCGGTGGCGGATTTCGTCGTACTGGACGGGCCGGGGCCCACCCTGGTGAACATGGCGCTGGTGGGAAGCGTGGGCTTCGCCTACCTGCTGGCGCTTTACCCTTTGGGGGTACGGCTCAACGGCCCCCTAGTGTGCTGTATCCTGGCTATGACCGGCTTCGGAGCCTTCGGCAAGCACCCCAGGAACGTGCTGCCCGTCATGGCCGGGGCGGCGCTGGCGGCGCTGCTGCTGGTGGCGGTGCCCATCACGTCCCCGGGCGTGCTGCTGGCCACCCTGCTGTGCACCTGCCTGGCCCCCATTGCGGGACAGTTCGGGTGGGGCTGGGGAATAGCGGCGGGGTTTCTCCATATGACCATCGTACAGAATACCAGTATCCTCCACGGGGGGATGAATCTATACAATAACGGCTTCGCCGCAGGGCTGGTGTGCATCCTCCTGGTGCCCACCATCAAGTCCATGTCGCCGGAGCCGGAGGAGGATTACTGACATGAAAAGACGCATGTACCGGGCCCGCCGGAGGATGAACCACGTCATCAGCGAGCTCAGCCACGCCCTGCTGCTGGCGGGAGGCCGGGAGATCGACCTGCGCCTCGTCCGGGAGGACGACGGCCTGCGCCTGCGCCTGGAGGGGGATTTCTCTCCGGAGCACCAGCGGAGTATGGAGCACATGGCGAAGCTGCTCCAGCCCCTGGTCCGGGACCCGGCCCTGGTGGAAACCTACGGAGAGCTGCCCGGAGAGGACCAGTACAGCGAGGAAAGCGAGCTGGCCCTGGTGGGCCAGATGGTGGACCGGTCCGCCGTGACGGTGGAACCGGGCCGGGTGCGGATGGACCTGTTTCTGGCATACTGAAATAATTGGGAGCGGACGGCGCATACTACCCGGGAAGGAAGGGGAGATGCGCGATATGGAATCCATCTGGACCAAGACGGCGGCGCTGCCGCAGTTCCCGCCCCTGGAGGGCAATCGAAAAACGGACGTGCTGGTCATCGGCGGCGGGATCACAGGCATTTTGTGCGCCTGGATGCTCCGGCAGGCGGGAACGGACTGCCTGCTGGTAGAGGCGGACCGCCTCTGCGGGGGGACCACCGGACGCACCACGGCGAAGATCACCTCCCAGCACGGCCTCATCTACCGCCGGCTTCTGAAGGAATTCGGCCCGGAGCGGGCGCGGCTGTACTGGCAGGCGCAGGAGGCGGCGCTGGCGCGGTACCGGACGCTGTGCCGGGAGATCGACTGCGGCTTCCAGGAGAAGGACAACTTCGTCTACTCCACAGCCGGGCGGGCGGCGCTGGACGGGGAGCTGGAAGCCCTGGAAAAAATCGGCGTCCCCGCCCGGTTCGCATCGGATCTGCCGCTGCCTTTTCCCACGGCGGGGGCGGTCTGTTTTCCCGGGCAGGGGCAGTTTCATCCGCTGAAATTTCTCGCCGCCCTGGTCCGGGACCTGCCGGTTCATGAGCGCACCCGGGCGCTGGAGTGGGCGCCGGGGCTGGTGCGGACGGACCGGGGGACCATCCGGGCGGAGAAGATCATCGCAGCCACCCATTTCCCCTTTGTCACCAACCACGGCGGGTATTTTCTCAAGCTCTATCAGCACCGCTCCTATGCGCTGGCCCTGGAAAACGGGCCGGATGTGGACGGCATGTACGTGGACGAGGCCAAGACGGGGTTGTCCTTCCGCAACGGGGAGGGGCTTCTGCTGCTGGGAGGCGGGGGACGTCGCACGGGGAAGAAAGGCGGCGGCTGGCGGGAGCTGGAGGATGCGGCCCGGCGGTACTATCCCCAGGCCAAGATCGTCTGCCGCTGGGCGGCCCAGGACTGCATGTCCCTGGACGGCGCGCCCTATATTGGGCGGTACGGCAGGAACACGCCGGGGCTGTACGCGGCCTCCGGGTTCAACAAGTGGGGCATGACCGGGGCCATGCTGGCCGCGGAGCTGCTGACGGACCTGGTCCTGGGTAGGGAGAATCCATACCAGGCGCTGTTTGATCCCAACCGGACCATCCTGCGGCCCCAGCTGGCGGCGAACGCCCTGGAGGCGGCGGTCCATCTGCTGGCCCCCACCGCGCCCCGATGCCCCCATATGGGCTGCGCGCTGAAATACAACGCCCTGGAGCACACATGGGACTGTCCTTGCCACGGGTCCCGGTTTACTGAGGACGGTACGGTGCTGGACGGACCGGCTAACGGGAATAAGAAAATGCGGCCGGTCAAAAAAGATGCCGCGCACCGCTTTTGATATGTCAATAAGGGGAGCCATCCGGCTGGACGGCTCCCCTTCTACATTTGGATATGGCAGGGCTGCGGGCCCTGGGTTACTTTTTCGCTTCCGGCTCCTGGAAGGACAGGGAGACGAACTCCCCCTTCTCAAACTCCACCGTGAAGGGGCGCGTCTCCTCCTGGCCGGAGGCGTTCTTGCAGGTGACGGTGGACTGGACGGTGACCCGGTCTTCATCGGAGGATGTATAGGTCCAGCCGCTCTTGGAGGGGAACACGGCGCTCTCCGGCACGTCCAGCCGGGCCTTGACGGCGGACAGGCAGACCGACAGCAGCGCGTCCCGCTGCTCCAGCCCCATGTAGAAGTCCGTCACAGGCGCGACGACCTCGCCGTTCCGGTAGATGTCGCCGCCGTCGCAGGTGATGGACGCAACGGCCTTGTCCTTGTTTTCCAATTCCACGACAATGCTCTTGGAGGGCTCCATATAGCGGGCGGTGTTCCGGTCGTGAACGGTGTAGGAGGAGCTGGTTTCGCCGGCGGAGAGAAGCTTGGCCTCGGTGATCTCTGCAAAGCCGCAGGATTCAAAGACCGCCAGCGCCGCCTTCTCCTCGGTCTTGGACAGCTCCATGGCCTCCCCCAACATGGTTTCCGAAATCATTTTTTCGCCGAAGGGCAGATCGAAGGGCGGGGCGATGGGGAAATGGAACAGCGCAATGGAAACCCCCGCCGCCAGAATCAGGGCCAGCGCGAGAATCAGGGCCAGGGGAAGAATGCTGGTTTTCTGCTTGGCCGAACAGTGGGGACACAGTTTGGCCTTCTTGGGAATCTGCTCCTTGCAGGCGGGGCAGACTTTCATCTTGGGGGCCTTTTCCTTTTTCGGCGCTTTTTCCTTTTTGGGCGCCTTTTCCTGCTCGGGCGCCTGCTCGTCGTTGGGCTTCTTGCTCATGGTGACTCCTCTTTCCTGACCGGCGCGGCGCGGACGCCGCAGCGCAGATTCGTTTTTGGGCGGAGGGTTTCCTCCATCTGAAATTATATCAGCTTTCTCCCGTTTGTGCAAGGGGAAGAATGAAGTGTCAGCGCCGGTACGATTTTGTAATTTTTCGCCAAACGGGGAATGTAAGAAGGTGGATGAAAAAGCAATTTGCAGTACGGCAAGGGGAGAAAATTCTCACAAAGCGCTGCGAATTTTGAGCGCTTATGTGACAGACAGCGGCATCATATTGGCGCAGGAAGCCATCCACGAAAAGACAAACGAGATTCCCGTTTTTCAAGAAATGCTTACATATTGGATGTAGAGAGCAAAATTGTTACAGCGGACGCCATGCACTGCCAGCGGGAGACATCCCGCGGATCGTGCAGAAGAAGGGGGATTATCTGTTCGGCTTGAAGGAAAATCAACCGTCCTTGCTGGCGGACGTTCGCTTGTTTTTTGAAGATAACATCAACCGCGATCAGTGGGAGAGCTGCCAAACGGCAGAACAAAACGTGGGGCGGATTGAAAAGAGGATCTGCCGTAAAGCAACCGATATTTCCTGGCCGGAAGTCCAAAAATGGCCCGGACTGTGAAGTGTATTTGCGATTGAGCGGATCACGGAGGACCACGGATATCACAGCGAAGAAACAAGCTATTACATTTCCAGCCGGGACGCTTGCCCTCGGTCGTTGATGGACCTTGCGCGGGAGCACTGGAAGATCGAGTCCATGCACTGGATGCGGGATGTTACATTTTCAGAAGATTCATGCCGGTTCCTCAGCGAAAATGCTCACAAAACCTTAAATTCCTTGCGGAAATTCGCCCTTGCGGTCCATAAACGCTTCCTATCTGCTACTCACAAAAAATCTTCCATAAAGTCCTCTTTGCTCTCCGCTCTTTTATAGACGGACTACCTCTGCGATGTCCTTCGCTTTTGCTATCTCATCGACATTTTACAACAAATCTGATAGAGATTGCAAAAGGTTTCAACACGGTTCGCAGTCCGGACCGTGCTTTTTTGTACCCTGTATGCTGCGGGGGCGGCTCATCCTATGCGTACCGGCTCGCCCTGCAGGATATGCGCGGTGGATAGGATTGCAGTTCACGCCTTGTTTTAGGATGAAGTTTGCCCTCATAGTCGATTATGTCGGCTATAAGGGCAAACCAGGCGCCGTACACCGCCAAACTGGCTTTGATTATGGTGTTCGTATACCTTTTGATTGGATCCGGTCAACACTTATAGATGCCATCGGTTCGTCGTTATTTACTGGGAGTGTATTGTCAAAAAGAAGTGTTCAAATAGCAATCCTTCGTAAAAGCTTTTGTTTTCTGTTTTGGATGTTTTGTGAAACCAACATTGCAGAACAAGAATTGGATAGCCCTGACATACCAAGGGTTTTCGATTGAATGAGCTCCGTTTTTCGATAAAAGAGTTCGAAAAGCGGAACTCATTTGCTTTTTTACGCATCTGAGCACCTGTTTTACTTTGCTTTGCGACTTCCTGCTTTTTTCCGTAATTTTTGAGGATAATTAGATGCTTTCCCAATGTTGGGGGAACTAGTTGACATTATTTGCATTTTATCGTATGATAAAAATAAAACTTATAACAAATATGCGACAGAAGAAGTAAAAAAAGAAAAGCGGTGTTAACCCGAATGGATAATACAAGCAAAAAAACACCTGGCTGGCAATGAACCGCCCCAGAATGTGCGGGCAGCACAAAAAAGAGGGTCTATGTAAGAAAGAATAGAGATTTAAGCGGAGTGGCACAGCGCAAGCGGAGCCACTCCAGTTTTTAACTGGATGCGAACATGATTGTAAAAGTAGATAAAATCATCAATGAGTTGCCTGGCATGCTGAAGTGTGGCAAATTTTTGCCGGTAGATGCACTCGGTTTTGAGGATGGAAAAGAAATTTTCGGCCATTGCATTATCATAAGAATGTCCACGTCTTGACATGGATGGCGTAATGCCGCATTCTTTGGTTAGGCCAAAGTATGTTTGAGAGGCGTACTGGAACCCCTGGTCGCTGTGGAGCTGCAGCTCTGCGGCGACCTTCTTTCTCTCTTTCTTCATTGCCAGCCGAATCGTATCCAGTACCAAGTTCACAGTTTGAGTTGTGGCGGTTTTGTAAGCTACGATACTGTTATCATAGATATCGCGGATCATGGACAAATACAGAACGCCTTGACCGGTATGGATATAGGAAATATCTGTGACCCACTTGGCGTTTGGTCTATCTGCCTGGAAATTCCGGTTGAGCAGGTTCTCATATTTGTGGAGCTGCTGTCCCATCTGAACCCACTTTTTTGGTCTGCGTATTTCGGGAAGCAGACCATATTTTTTCATGGCTCGCAGTACTGTTTTGGGGTTCCGGTGGACCCCTTGACTCTCCAACCATATCCACATCCTGCGATATCCGTAGGTTTGCCGGCAATATTTTTGCTGATCCTGGATAAGCCGACCCAATTCAGCGTCTGCTTCCGGCTCGCCCAGGCGACGGGCAAGTCCTCCAGAGTGGCTGGTTCGGCCTTTTGGGAGAGGAACGCTTCATCCCGCATAATCTCTCGTACCACGGGCATTGCACCTCCATTGTACACTTCCCCCAGGGGGAAATTTGTGGTATACTCATATAAAATAGCACAAGTACAGGGAAAAGGCAACTTGTGCTGAGGATGGTGTAGGCAGTATAGAGAAGCAGGCACCCGAAATGGATGCCATCCTTTTTATCTGAACGAATAGAATAGGTAAGGGAGATAAAATCATGGCAGATACGAACATCAAATATAGCGATCATTCTATTTCTTCTGCATTCAAGGATCATTACATCGTTCCAGACTACCAACGAGAGTATGTTTGGACAAACGATCAGGTCGAACAGTTGCTCTCAGATCTTTTGGAGGCTTTTGAAGAAGACAACAAGAAACCTTACTTTCTTGGCACTATCGTCACCTGCGATACGGGAAGCCAATTCGAATTGATTGACGGCCAACAACGGCTGACAACATTTTTTCTTATGCTCTGTGCAGTCAAGCATCTGTACAAAACCGCTGGAGAATCAACGGATTTGATTGAGAATCTCATCTATAGTCCAACGATGGATCCAAATGGTGACACTATCCACAGCTACCATTTACAGCTCCAGTATGAGGATGCGGGCAACTGCCTTGAGTTGATCGAAAGCGGGGGGAGCCGGCCGAAGGACTTGGCTCTGAGCGGAGAGAGGCTTTTTGATGCCTTTAAAATCATTACGGATTTTTTGTCTGAGAAGTTCTCCGATTTGCCTCAATTAAAAAAGTTTGTGTATTTTCTTCTGATGGTAACAAGTTTTATACGTATTGAAACCCACGATATTACCGATGCGCTGAAAATATTTGAAACTATCAATCAGCGTGGTAAAGGGCTTGATTCCATGGATCTTTTGAAAAACATGGTATTCTGTCAGGTAGACAGGAATAAGTTCAAGGAACTCAATATGAACTGGAAGGAGATCACCCGTGCTTTGGAGAGTATTGAGGAGAAACCGCTCCGTTTCCTCCGCTATTTTATTATGGCTAGCTACAATACCTCTGCTGTAAAGGATGGCATACTTCGTGAAGACCAAATATATGATTGGCTGAAAAGCAATAATGGTCAGTGTCAATACGAAGAGAAGCCATTTCAGTTCGTTGAAAAGATGAAGCATGATGTAAATCTTTATATGAAATTCCGAAACCCAAAGGATGACCTTGCTGGCAACATCCATTTGAAGAATGTGACCATGCTCGCCGGCAAATCTTATAAGCTCCATCTAATGCTCCTGCTTGCGGCCTCCAACATGGACGAGGATGCGATGATTAGATTCAAGGAAATTATTGAGTCTGTTGTCTACTATACTGTGATTAACCGAATCACTACAAATATTACTGAGCGAACCTTTGCAACTTGGTGCGGGGAGATACGAGAAATTACCACTGTTGAAAATCTGAATGCTTTTGTAAACCGTTCTATCTTACCAATAATTACTGCCTGGAAACAGGACAATCAATCCAACTTCATGCGTTTGAGCCTCAACAGTATGCAGCAATATCGAATCAAATTTATCTTGGGAAAAATCACAGCCTATGTAGATGCCCTGCGCCAGAAACAAACAATCGTGGGGGATATGACCTCCTACGTTCAGTCTACAGTTGAAATTGAGCATATCATGCCCCAGACCTGCCCTGATAAATCACAGTATAGCATAACCGAGGAGGAATTCTCTATTTACATGAACCGGCTTGGCAATCTCACATTGCTGGAAAACAGCATCAACAAGTCTATCCAGAACGAGGGCTATGATGTGAAAGCTAAAGCCTATAAACAATCCAAGTTTTATCTTACCTCTGCGTTGTCTGAGTTGGTGGACCAGGGGATAGATACTGCGATCAACCGCACAAATAAAATCCTGCGAGCATGGCCCAATTGGAACAAAG
>OFFF01002030.1_pt1 | contig 11953 bp, 8 predicted proteins | sample 1521301 | NCBI WGS metagenome assembly OFFF01 (sample SAMEA3504101, study PRJEB24116) | mouse gut metagenome | biome: mouse gut; feature: mouse-associated habitat; material: faeces | place: Denmark | collected 2011
GAAGCATAATGTAATCGAGTATAAGAGCCCCGGCCGCTCCCTTGGAATTGATGACTTTTACAAGGTATACGGGTACGCCTGCTTTTATAAAGCAGATGTTGTGCACGCAGACGCTATTCCTGCGAAGGAAGTGACAATTACATTTGTATCGGAAAGATTTCCCCGGAAGCTGATTCGGCATCTGAGGACGGTCAAGAAGTATGACGTCGAGAAGGCGGAAGATGGAATTTACAACGTAAAAGGGGATGTGTTTTCCATACAGATTCTGGTTACCAGGGAGCTGTCCGAGAAGGAAAATCTCTGGCTGAAAAGTCTGACAAATAACCTGAAAGAGCCGGAGAATGCCAGGCAGTTAATAGAAGATTATCAAAAGAATCAGGAGAATGATTTGTACAGGTCGGCTTTGGAGGCGATCATGCGTGCAAATCAGAAGGTATTTCAAAAGGAGGTAAACGGGATGGTGGATGATATTATTATGGAGATTGTGCAGGAAAAATTTGACCGAAAGCTGAAAGAAGAAACGGAAAAAGCTGTGGAAGAAGCCGTAGAAAAGGCTGTAGAAAAAGCCGTGGAAGAAGCTTTGGAGACAGCAGAAAAAAAAGCAGAAACAGCAAGGCTTACGGAACGCATTTCTTTAATCCAGAAAAAATGCGCAAAGAACAAACCTCTCTCTGTCATTGCGGAAGAGCTGGAGACAGAATCTGATGAGGTACTTCCCATTTTCAATATCATTATCCAGAATCCGGGGAAAACAGCGGAGGAGATTTGCGAACTGGTCATTTAAAAGTCCAGCTAAAGGGAATCAAAAAAGACGGCGGGATACTCTGTATTTCCCGCCGCCTCTACGTTTTTGCCTACACTGCTGCCCCTCTTGTTTTCCTCTCCGTCTTCCGGCTTATCCAAGCCGGAAATCTCACCTCAATCCGCCCCCAGCTCATACTCCCGGCCTGACACATAATTTGGATTTTCTTTGAACGCCTGCAAAAGCTCCTGCCGGGGCTCCTCTTTGAAAACCTTTTTCCAGGATTTCAGCAGGTTATCCGACGTGACGCTGACCGATTCAATCCCGATAAATGGGGGAACCGTTTGATTCAAAACGGATTTCGCAGCCGCCAGCGCGATGGCCTGTCCCTGCTCGTAGGGGCATTGCGCGCTGAGCGCCTTGATCATACCGCCCTTCGCCATGTTCAGGGCGTCCGCATAATCCAGGTCGCTGGTCACGATGGCGATATCCGTGCGGCCAAGCTCGGTCAGCGCGGCGATCACCTCCATCGCCGGACCGTCCCAGGAGATATAGAGGGCTTCGATTTCCGGATACCGCCTGACCAGGTCGCCGGCCTTTTTATAGACCTCGTCCTCTTTTCCGAAACTCACCGACTCGCACAGGTGCAGGGACGGATACTCCTCGCTGAGCACCTGCTTTGCCGCGTTGTCCCTCTGGGTTGTGGCATAAAAATCCGCCCCATGGACGATCATGCCATAGTGCTTCAGATTATGCTGCCGCATGTATTCCCCAAGCCCGTGCCCCATATTCTGCCCATGGGAATGCTCATTGATGGATACGCAGGTCACATAGTCTCCCGGATGCAGCCCGTCCGGCACATTGGAGATCAGGATCAACCGGATGCCGCTGTCCGTAATCCTGCGGAATGCGTCTGCCGTGATTTTATGATCCGTGGGTATGGCGATGAAAATATCCGGCTCCAGCATCCGCAGGCTCTCCAACTGTCTACACTGGAGCTGGGGATCAAAGTGGGCGTCCGTCGTCCCGATGATGGAAATGCCCAGATTGTCGAAAATATTTCGGATTCCTTTCAGATGCAGCTCCATCCAGGCTTTGCCGGCATAGTGGAAGGAAATCACCGCCGTCGCCTTCTTTAACCGGATGCTCTGTATCTCCTCCTCGGACAGCATCAGCTCGTTCATGGAAGCCGCCTTTTCCCCGAAGGGTCCCCGGCCGATCCCGCAGGTGGAAGAACGCACCACCAGCTTTGTGGGCAATGTCACGGTCTGGTAAATACTTTTGCAGGCAGGAACATTTACATATTCATGATGCTCTATTCTTTTCAGAAGCGTGTCGGCGGCTATCTGGGCGTACTCCCCTGTATCCTGTTCTACCGTCGTCAGCGCAGGCGTATGCAGAGGCGCCCAGTCAAAGCACCCAAAGCACACAATGGAAATGTCTGCCGGGCAGGTAATATTGTGGGCTTCGATGTATTTTAAAAAGGGGATCACCACCGCATAGTTCGCAATGAGCAGCGCCGTGGGCATCCGCCCGCCCCCCAGGAGCCTGTCCAGGACGTCAAAGACATCCTGCTCCTTCTGCAGGCAGGGATAAATATATTCCGGTACTTCCGGGATGCCGTACTCCTTCAGCGCCTTTTTAAATCCGTCCAGCCGCTGGGGGGTCCGCTCCCTGCTCCTCCCCAAAAATCCGATCCGCTCGTGCCCTTTTTTGATCAGGTGCCGGGCCGCTTTATAGGCGCCGTCCATCGTATCCGTGCAGATCATATCCGCCATATAATCCCGCACTTCCCGCCCAAGAACCACCGCCGGTATCTTCGCGTCCGCCAGAATGCGGTGCACGAGCACGTCCTTTTCGTCCGGAAATACCAGTACCCCCGCGATCCCATTGCTTTCCAGCAGTATCCGGAAAAACCCTTCCATTTGGGAAATGTCCGAATTGCACTCTACCGTGATCAGGGTATAGCCTGTCTGTTTCAGCCGTTCATCCACCTGCTGCTCGATCCGCCGCTGAAAATCGCTTTTTTTGTCGGCTATCACCATCAAAATGTATTGTTTGTTCACCTGCGCCGTCTGAATGGATGCCTTTTTCACGATAAAATTCGGCAGGTTGTCCAATTCCTGTATTGCCTTTTCCACCTTCTCGACTTTTTCCGGACTGACATACCGTGTCTTGTTCACCACATGCGATACTGTGGAAGCAGATACACCAGCCATTTTCGCGATATCATTAATCGTAGCCATAATCCAAAGTCTCCTACCCGCTTGTAATATCTTAATTATACCGTTCCTCGAAAAAAAGTCAATTTCTATGTGACCGTAAATGTTCGCTGCAAGGCATCCGGGTTACTGTTCACACCCTACCGGGTGCTCACAGCAACCGCATCCGGCCCCTATCAACAAAGGCAGGAACCCGTGCAAATACAGGTTCCTGCCCCTTGTTCTTAGTCTTCCACCTTCACCCACTGCCGGGTATCCGCAGATTTCATGACTGCGTCGCAGACTCTTTCCACACGGTATCCCACTCCGAAGCTGGTGCTTGGCTGGTATCCTTCCGCGATGGCTTTGATAAATTCATACATTTCGATCGTTTTCAGTTCTCCGTATCCGATATTCATTCCCGGGATGTTCCAGGTCACTTCCCCATGGAAATGCGCCGGACCGGTATAGATCGTCTTAAACCCTCTCCTGTCGTCCGGATCGTCCGCAAAACATACCTGCAGCTCGTTCAGTCTTTCATAATTGAACGCAATGCTTCCCTTTGTTCCGTGTAATTCCACGGTAATGAAGTTATTTCTTCCCCACGCATTTCGGGTAGCTTCGATGCTTCCCACCGCGCCGCTCTTGAATTTCACAAGAAATGCGTCCTCATCGTCCACATCCACTTCCTTTCTGGGCGCCTCGGCTCCCAGCTTGACCGTACCGAGCAGGTCAACTCCGCCTTCCTGCACCGGTCTTTCCTTGATGTAGGTCTTCACCATGGAAACAACCTCGTCGATATCTCCTGCCAGATACTGGGCGATATCAATTACGTGAGACGCGATGTCTCCCAGTGTTCCCGCCCCGGCAATGTCCTTCTGGAACCTCCAGGACAAGGGTGAATCGGGATCAGCGGACCAGCTCTGCAGATAGGTGCAGCGAACGTTCAGGATGTCCCCCACTGCCCCTTCGTCGATAAACTTTTTAGCCAGGTCAATAGCCGGCACTCTGCGGTACTGGTAAGCGTTCATGCTGATGATCCCCTTCTCCGCCGCTTTTCCGGCCGCCTCAGCCATGGCCTTTGCGTCGTTCAGCGTGGAAGCGATGGGTTTCTCACAGATCACATGCTTGCCGGCCTGGAGCGCCGCAATGGCGATGGGCGCATGGGAGTCGTTGGGCGTGCAGACGCTTACAACGTCGATTTCCGGATCATTGATAATCTCATGCCAGTCCGTACAGCACTTCTCAAATCCAAACCGCTCTCTCGCTTCCTCCGCGATCGACGGCTCGATATCACAGATTGTCTTCAAAACCGGAACCGCCGGCGCCGGCCAGAAAAATTTCGGCATATTCGAATAAGCGACAATGTGTGCCTTTCCCATAAAACCTGCCCCAACCAGTCCTACATTTAATTTCTTCATGTTTGAATCCTCCTATATTTGTAACCAATTTGCGCAGCAAATTGATTGCCTTCTGAATGCAACCACTTGCACAGCAAAGAATTGCCTTGCCTCTTCCTGTGCATGAATCCTTTTAGTTATTCTTTTTTCTCTGGCTCAGGTTGCTGATCGCAACCGCAAGGATGATGATTCCGCCCTTGATCATGGTCTGCTGCGCGGAGCTTAAGTTCGCGAGGATTACCGCGTTGTTCATCATCCCCATGAGCACAGAGCCGAACAGCGCCCCGATTACCGAGCCGGTTCCGCCTGACATTGCGGTACCGCCCAGTACCACCGCCGCGATCACGGACATTTCATCGCCGTCGCCGTAGGAATATCTTCCCGCCTGCATCCGGGCCGCGTACATGATCCCTGCAAATGCCGCAAACGCGCCGGACATGGTAAATGCGATGATCTTCACCTTCACCGTATTGATACCGCTGTAAATGGCTGAATTTTCATTTCCGCCTGTTGCCAGGATGTGCCGTCCGAAGGCGCATTTGTTGAAAATCAGAATCCCGATGATGTAGAACAGGATCGTCCACAGAACAAGTACCGGGATTCCCGCGGCGCTTCCGATTCCGAAGACCGTGCAGAAGGTCTTGTTGTCAATCGGAACCGCGGCCGTATCTGTGATCCACATTGCCGCGCCCCTGACCAGCTCCATCGTACCCAGTGTCGCCAGAAAAGCCGGAAGCTTTAATTTTGTAACCAGTAATCCGTTGATGCAGCCCACGATCATGCCGAAACCGATGCCCACGATCAGGGCCAGCAGGATACTGTTTGTCGCCTGCAGAACAAGAGATACCAGCATCGCCGTCATGGCCGTAACCGCCCCCACTGTCAGGTCGATCTGTCCCGCCGCCATCACAAAAACGCCTGCAACCGCCATGACCGATATCATTGCGGTCTGCCTCAGAATGTTGATCAGGTTTCTCGGCTGAAGAAACCCTTTATTTCCAAGAATGATCGCAAACAGAATGAATACAGCGACAAAAATGATATAAACCATATATTTATCCCACTGTATGTTCTTTTTATTTTTGCTGAATTGCATATTGTAGTTCCTCCTCCGCCTTTAACTCGCTCCGGTCGATCTCCCCGGTGATCCGTCCGTCGTATAAGGTAATGATCCTGTCACAGACCGCCATCAGCTCCGCCAGCTCTGAAGAAACGAACAGAACGCCCTTTCCTTCATCGGCATAGTTTCTGATCAGGTCGATGATCTCCGCCTTTGCGCCTACATCGACGCCTGCCGTCGGCTCGTCCAGCATCATGACCTCCGGCTGCATATTCATCCATTTGGCAATGACCACCTTCTGCTGGTTGCCGCCGGACAGCAGGTTGATCCGCTTGTAGATGTCGTCTGTCACGATATTGAGCTTCTCCACATTATCGTTTACCATTTCATCCGCCGCTTTTTCATCCACGAAGATCCCCTGTTTTCTCAGCTTTGCCACCTTCGGCAAAATCGCGTTTTCCTTGACGGAATGAATCAGTACAAGTCCTTTTTTTCTTCTGTCCTCGGGGATCAGCGCAAAGCCGTTTCGGATGGCTTCCCCGGGATTTCCCGCATTTACGGGCACGCCCTTCAAGCTTACGGTTCCGCCTTCCCTGTTTCTGAGCCCGAACATGGTTTCCAGTATCTCCGTCCTGCCGCTTCCCATCAGCCCTGCAAACCCGAGGATTTCTCCTTTTTTCAGGCGGAACGAAATGTCCGAGATCCTTTCATTGACCTTCAGGTGCTCCACAGTCAGCAGATCCGGCCCTGCCTGGTCATAGGTTCTCTGCACCCAATCGAACTTCTTTCCGGTATTCTCCCCCATCATATGTGCAATGATCTCGTCCATCGTAATGTCTGCGATCCGCCCCGTATGTACAATCTTCCCGTCGCGCAGGATGGAAATGCTGTCCGCGATCTCCATGATCTCGCTCATGCGGTGCGAAATGTAAATCATGGAAACCCCTTTCTCCTGGATCTCCCGCATCATCTTGAAAAGCTGCCTGGTCTCCGTATCCGACAAAGATGCCGTCGGCTCGTCCAGGACAAGAATCTTCGCGTTCTTTTCCATGGCCTTTGCGATCTCCACCATCTGGCTCATGCCTACGCTTAAATTTCCGACCACTTCCTTGGGGTCCACATCGATCCCCAGCTCTTCCAGAACCTCCCGCGACCTCTCCGTCATATAGGCGGTCTTTCGAAGCCCTTTTTCCACAACCTCCGTACCCAGGAAAATATTTTCCTCCACCGTCATACTCTGGACAAGGGACAGCTCCTGAAATATCATTCCGATCCCATTCCTTTTTGCATCGTGCGTATCCTCTATGGATGTCTCCTGCCCATTGACCAGGATTTCTCCCGCGTCCTTCGTATAAACGCCTGTCATGATCTTCATCAGCGTTGATTTCCCGGCTCCGTTGCCGCCCACCAGCGCGTGTACCTCCCCCTTTTTCAGGGAAAAATCCACGCCTTTGAGTACCCGTACTCCGAAGGATTTTTCAATCCCCCGCATCTCCAGCACGTATTGGTTCATCATGTCCTCCTTATTTTACCGGCCTGTGACCGTGCAGCCCGCCGCACGGCCCAGGTTTAAGCAATCGCCCTTATTTGCCCGCCGCTTTCTGCAGCCAGTCCGGCGCCTCTGCATGGTAAACGTCCTCGTAAGCTTCCAGGATATTTGACTGTTCCACTCTCTTAGCCGAAACCGCCACATAGGTGGGAGCTTCTTTTCCGAGCAGGGAATATGCGGCCAGCATCGCCTCCGCTACGCCCTGGTCATAGGGAAGCTGCGCTCCCAGACCTACCACGCTGCCCTGCGCGATTTCTTTCGCGATGTTGTTTCCCAGGTCTATGGTGGTCAGCTTGACCTCTTCGCTGGTAAGCCCTGACGCTTTGACAGAGGAAAGCACGCCTTCCATCGGAACGTCCCAGCTTGCATAGATGCCGTTGATCATCGGATACTGGGTCAGGATCGCGTCTCCCTGCTCCGCGCAGCCGTTTTCATCTGTGAAGCCCTGTTCGGTTACGATCTCGATATCCGGAAATTTGTCTGCCATGGTCTTGCGGAAACCGTCGTCCCTCTGGTTTGTTACGAAGAAATCCGCGTCATAATATACCATTCCGATCTGGCCTTTTCCGCCCAGCGCTTCGCCCATCAGATCCGCAGCCACACAGCCGTTTCCATAGTTATCCGCAGATACGCAGCTTACATAATCCTCTCCTGCCGTCATGCCTGCCGGAACGTTGTCCATAAATACCAGCTTCACCCCGTCCTGCGCAGCCTTCTGGAACGCGTCCGCGGTTGCCGTTGCGTCTGTGGGGATGCTGATGATGACATCCGGATTTTTTGCCATGATCGTCTCGATATCGGATACCTGTTGTTCCGCAGAAAAGTCCGCGTCCGTGGTTGCTACAAGCTCGATACCCAGCATTTCAAAGGTCGCCTTTAAGCCTTCCAGCTGCGACGTCGCCCAATCGTTTCCGCCGTAGTGCAGTGAGATTGCCGCTTTATATCCGCCGTTGCGGATCTGTTCGATCTCCTCGTCTGTCAGGGTGATCTCGGATGCAGGCGTGGCCTTCTCTCCGTTCGGTCCTGTGGACAGTATGTCGGTTCCGCCTGCCGAAGCCGTATTTTCTGCAGGTGCCGCCCCTGTGTCTTCTGCAGGTGCGCCCGCGTCCTCCTGTGCATCCTCTGTCTGCGCTTCTGCAGGCACATTTCCTTCCTCACTTGCCTGAGGGCCGCCACAGCCGCCTAAGAGCACGCCGATCATCGCCATTGATAACAGAACACTTCCAATTTTTCTTTTCATGGTTTTCTCTCCTGTTCCATAATATTGTATGTAAAATCCGTTCCTGTTTTAGAAAAGCTTTCCCTGCAGAAATTCGTATGAGGTCCGGCATGCGTATACCGGGTCTCCTGCATAGCCGTCTACCTCTACCAGGTAGTCGCCGCTGTAATTTTTCTCCTTGAGGAAATCCAGCACTCCGTCAATATCCAGCCTGCCTGTGCCCAAAGGCGCAAATCCATTGTCGTCCAGGTCTTTTAAGTGTACAAACGAAATTCTGTCGTAATATTTCTTTATGATTTCCAGAGGATCGCCGCCGCCTGCTGCCAGATGCGCCAGGTCCGGGCAGATCTGAATGGAGGTCTTTGAGAACAGCTTATCGATCTGCTCCGGCGCTTCTGCCATGGAGCCCAGGTGCGGATGGTAGCTTGCCTTGATCCCGTATTCCGCAAATACCTTCTCCGCCATGTCCAGCCCTTTGCCCAGCAGCCCGTAGTCCGCTTCCTGAATGCCCTTCCCGCGGATGGCGCCGCCGCAGATGCCTACATAAGTCACTCCCACTTCCTTCGCTGCCTTCGCAACGGTTTCCATATGGAACATTTCATCCTCCAGCGCATCCTGGTAAATGAAGTTTGCCCCCACACAGACGCTCATCATCTCTGCGGAATACTTCTGCAGCATGTCTTTCAGGACGGAAAGGTCACCGCAATACTTTGTAAGGTTCCCTTCCAGAACCTCTATGCTCTTAAAGCCGATTTCCGTAATGCTTTTCAGGATCTCTTCGTCATTTCCCATTGTCAGGTACCGGATATCCTTTACACTTGTCACGCCGGCGCCGTCCCCTACAAGGGGCCCAAAACCATTTGTCATGTAGCCAACTCTCATTATTTTTCCTCCTTATTCGTTTTATATATTTGCGCAAATTTTCTTTCGCATTCATCATATTTCATTTCAGCAGCCGTGTCAATATGACTTTTCGCATAATATTTTCAGTCTATTTTTGTCTATTTTTCCCAATTGACTTTTATTTATCATCCACCCATAATGAAAACATATAATATTTGCGCAAATTTTTACGCAAATATATAAAAACACATGACAGAAAACAGAAAGGAGCTTATTATGAAGCTTGGATTTATCAGTTCCATCCTTGATACCTCTTCCTTTGAAGATGTAATCGACACCGCCGCGAAGCTGGGCTATGAGTGTGTCGAGGTGGCCTGCTGGCCGAAAGAGAAGGCAGCCAGACGTTATGCCGGGATCACACATATTGATATAGAAGCGCTCACCGAAAGCAAGATTGCTTCTATCCGGCAATACTGCCATACGAAGAATGTCGCGATTTCCGCGCTTGCCTATTACCCCAACACCCTGACCGCTGACCTTGATCAGCGCCGGAAGGCAGTGGATCACTTAAAAGCCATGATCGCCGCAGCGCAAAAGTTAAATGTCAGCACCATCACCACATTTATCGGGCGCATCCAGACACGCACTGTAGAAGAAAACCTGGAGGTATTTCAGGAAGTATGGACTCCGATCATCCGGCTTGCCGAAAAATATAAGGTAAGAATCGCCATTGAAAACTGTCCCATGCTTTTCGGCCCGGACCAGTGGCCCGGCGGACAGAACCTGATGACGACACCTGCGATCTGGCGCAGAGCCTTCGACCTGATCCCCAGCGATTATTTCGGCCTGAATTACGATCCTTCCCATTTTGTATGGCAGCAGATGGATTATATCCGGCCCTTGTATGAATTTCGTGAAAAGATTTTCCATGTTCATTACAAAGACATAAAAGTGTATCCTGAGAAACTCCGCGATGTGGGAACCATGGCCTATCCATTGGACTATATGTCCCCTAAGCTTCCCGGCCTGGGGGATGTGGACTGGGGAAAATACGTCTCCGCCCTGACAGACATCGGTTACAACGGCTATAGCTGTATTGAAATCGAAGACAAGGCTTTTGAGGATTCCCAAGAAAGAGTACTGGACGCGCTCCGGCTTTCCTATCGGTATATAAGGCAATTTGTAATCTAAAATCGGGATTCAATGCCCCATAGAAATGAATTTGAGAGGAGAAAATCATATGAACCCAAAGAAAATCCATATCGGACTGATCGGCGCAGGCTTTATGGCAAAGGCTCATTCCATCGCATACGCGGGTATGCCCATGTTTTTCTGGCCCGCTCCGGCAATCCCGGTAAAGAAAATGATCGTAGATATGAACGAAGACATTGCAAGGGACGCGAAAGAAAAGCTGGCCTTTGAAGCCTATTCCACGGACTGGCACGACATTATCAATGATCCGGAAATTGAGGTTGTAGACATCTGCACGCCCAACAATGTGCACGCGGAAATTGCTGTTGCCGCTGCGAAAGCAGGAAAGCACATTCTCTGCGAAAAGCCTCTTGCGCTGACGCCTGAACAGGCAGGGGAGATGTACCGGGCTGCCCGGGAAAACGGCGTGAAGACCATGGTTGCCTTCAATTACCGCAAAACGCCTGCCGTACAGCTTGCGAAAAAGTATATCGACGAGGGCGCCATCGGCGACATCCTGGACTTCCGCGGCACTTATCTGCAGGATTGGTCCGCCCATCCGGATTCCCCGCTTTCCTGGCGTTTCCAGAAGAGCATCTGCGGAAGCGGCGCGCTTGGCGACATCGGAACCCATGTGGTAGACATGCTGCGTTTCCTGGTCGGCGACTTTAAGCGGGTGAATGCCAGAACCGCAACCTATATCAAAGAGCGTCCGCTGCAGTCCGGTATGACGGACAGCCTCGGCAATCTGCGCGTGGATCAGGACACCCCGAAAAAAGCGGTGGATGTGGACGACCAGTGCATGTTTATGATCGAATGCGAAAACGGCGCTTTTGGAAGCATCGAAGCTACCCGAAACGCATGGGGACGGAATAATTACATCACCTTCGAAATCCACGGCACCAAAGGTTCTATTTATTTCAATTACGAGCGGCGTGACGAGCTTCAGGTTTGTTTTGCGGACGATGCATCGGACCGCCGGGGCTTCCGGACGGTGTACACAGGCCCCAACCACCCCTACGGCGACGGATTATGGCCGATCCCGGCGCTGGGCATCGGATACACGGAGACAAAGATCATCGAATGTTATGATTTCTTCCGCGCCCTCCAGGACGGCACCGAGGCATCCCCCAATTTCCGGGACGGATATGCCATTGAACTGATCTCGGACGCGATACTGGAATCCGCAGAGAAACGTGAATGGGTGGAGGTAAAAGAGGTCGAGTAGACGAGTGGAGTAAAACAGGGAAAGGCACTGCAAATGGTTGGTATTTGCAGTGCCTTTGGCTGTCTTATCGGTGGAATCGGATTATGAAATGGATCGCGAAAATGCCGCTTGCCCGGCCGGATCAAACTGTTTTTTCCCCAATGTACTACTATCCCTTCCTTCGTCTCAGCATTTCCTCAATCGCATACGCCACGCCGTCCTCTTCGTTGGACTTCGTCATGTACTTTGCTGCTTTTATGATCTCCGGTTCGGAATTGCCCATGGCAACGGTGGCGCCGAAATCCATGGACAGCATGGAGTAGTCATTCATACTGTCTCCGAAGGCCATGACTTCTTCCATGGTATACCCCAGAGATTCGATATAGTTTTTCAGCACCGGCCCTTTCTGGGCGCGGGCATCGGTAATCTCCAGGTTGTTGACATAGGAGGACGCCACAGCCAGCCTTTCGTTCTTCTGCAGCTTCTGTTCAATCTCCCGGAGCACCTCTGTATCACAGCAGAAAACAAAGATTTTATACAC
>OFFF01002032.1_pt1 | contig 11950 bp, 12 predicted proteins | sample 1521301 | NCBI WGS metagenome assembly OFFF01 (sample SAMEA3504101, study PRJEB24116) | mouse gut metagenome | biome: mouse gut; feature: mouse-associated habitat; material: faeces | place: Denmark | collected 2011
GGAAACCAAAAATCCGAGAGGATGCCTTTTTATTTCTTTTATCATCTTAACTCCATTTCTGCGCAGCTTTTTGCGCCTGTTAAGTTTGTGTATGCGCGCAGACACAAACCTGGGATTGAAAATTTTCAATCTTTAATCCTCCATTTTGGAATAGTAGCTCTTTACCATAAATACGCTAAGAACTGCCAGCAAAAGAAACAGCACATAAGTAATTGCCGCCGCATATCCCATCTTTGAATACTCGTAAGCGTTCTGATACATATAATATACAAGCGTTGTTGATGAATTTAACGGCCCGCCCTGGGTCAGCACCATTACGTCCCCTACATTCTGGAAAATCCATATCGTGGACATCAACGCCACGAAAAAAATCTCCGGAATCATTAACGGTATTACAATTTTGAAAAAAACCGTCAGTTTTCCCGCCCCGTCAATAGCTGCCGCCTCATGTACAGAGCCAGGTATCTTCTGCATACCCGCCAGCAGCACCAGAGAAAAATACCCCACCATTCTCCATATATTCATAATCGCTACAGAAACCTTGGAAAGCGCTGTAGTATCCAGCCATCCAATCCTCTGTCCTAAAATAACGTTTATCAATCCGCCTTCCGTTGTTAATAAAATCCGGAAGATGATGGCCACCACCGCTACTGCAGTCACATAGGGCAGAAGCACGACCACAGAGTAAACTTTCTTTCCCAACAGCTTACTGGAATTTAAAAGGGTTGCCATAATCAATGCCAGGAATGTCCGGCCCGGCACAATATAGAGCCATACAACAAATGTATTTTTCAGTGCCAGCCAGAATTTATCATCCCCGAATAATTTTCTATAATTTTTGAACCCTACCTTTGCAGCCCCCGCCACAGCCCCCAATCCGTCATAATCCGTTAAGCTGATGAAAAAACCGCTGACAGCCGGATATAGATAAAATACAAGAAAAATGATGAAGAAAGGCATAATCCAAAGGTAACAATGTTTATATTTCTTCATTTCCAACCATGTTCGATTCACCGTACTTCCTCCATATTGATATGAAAATTTGTCTGTTTTTCCGTAACAGTTCAGCCCGAGCACGTCAATTTAGCCAAGAAAGAATCTGCCCCTCGCCACGCTTACCCTCCCATGGGAACTAAACACAAAGAGACTCCGGAAAACTTTCGTTAAATATTGTCGATTCTCTTCTTCATCTCTTCTACGGCTTCTTCCGGCGTATATGCGCCGTTTAAGAACATTTCACCAACCACTTCTGAGATAATGGTATTGATTTCGTTGCTTCTTTCATCCACAAAAGGGATATCCGGGTCAGTCTCTAAAAGCATATCCGCCAATTCTGCTACAATCTTGGCATCCCCATAGGCCTTCCACCCTTCCGTATTGCCATTTACAATCGCTTCGATACCAGCCATGCTTCCGGTTGCAAACTGTGCCATCACGCCATCTTCGTTTACATTGGCAAATTTAAGGGCCGCTTCCTCAGAAAGAGCCAGATAAGCTACCACATCTTTTGCCGCATCCAGATGCTCCGTATTCTTATTAATTGCATAATATTCCGTATTGTTGATAAAAGTAGTCCTCCCATCCTCTGCGAACTTCATAGGGGCTGCCATAGCCAACTGCCCATAGCCGCCGTCACCGGCAGGGTCAACGTTCGTCTCATAGTAAGCCGCGTGCGCTGCTACAGCAGGAAACGCTGCAATCTTTCCCGCATTAAATGCTGTCCAGTAAGCTTCACTTTCCGCCAATTGGCTGGTATGCCAAATTCCTGCGTCATTACATTTTTTCATCAGTTCCAACGCTTCTGTTCCTTTATTTAATGAAACATTCCCATTATTATCCAGAATTTCCCCGCCTAACATGTAAACAAAATAGCTGAAAGTAAGATAGCATTTCGGGTCCGAAGGGTCAAAAGCCCCTACAAAATATCCTTTTTCCTTCAATTTTAGACCCTGGTCATAATACTCATCAAACGTGGCCGGAGGCGTCAAACCTTCCTGCTCATAAATATCCTGGCGGTACAAATAAACATATTGGTTTGTCACCTGATTAGGAAGCCCATACAGCTTTCCATCCACTGTAGCCGGAGCCGTCACCGGCAGAATATCCCCCTCATTTACCATTCCCGACAAATCTTCCAGGTAACCGGCTTTGGCGAACTGAGGGGTATAAAGGTCGTGAATAATCATGATATCCGGGGTACTTTCATTATTGGAAAGCTGTAATTTCATTTTTGTGGGATACTCCGCATAAGAATATTTTTCAAAATTAATCTTAATGTTGGGATGTTCCGCCAAATAATCCTTTAATACTATTTCCGCCACGGACACAAGATGGGCGCCTCCCATCAAGGTCAGTTCTATTTTCTCACCGTCTGCGTCCTGTCCATTCCCCGCCTGTTTTTCCCCAGCCTGCCCTGCATCCTGCTGCCCGTCTGCAGCTGCACTTTTGTCATTCCCGCCGTCTTCCAATTCCGCCTGCGCATCCTGCGCGGGGGCATCTCCTCCGCATCCTGCCAAAGATGCAATGCCCATTGCTGCCGCCATTATTAATGCTGCTATCCGTCTTTTTTTCATTCACATTTCCTCCGTTTTCATTTTATTCTATTAAGTTTTTTGAAACCTCTTCATGCCGTTTTTGCAGGCATTGCACGCTCCACTTGCCAGTCCGTCCTGCAAATACGTTTACTTTTCCTTATGTCATCGCTCACTGCCACCCCTAAACGTCACCAAATCCAAACCTATATAAATATCTTTTTTTATGTGTGTCATGAGTTTTTACACCAATCCCCCAATAATTGCTGATTTCTTTCTGCCCCTCTATATCTGCCGGTACATAAATACCCGCCGCCCGGTTAGGGAATTCACAGCAAGGCTCAAAATGAATCCCATCCTCCGAATAATATAAGTATTGAACTCCCGTAGGGTCATTCCAATCCTCCCCATATATCTTTCCGATATCATGTTTCAATCCCGAAAGCAGGCATAAACCGGATTGGTATGGCCATATCGCAAAAGCATGTCCCCGAATCAGCGGATTTCCTTCATATCTTTCATAAGGCCCTTCCAGTTTATCTGCAACCGCCATTCCCAACATTGTTTTATCAGGGTCTGTCTCCCGTTCATTGCAGCCTTTATAATATATCCTCCATTTCCCCTTCCAAAATAAAATGCTGATATCATCCACCGCCTGGTCATCCCATTTCCCCAGCATATCCCATTGGAAAACCGGCGTCTCGGACACCCTTACAAATGTATCCTCCGGCCTATCCGCAACCGCAAGCCCACAGCATCTCTTCTCCGTCTCCCCGTTAGCAAAAGCCTCACCCACGCCCGTGTAAAATAAGTAAAACTTCCCGTTATAGGCAATCACATTGGCCGTCAGCACCCCTGCACAATCCCATCCATCCTTTGAGGGAAGCAAGGAATCCCCAACATTACGCCAATGCTCCCCATCCTCCGATACTGCACAACATATTTTGCAATCCGCAAAATGGTCATAGGGTCTGTCATTGCGGTGCTGCGTATACCAAAGATAATAACAGCCATTATAAAAAATCACATTGGATGGGTCATGATTATTGTCGGAAGGCAGCCCTTCCGTCTCCTGTAATATCTGCTTTACGCGTTTTAATTCTTCCGGTATTTTTATCATTTCTCACTCCATTCCTGCACGGCTTTTGTGCCCCGGCATTTCCAGGGTTTTACACATGTCAAGTTTGTGGATGCCGTACCGACACAAACTTAATATCCTCCTACACTTACCTCCTCAATTTCAATACGCCCCACCATTTCATGTACCAACTCTATATCAATCACTCCAACCTGCGGATAAAGGGAATTAACCGTTCCGCAAGCCATGGCATACCGCAGGCACTGTTCTTCTCCCCATCCCCGCTTCGTTCCCACCGCAAATCCAGCCACTGCTGAATCCCCACAGCCAATTGTAGAAGAAACCTTTACTTTCGGCGTATTGGCCACCAGGCATTTGCTTTTTGTTACCAGCATTCCCCCTTCTGCCCCCAAGGATACAAGAATCTGCTGCGCTTCCGTTTTCAGCAATCCCCTGACCCGCAGGGCCGCACTCTTCCTATCCAATTCCTTCTCCTTAAACAATGCCGCCGCCTCCAACGCATTGGGTTTATAAAAATCATACTGCTGTTCCATTAATTCCTGTGCGGTAACATCATTGGTATCCAAAAAACATTTTGCTCCGGCTCTTTTGCACATTCTGTTAATTTGTCCGTAAAAATCTTCCGGCGCACCGTCAATCCTTATCCCGGAGCAGACTATAATATCTCCTTCCCTTATATCCTTCTGCAGTTTCGAAAGAAGGCATCTAACCTGCCCCCCGTTTACAAAGGGCCCCTGCTCCACAATCTCTGTTTCATTTCCGCCGGCCAAATCAATAATATTGATGGTCTCCCGGCTGTTTCCCTCAATAGCCATCAGATAAGAATGGATTCCTGCCTTCTCCATTTCACTATGTATCAGATTCCCATTGCTTCCTGCAATATAGCCATACAGAGCCACCTCTTCTCCGCAAAGCCGGCATACTTTTGCCACATTAATGCCTTTTCCCCCTACGGACAAATCCGGTTTCAAATGAAAAAATTTTCTTCCTGGCGTAAAGCAATTAATATGATAAGTACGGTCTATCACCGGGTTTAGACAAATTGCCCGTATCATTCATCAGTTCACCTCCCTCTCCATCCAGCTTTTTCCTGCGCTGCATGTCACATGGCGCATCTTCCATTCCACTTCTTTCTGAAAGGCATCCCTTCCTGCTTTCAGGTATAGCCTTGGATCATATTTTTCCGGCGATTCGTTAAGGTATCTTCGGACGGCTTCCGTGAAACATAAAAAATTATCCACATCCATATTGGCCTTCCGCACCCCATATGCAGCGCTTTGCCGGATACTCTCCTCCCCGCAGTTTTTCATATAAGGCACCCTCCCGCCCTGCCTGTTGACCCCGTCAATGAGCGGTATCGGCAAAGACGCGGCTCCATGAAGAACCAGAGGAATATCCGGAATTTCCTGATGAATTCCCTGCAATGCTTCAAAATCCAGAGGCAAATCCTGCTCTGCCCTTACACCTCCATGGGAAGTTCCTACCGATACTGCCAGCGCGTCACACCCTGCGGCATTTACAAACTGCTTGGCCATTTTTGCATCCGTAAATTCCGCATGGCCCGCAAATATTTCATCTTCAAAGCCCGGAAGGCATCCCAACTCCCCTTCTACCCATACCCCTTTTCCCTTTGCATAGTCAGCCACCTGGCCGGTCTTCTCCACATTTTCATCAAACGGCAGCCCCGAGCCATCGAACATCACCCCGTTTACTCCGGCATCCACCGCTTCCATGGCGGCTTCCACCGAAGAGCAATGATCGTGGTTAACGCTGATGGGAATTGCATAATCTTCCGCCATCATATGGATATACCGGATAAAATTCCGGTAATTTCCAATATATTTTCTTGCCCCCATGGAAATCTGGACAATTACCGGAGACCTGGTGGATTGGGCGGCATCTAAAACCGCCTTCAGCGTGTCGCAGTTGAACACATTAAACGCCCCTAAAATATAGGATTCCCTCATAGCGTTCCTATATAGGTTCTTCATTGATACAATTGGCATCTTTCCTCTTCCTTTCTTATAGCAAACGTTTTCTATTCGGACAAAAAATGGTTTTGCATTTATTATGTATATAGCAAACGTTTTCTATTGTGCTAATTTTTATCGTTCCATTTCTACTATTTTCTTATTTCAATATTACAGTTTCAGCTTTTTCACCGACCGGCCTTCCACAATCTCCACCGGATACCTCTCCTGCTTATACGGGGAACTATCCCCCTGCAGACGTCTCAAAATAATCTTCCCGGCTGCATTCCCCAGTTCATATGGGTTCTGTCTTACCGATACTATGGGCGGCTCAATCAATTCACGCATGGTTACTTCCCCAAAAGAAACGAGGGAAACATCCTCCGGAACGGCAAGGCCTATATCTTTCAAAACAATAAGCGTTCCTTCCGTCATCATGTTATTCGCACAAAATACAGCTGTAGGGTATTTGGCATCATCTGCAAATACCGTCCTTGCCCAGGCTACTGCATCTTCTCTTGTAAATCCCCCTGGGCTAATCCATTCCGCTGCCGGCTCCATATTATGCTCTCTCATGGCCTGCAGTGCACCTTCAAAACGTTCCCGCCCTGTAGTAAGGCGCATATTGACATTCTGGAATGCGATATCTCTATGCCCTCTCTCCAACAAAAAATTCAAAAGCTGATATGCCGCCTTCCTGTTATCCTCCAACACTGCGTCCGCGTGCAGCCCCTCCACCCAACGGTCGATGGCCACCACCGGCGTTCCGTCCTGTGCAAACGCGTTCAGATAATCAGGCTTCGTATCCGAAGAGGCAATGACCAATGCGTCCACCCGGCGCTCCTCGAACATGGAAAGAATCCTTCGTTCCTTTTCCGCTTCTCCATCGCTGCTGGCAAAAATCGTCTGGTAACCATGCTCCCATACTACTTCCTCCAGCCCTTTTGCAATTTTCATAAAAAACCGGTTTGCAATATCCGCCACTACCAAACCAATCATACCGCTGTTATTGCTTTTCAGGCTACGGGCAGCCAGATTGGGCTTATAGCCTAAAGTCTGGATGGCTTCTTCAATCTTTTCCCTGGCGGCAGCACTGACGGGATAATTATTATTGATATATCTGGATACCGTTGTGATGGAAAGCCCCGCATGGGATGCCACATCTTTTATGGTTGTATTCTTCATATTTCCCCTTATAGGTAACGTTTTCTATATGCATTATATACAATAGGTGCACGAGTTGTCAAGGAGAATTTTTTGAAATATTTTACCCATTCATTTTCTTTAAGAATCCAGTTCGTTGGGTTCTATTTCATGCTCAAACGTACTTCAGCGGGATGGCTGAAAGGAAATGGCTGAAAGGAATATGGCCTTCCTGGCAAAACTGTGCTATGATAATCAAAGATCCCGCTGCAAGTAACGGGGTATCAAACTTGCAGCGCTGCAGAGCAGCGGGGTATTTGACCCTCGCGGCAGTCGCCAAATGTTTAGCATGCCGCTTGGCTCGTTGCTCGCGGGAATAAAACAGTGCAGAAACAATAGCAGGATAGGAGACAGATATCAATGAAATATATGCTGATGCATAAAATTATTCCTGTTTGTAAAGTTGAACTAGACGAGACAACAGGAAGCATTCGGAGAATTGTAGAGACTCTATGTCCGAAGCATTTACCGATAGGTGTCTCTGCGAAAAAAGGAATTGCGGACAGGGCTGCTTTGAATCGATGGTGGCTGGAACGTTCTATTCCTGCAACCCGTTCCGGGATTCGATGGGCATTAGAAGAACTGGAACTTACGAATACAAGGCAACTACTGGCAAAATGCTTCGGATTAAGCCTCTCAGACCAATACTGGATGAAACCAGAGAACAGTACTGTTTCCTGGCAGGAAATTAATTTTTTTGAAAATAACTTTTCAGAGGATATTGGGGATGTCCTATTTGGAAAAGCGGGTAAAAAGCCGGATTTTGATTTCCAGTCGCCGGATAATACCTCGGATGGATGCTTAAAAAAGCGATGGAAGCTGATAGAAGGAAAGCGGTGTCTGATAAAAGCAGGCAGCAATCCGTTCTTGCAGCAGCCCTTTAACGAAGTGATAGCAACCTCGGTCATGGAACGGCTGAACATCCCTCATGTTTCGTACACACTTTTTTGGGATGGAGATATTCCGTATAGTGTATGTGAGGATTTTGTTACAGCGAATACGGAGTTAGTCAGTGCGTGGCAGGTGATGCAGACACAAAAAAGAGACAATGATGTATCTGTGTATCGCCATTACTTAAACTGCTGCGAGGCATTGGAAGTTCCAGAAATTGCACATTCCCTGGACCAGATGCTCATACTTGATTATTTAATTGCAAACGAAGACCGGCATCAGGGCAACTTTGGTTTGCTCCGTAATGTGGATACGCTGGCATGGATTGGGGCGGCACCCGTTTTTGACAGCGGTTCTTCCCTGGGATATGATAAATTGGCTTCTCAGATTTTATCCGGAAAAGGAATTGAGTGCAAACCCTTTAAGAGAATCCATGAAGAACAACTAAAGCTGGTCACTTCCTTTGACTGGATCGTATTTGAACAGTTAAAGGATATCGGGGCGGTAATGCGCTCCGTATTTGATACGGCAGGGGAATATGTGGAAGATGCGAGAAAAAATGCAATTATTACTGCATTTCGCAGACGACTGGAATATCTGGAGCAGTTTGCCGGAAACAGAAATCAAATCGGCAGTCGCCAAATGTCCAATCCAACCTTCGGTTGGATTTAAGCATGCCGCTTGGCTCATTGCTCGCGGAAATAAAAATAAAACAGAAGATATAGAAGCCAGACATTCGTTGAAGCGAAAAAATATATACATTATTTGCAATGCATATGCCGCCCGTGACCGGGCGGCATCGCTTTTCCACCTTATGCTTTATTTCTGCACCGTATAAAACCCATACGTTGCCCTTCCGTTTTCCCATATGCCTGTCACTTCATACACATAATCACCGTCCACGCCTTCCAGCATGAATTTTCCATCCTTTTCCACCACAGGCATCTCTTCCCCTTCCGGCATTTCCTGCGCTTTCCCGCGCAGCGCCGAGTCATAACGCACTACCTTCACTTCCGTCGGTTTATCGGAAAAAGAAAGGGTTAAATCCAATGGATCCGTCAATGTCACATCTATCAGCAAATCTCCCCAATCCAGCACATGGACGCTATCCGCCACCACTGCATTGCTCAGGCCGTCTTTATCGGTATATACCCATCCATATCCGCCCCTGTTGGCAAGCACTGTAGCATTGGCCAAATCCGTAGTATATTCCACCTGCATAGTAGGCGGTTCCGCAGGATCCGGCTCCGTATAAATCTCATCTATGATTCCCTGGTATTGATCCGCATCCGAAGGGCTTCCTTCCTCTACCACTTCTATCCGATGAACCCCCGGATACTGCCCAGGATAGGACTCGGCCATAACATTATCCCCATATATTTTTACCATATTTCCTTTGGACAATTGATCCAAAGCTATTTGATTCCCTTCAATATCATGAACCTCATACGAGCCCGGCTCCGCGGTAACTGTGAAAACGCCCGCCGTCTCCCCTACAAAAATATATTGCCCTTCTCCGAACGGCACATACATAGCCGTAATCGCCGTCCCCTCTTCCTCAGGCGCTTTCCCTCCCTTCATTCCATAGGCAAGCGCTGCTGCCGCACCGATTATAATGGCAGCCCCTAACAAAAACCATACATACTTTTTCTTTTTCATAATTTACCCCATTTCTGCACGGCTTTTGTGCCCCGGCATTTCCGGGGCTTTACGCATAGCAAGTTTGCGGACGCCGTGCAGACGCAAACTCGTTCATTACTTTTTCGTTACTAAATATTGTACCATATTCCCATCATTTTATTACATTATGGGAGTTAAACATATATTGATACTTCCGCATCTGAAAATAAAGCAAATCTCTCACACGCCCTATTATCTCATCGGAATATTTACAAACGCAGCTTTCCAACACCCTATCCACTTCTTTTTTACCAAAAGAAAAATGCATGTTACTCCCATAAAGCTTCTCCGCCGCATCCAACTGCTCATCAAAGTTCCTGCTAAACGGTTTTGCTTCTACCCTTTTCATACATTCTTCTAAACTCCTTTCCAGGCTAAAATCTGTCATCGTATCCGCTAACAAAGCAAGCCCATTATCGAATACCGGGGATAATCGGTACGTTTTTGTTTCCATTTCATAAATCACCCCGATATTATTGGTGTGGCGGTCTTCATTCAGAAAAAAAGCATCCATTGCCAAAATAATTGCTATATATTTTCCAAATTGTACAAGGCCTGTAAAATTAATTACATTTTCCACCATATACTCAATACGGCCTTCTACATTAGGGATTTTACTCATTTCCGCGGATAAACTCCCGCCTTTCCATTGGCGGAACAGATGCTCAGCCGTCACAAACTCTTCACCTTCCCCAAGAAAACTATTGCTTTTACAGCCCATATATTTTTTACCCTTATATTGAATTTCAACGGGCAAATACCGTACATAATTTTCCACATCAGAATAAGCTAAGAGCCCGGACACCACCACTTCCGCCAAGCTTTCATACCCCATATAATCTGCCTTATACCATATATTATCTGCCTTCCATTTCAGCTGATTTCCCTTCGAAGAATGGCCTGCGTACTCCAATGGGAGAAATTCATCCAATACGATTTCATCCATCTGTACACCTCCCCTGTCTGCCAGATTCTACTGCTGCATATATATAATTTCTATCCACTGCTTATCCTCCGCCATTCTCCCCCCCGTCTTTTCGATAATCTGCAGCGGGTCATAGGAATCCAGCCCCATGCTTCTCAATATTTCCTTTACATGTGCACGAGTCCTGGGAAAACAGCGGCTTTCCAGGAACTCCTCAAACCTTTCCCAGTCCGGATGTTCCACTATGCCAAAAGCCCGATGCAATATATCATCCGTCTTATTTTCAATATATATCTTCTTATGCATAAAATCAACATCTATAACTGTACAAAGTTCTTCCAGACACATGAAGTTCATACGCATAGTAATATACGGTTCTCCCCCATTCCTTCCCATTTTTCACCCCATTTCCGCGCTGCATTTGTGCCCCGTCATTTCCCATTTCGTCCTTCACCGCTTTTCCGTCATCCGCAGCCGGCAAGGCTTTAGCACCCGCCTACTACATTCCTCTCCACACCTTCGTAAAAAGCCTTAATATTCTTATAAGTCTCCTCAACCACCCTGTTCCTTGCCTCAATACTGGCCCAGGCCAAATGGGGAGTAATAATCAGCCGGTTGCTATCCATAATTTTACTCAAAGGGTTGGATTCCTTCATCGGCTCCGTTCCGGTCACGTCCAGCCCGGCTCCTGCAATCAGATGCTGCGTCAAAGCTGTATACAGCGCTTCATCGTCCACCACCGGCCCCCTGGCTACATTAATTAATATCGACGTTTTCTTCATTTTCTTAAGGGCATCCAAATCAATTAATTTCCGCGTCTTATCGCTCAACGGGCAGTGCAGTGACAGAAAATCCGATTTTTGCAGCAATGTATCCAAATCCACCCTTTCATAATCCGTACAGGTACTGTTCCCGGAAGCGGAATAAAAAATAACCTTGCATCCGAATGCTTCCGCAATCTTCGCCACCCGCCTTCCAATGTTCCCCATACCTACAATTCCCCAGACCTTTCCGTCCAGTTCCGTAAAAGGTATGTCGAAATTGGAAAATCTTGTCTGAGCCGCATATTCCCCGGATTTTACATAATGGTCATAATGATGCAGCTTTTCTAAAACATAAAAACAGAGCGCAAAAGTATGCTGCGCCACCGCCGCCGTGGAATAATCCACCACATTGGCTACCCGGATTCCCTTCTCCCTGCAATATTCCAGATCCACATTATCAAAACCTGTAGCAAACTCGCAAATCATTTTCAAAGAAGCCGCATCCTTTAAAGTCTCTCTGTTTAACGGCGCTTTATTGGCAATGATGATATCCGCTTCCTTCACCCGCTCTTCCACTTCTCCGGCCACGGTATTGTGATAAATTACCGTTTCCCCCAGATCCTTTAAGCAGTCCACCGAAACATCATCGCCCACGCTTCCCCTCTCCAGAATTACTATTTTCATATCACGTTCCCATCCTTTCCCCATTTGTATCATTAAACTGCTGCCAAGGCGTTATCCAGTATACGCTGCCAGGCGCACTTTACACCCCAACCCTATAAAAATTCAGATACCAAAAGCCCTGGCTGCGGAGTGTGCCTGGCAGATTACACAAAAAATATTGTGTCGGTGACGCAAAAAAGAGTTGGCCCAGCGGCCAACTCCAA
>OFFF01002034.1_pt1 | contig 11941 bp, 10 predicted proteins | sample 1521301 | NCBI WGS metagenome assembly OFFF01 (sample SAMEA3504101, study PRJEB24116) | mouse gut metagenome | biome: mouse gut; feature: mouse-associated habitat; material: faeces | place: Denmark | collected 2011
GTTTCCCACATACCCGTCATTTCGACATCGGCAATCTTCTTGTCCTTGACAATCCTGTAAACGGCAAGCCCCTTGTCGGTGGGTACAAGGTTCTTCTTATCACGCACGATGTATTGGCGGGTGAACAGCGTTTCGATAATCGCCGCACGGGTGGCGGGTGTACCTATCCCGGCATCTTTCAAGCTGGCTTTCAGTTCGGCATCTTCCAGTTCCTTGCCTGCGTTTTCCATTGCGGCAAGCAGGCTGCTTTCCGTGTGCAGCGATTTCGGCTTGGTCTGTTTCTCCAACAGTTCCACGTTGGAAATAGGCAGGTTTTCGCCCTTTTGGAGTGGCGGCAGGCTGGCGGTTTCTTCATCCTCTCCCGTTTCCTGCTCGCTGAATACGGCACGCCACCCGGCTTCTTTCATCACCGACCCTTTCACCGTGAAGTCGGTATCTCCGGCAGACAGCACAGCGGTGGTTACGTCTTTCACGCACCTGCCCGAAAAGGCTTCCAGCATACGCCCGGCTACCAGTTCGTAAACCGCCCGTTCGTCTTTGGAGAGTTCACCGGGCAGGTTTTCAGTCACGATTAAGGCGTGGTGGTCGGTCACTTTGCCGTCATTCACGCTGCGGCGGTTCAGCGTTACGCCGTTCAACCCGGCGGTATACCCGGCAAAGCGGGGGTACTGCCCCAGCAGGGCGACACGTTCCGGCATTTCATCGAAAACGTCCTCCGGGATATAGCGGCTCCCGGTTCGGGGGTATGACATCACTTTCTTTTCGTACAGGCTTTGCGCTATGGAAAGGGTCTTGTCCGCCGAAAAGTTCAGTTTCGTGTTCGCTTCCTTTTGTAGCGTGGTAAGGTCATACAAAAGGGGCGGTTCTTGGCTGGTTTCTTTCCTTTCAACGGACTTCACCGCAAGCTGCCCGGCATCCTTTACCCGTTGCAGGGCGGCTATGGCTTCGGGCTGCTGCTCCCACTTGGCGGTAGATTGGGCGGTGAAACTGATTCTACCGCTGGCGGTATCGGCTTTGAGTTGCCAAAACTTGGTCGGGACAAAGTTCTTGTTTTCCAAATAGCGGCTGCATATCATCACGAGCGTGGGTGCCTGCACCCTACCCAGTGAGAACACGCCCTGCCCGGCTGCCACGCTCAACGCTTGGGTGGCGTTTATCCCTATCAGCCAGTCGGCTTCGCTGCGGGACTTGGCAGAAAGGTAGAGGTTATCGTAACGCTCTCCCGGCTGCAAGTTGTCCAGCCCCTCACGGATTGCCCTGTCGGTAAGGCTGCTTATCCACAGGCGTACAAAGGGCTTGGTACAGCCTAAATAGTTATAGATGTAGCGGTGTATCAATTCGCCCTCACGTCCGGCATCGGTTGCTACAATAATCTTGTCGCACTGGTCGAATACCTCTTTAATCACTTTCAACTGTTTCAACACACCGGGGTCTGCCTTGTAGCCTTTCTCGGCTTTCACCTGACGGGGGATTAGCTGGAAATCGGGCGGCAGTATGGGCAGGTTCTCCCTGCGGAAGTTCGCCACGCCGTAGGCTTCCGGCATGGCAAGCTGGATTAAGTGGCCGAACGCCCATGTCACCATATACCCGTTGCCGGAAAGATAACCGTCATTCTTCTGTGTCGCCCCGATGATGCGGGCGATGTCTTTTGCCACGCTGGGCTTCTCTGCTATCAATGCAATCATAATTCTTTACTTTTTAAGGGAGGGTACTACATTTTCATTCCTTTGGACTTTTTGGGCTTGTCCGCTTTCAGGCTCTTGTCTTGCGCCTTGTCCTGCTTCTCTTTCTGCTTGGCGGTAGGCTTTTGCTGCCCCTGTTTCAACGGCTCTTTGCCCTGCTTGGTGGCTTCGTTGGTCTTGCCCTCTGTATTGACCGCTACCTGTGTCCGGATCTCGGCGGCGGGGGTAACGTCTTTCGGCTGCACCTTGTCGGGTGATTTGCCCTGTGCGCCGGACTGCACATGACCGTTGAACTCAACGCCCTGCCCGTCCTTTAGTCCGGCTACCTGCTGCTCTCCCTGCTGCAAGAACTGGACGGCGGCACGGGGCAGGAACTCCAAGCCACGCTCCACTGCGCTGACCTGTAGATAGGCACTGCGCTTCGTGCCGTCCCTGAATTGCAGGTTTTCCATTTTGACCGCTTGCCCGGCTTCAAAGGCGGCTTTCTGTTCTGGGCTGACTTTCACGTTACAGATTGTATCGGGGCATTTCCATTTGTCTGCCCGCATGTATTCCAGTTCGTGCGTGTACCTGTCCCGGCTGACGAACACGGGGATTTGTTCGCCGCTTTTCGGGTCTTTGATTTGTGCGATGCCGCCCAAGTTGCCAGTACCCTGCAAGTTGCCCTGTTCCTGCTTGGTGAAGTCGTGTCCGTTGTACGGGCGTTGCAACAACTTTTCATCCATTTGTACGCCGTGCAGCTTGGGTACTACCGTACCGTCCTTTGCCTGATAGAAAGAGAGCTTGACATCGGTAGGTTTGAGGTAAAAGCCGCCTACCGTCCCCGAAACGGTGTAAGTGTTGCGGGACTTGTAGCCACGCATCACCCGGTCGAAGTCTTTCGTGTTTTTCAGGGTGTCGGCGGTGATGCCGACTTTTTTCAGGTTCTCCCAGTCGATTTTTGCCGGGTCGAAGCGGTAGCCCTGCTTGAACTCGTGGAAGTCGGGCTTCGGCACTCGAAGCATTTCAGCCAGCTTGTCGCCCTCCGGGGTAGGGTTGCGGTGGTTGTCCTCGATTGCCTTTGCGTTCTGCTCCACTTCGGAAGCCTTGACACTGAAAAGTTCCAGCCCGGAAGTGTCCTGAAACTTGCGGAAGAAATTGGAAAGGAAGTTGCTGAGCACATCGCTGTTCTTGTCCACCTGCATGAACTCGCCGCCGTGTGTCGGCGGCACGGTCTGCAAATTGCCGTTCTTGTCGATACCCTTGACGGCACTCACCTTGCCTTGCTGTTTATCCAAGACCAGCAGCACGTCTTTTTCCTGCCCCTCTGCGGGCGGGGTCATTCTGTTTGCCATAAATAATTGAAATTTTAGTGGTTACGGGAATAGTCCCGCCCAAAGATAGCCACTAAATATGCTATATTTGGATAGGTGGAAAGGAGTGTCCGCATTTGTCCTGCGCTGTCCCGATTTGTCCGGGTAGGATGAATTACTGCAATTAATGGTTGCAGAATTGGAAACAGGCATAAAAAAAGAGCAAGTTAATCACTCTCTTTAGATGAGCCATTTGTGAAACGTTTATGAAACGTTTGTGATTTTAGCAAACGCCTTATAATAAGCTGTATATAAAAATAAAAGCTAAAAAACAGCTTATTTTTGGAGCGTTTGTGAAGCGTTTGGCAAACCTTTGATTGAGTTTCCGTTATTCTTCTATTATCAGGTGACACTATAAAAAGAAAACATCTTCGGTAAAATATTTGTTATGTTTTTGCAGGTAATTACATAATATGTTATCTTTGCAAATAGAAATAAAGGACATAAATATGGCTTCATTCAGAAAAGAGATACTTGGACAGATTGAACGGATAGATGCCGGGCGTATCTTCACGTTCCGGGATTTGTCATTCGATACGGGAAAGACTGCCAATGTTGCGGTATTGCTCTCCGAGCAGAGCCGAAAAGGGGTATTGGTACGGATTGAAAAAGGGGCGTACTACCGTCCCAAGAAATCAGTGCTGGGACTGGGAAAGCTGCCCGTCTATCAGGATGAACAGTTCCGTTACCTGACGGAAAAACTGAATGGCTATATCACGGGGGCTTACGTCTATAACAAAATGGGGCTGACCGAACAGGTTGCCACTACCATAACGATAGCCACTCCCAACCCAGTACGCCGTTTCCGTTTCAGGAACTTGGATATAGAATGCGTGAAAGCCTACTGCACGGATTACCCGGATGATAGCCTTGTGCCGTACTTGCGGTTGCTCGATGCGATAAAGGACATGAAGCACATACCCGGAACAACCGGGCAGGACATTTACAACCGGCTCAAAAGCCTATATTTCAACGAATACAGCCTGCCGGAACTGGAAAAAATCGTATCTTTGGCGAAAAATTACCCGCCACGTGTCAGAAAGGTGGTTGCAGACATACTGGGCGACATCAGGCAAACCGTATTGCAAACGGAAATGGCAAAGACACTTCTTCCCACGACACGGTTCAACTTGGATTATAAAACGGCATAAGACAAATATATATGGATTTACATTCAGACAAGGAAGCATTCAAGGAAATCATCGCACTGGCGGCTGAACATTTCGGTTACGAACAGTCGCACGTGGAAAAGGATTACTGGGTATCGAAGATACTGCGGGATATTTCCCTGTCCGAATATGCGGATAAGACCTACTTTAAGGGCGGGACTTCGCTTTCCAAAGCATATGGGCTGATAGAACGCTTCTCGGAAGATTTGGACTTGTTCGTGTTCACGGGTGATAAAGGTGCGTCCAAGCAGGCGGAAAAGACATTGAACAAGAAACTTTCCAAATACATAGCTGAACTTAACAGTGACATATACAAGGAAGATTTGTCGGAAACGGGCGGTAATTACCGTAAACTGTATTTCTCGTATGACAATGTATTTCAGGGCGTTGGTCTGAAAGAACATTTGGAAGTAGAAATAAAGTCTTGTGACCTGCCGGACAAAAAACTGATGTTCTACCCGGCGGACAAGCGCATTATCAAACCGATTGTGACAGCCTTTCTTGAAAGCATCGGGCAAAAGGAACTGATAAGCACCTACGGGCTGGAAAGTTTTGAAACGCAGTGCATCAATCCCCGAAAGACTATCTGCGACAAGGTTTCAAGGTTAGTAAAATTATCTTATAATGAGGATGCCGCCGCATTATTGGCAAAGCATATCCGTGACGTTTACGACTTGTCGGCACTCTACCACAATCAGGAATATAACGATTACCTACATTCGGAAGATTTCTTGGATGCCATGTACCGAGTGACGATAGAGGACGGACTAAACAAAAACTCCCGTTCGCACTTGTCGCTGGCTGATGCACCGATATTCAAGGATGCCGAAGCGGTCATGGCATTGCCCGAAGTGGCTACGGCATACACTACCGATTTGAAGAAACTGACCTTTGACAAAAGCAATATGCCGCCGATAGGCAAAGCTGTGGAAGCATTGAAGAACCTGCACGAAATATTGGTGCGTTTTGAAGCCTACCGAATAAAGCAACAAAGCAAAGAATAGCCGTTGATTAATATAAAAATAAACGAAATAATTGTATGATTTTCAAAGAAATAAGAGAACGATTAACTGGTATAAGTTGCCCTGTTTTCGGTATATCTTGGAATCCGTCTGAAACAGAACGTACAAAAGCAATTAAGATTATACGTTTTTTAGAAGACAGAAGAGTATTATATAATCCTTATGAACAAGAATGTCCTGACCATTGTATTCATTCAATAATTGAAATCAGACATTTTTTAACAGATAAGATACAAGATATATCATCAGAAACCAATCTTTATAATTACATAAAAGCAATGCGTATTGCATGTAGGAAGTTCTTAAATCAATATGCTAATGAGAATAATAAGGTGCATTTTTATTTGCACAATTATGATTGTATAAGTAGCTGGAAATTTAATTCTACATTAGGCGAATTAAGAGGTACATTTGGTATTATGTTGGCGCAAATGGCTGTGGCTTATGGGATAGATATTGAGAATGAATTAGCTTCGATATTACCTGAAAAAGATAGCGAGGAATAATGTTCCTCGCCGTTTATTCTTCATCCCTTATCAAATGGCATAGCTCCGGGTCATTCTTGATTCGGGTTATCTCGTCCTCGACAATCTGCCAGACTTCCTGACGGATGCGGTCGTAGTTAGCTTGTATCTCTTCCTGCATCCGGTCGTTGCCGTCCTTGTCGGTGAAGTCGATTATTTGCGGAAGTTTTACGTAACGGGCGGTTTCCCGCTTCACTTTTTCATTGTCCACCACAATTTCACAGTGGAAAATCTTCTGCTCTATCCGTTCATCGAAGTTGTCCGCTACCGCCCCCACGAACATGCCTTGCGTGAGGTTGGATATTTTGCTGGCAGGTATCAGGCTGTCCATTTGGGTGCTTATCGAGGTGGACTTCTCCCGCTGGTTTATCGTCATGCTCTGCCGTTTCTGCAACACCTTTCCGAAACGCTCCGACAGTATTTTTGCCGTTTCACCGACTACCTGACCGCTAAACACGTTACCCACAGTATTTTGGATTACTTTGCTTTCCTTGTCCCCGTAGTCACGGGTAAGCTGGCTGTAATCCTGAAAGCCCAGCAGCACCGCCACTTTATTGCTTCGTGCCGTAGCAATCAAATTATCAAGCCCACGAAAATATATGGTCGGTAGTTCATCTATTATCACCGAACTTTTAAGCTGACCTTTCTTGTTTATCAGCTTCACTATTCTGCTGTTGTATAATCCCAGTGCCGCTGAATAGATGTTCTGACGGTCAGGGTTGTTGCCGACAACCAGTATTTTAGGCTCTTTGGGGTTGTTAATGTCCAATGAAAAATCATCGCCAGTCATTACCCAATAAAGGGCGGGTGAAATCATCCTTGAAAGCGGGATTTTCGCACTGGCAATCTGCCCCTGCAACTGTTCATTAGCTTCAGATTCCCAAGCGTCCACGAACGGGGAAAGATAATTTTCCAGTTCGGGGTAGCTGCGCAAAATCGTGAATACATCGGCGTATTTCTTGTTCAACAGTTCTATGGCATGGGGGAACGTGCAATACTTACCGCCCTGATAAATACGGAGATACCAAATTATAGCCGCCAAAAGAATAATCGGGCTTTCCACGAAAAAGTCGCCCTGTTTGCTTATCCAGCTTCGATTGAGGTTAAGCATAATCGTATAGCTGGCTTCGTAGGCATCCGCAATATCCGACATGAAGCTGGCGTTTATCGGGTTGCATCGGTGGCTCTTGCGGGGGTCGTCAAAATTGATAATGTAAAACTTAGGCTTGACCTTGTAACCGTCCAAGTGGTTAAGCAGATGATTGTAAGCGATTTCTGACAGGTCGGGAAACTTGTAATCATAACAATAGAGTGCAAAACCTTTCTCGATTTGCTGTTTTATGTAGCTGTTTACCACGGCATACGACTTGCCGCTGCCCGGTGTTCCCAGTACAAGGCTGGCACGGAACGGGTTTACAACATTTATCCAGCCATTATTCCACTTCTTGTTATAATAAAACCGGGTCGGCAGGTTTACGGAATACTCGTTCTCGATAAGCCTTGTTTCCTGCTGAAAACTTTCGTTCTCCATGTTAAAGACATCTTCCATAAGGTTGTTCTTCAAAAGCCGGGACATCCATGTACCCGCCATGAGCATACAGATATATCCCACCGACAGCGTGGCGATATAAAACACCGTACCTGCCGTGTGTGGCAGGGGAAGTTCCAGCAGCCACCAGTTCAGGAAGAACAGCACGACACCCGCCGCAAGGCTGCAATGTATCTTCGTCCACGTTATCTTTTCCTCTTTCACACCCTTAGTACCGATGCACGACAAGGCAAGGAACACCACGGAGAAAAGTTTCGTCCAGAGAACGGACGAGAACAGCCCGGTGGTGCGCTGGAAGTTCCACAGTATCTTGTCTATCACCTCAAAGGTCACTCCCCACTCTTTCAGGGTGGAGTAACAGAACCAGTACACGTTTATTCCCACGAATAGAATACTGATAGCCCGCATAAAGTCCATGACCCTTGCAAGCCCTCTCAAATCATCTTCTTGCTGCATGATTGTAATGTTTTTTAAGTTAGTCGATGCGCCTTGTGCGCTTCTTTTTCTTCTTCTTTCTCTTTTGACTGATGGTATCTTGTGGCTCGTCACCAGCGGATGAACCGCCGCCCAACAAACCGCCGAAAGCACCCAGCACGGATGCCATACCCGAAACGATGTCGGCTTTCGGTGTGAAGCTCGGCTGTTCCTGATGCGTGGATTGTTCCTGCCGTGGTACTGCCATTTCAGGCTGGTGCATATTTTCTGTTTCCCCCGAAAAGCGTTCGTTGAACACGTTCGCCGAATACTCCTTGCCCAATCGTGAACCGTTCAGCACCACCCGGCTGTCGTGGTCGATGAACGTAACGCCATAGATGCGCCCGCTGTCGTTCTGACGGAATACCACGTCAATGCCCTGTTTCTTTAGCTGCTGTTCCAGTTCCTTGCGGCTGCGGGCGGTCTGCATGGTGGCGGCTACAATTTTCCGGGTGCGCTCTTTCAGTTTTCTATCCTTAATCACCTCGCCCGATTTCTCCATTCTGCGCTGCACCGCTTCATAGCCCACCGACTTGCCGATGCGGGATGCCTTTACCGGATTGCCCACCTTTTCGCCCTTGTCGTTCATGGCGGAATAGACAATGCCCTGATAAGGCTTGCCGTTTATCTCTCCCTTGACTTCCTCGGCACATATATTGTAGGAAGCAAGCAAAGCCTTGTACTCCCCGAACGACTGGAAGCGGTAGCCGTAGCAAGCCGCTTTCACGGTATTGCCGATTTGGTGCTTCACGTCCCCGGCGGTGTAGTCCACCTTTTTAAGTTCCGGGCGTTCGGCACGTTCCTTTCGCTCTGCCGGGTGAAGCCCGTATTTCTTTTCCAGCTCACGGGTGATTTGCTTGCTGCGCCGATGCTCGAACTTGTCGTTCAGCGGTCTGCCGCTTTCGTCCACCCGCAAGCCAACGATGTGGATATGGTGGCGGTCGATGTCCTCGTGTTTATAGACCAAATAAGGCTGGTCGCCATAACCCAACTTCCGCATATACTCCCGTGCGATGTCGGAAAGCTGTTGGTCGGTCAGCACGTCTTCCGGGTGCGGGTTTATGGAAATATGAAGTATCGGCTTCTTGGTGGATAGCTGGACGGGCATCTGCATTTCAAAGCTGCGCATACACTCGCTGATAGAGAAATTCCCGTCCTCACTTAACAGCATCCGGTTGGAAAAAAGCACTTTTGCTTCTTCGCTATCCACCTTGTTTTGGTTGTATGCCAGTGCGCCGAACATATTGCCGCCCGTGCTTATTTTGGCAACCATAGTTCCTTACATTCATTGGTTAATACAATGACTTGGCGGTTCAGCATCGCCAGTTCGGTGGTCGCTTTCTCCAATTTATAGAGAAAAGCCAGTGCCTTTTTCTCCGAAAAGTTGCCGTGCAACGCCTTTACAATTTGGTTGTAATTGACCGCAACCGCCCGGAACTGGGCGTAAAATTCGGTCAGCCGGGCACAGTATTCTACCGCTGACTTGTCCACTTTTACCACCCGGAACGGCTCACCGAACAGCCGTGCGGCGATGAAACGGGACTTGCTCGTAACGCCCGACTGCTCCCACTGCGAGAGGAAGCGGGCGTTCTCCCGGTCGTTCAGGTAAAGGACATGGCGGTGCTTCGCCGGGTCTGCGAGGGCGGGGCGACCGCCCTTGTTGGTTCTTCTTGTTTCCATACTTCTTTGAATTAAAAAATTACGACTTCGGAGTGATTTTTACCCCCGCAAGGGGCAAGGCGTTTTCAGGCACGGAAAACGGTTTTGTAGCATACAAAACACACCTTGCTATTTTCTGACGAAAATCGAAATCCGTCCGGGACGGATTGGGGTTAGCGAGAAGCGGTAAGCCCTACTATGCACCAGCCTGATTTTACACTCCTGCCCCCCCTGCGGTTCGTTACTCTGCTGCAAAGTAACGGTGATTTATAATACTGTAAAATAGGTGGTTGGTGGACAAAAAGGGACATCGCAGGACAAATCGGGACACATCTAAAAACGGACGTTTTTTCTCCTTTTATTTGCAGAAGATTTCAAGATTGAAAGCAATATGGGAAGCCCTATTTCAAGAAAGGAAGATTGGCTGAAAGCAAGATTTCAAGAAAGCAGGATTTCAATCTTTCAAGAAAGAATGAAAGCAAGAAAACAAGATTGAAATAAAACAATCTTTCAATATTTCAAGACGGCAATATTGAAATAATGAATGGAAGAAAGACAGAATGAATGAAAGCAATAAATAAATCTATCTATCAACCAATAATGAACGAAAGCAATATGGAAAACGAGAAAACACCCCTTTATGTCGCCTTTTCCACCCAAAAGGGCGGGGTCGGCAAAACCACCTTTACGGTGCTGGCGGCGAGTTACCTCTATTACCTCAAAGGCTACGATGTGGCGGTGGTCGATTGCGACTACCCGCAACACTCCATTGCCGGGATGCGAAAGCGGGATGCCGAGCAGGTCGGGGCGGATGAAGATTACAAGCGAATGGCGTATGAACAGTTTACCCGGCTGGGGAAGAAAGCCTACCCGGTATTATGCAGTTCACCCGAAAAGGCGATTGCAACGACTGACGAACATATAGCCGCTGGACACGTGCCGGATATAGTGTTTTTCGACCTGCCCGGCACGGTGAACAGCGAGGGCGTGATAAACTCCCTCGCTGGCATGGACTACATCTTCACCCCCATTTCAGCTGACAAGGTGGTGCTGGAAAGCAGCCTGTCGTTCGCAATGGCTATCCAAAAGCTATTGGTGAAGAATGAAGCCTGCCGACTTGCCGGGCTGTACCTCTTTTGGAACATGGTGGACGGGCGGGAGAAAACAGACCTTTACACCGCCTATGACAAAACCATAAAGGAACTGGAACTGCCGCTGATGAAAACCTTTATCCCCGACACCAAACGCTACAAAAAGGAACTGGTAGCAGATAAAAAGGCGGTGTTCCGCTCCACGCTCTTTCCCGCCAGCCGCCCGCTGGTAAGGGGAAGCAACTTGGAAGAACTGATAACCGAAATAGTGTACTACATCAAATTACAATGATATGGTAAAGCAAAGCGGCGGGATGCCGAAGATAGACGAGGATTTCATGAAAGAACTTATCTCGCAGGGCATACCCGCCAAGCGGGAGAACCAGCCGGATGATGCACCGCAGCCCGGCGGCGAAACGGAAACCGCCCACGAGGGACGGCAAACTGAAACGGTGCGGGTGGAGAAAACGACAAACCGCAAGCGCAAGGGCGGTTCGGGCGACTACCGGGAAACCTACTTTCAGAAAGTGGAACTGGCAGACCGACAGCCCTTGTACGTGAGCCGTACCACGCACGAGAAGCTGATGCGTATCGTGACGGTGATAGGCGGGCGCAAGGTAACAGTAAGCAGCTACGTGGAAAACATTCTGCTGCGCCACTTCGAGCAGTACCAAGACGAGATAAACACCCTGTACGAAAGCCACTTCCAAAAGCCTGTCTGACTATGGTAATCCATTGCATACTTACCGGGCTTTTGGTGTACTATATCGCCCTGTGGCTGTGGTATCGCTACACGGACAGCCGAACATCACCGGGCAGAACGGATGATGCGCCGCTTCCACGAAACAAAGTTTCAGGCTACACGCTGATAGGCGCAAGCCGCTACAAGGGCGGACAAATCGGGACAGCGCAGGACAAATCGGGACAGCTCCCGCAAGCGGTTGGAAATGATACTATTTTTGCGCCGCAAGCTGGCGAACAGTTGGAAGAAAACATTTCGGAAGCAACACCCGAAGCAGAAGAAACGCCCGGTTACGAGAATGACGAACCCGATTACGAGGACGAGGAAATAGCCGGGTACATGGACGGTGACGATGATACCGGGCGGGCTACGGGCGTGAGCTTTGACGAACTGGGCGAAGCGGTACGCACGGCGAACGCCGATAACCCCACCGAAGCGGAACAGCGGCAAGCCGCCGGGACACTGGCTGGCATCGAGGGGACGAACCTCTACGATGCGGTGGTGGAGAACATCAACGGCGGGCTGGCAAAGGTAGCGGAACTGCTGGGACGCAACGAAGCGGAACTGGCTACGGCTACCTCCGCCGTAACTGGCGGCACAAGCAGGGAATACGAAGCGTTCAACATGAACGACTTCCTATAATATAATAATGTATAAGACTGACAGCATGAAACAGC
>OFFF01002035.1_pt1 | contig 11938 bp, 9 predicted proteins | sample 1521301 | NCBI WGS metagenome assembly OFFF01 (sample SAMEA3504101, study PRJEB24116) | mouse gut metagenome | biome: mouse gut; feature: mouse-associated habitat; material: faeces | place: Denmark | collected 2011
CACTCCCTGTGAGTCTTTCTGGACGGAATCGCAGCTGGTGGACGGCAAATGTCCGGACTGCGGCGGAGAGGTGAAGCCCGCGAAGGAAGAGGCATATTTCTTTAAAATGAGTAAATATGCGGATAAGCTGATTGAACATATCAATACACATCCGGAATTTATTCAGCCGGTATCCCGTAAGAATGAGATGATGAATAATTTCCTTCTGCCGGGCCTGCAGGATTTGTGCGTATCCAGAACTTCCTACAAATGGGGAATACCGGTAGATTTTGATGACAGGCATGTGATCTATGTATGGATGGATGCGTTGTCAAACTATATCACGGGTATCGGTTTTGAGACAGACGGTGAAAGCACCGATCAATACAAGACATTATGGCCCGCGGATCTGCATCTGATCGGTAAGGATATTATTCGTTTCCATACAATCTACTGGCCGATCTTCCTGATGGCGTTGGGCGAGCCGCTGCCGAAACAGGTATTCGGACATCCCTGGCTGCTGCAGGGAGGCGGCAAGATGAGTAAATCCAAGGGAAATGTGATCTATGCGGATGATCTGATCGATTTCTTTGGTGTGGATGCAGTACGATATTTTGTTCTGCATGAGATGCCTTTTGAAAATGACGGTGTGATTACATGGGATCTGATGGTGGAGCGCATGAACTCAGATCTCGCCAATACGCTGGGGAATCTGGTGAACAGGACGATCTCCATGAGCAATAAGTATTTTGGCGGTCAGGTGGTTAATAGGAAAGTCGGTGTTGATGAAGGTGCGGAGGATGTGGATGCAGACTTGTTCCGTACGGCTGCAGACACCTATAACAGAGTGGTAAAGAAGATGGATGAACTGAGGGTGGCTGACGCCATTACGGAAATCTTCGTTCTGTTCAAACGCTGTAATAAATATATTGATGAGACAATGCCCTGGGTTCTGGCTAAAGATGAGGCGAAGAAGGACAGGCTGGCAACCGTACTTTATAATCTGTTGAATGGTATTCTGGTAGGAACTTCCCTTTTGGAACCCTATATGCCTGATACGGCGGCGAAGATCTCCGCACAGATCAAAACAGGGCTGGTTGACTTTGAAGTGCTGGAAGAGTGTGCAAAGAATCAGGATATCGATAAAGTGTCCACATTGTATCCTGCCGACAATCGTGTTACCGAGACACCGGAGATTCTTTTTGCCAGACAGGATCTGAAGGAAGTTCTCGAGAAGGCCGAGGCAATGTTTGCTGCGCGTAAGTCAGCTGTTACAGAGGAGGAAGAAGAGGAAAAAGCGCCCGAGGATGTAATCGATCTTGAAGCGAAGGCGACGATCTCCTATGATGTGTTTGATCAGTGTCAGTTCCAGGTGGGAGAGATCCTGGAATGCAGGGAGGTTCCCAAATCCAGGAAGCTGCTGTGCTCTAAGGTACGGGTGGGTTCCGAAGTAAAACAGATCCTGTCAGGCATCAAACAACATTACAGTGCAGACGAGATGGTGGGCAAGAAGGTTATGGTGCTGGTTAATTTACAGCCGAGAGAGATCGCGGGGATGATGTCCGAAGGTATGCTGCTGTGCGCGGAGGATGCAGACGGCAAGTTGTCTTTGATGACACCTGAGAGGCCTATGCCGGCCGGAGCCGAGATCTGTTAGAATGAGGAGGAAGCCTTTCTGTGGTGAAGAAGCAAGAATTTTATTTTGATTCCAGAGACCGGGATCATAAAATACATGCCATCAGGTGGATTCCGGAGACGGACCGGCCGGTCTGCATTGTGCAGATCGTACATGGTATGGCGGAATATATAGACAGATATGACGAGTTTGCCTCTTATCTGGCAGAAAGAGGAATTCTGGTCGTAGGCGATGATCATTTGGGGCACGGTAAATCTGTCAGACCGGGAGAACCATACGGTTATTTCTGTAAGGAGGATGCTGCTACGGTGCTTGTGCGGGATGAACACCGGCTTAAGAAGATGACACAGGAGCAGTATCCTGACATTCCTTATATTATATTGGGTCACAGTATGGGTTCTTTTATCACACGCAATTATCTGCTTCGTTATGGCAGCGGGATAGACGGCGCTGTTATCGTGGGTACGGGGATGCAGTCAAAGCCAACGTTGATAGCAGCCCGGATGCTGGCAGGATTCCAGAGAATATTCTGTGGATCAAAACATGCAAGTGAGCTTTTGAATGCGGCGGCTTTTGGTGCATATAATAAGAGAATCGATTCTCGCAGGACTCTTTTTGACTGGCTTTCCAGAAATGAAGAGAATGTACAAAGTTATATACAGGATCCTCTTTGTGGTTTTACCTTTACGATCAATGGATTTCAGACGTTGTTTCAGCTGATCTGGAATCTGCATGACGGGAAGCGTCTGCAGGAGATGCCAAAGCGTCTGCCGGTGCTGTTCCTGTCGGGGGAAGAGGATCCGGTGGGGAATTATGGGCGGAGCGTAAAGCAGGTATATGAGTCTTTCCTGCGGGTGGGCCTGGGAAATGTACAGATAAAGTTGTATCCCGGGGACAGGCATGAGATTTTGAACGAGGTGGACAGAGCGGATGTGTACGCGGATGTTTATCGATGGATTCTGCAGAGGATATAATGTATTGTTACCCTCAGTGAACAAAGGAATACACGCTCTGAACCATGATATTTGAGCGGTTTTTAGCGTTATCCTCAATCGATGTACGTCCGGTACGCCTCAATCATCCGCCCTGCAGATGAAAATGTATCCTGCGTGACACAGTAAGGGATTAAAGTGGATCATACGGGGATTGCTGTGGAGAACAGATATGTTTCACAGGCAACTCGAAGGAGCGTGGAATGGGAAGACATAAATGGCGGCGAAGATTGATTCTGCTGGTGATCCTGATCATAGTCGGGGTGGTCGTTCTGGATCCGTCCAGAAAGGCGGAAAATCATATAGCTGATGCAGCAGCCGGGCGGGAAATCCATTCTGGCGGCAAGGCCGGGGACGTTCCACCTGCATCCTGCCGCGCAGCAGTTTAAAGAACTGTTTTTGTCGGTAGGTTATGTGGGATTTGTGATGGTGGAAGTAAGGCTCTCTTTGGGGCAGTATTATATGATAGAGGCAAATCCCAGATTTTGGGGGCCGTCCCAGTTATTTGTAGACGCGGGATATAATTTTTTCGAAGAATATCTCTGGGATTATGGATTTTTGGAACGGCAGGAAAGAAACCGGGCTTTTCATCCGGATGCGAAGTATTTTTGGCATGGCGGGACAAAACCGTCCTCCGACGGAAGGCAGCCTGCGTTTTATTCCGGATTTGAGAAGACGTATCTTAAGGATTTTCTGGAATATGCGCAGTGGGATATTTATAGAAGAGAAGATACGGAGCGGTTGTTTTTCGAGTACGAATAATTTATGAGGATAAATGTATGGACAGTAAAATCAGAAAGTTAGTGGAATTATACGGGCAGGCGAGCAAACATTCCAATTACCAGATCCTGCCGGAAGAACTGGCGCGTTTTATACCGCAGGAGCAGCTTTGCGTCAAATCCCGTTATGAAAAGGAACGCATGGATTATATTCGTGCAAAGCTGGATCTGAACGGCGTTTCGTTTTTTGATATTGGGTGCAACTGCGGGTATTTTTCGTTTGAACTGATAAAAGCAGGGGCAAAACAAGGCGATTTATACGAAGGCAACAGCGTCCATGCGGAGTTTGTAGAGACGGCGGCCAAAGCGCTTGGCATGGAGGAGAAGCTTAACGTACACAACGAATACTTTGCCTTTGCAGAAAATACGGGGCCCGTCTATGATGTCGGACTGCTGCTAAACGTGCTGCATCATGTAGGGGACGATTACGGAAACGTAAAAAATACCAGGGATGCAAAGGATCATATTTTAAAAGAACTGGCCCAGACGGCTTCTTATACGGACAGGCTTATATTCCAGCTTGGTTTTAACTGGATGGGGGATCGCGGCAGATGCCTGTTTGAAACCGGTACAAAGGAAGAGATGATAAACTGGCTTAAGGAAGGAACCAGAAATCATTGGATCGTAAAAGAAACAGGTATTGCGGTGCGCCGGGAAGAAGGAATTGTGTACGAAGACTTAAATTCCGGCAACATCAGGCGTATGGATGAACTGGGCGAATTTTTAAACAGGCCTATTTTTATATTGGAGCGTAAATCTGACGCTGCGTCCGGCGAAGAAAGGGTAAACAGATGAGTGAAAATGCGATTTCCATCCGGAATTTAACCAAAACCTATCGGCTGTATGACAGCAATAAAAAGCGTATTTTAGAGGGGCTGTTTCCGTTTGCCAGGCAGCGGCACCAGGATTTCCATGCGCTTTCGGACGTATCGTTTGACGTTGGGAAAGGGGAGATTGTCGGTATTATCGGCAAAAACGGCAGCGGGAAATCGACGCTGCTTAAAATTATTACCGGGGTTCTGACGCCCACTTCAGGAGAGATAAACATTCATGGCCGGATATCCGCGCTTCTGGAACTTGGGACAGGTTTTAACCCGGAATATTCCGGCATGGAAAATATTTATCTGTCCGGTACGCTAAACGGCATTCCACGGGAGGAAATGGAAAAGCGTGTGCCGGATATCCTGGATTTTGCAGATATCGGCGAATTTATCAGCCAGCCGGTAAAAAATTATTCCAGCGGGATGTTTGTAAGGCTGGCATTTGCGGTGGCGGTCAGCGTGGATCCGGAAATTTTGATCGTAGATGAAGCGCTGTCAGTCGGCGACGCGGCGTTTCAGGCTAAGTGTATGGCCCGGATGACGCGGATTATGAAACAGGGGGCTACGGTATTATTTGTAACGCATGATATGGATATTGTAAAACGGCTGTGCGAACGGTGCATATACCTGGAAAACGGTAAGATTATCCGGCAGGGTCCTGCGGCGGAACTGGCGGATTTGTATCTGCGGCGCGCAAGGGAACATATGAATAAAGAGAATATTTCCCTGCAGAATGAAATCGGAGACCAGAATCCGGACGAAAAAGCGGCGGAAGGCTCTGTGAAAACGTCAGAAGCGGTGATTTGCGCAGATGAAGAATTTGAAAAACGCGTACGGCGTTTTAGGGAGGGCGACGGCAAGGCGGCCGTAATCAGAGTGGATATGACGGATGATGCCGGAATGGAACGCGCAAAATACAAATACAACCAGCAGATCCATCTGCGGATCTACGTCCAGCTTCGCGCTAAGCTAACCCATGTCGGGGTTGGGTATCATATCCGGGACGGCAAAAATACCGAAATCATTGGTTCCGGAATGCAGTTTGAAGGAATAAAGCTTCTGTCAGGGGAGGCGGGAGACATATTCTGCGCGGAATTTACGACGCGGCTTCCGCTGATGGCGGGCCCGTACAACGTGACGCTCGTGGTTTCATCGCCGCTTGTAAAGAATACGACGGTGGTATTTCACGACATGATAGAAAATGCCATAGTATTTGAAGTAGAGGAAAAGGAAAGCGCGAAGTTATGGAATAAAGTATATATTCCGAATACGGTTTCCGTTACAAAGTGCAAAAGTGTGGGGGAAAAATGAAAGTTTCTGTAATTCTTACGTCTTATAACCATGAAGCCTATATTGCGCAGGCAGTTGAGAGTATTTTAAATCAGACCTACCGGGATTTTGAACTGATTATTTATGACGACTGCTCGTCGGACCGCTCCGTAGAGATTCTCTCGTCTTACCATGACGAGCGGATCCGGCTGGTTGCAAGCCCGTTTAACAGAGGAACCGCTTTGGTCAAATATATCGTGGAGCATTTTGTGGACGGGGATTTGGTAGCGGTCGCCCATTCCGATGATTTCTGGGAAGCGGACAAGTTAAAAAAGCAAGTGGCGTATTTAGAAGAACATCCGGAAGTTAGCGCCGTATTTACGCAGGTTCATGTAGTGGACGAAAACGGCATGCCGTATGAAGATGAAAACGGGTTTTATCATCATATTTTTGACCAGGAAAACCGCAGCCGGTTTGACTGGCTGCGCTATTTCTTTTATAAGGGGAACTGCCTTTGCCATCCGAGCGTATTAATACGCAGGGAGGCGTATGCTTCTTATGGAATGTATACGAAAGGGCTGCGGCAGCTTCCGGATTTTTATATGTGGATCCGTCTTTGCCTTCACAGTGAAATTTATATCCTGCCGGAAAAGCTGACGGATTTTCGGGTCCGCAGAACAGAAAAAAACACCAGCGGGTTCCGAAAGGATTCGAGCGTGCGTTCCTCCGTGGAACTAAACCTGATTACGAAGCAGTTTCTGGATTTGAAAAACTGCGGCGATTTTGTCAGGGTTTTTCCGCAGGCCGCGCCGTACGCAAAGGAAGAATGTTTTATACCGGAATACGCGCTGGCGCGCGTCTGCCTTATGGAGGAGGTCCCCCATTATAAAAAGCTTTATGGCTTACAGCTTTTGTTCGGGCTGTTAAACGATGTAAACGCAGCGGAGCGGCTGGAAAAATATTACGGTTTTACCAGCCAAGATTTCTTTGCGCTTACAGGAAGATATGATATATTCGGACTGTATCCTTCCGCGGCGTCTTATAGCTGCAGCCTGTATTATGACTGCGGCGGCGGCTATTCCGAGGCGCATGTCCTGCGAAACGGGTACGAGTTATGGCGGGACGTGCAGAAAATTGACCTCGTCTTGGATTTGGAAAAGACGGCTGCGGATCGCATGGCGCGGGTCAGGTTTGATCCGATTGAGGGAATGGCTGTCTGCTGCCGGATTTGCGGATTTTGGGTAAATGGCGAAGAACAAGTTCTTTTCCCAGTCAACGCGTCCGGGGAACAGGAAGGGCGGGATGTGTTTTATACGGCGGATCCGCAGTATGAATACATCGGTAAAGAGACGCAGGTAATCCGGCAGATTGCCGTTTCGTTTGAACTGAAAGCGCTTTCCATATGGGAAATGGCACGGACGCTGGAAGCAAGCAACGGGCAAATTGCCAGGGAAAGGCAGAAATACAGGGCGGAGGCGGAAGAATACAGGCAGGAGATAGAGAGGCTTTCGGCGGAAGTGGAATACAGGGGGCGTTTGTTCTGGCGCCTCAGAAGAAGATTTAGGAGGAAAAATACGTGTTAAAACAGATCATAACGCACAGAAAAAGCTTTTTTGAACTATCCAGGAATGATTTTAAAGCAAAGTATGCCAATTCGCTTTTAGGGGCTGTCTGGGCGTTTGTAATACCGCTTGTGATTATTTTGGTTTTGTGGTTTGTCTTTGAACGGGGGCTTCGCGCGCTTCCGGTCGGCGACGTGCCGTTTATGCTTTTTTACATTCCGGCGTTTATTGCATGGAACTTTTTCTCGGAGGCGTTTTCTTCTTCCTGCGGCTGCCTGAGGGAATACAGCTATGTAGTGAAAAAGATGAAATTTGAGGTGCGGCTTTTGCCGGTCATAAAAATATTGTCTGCTTTTTATGTACATTTCTTTTTTATCCTGTTTGCATTCGCCGTATTTATGGCGTATGGGTGGATGCCCTCTTTGTATAACCTGCAGGTTGCGTATTATCTGATCTGCCTTCTGGTTTTGCTATTGGCGCTGTCGTTTTTGTTTTCATCGCTGGCGGCTTTTTCCGGCGATGTAAATAATATCGTATCTGTAATTTTACAGGTGGGATTTTGGGCGACTCCGATTATCTGGTCGTCGGACAGCATGCCGCCTAAGGTGCAGATGATATTAAAGCTGAATCCGATGTACTATATCTGCAACGGTTATCGGGAAAGCTTTGTATACAAAACATGGTTCTGGGAAAGCCCGGCGCTGACGGCCTATTTCTGGGCGGTTACGCTGTTCTTGCTTTTGGTGGGGACATATGTTTTTAAAAGGCTGCGGCCTCAGTTTTCGGATGTGTTATAGAATGCGGGTTGAGGAGAAAAATTATGGATATCATATACGTTTCATATAATTCCCAAAAATGGATCGATATGTGCTTTGGTTCTTTGTTAAAATCGGATTATGACCTGAAAAAAGTAAACGTGTGGATTGTTGACAACGCTTCCACAGATCGTACAACGGAGAGTTTAAAGCAGTTTCAAAGCAGTCATGGAGCCTCGTTTGGCAGTTTTTCCATACTGGAATCCGAACAAAACCTTGGTTTTGGAAAAGCGAATAATCTGGGATTTCAAAATGGAAAAGATGAGATTGCCTGTTTTTTTAATATTGATACGGAAGTTTATCCGGATACGCTGCGTAAGCTGGAAGAAGATATAAGCGCATCAGAAGATGAAGTCGGGCTGTGGGAACTGCGCCAGTTTCCATATGAGCATCCGAAGCTTTACGATCCGCTGACGCATGAGGGAACCTGGAGCAGCGGGGCCGCGTTTGCGGTCAGGCGCAGCGTCTTTACACAGGCAGGCGGTTTCGACGAAGCGATTTTTATGTATGCGGAGGATGTGGACCTAAGCTGGCGTATCCGTTCGTTTGGCTACAAATTAAAATATGTGCCCAAAGCAGTGATCACCCATTATGCGTACCAGAAAGCAAACGAGGTAAAGCCTGCCCAGCATGTCAACAGTGTAATTAACAACCTGCTGCTGCGCTATCGGTTCGGCGGCCCGCTTACCATTTTAAAGGGACATTACCGTTTCCTGCGCTGTATGTCGGCGCCCGAGGCGTTTCCCGGTTCAAAAAAGCTTTTGTTATTGGCATATCTTAAGCATTTTGGCAAAATTGCCCATTTTCGCAAAAAATCCTTTTTGGGGCCGCATAAAAAAGGGGTGGCGCAGTTTATCGGTTTTGATTATTCCGCGAACCGCCAGGGCGCGTTTTATGAAAATGAATTTCCCGATGAAACGCCGCTGGTATCGGTGATTGTAAGAACCTGCGGCAGGCCAAAAGTCCTGCGGGAAACGCTGCTTTCCCTGCGGGCGCAGACCTATCCGAATGTGGAAGTGGTTGTGGTGGAAGACGGGGAAGACTGCGCCGGGAAGATGATCCGGGAGGAATTTTCCGATTTGAATATCTTATACCATGCGACCGGGGAAAAGGTGGGCCGCTCCAAGGCCGGGAATACGGCGATGGAACTTGCGCACGGGACGTATTTGAATTTTCTGGATGACGACGATTTGTTCTATGCGGATCACATTGAAGTTTTGGTAAAGACGCTGGAGCGGACTAAAAACAGGGCGGCGTATGCCTATGCGTTTGAAACTCCGGTGGATGTGGAAAGCCGCGATCCATATATTTATAAGGTGCATCATTATCTGGAAGTCTACAAAACGAAATTTAACCGGGTGGAGTTATGCTATCACAATTATATTCCAATCCAGTGCATTATGTTTGAAAAAAGCCTGTTTGAAGAATACGGCGGGCTGGATGAAAGCCTGGACGCGCTGGAGGACTGGGATCTTTGGGTAAGATATGCCTGCCATACGGATTTTGATACGGTGGAAAAGACAACTTCCGTATACCGTGTGCCGCAGAAGCGGGATGTCAGCGAAAAGCGCCAGAAGGAACTCGACGACGCTTTGCTGTTAGTCCGGGAAAAACATAAATCATATGTGCAGCGGGTCAGCGCATATGACCTGGCAATGGCATACGAAAAACAGTTAAATTAACGGCTGTTTGCCTGCGGGGAGGGGAGTATGGAGCCAAGAGAAAATAATTTTGGGATGATTCGTCTGATAGGCGCGTTTTTGGTAATCTCGGGCCATATGTTTGTCCTGACCGGGCAAACAAAGGTTCCTTCGATATTTTTTACGACGGTTAACGCGGCAGGGCTTGCGATATTTTTTACGATTGGCGGTTATCTGATAACGTTAAGCTGGCTGAGGGATCCGCACTTTTTACGGTATATCACAAAGAGAATATTCCGTATTTTTCCGGCGTTTACCGCATGTATCTTTTTTACGGTATTTGTGATAGGACCGCTTGCTACGGAACTTTCTTTTACGGAATATATAAACAGCCGGGAGACATGGGAATATCTGAAAAACTGTTATTTTACAATCCGGTTTTCATTGCCGGGCGTATTTACGCAAAATCCGTCGGCAGGCGTTGTAAACGGTTCTATTTGGTGTCTGCCGGTTGAGTTTATGATGTATTTGATTGTGCCGGTTTACGTCAGTATTGGGAATCAAATGCCTTTGCCCGCAAAGAGGACGTTTTATGGGATCTGCACGGTTATCATTATGGGTGTGGGCGCGGTCTGGTCAGCGTGGTTTTATGAAACGCATTATTTATTTTTAGGGATGGATTTTTCTCAGGTTATCAGCGTCGTGCCCTATTATTTTGCCGGAGCGCTGGTAGCGCTGTGTAAATTAGAGGGAATCCTGGATCTGCAGGCTGCCGTGGCGGTTCTGCTGGTGGCTGCGGGACTTAATTATGTTCCGGCCCTGTTTTCCTATTTGGGCAGGTTTCTTGTGATACCATATGTTGTTCTGTCTCTGGCTTTGGTGGAAAAGCCGGTTTTTGCATCCTGCGGCCTGTTTCGTTCGGGCGTGCTGCCGGACATTTCTTACGGAATGTTTCTGTTTAGCTTTGTGATACAGCAGTTTTTGATCCAGATATTTGTTTCATACCGCATTTCGCTGAACGTATGGCTATTGATGGGGCTTACCATCCTGTGTTCTATCCTGTTTGGCGTATTGACCGAGCGGTGCGTGGAACGGCCGGCGGGTTTTTTGTGTAAGAAAATACTGCAGAAAATATAGGAGATAACGGAGCGGATATGATAGAATATGATAAAAGGAGACTTCATGCTGCATGTGTAACGGCATTTTTGTTCGTCCTGTTCTTTGCGGCGGTAAGCCCGCAGATAAGGCAGTTTGAAAAAACAGATATTTTTGTATATGAAATTTTTTATGCGCTCTTTTTGGGGCTTACCTGCCTGACGGCGCTTTTTTCGGGACGCAGCCTGCCTGAAAAAAAGAAACGCGCGTATGCGGTTCTTTTATTTGCCATTATGCCTTCGGCCAGCTTTGCCATGTTTGAAGTGGTTTCCGGCAATATCCGGACGGTGCTTGCCAATGGGACGGGTATCATTTTGATGAACCTGTTTTTATGGTATCTGCTGTATTTTGCGGCCTTTGCCGTAACTAACCGTGTGCGGACCGCGATTCTTTTGATGAACGCGCTGTCCTACCTGCTTGCGGTAGCCAATGCTTTTGTAGTAAGCTTCCGGGGGCAGCCGATTATGCCCATGGATTTAAATTCGCTGCGGACGGCGGCTACGGTAGCCTCAGAGTTTGATTATACGTTAACTCCGGAAATGATTTTAATGGGGCTTATGATGCTGCTTTGCAGTTTATGCGCCTGGAATGTAAACTGCCGCCTGACGGCCCGGAACGTGCGTCTGGCTTTTGTGGTCATATCTGCAGTTTGTTTCTTTGGGGTGTATGACAGTAATGCAGCCAAAGCCGCCGTCCGGAAAGCCGGAGCCAGCGGGCTGGATTTTTTCCGGTTTAATGAGACTTACAAAGTAAACGGTTATCTGTTAAGCACGCTGCAAAGTATCTGGTCTTTGACGATTGAAAAGCCGGCGGGTTATTCTGCGGCAAAAGTAAAAGAGCTTGCGGATTCCGTAGAACAGGCGCCGGCCGAAGAAACGCAGCTTCCGGAAAATATTATTGTGATTATGAATGAATCTTTCGCGGATTTATCCGTGTTAGGTGATGTTTCCGTATCGGAGGAAGTGCTGCCGTTTACAAACAGCCTGACCGAAAATACGGTAAAAGGAAACTTATATGTGTCGATCCATGGAGGAGGAACCGCCAATTCAGAATTTGAGTTTTTGACTGGCAACAGCATTGCCTTTCTCCCGGCAGGCGCCGTAGCGTATCAGATGTATATCGACGAAGGGGATTCGTCTATCGTATCGGTGCTCAATGAGAACGGATACAAGACGGTTGCGTTTCACCCGTATAATAAAACAAATTACAACAGGCCGAAAGTATACGGGGCATACGGGTTTGATTCCTATATTGGCAAAGGCGACCGGAAATTTAAAAAACTCCGCGGTT
>OFFF01002040.1_pt1 | contig 11920 bp, 7 predicted proteins | sample 1521301 | NCBI WGS metagenome assembly OFFF01 (sample SAMEA3504101, study PRJEB24116) | mouse gut metagenome | biome: mouse gut; feature: mouse-associated habitat; material: faeces | place: Denmark | collected 2011
ACCGTTCCCCCTCCTGATGGATTCTCCGGTACTGTCGGTTCCACTGTCGCTCCCCCTCCTACAGAATTCCCCGGCACTGTCGGCTCTACCAGTGGTCCGTCTCCGGAAGTTTTCCCTGGCACTGAAGGCTCCGCTGCCGCTCCTCCTCCTACAGAGTTCCCTGGCACTGTCGGCTCTACCAAGGTTCCATCTCCCGAAGGACTCCCTGGCACTGACGGTTCCACTGCCGCTCCCCCTCCTACAGAGTTCCCTGGCACTGTCGGTTCTACCAGGGTTCCGTCTCCAGACGGTTTCCCTGGAACAACCGGTTCCACTGCCGCTCCCCCTCCTACAGAGTTCCCTGGCACTGTCGGCTCTACCAGGGTTCCGCCTCCAGAAGGATTCCCCGGTATCACCGGCTCCGCCGCATTGCCGATGCCTGACGGATTTCCCGGTACAACCGGCTCCGCCAATGTACCGCTATCCGAAGGATTTCCAGGCTCACCCGGTTTCCACACGTACTGATTCCCATATGACCTGTCCTTTATACCCGGCTCCTGCTCCACAATATCAGGTATCGCCGGAGGGCAGGTTCCCGCATCCCACACGTTTCCCTCTGATACATCCGGGAGAACCAGCGTCTGTTCCGGCACTGCCCTTTCTGTAAGGCACAGCTTCGGCGCGGAGCGCTCCTCCAAAAGCAGCTTTTTCAAGATCAGATATTCTCCATCCCCCGCGGCTCCGTTACTGCCGTCCGGATTCCATGCATGAATCTTACTGCCGACGATATCCACATTTCTGAACTGCTCCTCTCCCATACGGTTCTCCGGCATGCTTGAAAACACCTGGCTTATAAGCAAAGCAACTCCAAGCAGAATTACCAGAATCCCTTCTGCCGCCTGCTTCGTAAGCAGCCATCCGGCTCCGCCGGATCCTGTCCTGATTGTCTCTTCCATCAATAGGTCACCTGTCCTTTCTCATAATCAAAAACCGACACTTTCCACTAACATTTCCATTGTACACCCAAAAAAAGGAATGCCGCAATTCAATGCAACATTCCTTTGCAACTTTTTCTGTTACAACTCACAGCCTGACCGGCCGTAAATTGTAATACATCCATCCCATTGCACAATTGCCCGACGGCAAGGTGCTGTAGATGCCTGTAGCCGTTGTTTTTTCTCATTTTCCAACCGCCTGCGCCCTCCGTTTGGGCTCTGCCTTTTTCACATCGTCAATCATATACACCTGACGGTGCGTATTCTCCGGCTGTCCCGGCTGGTTTTGATCTGTTTTGGACTCTGCGTTTCCCTGGTTTACGTCCATATCCGCAATTCCCCGGTTCAGGAACGCGTCGGGGAGATTGGAGCTGGTATCCTGGAAATCCTTTTTCCACTCGGACTGGATCTTTTTGTCCCGGATGATATCTGCCTTGCGCAGGTTGTACGTGGGCACCAGCTTCTTCACGATCTTCTTCATATGGTCTGTCTCCGCATAGGCGGACTGATACAATTCCTCCAGATCCTTCAAAAACTCCTCTTCGTTCATTTCAATCGGACGTCCGATATGAATCCGTTCATTTTCCGTACTGCGCAGCCCTTCCTCTTCCATGAGCAGCTCTTCGTACAGCTTCTCACCCGGACGGAGTCCGGTATACTTAATCTCAATATCCACACCTGCTTCAAAACCAGACAGTTGGATCAGGTTCTTTGCCAGATCCGCGATCTTCACAGGCTGTCCCATGTCCAGCACAAAGATCTCGCCGCCGTCCGCGCTGGCGCCTGCCTGGAGCACCAGAGATACCGCCTCGGGAATCGTCATAAAGTAACAATATCCGGGTGGGTCACGGTGACAGGACCGCCTGCCGCACTCTGCTTTTTAAAGAGCGGAATGACGCTCCCGTTGCTCCCAAGCACATTTCCAAAGCGAACCGCCACATATTCCGTGTCGGAGCGATTGTTGAACACCTGAATGATCATTTCACAGATCCGTTTGGAGGCTCCCATAATATTGGTGGGATTGACCGCTTTGTCCGTAGAGATCAGCACGAACTTCTTGGCGCCGTATTTATCCGCAGCCAGTGCAACCTTGTATGTACCGAATACATTGTTTTTGATCGCTTCGTTGGGGCTGTCCTCCATCAGAGGCACATGCTTATGCGCCGCCGCATGATATACGATATCCGGCCTGTAGCGGGAAAACACGCTGTTGACCTTGCGTCCATTGCGCACGGAGCCGATCAGCACCACCAGATCCAGATACGGGTACTTCCGCTTCAATTCCTGCTGGATATCGTATGCATTGTTTTCATAAATGTCAAATATAATCAACTGTCTCGGACCATTCGCCGCAATCTGCCGGCAGAGCTCGCTTCCGATGCTTCCGCCGCCTCCGGTCACCAGCACCACTTTATCCGATACATAGCGTCCGATCTTTTTCGTCATGACCCGGATGGGCTCCCGGCCCAGCAGATCCTCAATCTCTACATTGCGCAGCTTGGATACACTCACCTCGCCCTTCACAAGCTGGTATACCCCCGGCAGGATCTTAAACTCACAGTTTGGCACATTTTGGCAGATCGACAGGATCTTACGCTGCTCCTTTTTGCTTGCGCTTGGAATGGCCATAATGATCTCGTTGATCGCGTATTTCTGGGCGTAGTCCAGGATTCGATCCCGGCCACCCACGACCCGGATACCATGGATATAGGTGCCGTGCTTTCTTGTATCGTCATCAATGATACAGCAGATATTGGCGTCAAGCTCCTTGCTCATCTCCAGTTCCCGCATGACTACATTGCATGCCTCCCCGGCGCCGATGATCATGGTATTGCGCATATGGCTCCCGTGAACCTGCCCCCGGTACAAAAGCTTGATCAGCCGGTAGGAAAACCGGGTTGCACAGGTCAGCAAAAACAGGGCGGTTCCGTACAGCAGGAAATAGCTCCTGAAAATTTTCTTATATGTGAAAAAGTAATACAGCGCGTTGAATGTCGTGGAAGCCAGACACCCTTCCAGTATATACACCAGCTCCTTCATGCTTGCAAACCGCCACAGGCTGGAATAGAGACGCACTCCCGCGAAGATCAGCACGGTAACCACCGTATTAAGCGGGATCATGTCCACCACAGAATTCATATACGGAAAATCCACATTGGCCAGATCATTGAACCTGAGCCAGAGCGCAAGATAGGAACTCAGATTAATACATGCAATATCCAGCGCCACGAAGAACAGCTTGGACATAAGAGAAAACATCTGCTTCTCCTTCACTCCATCTACTATACGCTTCATACCTATATCCTCCCTTATGCCTTTTTAAAAATGACCCATTTACTGAACAGATAGTTCACGATGATCACAAAGATCCCTGCAATGATCTTGATGATCGAATCGGAATACCCCATCATGTCCACCAAAACAAGAAGCATGAGCGTCTCTGCCGCGCCGGAAAAAACACGCGCCGCCACAAACTGCCAGATTTCTTTTAGAAGTGTCCTCCTGCTCCAATCCAGGGAAGCGAACACAAACACCTTATTTACCAGATAGGCAAATATCACCGAAAAAATCCATGCTATGACATTGCTTACAAGATAATGGATCGAAAATATTTTCGTACAGGCAAAATGTATCGCATAGTTTACTACGGTTGTCAGAACACCGCAGATGATATACACGATCGGTTCTTTATACTGCATCAGTAGCCGCTGCATAAGCTTTTTCATTCTGATCACCCAATCTCCCGGACTTTCTGGAGAGCCGCCTCCACGACCTTGTCCATATCATAATACTGATAATTGCCCAGCCGTCCTCCGAAGATCACATTCCCTTCTGCCTCTGCAAGCTTTTTATATTCCTCGTACAGCCTGCTGTTTTTCGCGTCATTGACCGGATAGTAGGGCTCCATCCCCACCTTCCACTCCGAGGAATATTCTCTGGAGATGACCGTCTTCTCCTGGGTTCCAAATTCAAAGTGCTTATGTTCAATGATTCTTGTAAAGGGAACTTCCTTTTCCGTATAGTTTACCACCGCGTTGCCCTGATAGTTATCACAGTCCAGCACCTCTGTCTCAAACCGTACGGAACGATACTGCAGTGCTCCCAGCTGGTAGCCGAAATATTCGTCGATCATTCCCGTAAAGATGATGTTCTTTGCAATGTCCGGGTGCTCCTTCTTAAACGCGAAATAATCCGTATTCGTCCGAACCTCGATCCCCTCCAGCATCCGCTCCACAACAGCCGTATATCCGCCGATGGGAATCCCCTGGTAACGGTCATTGAAGTAGTTATTGTCATAGGTGAACCGAACCGGCAGGCGTCGGATGATAAAGGCCGGAAGATCCCTGCAGTCCCTTCCCCACTGCTTTTCCGTATATCCTTTCACCAGCTTTTCAAAGACGTCCCTGCCCACCAGGGAAAGGCACTGCTCCTCCAGGTTTCCTGGCTCTCCGATGCCTGCCTCCTGAACCTGCTTCGCGATCATATCCCGGGCCTCCTTCGGCGTGCGGATTCCCCACATCCTGCTGAAGGTATTCATATTGAAAGGCAGGTTGTACAGCTCATCTTTGTACACCGCCACCGGCGAATTGATATAATGGTTGAACTCCGCAAACTGGTTCATATAGTCCCAGACCTGCCTGTTGGATGTATGGAAAATATGCGCGCCGTATTTGTGCACATGGATTCCCTCCATATCCTCACAGTAAATATTTCCTGCGATGTGGTTCCGCCGGTCGATGACCAGGCAGCTTTTTCCCCTTTTATGCAGTTCATGTGCCATAACCGCACCATACAGCCCTGCCCCTACGATCAGATAATCATATTTCATAGCTTATCTCCATATTTTGTAAAATTAAGATGCATCCATACATCCTTTGCCCAATATATTGTATTCCTTAAACTCCATTTTAACCTTTATGCAATACTTTTGTCAATATTTGTTCACACTTTAACAAAACTTGCTATCTTTATCTGACTGGAAATAGTAACAGCTTTATTCGATTTCCATAGAAATTCCTGTCAAAAATTGCGAGCTTCCATCTTCCAGAATCGCATATACATCAATCCGGTAATTCTCCTTCCTGTAACCAAAGCTGGCAATATTGATATCCATCGTATAATCCCCTTCCGGATTTTGCGCAGCCTGCATCCACTGGAGGTCTTCCTGACCCGGCAATGTCCATACGGCAACATTCATCCCCATAATTTTTTGATCCACATTTTTGATATCCGTAATCACCAGCGGCAGGATTCCGGCGGCAGCATCAAATTCCCGCAATAAGAGCCTTGCTTCTGGAAGCTCCGTATTAATATAAGAAGTAAGGTCTTCCATAAATTTGGATTTTCTATTTAGCTCTGCCGCCATCCTCTCACGCTGGTAGCGCTCTGACAATGTCAATTCACCGGAAAACAGATTTGTGCCCAGGCCAAGCCTGTTTCCCTCAATCTGAGCTCCTAAGCTGGCCAGCGTAGTCGGAAAGTGGTCAAACGTGGTATAGTCCCTGTACAGCTCCGGCTTTTCCGGCTGTACGGCAGAGTTGATGAAAGCCGTATACACCTTCCGCGTATAGTCCAGCGGCACCTCATTGCAGAAATCGCTGTCCATCGTAGGATGGTCTCCTGCAATCACAATGGTCGTATTCTCATAAAAGTCCTGTCTCTGAACCCATTCGATGAACTCGGAGACTTTCCTGCTGGAACATGCAACCACATTGGCATACTGGTCGTCTCCATACTGGTTTTCGCAGTCTACACAGACATAGCCGTCTTCCTTGTGGGTGTCCACCGTAAGGATTGTCAGGTTGAAGGGCTCCTCCTGCCGCGACAGGGTGCGCAGTTCCCTCTTGGCAAATTCAAACAGCCGTTTATCTTCATATCCCCACCATACCCGGTATCCTTCCGGAATCAAGCCCTCCTCGGCCGCATAATTATAATCATGAATTGTAAAATCTCCATGACCTGAAAACAGCAGCCTGCGCCCTCCAAAAGTTGCGTCCGATCCGATCAGCAGCGTCTGTGAGTACCCTTCCCTCTGCAGGATATCCCCCAACGCATTGGTTCCGTAAAAGAAAGAATCCTGCGTGTTCATCTCATTATTTTCCAGTGGAATCGACAGCGGAAGCCCCGCCGACTGGGCAAACATAGCCGCAACGGTCCAGGTCGTCTGGGGCATGGAATATCCCCCGTTGAGTACCGTCTCCGAACCGGAAAAATCTTCATTCTCCTGTGCAATCTTCGTCAGCTCCGGAATGTAGCTGATTTCAAAAGCGCCTCCGTTCTCCACATCTGCATAGGTAATTTCCATGGATTCCAGGAAAATATAGATCAGGTTTCTCTTTTTCCCCGGAAAACGGATCATCACATCATCCGCGTTTACATAATTATCATCAATAAATGTTGAATACGTACTCTTGTTCTCCGAATAATTCGCAATATCCAGCCGAACCCATGTCATATTCACGTAATAGCCTGCAAGCGCAATGGAACACACCAGGATTCCCGCCATGACAGTGTGATAGATCCATTTCCTCTTGCGCAGGACAATGATCAGAATGAAAATAAGCAGCAGCGTCAAAACCGCCGCAGGAACACAATACTCCACATATTCCAGGATGATCTCTTTACTGGTCCCTTCCATGGGAGAATTTAGAAGATACACCACTTCATCCATGGTCAGATAGCTCCATGTCTCAAACATCCATCTGACGCTGTTGCTCAAAAGGACTGAGGCAACGCCCAGCACAATGACAATCAATGCCTCTAAAAAATATAAAATACCCTTGATCGTTTTAACAAACACACTCTTCGTATTCATCTTTTCTCTCAATTTCTACCTATTTGTATTTTTTGTAAACATACAGAACAGCAGACGGATCTGCGGTCTTGGGATTTCATTCTCATACATACTACTCCACTGTCACAGATTTTGCCAGATTCCTCGGCTTATCCACATCGCAGCCTTTGCCTACAGATATATAATACCCAAATAACTGCAAGGGTATAATCGCAAGGGAATTGGTAAAATATGGATTTGTTTCCGGGATGTAGATCACATAGTCTGCCGCCCGTTTGACCTCTCCGTTGCCTTCATTGGTCACGGCCAGCACAAACGCGCCCCTTGTCCTGACCTCCACCATGTTGCTGATCATCTTCTGATACAGCTTTTCCTGCGTCAGGACGGTCGCCACCAAAGTTCCCTCCTCAATCAGGGATATTGTTCCGTGCTTTAGCTCTCCCGCCGCATAAGCTTCAGAATGGATATAGGAAATCTCTTTGAGCTTTAAGGAGCCTTCCAGAGAAATGGCGTAGTCGATTCCCCGGCCGATGAAAAAGACGTCCCGCGCCGCCAAATACCGTGTGGCAAACTTCTGAATACGGTTTTTGTTGTTCAAAAGCATCTCCACCTGCTCCGGAATCCGCTTCAAGTCTTCAATGTATCCTTCCAGCTCTTGGTCAGTGACGGTCCCCCGTACCTTTGCAAACTTCATGGCAAGCAGGTACAGTGCGATCAACTGGCAGGAATACGCCTTCGTCGTGGCCACCGCAATCTCCGGGCCTGCCCATGTATACATCACATTGTCCGCTTCCCTGGCAATGGAGCTTCCTACTACATTCACGATCCCAAGCACTTTTGCCCCCCTGCTCCTGGAATCCCGCAGCGCAGCAAGGGAATCTGCCGTTTCCCCGGACTGGCTGATGATGATCATCAGAGTGCCTTCCTCGATGAGCGGATCGCGGTACCTGTATTCCGAAGCCAGATCCACCTCCACCGGAATCCGGGCCATTCCTTCCAGGACATATTTTCCCGTGACCCCTGCATGGTACGCAGACCCACAGGCTACGATCATCATCTTTTTCACGCTGAGTATATCCTCATCCGACATCCCCAGTTCCTCAATCACAATCTCTTTCCCTTTCAGCCGCGGAGAGAATGTATCCGTGATCGCCTTGGGCTGCTCATACATTTCTTTCAGCATAAAATGCTCGCAGCCGCCCTTTTCCGCCGCATCCACATCCCAGTCGATGTGAGTGGATTCCTTTTCAATGGATTCTTCGTCCACATTGAAAAACTCCATGGAGTCCTGTTTCATACGGACGATCTCTTCATTTTCAATGAAATATACATCCCTGGTATACTTCAATACCGCAGGCACATCCGACGCGATGATGCATCCGTCCTTTGTGTGCCCGACGATCAGCGGGCTGTCCTTGCGGACCGCATAGAGCTCCTTTGGATGATCTTTGAACATGATCCCAAGGGCATAAGACCCCTCCATACGATGCATGATCTTGATGATCGCCTGAAGGGGATTGCCCTGATAATAGTGATCCAGAAGATGGGCGATCACTTCCGTGTCCGTATCCGACACAAACTCATATCCCTTCGCCGTCAGCTTCTTTTTCAGCTTCAGATAATTTTCGATAATTCCGTTATGTACTACGACAATGCTTTGATCCGCGTTAAAATGTGGATGTGCATTCACATCCGAAGGCTCCCCGTGTGTTGCCCAGCGGGTATGGCCGATTCCCATATGCCCCGGAAATATCTCCCCGTCATGGGTCAATTCACTGAGTACTTTTAGCCTGCCCTTGGACTTTTTCATCTGGATCCTCTCACCGTCATATACCGCAATCCCGGCCGAATCATATCCCCGGTATTCCAGCTTTCCCAGGCCATCCAGTAAGATCGGGGCTGCCGGCCTTTCCCCCACATATCCAACTATTCCGCACATAAAATTCTCCTTTTACCAAAAAAATCCCGGACAGCAAAGCAAGCTTTGCTGTCCCGGTATACATCATTGTCTATCAGATATCTATAAAGTCAACATCTTCATAGGAATCTTTTTTTTCAGAGAAGTCCTTTTTTCCCGGAGTATATTCTTTGATGTCATCGTCATCCTCATAATCGTCATCATAATACTCGTCGTCATCATCAAACCCGTCATCATAATGATCGTCAGAATCTGAAAATTCATCGTCAAAGTCGGAATCATCAAAGTCATCTTCCAGATAGTCGTCATCGTCATCATCGTCGTCATCATCATATCCTACAAACTGCTGACGGGATTTCTTTTTCACGTTTGGTTTGTTCTCACCCTCGTCCCCCATATACATGTCCTCCAGCTCCGCATTGCGCCGTCCAAGCTTGACGGACAAAATCAGGATGATGATAAACAGGATCACTACGATCACCGCAACCGCAGCCGCAAGAATCAGCAGGTTATCGGTAATGATCTTCTCCACCTTGCCCAGAGCTGAATCATCCTCTTCCTCTTCCGGCTCAACGGCAGTATCGGACTGGGCCATATATCTCTGATAGGTTCCGTCTACGGAATCATACTGGTAAAACCCTTCCACACCTGTGCTGCTCAGGGCATAGATCAGATAGAACTCCATGGAATCCATATTCTGCCATGCCGGATAGCTCATATCACGCAGGGACAGCGACGTCTCCACAAATTGCTCCGGAAGTGTGCTGCCGTCTCCCGACGACAGGATAAAAATGTAAAAGTTCTCCGACACATCTACCCGTTCTGCCCGCATGAATGTACTGTCACTTTCATTGTACAGTACCATGATCGGATCTGATTCCCCGGAAATCATAAACAAAAATACCTTTCCGGAGCTGTCCTGCCGAACCGCGGAATGCTCCGCCCCCGCATACTGTACGGTACTTCTGGTAAATCCGGCCGGAATCAGCGCATCCGTAAAGTTCTCATAGATATTGTAATACACGCCGCCGATGTCAATACTCTCCTGTCCCAGAACACGCTCCGTCGGCTCCGATGAACCTGCGGTGCCGTCTCCGGGTTCGATGGTCACGGCTGCCTCCCCTGCTGACAGATTAAGCGTCTCGTCCGAAAACAGATACGCCGTAGACTCTGTCACCTGGATTGCCGCCGTTCCCTCTGCCAGTCCTTTGAATGACAGTTCAAACGCCAGCTCTGTCTCCGTCCCTGTACCGGACCCCGACAGCGTAACCGTCCCTTCGCCGCCCTGTGCATTGGTCCCGCTTACAAATTCCAGCATGGCCGGATCATAGGACAACGTCACATTGGCATCGCCGATGGGCTGGCCGCCGGCATCTATCCTGACAGTAACTGGAATCTCTGCCCCTACGCTTCCCGTAGGGTCTGAAAGCATCAGTGTTCCGTCCGCAGCATACCCGGTAAGCGCCGGGCACAGCATCATACTGCATACTGCGGCAATCATCACGATCCATCTGGTCACTCGTTTCTTCATATTTTATAACCTCTTCTCCTGTATTTGTCGGTACACCTTCTGCTGCACCGTCCAGTCACTAGTAATACGAATCCTGATACTCCCCGCCAGTGTCCGTATAGCCTCCTCCGCCGGAATTGGTATCGTCTGTACCGTAGCCCGGATCATAGCTTCCACCACCGGGATCATACTCGCCGCCTCCATAACCGGAATTGTCGGTATCGCCGTAACCGCTTCCGTCACCGGAACCCGTACTGTCTCCGTAGCTGCTTCCGCCGGAACCTGTACCGTCTCCATAGCCGCTTCCGCCGGAACCTGTACCGTCCCCATAACCGCTGTCGCCGCTGCCGTAATCTCCGCTGTAGGAACTGCCGTCCGAGCCGCCGTAGGTACTGGTATAGCCTCCGTCGTCATACGTTCCCGTTCCTACCACGCCGGTCAAAAATGAGATCTCATCGCTGATATCACATACTTTTTGGGAAGGCGTATATCCGTTCTCGCCGAACAGGAATTTGTGAAGTTCTATTACATTCTCTTTCAGATTGGCCGGAATGACGGAATCGCCTACATCCGGATATACCATAGTATCCAGATTAAACGGGAAACCTTCCGACTTGCCGATCTGGTACTTCTTCACATCCTTTGCATAGGCAAGGATCTCCGGAAGCGTAAAGTTCGTCCGAACCTTCGGCAGCACCCGGTCGATGATATTATTCAATGTACCCAGGCTTGCTGCCTGTGCTTTCTCCGCAATCTTGGAGATCACAAGCCTCTGCCGCTCGGCACGACGGAAATCGTCTCCTTCCGTATACCGGATGCGGGCATATGCCGTGGCCTGGACGCCTGTCAGATGCTGGTATCCCGGTTCTTTCAACCCCCAGGTATCTACTCCTGTATTCTTAATGATCTCAACCGAATAGTTGTTCAGGTAAGGGATCTCCTCCTCCGTGACCTCAAGATCAATCCCGCCCAGGGCGTCGATCACATCAACCATGGCCGCAAAATCCACCGTAATATAACGGTCAATGTCCATATCCAGATTCCGGTTCAGCATGGCAACCGCTTCCTCTTCCTCCCCGAAGGAATAGGCGGCGTTCGCCTTATTGTAAGTCCCGTTGTCCATCTGCAGGAAGGTATCTCTGAATATGGAGGACATGGTCACCTCTTTTGTCTCCCGGTTCAGGCTGGCGATGATGATCGTATCACTCCTGCTTCCCATCTCTTCCTCATTGGCACGGGTATCCAGGCCGAACAGCGCCACATTGAGATACCCCGTTTCATCGTATTCATAACCGTCGTTAATGCTGAGCTTATCCGGATCCAATTCCTGAAAGTCCAGCTTCTGCAGCTTTGCATATACAACCGCAATGGCCGCGAAAACAATCAGAAGAAGGAATACACACAGGCCGATCGCAATCTTCCCTAATAAGGACATGCCGCCCTTCTTCTTTCTCTTCACCCTGGCAGGCCCCTTTCCGGAAGGCGGATGCTTACCTGCACCCCTGCTCCTTTTTCCATTGCCGCCGGATGAAGCCCTTACCGACTGTCTCTGTGTCCTGCCCATCGTAGCGGTTCTTGGTGCTTTATTTGCCATATTATATCCTTTCCCTGTATATCATCATATCCTAAAGTGTATCCTAACAACAAATTTGAATATACAGAAAGCCTTGCAGCAGGCTTTTTCTGTATACATAGGTTTCAAAAGTCTGTTTTTCTCATAGAAA
>OFFF01002041.1_pt1 | contig 11919 bp, 11 predicted proteins | sample 1521301 | NCBI WGS metagenome assembly OFFF01 (sample SAMEA3504101, study PRJEB24116) | mouse gut metagenome | biome: mouse gut; feature: mouse-associated habitat; material: faeces | place: Denmark | collected 2011
TGATCGGGTTGCGCAGGTCGTGGGCAAAGGCGGCGTTGAGCCGCTTGCGCTCCTCTGCCTGCCGCCACAGTTCCTGATTCGTCCGCAGCAGTTCCGCCCGCATTGTTTCAAACGCGGCACATACCTGACCCAATTCGTCCCGAGATACCTCCGGGATGGTGAAGTCCAGATCGTGGGCCTGGATGCGCTCCATACCCATCTGGAGGACGGAAATGGGACGCTTCAGCTTGATCCGGTAGAACAGGATCCCGGCCAGACACAACCCTCCCACTGGCAGGACTGCCATGGAAACCATCTGGATACCATTCAGCAGACACAGAACACGAGTCTGCTCCACTGAGGGCTGCGCCAACTCCGTGATGGTTCCACCCGGCCCAATCTCGATGCCGCCCCGGGGGTAGTCGCTGGCAATCCAGCCACAGGCGATATAGACTGCAGCGGTCAGCGCCAGCGCCGCCAGCAGACACAGCGCTGCCAATACGACAAAAGAGCGCTTCAGTCCCATATTCCTCAGCCGTTCCACCGGTAACCGCACCCCCATATGGTTTCAATATAGCTATGCAGCGTGTGGGCAGCCAGCTTGGCCCGGAGTTTTCGGATGTGCTCCATAACAGTATCGCTGCTTCCCTCTCCATCAAGCCCCCATACCGTCTCATAAATACGTTCCCGGTCAAAGACCTGCCCAGGATTGAGGGACAGCAGTTCCAGGATGTCAAATTCTTTTCTTGGCAGGGGAACCGGTTTACCGCTGATTGTGACGGTCCTGGCTGCATAGTCCACCGCCAGCTCTCCGAAAAAGCGCACCGCGCCCCCGCCCTGCCGCCGCTGCTCCCGGCGCAGATGGGCTGCCACCCGGGCCCCCAGCTCGTCCAGGTCAAAGGGCTTGACAATGTAGTCGTCCGCCCCCGCCTGGAACCCGGCAATCTTGTCCGCAGATGCGATGCGGGCCGTCAGAAAGAGGATGGGACAGGTAATGTGTGCCCGGATGGTCTGGCAGACTGTCAAGCCATCCATGCCGGGCATATTGATGTCCAGCAGGATCAGGTCCGGCCTCTCCCTTGCTTTTTCCAGAGCTTCCGCGCCGCTGTGCGCGGTCAGAACCTGGTATTGGGGCGTAAAGTAGCTGGTCATCATATCCACAATACCCGGTTCATCGTCCACGATCAGCAATTTCTTACACACTGGATACTTTCCCCTTCCTCTTCGTTATCCTACCACGAAAATCTCACGTAAAACTCAAGTACAGAAAATATTTGTGAATAGGGCAACCGCCTATAAGATAGACGGCTGCCCTAGCGGGCGTAGAGTCTCTGCGCAAAGTATTATGTCATTTCATCACGCAGCGAATCAATAATGTTCTCTTTCCGGATCTTGCTGGTGGCGTACAGCATGGTAATGAAGATCACAATGAACACACCCACCATACTGATCCCCAGACTGGCCCAGGGGAATTGGAAGGGAAATGTCTCCGTCTCTTTGAACGTCAGGCCAAAATAAATCAGCCAAGAGACCAGCAGGGACAGCGGCAAGCCGAAAAGCAGCGTCCGCAGTCCATAGAGGGCACATTCAAAGCGCATCATCCGGTCAAAATTCCGGTCTGCCATACCAACGGAGCGCAGCATAGCCAGCTCTCGCCGCCGCAGCTTGATGTTGGTGGAGATGGTATTGAACACATTGGTCACTGCAATCAGCGAGATCATCGCAACGAACACGATGGTAAAGAGGTTGACGATGAACAGCATATTGCGGCTTTCATCCAGCATCTGGTGGAAGTTATATAGGGAATATCCTCCAGTCACGCCCAGCTCCGGGAGGATATCTCTGATGGCCGCCGTTGTCTGTCCGGGGGTATCAGAGCAAAAAGCAATGCCTTTGCCCAAGACAGTGGATCCCTCTGGAAGGACGGACTCCCGCATGGACCAGGGAATCAGAACCTCAAAGAAGTAAGGAACTGGCGTAGGGCTGCCCGATGTGGATGCTGAGTCAGGCGGCACGAAGGAAAACAACTCTGCCTCGACTTCCGTACTTTCCAGCTTTAGGCCATCACCGTCCCAAGGGGTCAACGTGACATGCAGGCTGGAGCTTGCAAACATATCCGACAAATCATCAGGGCCCTCCACATAGCCGGAAGCCTCTATTTTCCCGACAGCAATCCGCTTTCCGGTCGGGCCGGTGTACTCTTCCACTGAGAGGCCCAGGTTCTTCACAATCTGCTCGTAGAAATCATCGGATAAAATCATAACTGTCGCCACCAAATCCACGCTGTCCACAGGCGGCTGCTGACCGGCGGCTTGCCAATAGGCGTCTGTTAGCGCATTTGCCGGAACGGTTCCGGTACACTCCAGCGTAGTCCGGCAGGAGGCGTGGGTTACGCCGGCCGCACCCTTCAAATGGTCGCAGAGGGCTGTCAGATCCTCGCCGGTCATGGCCGGGGCATCCAGATTGATATCGAAGTCCGTCACCACTTTGGCTTGATTGGAGAGGGTCACAAAGCACGTTTTGAAGTAACTGGAGCCCACAAACAGTACCACACTAAAGGTCAGCGAGAGGATAATGCTGCGGTAGCGGCCCTTGTTGCGCTTGAAATTTTTCAAGGCCAGTGTCTCATCCAAACCCAGAAAGCGCCGGGACAGCCGAGAGGGACGCATGGATTTGGCGTCCACCTTGATCTCGTTGGTCTGGCGGATGCACTCCATTACCGGCATGGCAGCCGCCTTTTTCGCCGGGATATAGGCGGAAATCAGGATCGTAATCAGACTGACCACCGCTGCACCGATTAGGGCTGGAACCGACAGCCGCAGGGCCAGCGCCACATTGTCATACATAATATTGGAAAAGTTCTTCGATACCAAGTCAAGGACCAGCTTGATGCTTGGGATGCCAAGCAAGATCCCCAAGGGGATGCCGATTACGCCAATACAAAGCCCCTCAAACAGAACGGAGCCCCGCAGCTGCCGCGCTGTGGCACCAACCGACATCAGAATGCCAAACTGATGGGTACGCTCGCTCAGAGAGATATTGAACGAATTATAGATCATGAACACGGAGCCTGTCATAATCAAAATCAGCAGGACACCCCCGATTGAGTAGAGCAGGGTATTGAACAGCGTATCATCGGAGGCGCCCAGAAACCGCAGAACATCATCGTTCTGGGTATATACGCAACCCACCAGTGAGTTCTTCGCAAAAGATCTGGACTGGGCCGGTTCCTTCAGAGCGAGGAAGACCGTCTGGCTCTCTGCCGGAGTGGAGCCATCCGCCTTGGTGATCAGCGTATAACCAGGGGCGGAGCGCATTTCAAAAGCAGGCCGCTGGCAAATGCCTACCACCGTATAGGTCTTGACCTCGGTGGCGGCTAACGTCTCCTCACCACCCTGGAACGGGTCATGCTGACTGAGGACCCGCCCGTCTGTCTGACGTTCGCCTACAGGCAGCGTCAAAGTGTCGCCGACAGAAAATTTCACGCCGCCGTTATTCTCCACATGGGAGGAAACCAAGACCTCACCGCTATTTTCCGGCAGCCTGCCATAGAGCAGATTCACCGGCAGGACGGAGAACGTATCCTCATGAAACCCGGCAAGAAACAGATAGGGTTTATCGGCATTCTGCCCGCCTTCCAGGATTGCATAACCGATATTTTCAAACGAGACTGCCTGGGCGACTTTGCTGTTCCCGGCTTGCTGCTCTGCAAAGGACGTATCTGCCTGGAACACCTCCAGATGCCAGCTCCCATACTTACCTTCCGCTCCCCGGACCATATAGTCCTGCAGAGATACGGCAAAGGTGGCCACGCCGGTGAAGAGGGCCGCGGCCAGCGCCACACCGATGATAGTCACTACGGTCCGGGTGCGGTTTTTGATCAGGCCCTGGAGTGCGACTTTGTTGAAAATATTCATCGCCGCGCTCCCTGGCGGTTATCCCGCACCACCTGTCCGTCCGCAATCGTGATGATCCGATCCGCCTGGAGGGCAATATTTTCATCGTGGGTGACTAGGATCAGGGTCTGGTGATAGGCCCTGTTGCTCTCTTTCAACAGGCGAATAATCTCTTGCCCATTACGGCTGTCTAAACTTCCAGTGGGCTCGTCGGCCAGCATCACCGCCGGGGCATTCATCAACGCTCGGCCGATGGCTACCCGCTGCTGCTGGCCGCCGGAGAGCTGGTTGGGCAGATGGGTCCGCCGGTCCTCCAGGCCCAGCAACTCCAGCAATTCATTCAGTCGCTGCTTATTGACCTTCCGCTGGTCCATTAGGATGGGCAGTGTAATATTCTCCACCACATTCAGCGTTGGGATCAGGTTATGGAACTGGTAGATCAGTCCCACCTGCCGCCGCCGGAAGATGGCCAGCTTCTCATTGCTCTGTGCGTACACGTCCTGGCCATCCAGATAAATCTTCCCGCTGGTTGGCACGTCCACTCCCGCAATGGCGTGGAGCAGCGTAGATTTCCCGGAACCGGAGGTGCCAATGATCGCGGTAAAGTCTCCCTTGTCAATGGTGAGGGAAACGTGGTCCAGTGCCAGAACTTGATTATCCCCTTTGCCATAGGCCTTGCAAAGGTTTTCGACGTTTAGAAATTCCATAGTGAGCCTCCTTTTTTAGTCAACTCACAGGATAGCAGACCAACATGACAATCCGGTGACTTTCCGGTGAGAGATTCGTCACTTTGGAAAGCGGAGCACAAACAATGCGCCGCCTTGTGGATGGTTCCTTGCCGCAAGCGTCCCGCCCTGCCGGGTGATGATGGTCCGGCTGAGAGCCAGTCCGATGCCGTAGCCTGTCGCGCCGGATGCCTTCCCCCGGTAGAAACGCTCAAAAATATGGGGCAACTCCTCCCGGTCGAAGCCGGGGCCGCTGTCATGGATTGTCAGTTCTGTGAACAGCGGATTATCCGCACAGGTGATGGCAATGCTTCCCTCTCGGACAATGCTTTCTATGCAATTTTTTAAGATATTTTGCAGGGCCTCGGCAAGCCAGTTTTGATCACACCGGAGCATCACGCCCGCCGCAATTTCCGTCTTGGGAACAATCTCCCGCAGTTCCATAGGGATCAATAGCGGCCGCAATGCGGCTTTGATCAGCGCCTGCACCTCCACTGATTCCCGCTGGAAAGCTACAATCCCTGCATCCAAGCGGGACAGCTTCAACAGGGTGGTCAACAGCCAGTCCGTTCGGCCGAACAGGGCCTCCGCCTCTCGCAGCAACCGTTTGCGCTCCTCTTGCTCCGGCTCATTGGCAACCAGGGTCAGAATGATGCCAGCGGAGGTAAGCGGCGTTCGCAGCTGATGGGCAACATCCGCCAGTGAGTCGGCCAGATATGTCTTCTCCCGCCGCAGCGCATCGTTCTGTTCCCGGATGCGCAGAGTCATCTTGGTGATCTCGCTCTCTAAAATAGACAGTTCCCCCTCCTCCGAAGAACTAACCAGCAGGTGGTCCGCATTATGGAGCACCTGGTCGATCTCCTCGGTGAGCTGGGCAATCCGATCATAGCGGGCTTTCGTAAACAGGAAAAACACCGCTCCGAACGCAGCCGAAGCAACAAGGATCAGGGCACCGGCGGTAGGGGCTATCTGAGCCCCCAATGCGGTGAATATGGCAGCCAGAACAACAAGGCACACGCCAAACCGCCGGAAATCTCTATTCCGAAGCATGTTCATCTCCCAGCCGGTAGCCTGTGCCCCGGACCGTCAGAATGATTTTAGGGTCCGCCGGGTTGTCCTCGATCTTCTCCCTCAGACGCTTGATATAGACACTGAGGGTGTTGTCGTTGACAAACTCCCCGGATGCGTCCCAGAGCTCATGGAGCAGAATGTCCCGAGTGACAATGTTCCCTGCGTTATTCAGAAATACCAGCAGCAGGCGGTACTCCAACGCGGACAGGAACACCTCGCCGCCCCCCTTTTTCACAAGGCCGCTGGCGGTATCCACCTGGAGTCCGTCCAAAGTAAAGACGGAGGCAGCCCGACCAGATTTCCGCAGCGCGGCCTGGATACGGGCCACCAGTTCCCTGGGGCGGAAGGGCTTGGTGATATAGTCATCCGCCCCCATATTCAGGCCAGTGACCACGCTGGCCTCGTCGCCGGATGCCGTCAGGAATAGGACGGGAATGTCCTGGGCCCCTTTGATCTCCGCGCAGAGAGAGAAGCCGTTTCCGTCCGGCAGGGATATGTCTACCAAAGCCAGATCGAACCGGTTCCCACCAAGCATGTCAACCGCCGCCTGCCGGGTCGGAGCGTGGAACACCTCAAACCCTTCTGAGCGGAGCAGCAGTGACAAATTCCTGGCAATCTCCCGGTCGTCTTCCACTAAAAAAATCTGTTTCATAACCAGTCACCTTGACACATCTCAGCAGCAGTTTACTCCAGCGTATAGAGCGCCTGCTCATAGTCCTTTACAAAGTACCGAAGATTGGTCCTTCCACGCTGTATAATAGTATGGCCCTCCGCCTCCAACCGTTTTTTCTGCGCCTCAATACCGCCCGGGAATTTTGCGTTCATCTCACCGTCGGCCTTCAGCGTTCTCCAGTAGGGCGTATGGTCGTGGTCCCGCTGGTGACTGGCCCATGCCGCAATGGACACAAAAATCCCTGCGGTAATCGGCTCAGTAAAATCCGTACCGCTAAGCCGTGCAAAGTGCTGCCCACCGTAATTACCTGACCATAGGGCACCTGCCGCATGGCCTTATCATAATCAACTGGCGGTGCAAAATACATCCGGGTACCGCCGTATTTCTCAATCGTCTTTGGGTCTGTGACCGTTTGGATCTTCGGCATATCTTTGCTGTCTTGCAGCATAGCGTTAAAATTCTTTTTGCTCTCGTTTGCCATAGCTGTCACCTCCAGCGACAAGTATAACAGGCTCTCCTAACTGACGCAATGAGGCTGTTTCAAATAGTTCAGGAATTTTATAGCTTTAGCGTAAAACCTTGCTTCTAAAGCGAACGAGGAGTTTCCTATTCAAGCGCAATTTCATATTACCATCGTGGCTGCCATGATCATCACTGCGGCTATCAAAATATGCCGTTTCCATGTCAAGCGCAAATATCCTGCAAATTCACGGATCAAAGCGTTCAACGTAAAGTACCACTTTGTCTTTGCTCCAAACCCCACGCATTTCAGTCCCTGCTGTTTTGCCAGGAGCAACGCGCGGAACACATGATACGATGTTGTTACGACCATGACCTTGGGCCGGGCTTTTTCCATAAGTCTACTGGAAAACAGCAAATTCTCCTCGGTTGATCTTGATTTGCTTTCTATCATAATCTTCTCTCTCACCACTCCTCTTTCTTCCGCATACCACGCCATAGCCTCACCCTCGGCAACGTCCTCGCCCGGGCCTTGCCCGCCGGACATAATCAGTGCTGCGTTAGGATTGCAGTGTAGTAATTCGATTCCTCTATCAATGCGGGCGGCAAGCAGCGGCGTGACCCTGGTGCCAATCACCCCAGCTCCCAGGACAACGATATAGTCAGCTCCCCGGCGCTTTTTCCAGTGGAGTAGATTCAATGCTGCGGAGAGCAAATAGATTGCCATTAAGGACAGCATATAGGCTGCCGAGAGACTGATAAACAGGTAGAGCCTGGTGCCGAGTCGGCCCTTTTCCAGACCGCCAACCACGGGCCAAACAGCCAAGTAGAGGTACAGTAAAACAGAAAACAACATGGTCAAAAAATTGGACGGCCTCAAGCCCTCATGCCGGATCACCTTGATCCCCTCAATAAAGAGCGTAATAATTAAAATGATCGGGAACATGAGAACACAGCCTGCCGTCAGTAACAGCAGGGCCACCAGAATGTTCGTTAGAAGTTCATGTTCTGCCAACCAATTTGCGTACTCCGACAAGAGGAAGAACATCGTAACTGCCGAGCAGAGCAACATCCCCAAAAGCACAACACCGCTCCACAATGTCCTTGGGTCATGTATCATGATCCAGGCAAAAATACAGATGGAGTACCCCAGCAAAAAAAGCGCAATTTGCAACATAGCAGCATTCCCCCTCCTTATTGTCACGCTCTGGCCCTTTGAGGCGAACCCTTTACAGCCGCTTTACCGGGAAATACATATAGCTATTTCCAGTCTGTGGGTCAGTAAAATCGTGAACAGCACCAACTAAAGGGATATTGTGTTCCTCAAGATATTTGATTGCCTTGGGAAAAGTATCATCCGCCTCACGTTCTACACAGATATATTCAAAGCCAGGAATGACCCACTTTGTCCAGCCCGCCGGAGCATCTGCGTTAGCCTCGCACTCCACTCCCGCAAGATAAAGTCCCTCGCGGAAATCCTCCCACGGATGATAGGAGCGGGAGAAATCTGACATCGCCCCCCATATCCCAACGATGCCCCCATTTTCATTCTTCTTCGCAAGATGCTGCACTTCAGCAAAATAGGAGTTTGCATCGTTCCACAGCCGCTGAATAAATCCAGCGCCATCTGTGGTTGAACCTTCTTTCCCAATCACGGCGAAGGACGCCTTTTCAAGCCTAACAAAGTTCATTGTAATACCTCTTTTCAGTTTATAGCAAACAATAATTATGTAGTTAAGTGATGCCGCCCATGAAATCCAGGCGAACAAGCTTTTTCTCGTTGGGCAGTGGATATTTCCAATTGCCTATAAAGCGATACCCAATTCCAGTCATACTTTCATGAAGCATATTTGCGTCTATCGAATGATAAACCTGCTCCAGCCCATCAAAAGCATGTAGATATGGAGAATCAGAAACCCAGCCAGCACCATTATTGATTTGGATGACGCAGGACACATATTGGGGATTCACCTGCTGGACAACCTGCCCGAAACACACACAGCCGATATATTCAACCACTAAATTTGCAATCAGCAGCTCTGCCTCGGGCAGATCCCCAGGACTGCTGCACAGGTCGATACAAAGCAGTTCCACAATGTCATTCAAATCCTGATACCTTCGAGCTGTCTCTGATAAATAGGCTGCGTTAATGTCAACCCCATATACCTTTTTGAGTCCACTGCCCCTTATATGCTCAAGGCCGTTCCCGCCAGCGACCCCTAAAATCATGGCGCTAGATACTGTCCAGGTCATTATCTGTCCTTCCATCAATTTGTTCAGAGCCTGTAGCTGCTGAATAGACGTCAGGGACATGTGGCTTTCATAATCATCCAGGGGAATTTTGCTCCATGGATTTTCCATTTTCTATCCTCCAAATTTTTGGGTCTGGACTGCCAAAACGCAGCTCATTCGCGTGCCGCCTCTGTTCTGTTGCCTATTCGTACGAAATCTCATAAATTGCAGTTCCCTTTGTCTCAAAAGCGGCAATGGTCTGGTCTGTCACCGGAATAATACAGAGGTGAACGCTCTCGCCGATGGCAAAATAGGGATACAGGCCAACCCCGCCTTTATAAAACAATGCGCAGGGTATCGAATCGCTGTTATACCCCTGTTCATTCGGGAAAACATTGCTGTATGCTAATTCGTTCAGCTTCGTATATAGCCCGACAATTTCCGCATCATCGAAACTGGGGAAAAACACTTTTATGGTATAGAAGCAGGTCCTTTCATATAGGTGGTACATGGACTCAGTATAGCTATGGTCGTCAAAATTCAGCATGATTTCTTGAACATTGCTCTCGCTGCTCGGTGTAAATGCCGATACGGTGGGCAGCGACCACATTGTTCTATCCGGGGTAAAGTAATAGTAATTGGAGACATACTTTGAGTGGATGGATGACTCATAAGCAGATGATATCCACATGGAGGAAGGAAGCAGATACCGGCTTTCATGGTCAGCCCAGTAATAGCCGTTGAAGCTGTCTATAAAATCATCAATAGAGAAAGAAAAAACGAGTTCGTCTCCCTGATACTCTGCAGTGGTTATATCCAGTTCCCTGATTTCCGCTTTCTCTCGTAGAATGATCTGCTTCTGAATTTCTTCTTCATCTGCATCCTCCCCCCAGACCGCTTCCCGCGAACCACTGTCAAGCATATTGCCGTCCATATCCCAGAAGGCCCACTCTGTCGGAGGGTATCCCAGCGGTTCGGCTATTGGATCACCGGCGCCGGTTTCATAATGCTCAAAGCCCAATCTTTTCCCAAAGAAAAATGGGCCCTTGTACTCATAGTAGTCTATTGTTACACCTGAAAAGAAATCTACACAGGCAACCAGTTTTATATCGTTTCGCACAGTGATATGCTCTATCCTATGGAAGAGGACCGCAAAAATCAGCCCACCAAGTATCAAACAGCTCATGATGAACGCAGACAGCACATTGATTAAAACGGAGACTGCACCGAGCATGAACCCTCCATCTTTTTCTTCCTCAACTCGCTGCCGAAACTCATTATACCTCAGCTTGCCCCAAAGGAGTAGAACCCCAAAGCTGGTTATCCATAGAAATATCAGCCAGTTGCGGCAAAGGACCCTAAGTGTGTTGCCTGTAATTTTTTGAGACGCCACAAGGAAAAAGCAGAAGGCAGAGACGATTGCAACCGGGATTACGCCCCAAACAGTTCGGATCAGTTTTGCCATTGCGGTGCCTCCTACGCTTTACTGACTGGATACAGCCTATGGTACCTGCTGCAAGTCGATCCTGGGGCAATAGAGCGGGATACCCCCCTCAACCGGGGAAATGATCTCATTTGAAACATATTGGAAACCTCCATCCGAAACAGGGCGAACGGTTAACCGATGACTAAACAGGCGATCCGTCCTATGTGTGGGGCATAGAACATCAATTTCCATTGTAACCGTCCCGTCACCATGCGCCGCATAGCTTCGCACATCGGGGATTAAGTCTCCATTGTAAGCGCAGTTGGAACACGTTATTACCTGCCATGGATAGCCGCCTCTCACATCACTATAAAGTGCCTGGGCATGTAATACGTCCTCTGAAATATCAAAATAGGTATCAATTACCGCTTCAAACTGAGATCTATCTATATAATAGCATAACTGCTCCAGCTCAAACTTGCACAAGCGTTCTTCAAAAATGGTATTGTATGCCGCACGATAGAGGAACTCGAACAGGTCGTTGAAGTTCAGATCACCCCAATCTTCTTCTGACCAATCCGTTGTAAAGAGATTATTTCCATAGTAGCCAACTGCAGTGATGTAATCCTTTGCAAGACTGGCCAGCTGTTCGTCATATGAGCCAATATGGATTACTCCACGTCCATTTCCCATCCAGGGCGGAGCATACACCCGTTCAAAAAGGAAGTTGCCCTTTTCTGTATAATCCCAGAATGCCAATTCCTCTTTTCGGAGATTACCCACACTGACAGTATCATCACTCCAAATCGCAGATGCTTCGATACAGTATTTCTTCTCGCCTTCAAGGGCGTAACTATGATAAAACAGGCTGCCATCTTTTCCGAGGGAATAGGCCGTAAATGATCCAGTCTCACCGTTTTTGATTTTACTCCAAAACTCTAAAAAATCTTCTATGTTAATCAGTATGTCGCAGCCGTTATCTGTCGTTTCCAATATTGGGACATTACTTTCCGCGAGAAAGTTAATAATCGCATCATAATCGGCCTTCGATAAGATTGTGCTTGGAACTGCATAAGGGGCTGTCACTTCTTCTTTCAAAGCGCTTTGATACAAATGCGCGAAGCTGTCTGCTATGGCAGTACATTCTGCCACAATGCTCTCTTGTTCAGAGGATTCTACCGTTGCCGCCCCCAGCATCACAGGAGGAGTTTCGTCCTCAGATCCCTCAGGCTCTGGCCCCGTCGTTGAGTTTGATACCTGTCCACAGGATGCACAGATAAGTATCAAAATCGTTGCTCCAAAAACACAGATAAACTTTTTAGCCTGCATTCAACACTGCTCCTCTGGCCATAAATTTTTGAAATATGAGACATATCATTAGACCTCTTGCGAAAATAAGGATCAGTGATAAAATAGAGGTATGAAATACGAAAAGATAGCAGAATATTCAAACGCAAA
>OFFF01002052.1_pt1 | contig 11885 bp, 9 predicted proteins | sample 1521301 | NCBI WGS metagenome assembly OFFF01 (sample SAMEA3504101, study PRJEB24116) | mouse gut metagenome | biome: mouse gut; feature: mouse-associated habitat; material: faeces | place: Denmark | collected 2011
ACGACGCTCTTCCGATCTTGCTGGCCCTGCCCCGCCTGGAGCTGGGCAACCGGAAGCGGGCGGGGAAGGCGCGGGACTGGCTCTCCCCCGCCGGCGCCTTCTCCGTTCTGCTGCACAGCCCCCGATACCTGCTGTGCCTGCTGCTGTGCACTACATACTGGTTCAGCCACAGGCCGGTGGGGAGCTACCTCTCCCTGATTATTCAGGACCGGTCGGGGGACGCCGGGGCCTTTGGGGCCGTGTGCGCCGTGGGGGCGGTGGTGGAGTGCGCCAGCCTTCTGGGCCTGGCCGCCCTCCAGCGGAGGGCGGGCCGGCGGCAGCCGCTGGGGCTTCTGCTGGGGAGCGCCCTGGCCACCGACGTCCTCCGGCCCCTGTGCATGTGCCTGCTGCCCGGGATATGGCCGCTGTACCTGGGCCAGGGGCTCCAGTCGGTCAGCTTCGCCCTCTACTACAGCGCCAGTGTGGAGTGCTTCTCCCGGGCCGCCGACCAGCGGATCCGGAGCTTCTCCATCTCCATGGGGCTGACAGCCAGCAGCGTCGCGGGCACGGTGGCGGCCAACCTGGCCGGCGGCTGGCTGTGCGACCTGGCCGGCTCCTGGGCGCTGGTCCACCTCAGCCTCGGCGTTTCCGTGGCAAACTGCCTGCTCCTCCTGCTCTGTTTCCGGCGTCTTTTCCCCGCCGGCGGGGAGGAGCGGGCCGGATGTTAAAGCCCCGCTAAAATCAGATGTTAGTTTGCACAATATACTCCGCATAATATTGTGGAAAAAGCCAAATGTTATCCCATCGGCAAAAAAACAGTTGAAAAACTTTGTGGCTTATGATAATAATATGTTATGATGATATGAGACGATTTGTTCGTCGGGATGGACGGCGTCCGGGTATGCGCCGCCCACCCCACGCCGGGGGCCTGGCCAGCCCTCCGGCGGAGCCCCACCCCATGCCCCCGCGGACGGCAAGGTCCTCCCGCCCCCGCCCGCCGATGAACACGGGAGCGATCAACGAGGGAAAGGAGCGTATGATTGCGCGGATTGCGTATCGTACAACACATGTATGAAGCAAGCGATTTTATCTGTGGGCAAAGGAATCGACAGGGCCATCGACCTGCTGAAAACCTTCACGGGCTATGTGATCTTCCTCTTTATGGGCCTGCTGTGTTTTCAGGTCATGATGCGGTTCGTGTTCAAGCATCCCATCTATGGCATTGATGAATCGGTCACCGCCCTGATGATCTGGTCCATGAGCCTGGGCTGGTGCACCGTCTACTGGGACAATGAGCACGCGGTGCTGGAGTTCATCATGAAAAAGATGCCCAACTGGTTCCGCCGTATCATGTTCAACATCACCAACCTGATTATCCTGGCCATCACCATCGCCTACATCCCCGCCAGCTACACGCTGTTCACCATGCAGGTGAAAATGCCCCCGGTGGGCGGCCTGCCCTTCTGCAAAGCCTACTACTACGCGCTGCCCGTGCTGGTGATGAGCGTCCTGATGCTGGTCCTCAGCGGCTACAAGGCCATCGCCTTCCTGATTACCGGCGATGAGTCAATTTGCGCCCCCGTGGCGCAGGAGGGAGGGTCCGTCGTTGACTAATCTTGACCCCTATCTGGCCATATATTTCATCACCTTTGTGGCCCTGATCTTGCTGCAAGTGCCTATCTCCTACGCCATGCTGGCCTCCGGCTTTGAGTTTATCGTCTTCAACCACCAATCCTTCGTCATGTTCGCCCAGCGCACCGCCAACGCCCTGGCCGACTTCAACATGCTGGCCCTGCCCGCCTTCCTCTTCGTGGGCTGCTTTATGAATGAGGTCGGGCTGACCGACCGCATATTCACCATGGCGGAAAAATGGATCGGCCACCTCACCGGCGGCCTGGCCCACGCCAACATTTTGGCTTCCATGATCTTCGCCGGCATGTCCGGCTCCGCCCTGGCCGACGCCGGCGGGCTGGGCACCATGGAGGTAAAGGCCATGTCCGACGCGGGCTATGACCGGAACTTCTCCGTGGCCGTCACAGCGGCATCCGCCGGCATCGGCCCCATCATCCCGCCCTCCATCAACTTCGTGGTGTGGGCCTTCCTCAGCCAGTGCTCCACCCTGGCCATGTTCCAGGCGGGCATGCTGCCCGGCATCCTCATGGGCGTGGCCATGATGGTCTGGGTGGTCGTCGCCGTGAAGACCCAGGGCATCAAGTGCCCCACCGTCCCCAAATCCTCCTGGCACGACCGCTTTAAGTACACCTGGGAGGCCCTGCCCGCCCTGGGCGGCCCCGCCATCCTGGTTCTGGGCATTATGACCGGCGTCTTCACCCCCACCGAGTGCTCCGTGGTGGCCGCGCTCTACTGCGTGGTCATGGCCATCTGCCTGAAGCGCTTCAACATGAAGATGCTCACCAAGGCCCTGCGGGACACCCTGGTCAGCGCCGGCATGTCCATGTGCCTGTGCGCCACCGGCCTGATCTTCAACTGGGTCATCGTCACCAGCGGGCTGATCGGCTGGATGACCAACCTCCTCATGGGCCTGGGCAGCAAGGTGCTCATCCTGCTGGTGCTCAACGCCCTGCTGCTGTTCCTGGGCTGCTTCATCGGCTCCATGCAGATCCTGATTATGGTGGCCCCCCTGCTGATGAACCTGGCCAACGCCCTGAATATGAGCTACATACAGATGGGCGTGATGGCTGTGCTGAACGTGACCCTGGGCCTGATCACCCCGCCCATGGCCCCCGCCCTGTTCGTCACCGCCAAGGCCACCGGCAACAATTTCGAGTCCGCCTTGAAATACACCGTCCAGTTCCTGATCCCCATGTTCGCCACCCTGATGCTGGTGACCTTCTGGGAGCCCCTGACCATGTGGCTGCCCCGCCTTCTCGGCGCGGCCTAAATAAAAAGGAGGAAATTTTATGAAAAAACTTGTATCCCTGTCCCTTGCTCTTGTGATGTGCCTGGGGGTCCTGTCCGCCTGCGGCGGCCAGAACAACACCCCCAACAACGGCGGCCAGTCCAACAACGGCTCCAACTCCGGCTCTCAGCAGCAGACGCCCCCGTCCGCCAACGCCATCACCGTAAAGTTCGGCAACTCCGGCGCCATCGGCGAGCCCGCCCCTGAGACCTGCCAGTACTTCTGCGACCTGTGCAACGAGGCCCTGGGCGGCCGGTACAACTTCGAGTTCTACCCCGCCGAGCAGCTGGGCAACGAGGGCACCATGCTGGAGAACCTCCAGGTGGGCCTTCAGGAGGGCATGATGTGCGCCCTGGACACCCTGGCCACCTACGCCCCCGACCTGAACATCCTGTCCATGGCCTTCGCCTTCGACTCCTATGACAACATGATCGCCTATTTGAAGTCCGACGTGGCCGCCCCCGTGTGGGAGAAGCTGGACAGCCAGGGCCTGCACGTCATCAACTTCGAGTGCCAGAAGAACCCCCGCATCTTCTTCGCCAACCGGGAGCTGAAGTCCCCCGCCGACATGGTGGGCATGAAGTACCGCATCCCCAACCTGCCTATCTTTGAGAAGAACGCTAAGGCCATGGGCGCCACCCCTGTGGTTGTGGCCTGGTCCGAGTACCCCTTCGCCCTGATGCAGGGCGTGGTGGACGGCGGCGAGTGCTCCAAGGACTCCTACCGCTCCGCCGGACTGTATGAGTCCGCCAAGTACGTGGCCGATGTGGACTACGCCTACCCCGTGGAGCAGATCTGCTTCTCCACCCAGTTCTGGAACAGCCTGAGCGCCGAGGACCAGGCCATCATCGAGGACTGCGCCGCCAAGGCCGCCGAGCGCCACACCGCCAACATCGCCGCCAAGTGGGAGGAGGACAAGGAGTTCCTGATCAACGAGGGCGGAGTCACCTTCTGCGACATCGACCGCCAGGCCTTCATCGACGCCGCCGCCCCTCTGGGCAAGGACCTCCAGGCCGAGGGCTTCTTCGACACCGCCGACCTGTATGACCAGACCCGCCAGTTCAACGGCTGACATAAGTTAACACTATTGTTCTAAATAGCCGCCAATCAGGCTTCGGAGCAGCTAGAAGTCTGATCCAGCGCCTGGTTGGCGGCCATTTTTCAGGAGGTGCCACACAATGGTAAAGGTTTTGGGCCTGGGTGACAACGTCTGCGACGTCTATCTGCACACCGGGACCATGTATCCCGGCGGCCAGGCGGTGAACTTCGCGGTTTACGCCGGCCAGCTGGGGGCACAGGCGGATTTTATGGGTGTTTTCGGTGGGGACGCCGTGGCCCGCCACGTGCAGAGCACGCTGGACGAAAAGGGGGTCGGCCGCTCCCACTGCCGCAGCTACCCCGGGGAGAACGGCTTCGCCCGGGTCACCCTGGTGGAGGGGGACCGGGTCTTTATGGGCAGCAACCGGGGCGGCGTCCTCCAGGAGCACCCCATATACCTGGAACAGGCCGACCTGGACTACATCGCCGGCTTCGACCTGGTCCACACCACCAACAACGGCTTTGTCGACTCCCTCCTCCCCCAGCTGAGACAGCTCCCTCCCTTTGTCAGCTACGACTTCTCCTACCGCTGGAACGAGGAGGACCGGGTGGAGCGGGTGTGCCCCTATATCGACTTCGCCTTCCTCTCATGCAGCAGCCTGGACGACGTTCAGACCCAGGACCTGTGCCGCCGCCTCCACGAGAAGGGCTGCGGCGTGGTCACCGCCACCCGGGGCAGCAAAGGGGCCACTGTCTTCGACGGCAGCCGCTTCTATGAGCAGAGCCCCCATCTGGTAGAGCCGGTGGACACCATGGGGGCGGGGGACAGCTTTGCCACCGCCATGCTGATTTTCCTCCTCCAGGCTCTGGAGAAGGAGGGAAAGAACGCCTGGAGCTGGGAGAGCTTCCGCTCCAACGCCCTGCCCCAGGCCCTGGACAAGGCCGCCGCCTTCTCCGCCCGGAACTGTCTGGTCCACGGGGCCTTCGGCTGCGGCGTCCCCGTGCCGGAGGAGCTGCGCCCCCGGATGTACGAGGGAATCCAATGAGGGTGGACCGGAATCGAATCGCCCTGGGCAGCTACCACTATTTCCGCTACCCCCTGGACTACTTTCTGGATACGGCGGTGGAGCTGGAGGTTTCCGCCGTGGAGCTGTGGGCCGCCGCTCCCCACCTGTGCCTGGAGCTGATCTCCGACCGGGAGCTGCGTGCCATCCGCCGCCAGCTCCGGGATCGGGGCCTGCGGGTGTGCTGCGTCACCCCGGAACAGTGCACTTACCCCGTCAACCTGGCTGCGGAGGAGGAGGCCCTGCGCCGGTACAGCATCCAGACTTTCCAGCGGGCCATCCAGGCCGCCGCCCTGCTGGAGGCCCCCCTGGTGCTGGTCACCGCCGGCTGCGGCTACTTCAACCGCCCCCGGGAGGAGGCCTGGGAGCGGTCGGCGGACAGCCTGAATCAGCTGGCCCGGTACGCCCAGGCCCACGGTGTCCGCCTGGCCCTGGAGACGCTGACCCCCCTGTCCTCCAACATCCTGAACACCCCGGAGCAGCAGCGGGAGATGCTGAAGCGGCTCCCTCCGGGCAGCGCCCTGCCCATGCTGGACATCGGCCAGATGGCCTATATGAATCAGGACCTGTCCCGCTACCTGGCCCACGGGCCCGCCCTGGGGCATGTCCACCTCCACGACTCCCACCCCAACATCCACATGGCCCTGGGGGACGGAGATCTGCCTGTGGACGGCTGCATCGCCCGGCTGGAGGAGGCCGGCTATCGGGGGATGTACGCCTTTGAGTGCAACGACGCCGCTTACCGCCAGGACCCTCGGGCGGCGGACCGGCAAAATATCGCCTGGCTGGAGTCCCACAATATTTTGTGAAATTGGGGCTTGACAGGAGTTTAAAAAGGAGTATCTTATCTCATAGCAAGACGTTATATAACGATATAATGTCGATCGGGAGCCCAGCGCCCTTTTCCCAAAAGAGGAAAGGCCGCGCGAACTAACAAAACGAGGTGAAAATTGTATGGCTTACATGATTGGTGTGGACGTGGGCGGTACCTTTACCGACTTCTCCGTCTTTAACCAGGAGACTGGCGAGCTGTTCAACTATAAGGACAGCTCCACCCCCGCGGACCCCTCCCGGGCCATCGTCAAGGGCGTGCGGGACGTCCTGGCCCTGAAACAGGCCGGCCCGGAGCAGGTCAGCTATCTGGCCCACGGCACCACGGTGGGCACCAACGCCCTGATCGAGAAGAAGGGCTGCCGCCTGGGGCTGATCACCACCAAGGGCTTTAAGGACCTGATGGAGATCGGCACCCAGCGCCGCCCCTCCCTGTACAACCTCCAGGCCCAAAAGCCCTACCCCCTGGTCCCCTCCGGCCTGAACCGCACCGTCACCGAGCGCGTCCGCTACGACGGCACGGTGGAGACGCCCCTGGACGAGGAGGAGACCCGCCAGGTGGTGCGGGAGCTGAAGGCCCAGGGCGTGGCCGCCATCGCGGTGTGCACCCTCTTCTCCTTCATCAACCCCGTCCACGAGCTGCGCATTGAGGAGATCATCCGGGAGGAGTTCCCCGAGGCCTATGTGACCATCTCCAGCAAGCTGGCCCCCGAGTTCCGGGAGTTCAGCCGGATGAGCACCACTGTGATGAACAGCTACCTGGGCCCCGTCATGGAGAAGTACGTCAACCACTTCCGGGACTCCATCCGGGACATCGGCATCCAGGCGGAGCCCTATGTGACCCAGTCCAACGGCTCCATCATCTCCATCAAGGAGACCATCGACTGCCCCATCAAGACCGCCCTGTCCGGCCCCTCCGCCGGCGTCATCGCCGCCGCCTTCATCGGCCGCCAGTGCGAAGCCGACAAGATCATCACCTTTGACATGGGCGGCACCAGCGCCGACATCTCCCTCATCGAGAACTACACCCCCCAGGTGTCCAACGAGCGTGAGGTGGAGGGCTACCCCGCCCGCATCCCCATGATCAACATCATCACCATCGGCGCCGGCGGCGGCTCCATCGCCAAGATCGACGACGGCGGCGCGCTGAAGGTGGGCCCCAAGAGCGCCGGCGCGGACCCCGGCCCCGCCTGCTACATGCGGGGCGGCGAGGACCCCTGCGTCACCGACGCCAACATCGTCCTGGGCAAGCTGAACTCCAAAAAGATCCTGGGCGGCCGCATGGACGTGGACATTGAGCTGGCCAAAAAGGCCATCCGTGAGAAAATCTGCGATAAGTCCGACCTGGACCTGAACCGGGCGGCCAACGGCATCATCACTGTAGTCAACTCCAACATGGTCCGGGCCATCCGCAGCGTGTCGGTGGAGAAGGGCTACGACGTCCGGGAGTTCAGCCTGATGGCCTTCGGCGGCGCCGGCCCCCTCCACGCCTGCGAGGTGGCCAAGGAGCTGGGCATGAAGGACGTGCTCATCCCGCCCCACCCCGGCACCCTGTGCTCCCTGGGCCTGCTGCTGGCCGACACCAAGTTCGACCTGTCCCGCACCCAGGTGATGGACGGCAAGGAGGAAAATCTGGAGGCCATCAACCAGCAGTTTAAAAACATGGTGGAGCAGGGAACCGCCCTGCTGGACAAGGAGGGCGTGCCCGCTGGACGCCGGGTCTTCCAGTACTTTGTGGATATGCGCTATCAGCGGCAGAACTTTGAGATCTGCATCCCCGTGCCCGCCGGCGAGATGGACGGGGCTGCCCTGGCCCAGGCTTTGAGCGACTTCCACGCCGAGCACAAGCGCAGCTACGGCTACTGCAAGGAGGAGGCCGTGGTCCAGTTCGTCAGCTACCGGGTGTCCGCCATCGGCATCATCGACAAGCCCGACCTGCGGCCCGCCCAGCTCCACCCCGAGGCTCCCATTCCCGAGCCCATCGAGGTCCGCCAGGTCCTCTTCCAGGGGCGGGAGGACTATGTGGCCGCCCCCGTCTACCAGCGGGACAGCTTCCTCCCCGGCCAGTCCATCCCCGGCCCCTGCATCTGCGAGCAGATGGATACCACGCTGGTGGTCCCCCAGGGCTGGACCATCCATGTGGACGGCTACCACAACCTGAAGATCCATGACGATGAGGTGAAGTGAGATGGCAAAAAAGATTGATACCGTAACTGTAGAGGTGGTGCGCAACCTGCTGATGTCCATCGCGGAGGAGACATACGGCATTATCGTGCGCAGCGCTTATTCCACCAACATGAAGGAGCGGCGGGACGTGTGCACCGCCGTCATCGACCCCGACGGCAACAGCGTGGCCCAGGTGGAGAGCCTGGCCGCCCTGCTGGGCTCCATGCTCAGCGTGGTGCCCAACATCTATGAGAAATTCGGCCGGGAGAACGTGAAGCCCGGCGACATGTTCATCGCCAACGACCCCTACCACGGCGGCGGCAACCACCTGCCTGACATCGTCATCGCCGCCCCCGCCTTCGCCGGGGAGAAGCTGGTGGGCTGGATCGCCAACATCGCCCACCACTCCGACATCGGCGGCAAGGTGCCCGGCTCCACCTCCGGCGACGCCGACAGCCTCTTCCAGGAGGGCATCCGCATCCCCGTCATCCGCATCCGGGAGCATGACCAGCTCATTCCCAGCGTCATGGACCTGCTGCTGGACAATACCCGGGTGCCCCAGGAGCGTGAGGGCGACCTCACCGCCCAGATGTCCGCCAACCTCATCGGCATCCAGCGCATCCAGGAGGCCTACGCGCGGTACAGCGACGTGCTGCTGGACTGCATGGAGGAGCTGGTGGCCTACTCCGAGCGCCGGGTCCGGGCGGTGGTGTCCACCCTGCCCGACGGGGAGTACTGCTACACCGACTATGTGGACGGCTGCGGCGACAAGTACCCCGACCCCCTGCCCATCAAAGTGAAGGTGACGGTGGCCGGCGACGATCTGACAGTGGACTTCACCGGAACCGCCAGCCAGATCAAAGCCCCCATCAACGTCCCCTACCCCTGCACCAAGGCGGCGGTCTTCTTCTCCGTCAAGGCCCTGATGGGCGACGACATCCCCGCCAACGAGGGCATCAACCGGGCCATCAAGATCATCGCCCCCAAGGGCTGCATCGTCAACCCGGAGGAGCCCAGCCCCATCGGCGCGCAGATCGACTGCCAGCAGCGCATTCCCGACGCCATCTTCGGCGCCCTGGCCCCCGTCTTCCCCGACTCGGTGGTCACCGCCGGCAACGGGGCCTGCACCACCACCATCCTGGCCGGCGACGGGGCCATCGGCACCGACAGCGTCTTCATCTTCCACGAGGTCATCGCCGGCGGCGGCGGGGCCTCCCGCAGCTCCGACGGCCTGTCCGGCGTCCAGGTGAACATGACCAACACCTCCAACATGCCCATCGAGGCCACCGAGATGGAGTTCACCAAGATCCTCGCCCGGAAGTACGAGCTGAAAATGGACACCGGCGGGGCCGGCGAGATGCGGGGCGGCCTGGGCATCGAGCGGGAGCTGGAGGTCCTCCAGGACGAGGTGCTGTACACCGGCCTGGGCGACCGCCACAAGTTCCACCCCTGGGGCCTGGCCGGCGGCCAGGAGGGCAGCTCCGGCGCCTTCTACCGGGTGGCCGTCCAGGACGGCTCCGTGACCCAAATGGGCCACAAGACCACCAGCCTGCCCCTGAAAAAGGGGGATGTCATCCAGGTGGCCACCCCCGGCGCGGGCGGCTACGGCGACCCCAAGAAGCGCCCGGCGGAGAAGGTCCTCAAGGACGTGGTGGAGGGCAAGGTGTCCGTCCAGGCCGCCCGGGACCAGTACGGCGTGGCCATCACCACCGACGGGCTCAACTACCAGATCGACCAGCAGGCCACCCAGGCCCTGCGGTAAAGCACCGGCTCTGTAGGGGCGGGTATTACCCGCCCGCTTTCACGAAGGACATCCCATAGTCCTTCGGGCGGATGATATCCGCCCCTACATGGCGTCATCCATTCTTAAAATCGCGATAGGTCTAACAATAAAAGCAGAAAGGTTGTTATAATATCATGATTAAGGGTATGCAAGAAGTTATCCAGGTGATGGAGCAGGCCAAGGCCGCCCTGGAGGCCAACGGCGGCCTGAACCAGGTGGTTTTTGTGGCCTGCGGCGGCTCCCTGGCCTCCTCCTACCCCGCCCGCTACCTTCTGAACCAGGAAAGCTCCCTGCGGGTGCAGGGCTACAACAGCAGCGAGTTCGTCAACGCCACCCCCAAGTCGGTGGACAAACACACCCTGGTCATCGCCACCTCCACCAAGGCCACCCCGGAGACGGTGGAGGCCATCAAGGCGGCCAAGGCCAAGGGGGCGGTCACCATCGGCCTGTCGGGCTACGCCGACTCCCTCACCGCCCAGAGCGCCAACTACTACATCACCTACTACCACGCCGATGAGTGGTATCAGGACCCCACCCTGGTCCACTGCAACAGCCAGGGCACCGCGCTGAAAATCGCCTTCTGGCTGCTGAAGGAGTATGACAACTACGCCAGCTACGACAAGGCCCTGGAGGCCTTCGAGAAGATGCCGCAGCTCTACGGCCAGGCCTATCAGAGCGTGAAGGCCGACGCCGCCAAGTTCGCCATGGCCTACAAGGACGACGCCGTCTGGAACGTGATGAGCAGCGGCGCGGCCTGGGAGGTGGCCTACTCCGACGCCTTCTGCTTCTTCCAGGAGATGCAGACCGTCCACTGCGTCCCCATCCACTCCGGCGAGTACTTCCATGGCGCCTTTGAAACCTGCGACAAGGACCTGGCCATCCTCCTCTTCAAGAGCGTGGGCCGGACCCGCCCCCTGGACGACCGGGCCGAGCGCTTCCTGGAGAAGTTCGGCGGCCACCACTGGATCATCGACGCCAAGGAGCTGGGCCTGGACCAGCTGGACGAAAGCGTGGCCGAGTACTTCAACGCCATGATGATGCACCCCATCTCCAAGCAGTTCATCTCCGCCATGGGCGACGTGCGGATGCACCCCATGAGCTACCGCCGCTATATGTGGAAATTCGAGTACTGATTTTGATGGTGGTTTTTGGAAAAGGTGGGAGTTCCCACCTTTTCTTTTTCCCCGCCCCTTGTTATTCCTGAAATTATTTGTTATAATGATGTAACAACATATGATGTATTGGGCAAAAGTTCAAAAAACAGGGGGCATTGTGATGGGAGCCGATCTCAACTATAACAGCAGCGTTCCGCTTTACGCCCAGATCGTGGAGCTGATCCAGCGGGACATTGAAACCGGAGTATTCAACCAGACGGGCCGCCTGCCCACCGAGGGGGAGCTGGCGGAGCAGTACCAGGTCAGCCGCATCACCATCCGCCGGGCGGTGGACGAGCTGGTGGGCCAAAAGCTGGTGGAGAAAAAACAGGGGAAAGGGACCTTCCTCTGCGCGCCCAAGATGACGCGCAGGGTGGACTCCGGACCCATCAGCTTTACGGAGATGTGCGCCGCCAACGGCCTGTCAGCCCACGCCAAAATCCTGGAAGCCGGGATCGTCGCCCCTGATTCCGCCGAGATCAGGGAGACGCTGGCCCTGAAAGCCGGGGAACCGGCGGTGCGCATCCGCCGGCTGCGCTACGCCGGCGAGAGGCCCCTTGTCCTGGAGGACAATTTCTATCCCCTGGAGTACGCCTGCCTGCTGTCCATCGACCTGGAAAAGGATTCCACCTACCGCTACCTCCGGGAGGAGAAAGGCATTGAGCTGCAACGCACCAGTATGCGCCTGACCATCGTCCGGGCGGACAGCAAGCTGGCTAAGCTGCTCCAGGTCCCTAAAAACGCCCCCCAGCTGGAGATGAAAGGCCGGGTGGTCCGTCTGGACGGCCAGACCGTCCACTCCAGCTACCAGGTCGGCTATGGGGAGGATTTTGAGTTCATCATCCGATAGCGGAAACTGCCGTGGATTTGTGTCCCACGGCGGTTTTTTTCTGCCTGAAAATGGGCGCAATGAACCGCCATTTCCATTAAATGTATGGAAACGTACAATT
>OFFF01002058.1_pt1 | contig 11853 bp, 11 predicted proteins | sample 1521301 | NCBI WGS metagenome assembly OFFF01 (sample SAMEA3504101, study PRJEB24116) | mouse gut metagenome | biome: mouse gut; feature: mouse-associated habitat; material: faeces | place: Denmark | collected 2011
TAAAGTATTGATTTTTCAAGGAGCAAATCCCATTTTTAATGTGGGAAGTTTGAGTTATATATACTATGAGCTGCCTCACGTAGCTTACTTACCGCATTTAAATCATTTATTTCTTCATTTTCATAATGTGCAAATACATATTCCGGAATCACTTCCATCACAACTTTCGCAAACTCTTCCAACATGTACTTACGAATTCCGTCATCACCTATATCTGTATCAATCAGAAATGAATTTAAGTCAGATTCGTTTATTCTTAATAAAATAACATTGTTCTTGTCAAAAACTCTTGGCATCCAGTTCATCCCCCGTTTTACAAATACACTTCTCGTATCAATTCCATTACCTTCTCTACAAGCTTATCTAAGCTATTTCCTTTTGCCATCACTGATATATCTTCCTTATCATCAAAGCAATGCTGTAAAATCACTTTCACTATTGTTTCATCCCTCAGCTCTTGCTCTGACAGTTTTTTTATATGTTTTTCTATTTCTATGGCAACCAATGCAATCTGTTCACATTTTTCATATGAATTTCCCATGTCTTCAGCAACCATGTTTCCATACTCTTTTTCATATGGATTAAAACCATAAAATGCACCTGTAGCAATCGGGCATATCACATCATATATCAACTTAGCTCCAAATTCCCTCTTTATCTGTTTTGGATATATTAGCTTTCCCCTTTCCGACTTCATCTCCATTTTAGTCTGTGCTTCCTGACTCGCCTTAGTAATCCCCTTAAGATATGCCATCATACGATTTGCAAAGTTTGTACTATAAACTCGTTTAACCGCTACAGCCGGAATATATTTTGTAGGGTCTTTTATCTTTTCGTTTTGTAGATATAAATCGTACATTTCTTCAGCACATAATTTTACAACAGCAATATTCTCTAAGTTTTTATCCCCAATTGTATGCAGCATTTTCATTTCCACATATCCATAATCTGGCTCAGCCGATTCCTGCGGACAGAAAAACATATTCTGTATATACTTATATCCCTGTTTAGTAATGAAATCATCATACGCAAGTTGATATAGGTACTGCTTAGTAACATCGCCAACCCCCGGTTGTCCGGTCACTTTATATTTACCATTAACCACTTTAAAATCTATACAATAATACTTTGCATCATATATGCCAAAACAATATTCTGTATCATTGCATGGATATATACATATTAAATCTGGTTTTAAAGTATCTACTTTTCCATCAGTAATATATGGATTATTTTTGTGCCACTGTGGTTTATCTATTATACTTATCAACTTCTCATTTTTACTTGCTTCATATTCTTCAGACAAACCAAGCGGAAGTTCATATAGTTTTTTATCCAACACACTCCCGAAATTTTCTGCACATACTTTTTCCCATACCAAATTAAAACTATTTGTACCATACAAACTGAAATTCAAATCGTCCTGATTTGCCTTATCATTTGCAATATATGTATAAATTGTTTTCAGCAGTGTCTGCTTCCTTGTCACAAACTGTGTTCGTAACTCCTGCTCCAGCCGATACTTAATATAATCAACATCACCAAAATCATCTATCTGCGCACCTGTAAGTTCAACCTCTGCTATATCAAAAAGTTCCAAAATACCAGTTTCTTTCAACTCCAATGCACACTGTGTTAATACGCATTCATGCAATCTTTTGATATAATCCATCTCGTCATCTACTACATTCTGTGTTTGAAGTTCCACATAATATGGACGATTGTTCTGAATCAAAGCAAATGTTTCGTTTATTGTCTTGTCCCATAAAATTTCGCCTTCTCCATTTGTTTCAATAACATCATGTTGATTCGTATAAAGCCCATATTGAAAATACTCTTCCAATAAATGTAATGAAACTGCTAAACGATTAAATATCTTGTTATCCTCTTCGCCATTATACAAATACACAAGTTGCTCTTTGTCATTATATTTCTTGATAACTTTCAATACCTTCTTCAATTGCTCAGTAAGTTCTATCGTAGAGGATATGTATTTAGGATAACATTTAAATACATACTCCTCTACCATCACAACCCCCACAAAATCAAACACATACTGAATTTCAGGATTATTTTCCACAACATCCGTTAGTACAATATCCTGATTAGATAGATCCTCGTATTCCGGTTTTGCTGCCTTAACCGCCTTTACAATTCCATACTTTTTTAGAATTCCCACAAGGCGTTTTGTTTCTTCCATTTCAATACCAAGTTCTATCGAAATCTCATTCAGTTTATAATGTTTTAGTTCCCGAAAGAAACCTTTCGCCATGTGTCATCACCTCTTTACTCTTGTCCTTCTTTTTCAATATACTCAATATCACTGATTCCGAACAATTCTTCGCCCTTCTCCTCAAATGTTTTACATATTTCAGAGAAAATCATTTTTCCTTTATGTCCTTTAAATATATTTGCCGGACGCATTTTCATAGCATCCTCAAATAAATACATAATTACCTTACTTTCAAATGCTTTAATAAATTTTTCTTCATTTTCACAAGCACTTTCCAACATATTCTTCGAGATAAAGAAAGGTCCCAATAATTTATCCTCATTAACCTTACATTCATCAGACACCAAAATGTCATTGATACGTTCACGCAAATTATTCCATTTTACATACTTACGATGCTCTTTATCCCCGATAGGTATAATATATTTTTCTACTTCTTTTGCTTCATCATCTACACCTATGTATTCAAACTCCCATCTACGCTTAAATGCTGTATCCATCGGAAATACACCCTGGTCAGCACTATTCATGGTTGCCCAAATAAACATATTGTCTGGAATTCTCATTTCCTGATACAATCTGCTTTCTTCTTCCGAAAACTCATCTATCTTTTTACCTTTTAAGCATTCCAAATTGTTCAATAAAAATGCCTTTATATCTTCACCTGTTGCTATTGGATATTCACTCACTCCACTTTTTCTATCGAGCAACTGGAACACATCTCCAAATACTGCTGCAACATTTGCTCTATTGATTTCTTCAATTAACAATAAATACTTCTCTTCCGGATGATTTATTGCCTGTGTATATATTCTCATGAAAGGTCCCGGGACATATTCATAAGATATTTCTTTACCACCATTTCCAGGTTGCAAATTCAAATACGGTCTAATAGCTTTTCCATGATTTCTCTCCACTGTATTATCTGTATCTGTCCCGTCCACTTTTCTTGTTTTAAATACTTCATCCGAATATATGCCTAACAATATTGGCAATCTCGTCAGACCTTCACCTTTAAACTTATCATATAGCAAATCATATTTTTCTTGTGCTGTCTTAGATTTGTCCTGCAAAATTACTATAACTTTCTTCTTTTCATCATCAGTTAACCAATCAAGATTGTTCCTTATCATAGTAGGTTTATAAGTACCAACAAAATTTGCATACGAATAACTAGGATGGAACGTCACTCGCTCTACATTATTTCCGAAACATTTGCTATCCAGTTCAAGACGATGACTTTTTCCTGTTCCTGGGGCTCCGAAAACAATTCTATTTCTTGGAAAATCATTCTCTACTTCTGCATTACAAGCAGTCTCGGTCACATCCTCGGATTCAACTTCTACTCCATCCGCATTTAACTTAATATATTGCAAAGAGTGATATGCTCTAACTCGCTTTGCATATTGTTGCATATCTAAATATACTTCTTCCGTTTCAACAAAAACCTTTCCAGCATTATACTCCAGATATGAATTTAACCCTTCGTTTAATGCGCTTTTTACAACTCTCAAAGCACCTTTTGTTTCCCCGTCTCCATTTATGTCTATCTGAACACCATATGAATCCATCGCATCATATACAGATAATGGATTGAAAATTGTGTCTTCTTCTCCATCTCTTAACTTACATATCGCATCTTCTGACAAACAAGTTAATACTTTTATTAATCTCTCCTCATATTTTGCTAATGAAGATTCCCCATCTTTTTCCAGTAACCATGTCAACAACACTTTTGGATAATTTTCATTGTTCGAAACCACCACATCAATTATGTCTATATTGCTTGTAAATGTAAGAACTTTCGAATATCTTGAATTTCCTGTTCTTTCTGCACTATTGGATTTTGCATTATCCTCAAATTTAATTATTGCAAGTTTCCATACCAATTCGAATGCAACTATTAAAGATTCCAATTGTGATTGAAATAAGCAGTTACTCTCCGCCTTCTCCAATACAGTATCAAAATCTAATTCAGCATCTATATTTTGGATAAACACCCTCAAATTGTTTTTGCACTCTTCAGACATTCTTATTTTCGTAGCATCTTGAACAGAATACCTTAAGTCTGCACTTTTATCATTACTAAGCCATAGCAATATCAATAATGCCAATGTCGGCTTTGCTTTCGGCAAAGACGACTTAATTCCTAATTTTAAATCTATATCTTTATATATCTGCATACTTTTTGGTCTATTCATTTTCATCCTTCGTTTCCATGTCCTTTTTTATCGCTTCTGCAATTGCCTTTGCCAACAATGGCGGAACTGCATTTCCAACTTGTTTCATCTGAGCACTTTTTGTACCTGTAAATATAAAACTATCTGGAAAAGATTGTATTCGTGCCGCTTCTCGTACCGTAATCGCTCTATTTAAATAAGGATGCGTAAATCTCCCTGAAGATGGTGTGTCAAATCTTGTTGTTATTGTTACTGAAATGTCATTCTTTACCATTCGCGACCATGTACCACTATATATTGATTTTGTAAGATGCTCCTGTGGCAAAACTTCTTTTCCCATTTCGGGTGGCAGCAATTGCAAACGTTCTAGTGCAAGTTTTGAATGTTTTGTTGCTTGATGATTAAACAAACTATTACTGTTCTTTCGCATATCCTTCTGATATATACTTTGGGCTTTCAGTTTATATTTTTGTTCAGCTTTACCTTCTCCAGATTCTAAATATGCCAAATCACTAATCGCATCCCATATGGTAACCTTATCATTTACCTTTTGTGGCAAAACAACTTTTTCATTATCATCATCTGCCTTTTTTCCGATAATTACTGCTCTACGCCTATTCTGCGGCACACCATAATCTGCAGCGTTCAATACATCTGAATTCAGCACATAACCTAATTTTTTAAACATCTCTTCTATTTCTTTTTTAAAATAGCCTTTTTCTGCCGTCAGCAAATTAGGAACATTTTCCATAACAAAATATCGAGGTTGTACAAGTTCTACAACTTTCACATAATATTTGAATAAAAAATTCCGCTCATCATGAATAGTTTTTCTTTGTCCCTTTTGAGAAAAGCCTTGACATGGTGGACCACCTATAATAACATCAATCTTTCCTCGATATTCAGAAAACACTTCCTCTAAAGATAAACTTGTTATATCCTTAACTATCATTTTTGTATTTGGATGATTTTTTATATACGCTTCTGCAATTTCCTTATCATATTCATTTGCCAATACGACATTAAATCCCACCATTTCAAATCCTAACGACATTCCTCCAACACCGGCAAATAAATCTATTACTTTATTACACTTCACAAGTATCAACCTCCGCAATTCTAGAATTGGCTATACTATAATATTTTTCTTCAAGTTCAATACCAATAAACTTTCTGTTCAATCGTACTGCTGCCACTCCTACGCTTCCGCTCCCCATAAACGGATCTAATACTACATCGTTTTCATCAGAAAGAATCGACACAAAATGTTCCATCAACTGTTCCGGCTTCTGAGTCGGATGTTTTCCATATTTTCTTTCGCTATTAGGTGTTACTGATGTTTCAACAAAATCATGTAAAACTTTACCGTCATTATTAAAAGTTCCTGTTCTAGCCTTATATGTGAAATAAACCCACGCTTCTGTAGAATTAACAAAATGCAAATTCATATTTCTTGGCATTGGATTTAACTTATGCCATATACCAGTAGTCTTATAATAAAATCCGTTTTTTTCTGCTACAGAAATCAAAGTTTCAACTTTGATAATTGACATGAAAACAATTATTGAGCCCCCATCCTTTAGGACTCTTGCAGCTTGATGAAAAAACTTATTCATTGACTGTTTCCATTCTTTAAAATCCAAATCATCCCAACCTGCCACTCCAAAAAAATTATCGCGCATCTTTCCCAGATTTGTGTCCCTATTCTCCATGAATTTCCCTAAATTATATGGTGGATCTGTCACAATCAAATCTACTGAAGCCGACTTTATTTTTTTCATATATTCAAGACAATCGCCATTATATAAAATGTACTTTTGCATAATAGTCCTTCCAATCATTCTATAATTTTATAATGCGCTTTTCCCACTTTTAACCCATTCATCAACTTCTGAAAACTTAAACTTCCAAAGTCTTCCTACTTTATGAGCCGGAATATCCGTCTTTTTTATCCAACTTCTTATCGTATCTTTAGTGACACCCAAGTATTCAGCTGTCTCTTCTAGACTTGACCATTTTTCATTCATTTCTGACATTATTTTTCCTCCGCTTTCTAGAAATGAGCATAATTACCCTAATATGTATCATTATAATACACAAGTTCTCTTTTTTCAACCGAATTTTTATGTTTTAATATGTTTTAGTGGTATTTATTAGTTGTTAAGAAACAAAAAAAGCTTCATACTATCACATTACATTTTGTAATCATATGGAGAGAGATAGGTTACCTCCCCTTTTCTCTCCCCCATTCCTTATTATAATATCTTCTCTCACACTCCGAATTTGGCTTTTCAACCCTCTTCATTGTTTCCTCATAGATACTCTGATAATCTTCAAAACCGTCACTTCCATACATATGAATACCAAGTTTTTTCAACACTCCAGCATGCAGTTTAAGATTATAACTGTTATCATCAATTCTAAAATCGAACAACCTTGCCTTATTCTCTGCCGTCAGATAATCATACGATTTGTACTACTTTTGAATTGTTGTCGCTATCTGTTTTGCCCACTCCTCAACAGTTAATTCAGCAGTCTCAACGATATCATCATCCGTAATACTTGCATCAATTCCGATTCAGCCGTTTTCGACAACATCTTCCACTATTTTCTCTGACACATCAGGAAAATCCTCGAATACCTCATAGCTTTCGGTATTATATTCGCTTTTATCTGTATCAGCAGGAAGTTCAAAACTATCTCCAGGCACATCATACAGCGACTGCTCTATCTCTGGTTTACTCACAATTACCCTATCTGTACTCTCCACAATCTTAAACTCCTCAGCGATATCCCTCTTATGATAATCATACATGACAGGCAGCACATCTTCCGCATCATAATCAAGTTCCTCTCTTTCTGCTATAATCCTGTTGTTATGCATAACGAAGTTGCCCCAGCTACGCCAATAGCTGATATGGAAGCAGCCTTTTTATCTGCCGTCATTCCAATTTCTCCGGTTCTGAATCTTCCTGGCAACCTTTCGCCCACAAACCACCTTAATCTCATGCTTTAAGCAGCACTGACCATTTCATAACATCCGAAGCTGTGATTTCATTCATCTTCTTATCTTCAAAATAAGGAAGTATTTTTGTTCTCACAATATGCTCCTTGGTCAAACATGTGTTACGTTTCCATCCGCTCTGCATGTCCTCTGTATACAGCTTGAAAAATTCTCCAAATGCCATATCCAGATTACATTCCTCCCGCATTTTGAAATTTCTTTCAAAATCAAGATCCTCTTTTTTTGTTTTAAATCCACGTCTTTTGACCTGCCTTTTTTCGCCCTTCCCTTACTGTAAAACTTAACAAACCAAGCAAAAGCATATCAGATTATCCGAGAGCTGAATGCTGAACTAAAGAGTCAGGGATATATGGTTTTAAATGGAAAAGTAAATAGAAATCACTTTATGAAGAAATTCATGATACCGGGTGAAGTGTTATGGTGATTAGAAGCAGTAGGGTTAATAAGGCAATTAATATCTTATTTGCCCTACTGCAAAGGTCAATTTTGAAAGGAGATGACAGGATGCCGGCTTATTTTCGAAGACACTTTATATAGAAAGCGAGCGAAGAGGACACTCCCACACAGGTAGGGCAACGTCAAACAAGGCGACCTGAAGGTATCGAAAGATATTGAGGCTGGTTGGAACACAGGCAGCATCTGATACGAACGGAAGCCACAAAAATATTCCTGACCGGATACATAACAATGAGCGGTTCCTCCTAAAAATCTATACATAACTGGATTAAATAAGTATAGCACAACAAAAGAATAAGAAAAAACAAGAACTTGCCAATGGAGAAATAACTCCGGCAGAATACTTTGAATGGAAAATAACATGGCCCCACGCCTAATGCATGCTGCTTATTATCCGCTGTGCACCATCTTGATTTCGCTTTGCTTCATCCGGATGAAGAGCATTCGCCCTATAGGAATAGTATCGCTCGTCCAGAAGAATATAATCATTCCCTATCCAACCGATACTATTCCTGCACAACTCATTTTAGTACCAAAATAGTACCAACGGACATAAAGAAAGCTCGCAAACGCCCATTTTATAGGCTTTGCGAGTTTTTGAAAATTACTCCCACTCAATCGTAGCCGTAGGTTTCGGACTAAGGTCATAGCACACCCTGTTCACATTCGGCACTTCTTTCATAATCCTGTCCGTAATCTTCATCAACACTGGCCAGTCCACCTGCTCCACCGTAGCCGTCATAGCATCCACCGTATTCACCGCCCGAATAATCACCGGATATTCAAAGCACCTGGCATGGTCGCGCACACCCACTGACTTAAAGTCCGGCACCGCCGTAAAATACTGCCATACCTTCTTATCCAGTCCAGCCAGGGCGAATTCTTCCCTTAAAATTGCGTCCGACTCCCGGACTGCCTCCAAACGCTCCTTTGTAATAGCACCCAGGCATCTCACGCCTAATCCCGGCCCTGGGAATGGCTGACGGAATACCATTTCCTTAGGAAGCCCCAGTTCCACGCCGCATGCTCGTACCTCGTCCTTAAACAGATAATAAAGCGGCTCCACCAAAGAGAATTTCAAATCCTCCGGCAAACCTCCCACATTATGATGGGATTTCACCATCTTGGCCGTCTTCGTGCCGGATTCGATAATATCCGGATAAATCGTTCCCTGTGCCAGGAAATCAATCCCCTCCAGCTTGCGCGCCTCTTCCTCAAACACGCGGATAAACTCCGCACCGATTATCTTCCGCTTCTGCTCCGGGTCAGCCACGCCGGCCAGCTTCCCAAGGAAGCGCTCCTGGGCATCCACGTAAATCAGATTGGCATCCATCTGGTTTTTAAACACCTCAATAACGCTCTCCGACTCCCCTTTCCTCATCAGCCCATGGTTCACATGAACACAAACAAGCTGCTTGCCGATAGCCTTAATCAGTAAAGCTGCCACCACCGAACTGTCCACGCCTCCCGACAGCGCCAAAAGCACCTTTTTATCGCCCACCTTTTCACGCACCAGCTCCACCTGGTCATCGATAAAATTCTTCATATTCCAGTTTGCTTCCGCTTTACAGATATCAAAAACAAACTCTTTCAGCTTATCCTCTTTTGGCATCTCATCGAACTTCCACTCACATTTCGATGTAGGATGATCGATGGACATCATAGGATAACCCATATCATACAACTCCGCACTAATTTCCACCGGTGCGCCGTCTACTACCCTGTTTTCCCCTCCAAACAAAATAATCCCTTTTAAGTTCTCCGCCTTTTTCAAATCCTCTGCTGCAATATCATGGGCATATATCTCGCTATACACCCCCAAAGCCCGGATTTTTCTCGCCAATTCCGCATTTTTCGTACTCCCAAGGTCCAAAACCGCTATCATATCCTGTTTCATTTCATTCCTCCTCATCTGGTATTTTATTTCTGCCTAAATTTATATTCCTATTTTATCGTCTTCCCCTCCCTTTCGCAATAATTTTCTTTTTAATTATAAAGAGATGAGTAACAGTTCAGCCCAGGACTTTGCACTTGCTGCAAAGTCCGTACGAGTACGTCGATTTAGCCGAGAAAGCATCTGCCCCTCGCCGAAGGCGATTCGGAATGGGCAGATCTCGTAACAGGGAAGCCGAAAGGCTGAACTGTTACGATGGCTTTCACCTGGTGCAGCCCATATCCTTCCGTATAGCTGAATGTAATGTCATCGCCCACCTGATATTTTAATATGCCAATCAAATCATTATTCGCCATATTCAGATCAAAAATATCCTCACTGTTTTCCAGGCCTACATAATAATGAGTGGTCCCCTCCAAGACAATCGGCGCAATAAAATCTATTTTTCCGGACATTTCTTTATTCAAATCCGTATTTTCCGACACGATTCCATTGGTATTCAGCAATTCGGTGTAATTCCCTTCGCACTCCTGCACCGTATCGCCAATGGCCACCCACTGATATTTCTGGACATTCACCATGGCATACTTTTTCACCAGCCCTGCTGCATCCTTTAGCGCCATAAAATAAGTAGGTTCATCGGCAATATTTAAAAGCAGCGGAAACGTGGCCCGGTATCCCAGATTCTGCACCTGGCCTTCCGCCGAAGACATGGCCGAATCCTCAATGGCCCCTTCCACTTTGTAATAGCGCGTCTCCATAGTTCTCTGATTCATCAGCACGAACCCCACATTGGACTGGTCGCCGCTTACGCTGGTCACGCCGGTATATACCCACACATCGTCTTCCAACGCGATATAATTATATCCGTTGGTAGACTGCAGACAGTCCTTCTGCCCTAAGACCGAATTGAAATACCCGTTTTTATATAACCCCGAATAATCATACAAATCCATCAACAGCTCCGCCGAATATACCTTATCAATCCACTGGGGTACATCCTCCACCGCATAATCAATGCATTCCCCGGTCACCGCGTTGCAGAGGACCACCCTGCCCACTGTCTGTCCGCCAAATAGTCCGATATTAAACTTTTTCACCGGGCATACCCAATAAGGCGTTCCCTCTTCATCAATTTCAAAGAAAATCTGGCTGTCAAAAATATAAGTGGGGAAATGAAACCGCAAATGCCGATAAAGATTCCTGTTAAAATATTCTGATTTGGAATACTTAATCCCCTGTTCCAGTTTCACACACTCCGTGTTCTGGGTCGTCATGTCAATCAGGATATACGCCGGTATCCCCTCGCTCTGATTCGTCAGCCACTTAATCGGGCTGGCATAAGAGAGCGGAGTCACCCTCACAGGAACCCCCTGGTAGTTAATCTGGGAATAATCGCCGGCTACCTCGAACTGGGATACCATATCCACCATGCTCCCCATCTTCCGATTGCCTAAAAGCGCCGCCGACTCCTTGTCCAGCAAAGGAATCGTACGGTAATCCACTTCCTTAATATCCGCCGTAAACTCCCTCTCCTGTATGGTTAAAAGCGCCTGATATTTCCTGGCATTCACAATCGGCGAGGAAAGAATGCTGCCAATCAGGTAAATCCCCACAACAACGGCCAGCAAAATCCCCATTCCTTTCAGTACCTTGCTGTCTTTCAGGCCATAAGTGTTGAACTTAATGCCTAATTTCCCCAGCACTTCCGATTCCACATATTCCTTCCCCGCCTTCTTAGCCGCATAGACCGCCATAATCACCAGCAAAATGGTAATAATAAACATCCAGAAACCGGAAGAATGAATATTAAGCGCCGGCAGCGAAATATAATAATACACAAAAGCCCCGCCAAAATAAATATCAAGTTACGCATCCACTTTTTCATACTAACCTCCATGTTACAGCTTTGCTGTGACTCAAATCTGGATGAGTCGAATATTCTCTCCGCCCCTTCACAGAATATCCCCATACATCCTCACCAGTTCCTCTTCCAGCTTCAAAAACTGGGGGATATATTCCTCCAAAATACGCTTTACCAAATCATTCGCGGCATTTCCATTAT
>OFFF01002060.1_pt1 | contig 11844 bp, 8 predicted proteins | sample 1521301 | NCBI WGS metagenome assembly OFFF01 (sample SAMEA3504101, study PRJEB24116) | mouse gut metagenome | biome: mouse gut; feature: mouse-associated habitat; material: faeces | place: Denmark | collected 2011
TTTGAAGAATTAAGAATGTGATGAAAAATACAAATGAAAAATTTGAATAATTATCAAAAACCAATTTTCTATGACCGTTTTTTCCTTGAAAATAAGGGGTTTTCGGGGGTGTTTTGAAAAAATTTAGGGTGAAAGAAAAACCCGGATTGGAAAATAAGGAAAATTCGGTGAGGTTTTTGTGAAAAGCGAGCTTTTCTAAAAATGAAAAAAATTTTCCCGGAAACAAAAGGCAGTGGAAAGGAAACAGCTTATTTTTAAGCATTTGAATATAAGAATACAAATTTAGGGAAGTTATGGAGGTTTTCAATTATGGGGCATCCGAGTTTGTATTCCTTATCAGAGGCCGCAGAGTTTTTGGGAGTCAGCGAGATGGTTGTAAAAGACTTTATCGACTGTGGAGACCTGGCAACGGTTGGCAGTCAGAAGGAGCATATCCGCCTTGTCGATCTGAACAAATTCCTGGGGGAAGAACCGGCATCCCTCCAAAATCAAGAGCGACCGGTTGACTTTTCGGGCAAACAGCGTTCTAATGTCCCCTGCTCAATTTTGATTGAGGATATTTCAGAAGAGGAGTGGGAGACCATGAAGCGAGAGGAACACAAGCCCTATTTCGACGAGCAGAAACAGCGTTGGTGTATCGCCCTTAGCCTTGGCAAGGATGAAAATGGCAGGAGAAAGCGGAAAATTATCTCCGGGAAGAGCCAAATGGAGGTTTGGGAAAGCTACAAGGAGTACATACAACAGCATTCCAGGGAGATTGCCCTTGTTTGTTCGGATACTCCTATCGTACGGGAGGGGATAGCGGCAGGCTTGAGGATAGCTTCTTATGAGCCGGAGCAGGATGTAACCGTAAGGGAATGCTTTCCCGAGTTTTTACGGACAGTAAGAAGGAGGGTTAAAGACCGCACCTATGGGGACTATCTGAACGCCTCCAAATACATCCTTGAACATTTGGGAGATAAGCGGATGTACGAAATCAACCGTAGTGTATTGGAGAAATTCTTTGATGAGCTTGCACAAGATAAATACGCAAAAGGAAAAGAAACGGAGCCTACCCATTACTACGGGCAAAGCAAAATCAACAAGGTCTATGATTTGGTCCGCAGGTTTACCAAATATTATTCCGATGCCGGGAGGGGGAGCCAGCTCCTAAAAATGGACTTCGCCGCCAATATCGAAAAGCCCAAGACCAAGGCAGGCCATAAGGAACGGACCACGGCATATACCAAGGAGGATATTCAAAAAATCCTGCAAGCGGTCAAACCGGATAAAATGGTCTACTGCTGGGTCAGTATCCTGCTGGCGACCGGGTGCCGTCCCAGTGAAGCCCTGGCCCTCCAGTGGGGGGACATTGACTTTACCGGAAAGACGGTTTCTATTACAAAGGCCCTGGGAAAGAGCGCCGACTTCAAGGACGGCGAGTTAAAGCGTTCCTCTGCCTACAGGGCGGTTATCAAAGAGCTGAAGAACGAAAGGCCGGGCCAGGCAATAGGCTACCAGCACCGGAAACTGCCTTTAGAGGACAATATTCTGGAGGCTATAAGGGTATGGAGGTTCCAGGCGGAGCATGACGCTGTTTATATGGATAAGAAGAGGAGAAACGGAACAGAGGAAATGATATTCACCGGACGGAACGGGAACTTAAGGATTTTTGACGACTACGCCCAGAGATATAAGCGGCTTCTTAGGAAAGCAGGGCTCGATCCTTCTAAAAACAACCTGTACCGGTTCCGTCATACCATGTGTATAGACCTTTTCCGGTGCGGAGTGGATGCCAAAACTATACAAATGGTCATGGGGGATAATTCCATGAATGTCGTTATGGATAAGTACGCAAACCTCCAGCAAGAAGATGTTTTGAGCAAGGCCGATTGTTTAAGCGGACGGACACGGGAAATTCTGGGGGCTGGCAAACAGGAGGCAAACAGTCCCCTTGTGGAACAGGTTTAATTGCGTTCAAATCATGTTAAACAAAGAAGCCCCCTGTCCATTGGGCGGGGGGCTTTGGATTGTGGAAAAGCGGCAAAGTGAAAGGGAAATAAAAGAAAAAAACCAGCATAACCGCTGGTTTTCGTACCGCTTTCGGTATATTATGTTGTGTGCAAATGGTGTTAAAGGATACCGACAAAATGGAGCTGGCAGACGGATTCGAACCCCCGACCTGCTGATTACAAATCAGCTGCTCTACCAGCTGAGCTATGCCAGCGGATGACCTGCAACGCTAAACATTATACTAGAAGAACAGGTGCTTGTCAAGGGCGATTTCAATATTTGTAGATTTTCCATAATTTCCCATCGAAAAACGGGGAAGAGGGCGCCTCTTTGGACAACAAATCCGGCAAAGGCCCCTTTTTCTATGTCAAAATCCTCAGGCTTTCGCCGGTGCCGTCGTCGGGGAAGACCAAAAATTCCCGTATCCCTAGGGCCACCTGGGCCCCCCGCTCCATGGTGTCGCAGATTTCCGGCGGGGCGATGAGACGAATCACCGCACCTCCCACGTCCACCCGCAGGTCGGAAATATCCCCCAGATAGTATTTATTCACAATAGAGCCGGTGAGCTGCCCCTCCCCCGGCCGGGCCAGGGAAAGGCTCTCCGGGCGCACCGCCACCACCACCTCCCCGGTGCAGGGCCCGTCGTACCGGAGGGACTGCCCCAGGCCGGTGAGCTGGATGCGGCCGCCCCGCACCGCGCCCCGGAGGAAGTCCACCCGCCCCACAAAATCCGCCACAAACTGGTTGGCGGGGGTGCGGTAAATCTCCTGGGGGGTGCCCACCTGCTGAATCACCCCCCGGTTGATGACCACAATGCGGTCGGACATAGCCATGGCCTCGGTCTGGTCGTGGGTGACGTAAACCACGGTAATTCCCAGCTCCCGCTGAATCTCCTTAATCTCGTACCGCATCCCCTCCCGGAGCTTGGCGTCCAGGTTGGAGAGGGGCTCGTCCAAAAGCAGCAGCCTGGGGTTCATCACCAGGGCGCGGGCCAGGGCCACCCGCTGCTGCTGCCCGCCGGAAAGCTGCCCCGGCATCCGCTGGGCGTACCGCCCCAGATGGACCACCTGGAGAAGGGCCTCCACCCGGTGCTCCACCTCCCCCTTGGGGAGCTTTTTGATGCGCAGGGGGTAGGCGACGTTATCAAAGACGGTCATATGGGGCCAGACGGCGTAGGACTGGAAGACCATGCCGATGTCCCGTTTTTCCGGGGGGATAAACACCTTTTTGGAGCTGACCACCTGCTCCCCAATGGCGATTTCCCCCTGGGTGGGCCTTTCAAACCCGGCAATCATCCGCAGCATGGTGGTTTTGCCGCAGCCGGAGGGACCCAGGAGGGTGATAAACTCCCCCTCCCGGAACTCCTGTGTAAAATCCCGCAGGACAACGGTATCCCCGAAGCATTTTTTAACGTTGCGGATGGTGATGTTGGACATTTAATCAGTCTCCCCCAAATACTCTTCTAAGCAGATGCCCTGCTCCATAATCACCTGGGCGTGCTCCTCCCCCACATAGCGGAAATGCCAGGGCTCAAAGTTGATGCCGGTAATATCCGTCTTGTCCTTGGGGAAACGGAGGATAAAGCCGAAGCGGGCGCAGTTTTCCTTCAGCCAGATGGCCTCCTTGTCCTTTTCAAAGGCCTCCACCAGGTCGCTGTACTTGGTGTAGTAATCGGCGGAGACGATGTCCATGGCAAGGCCGGAGTGGTGCTCGCTGGTGCCGGGAGGGGCCACCCACCGGGCGGCCTCCACCTTGGCGGTGGCTTCGTCGTAGCCCATGGCCTTGTATTCGGCAATTTTGTTGGCGTAAAGCATCCGGCTGCGCTCCATAGTGCGGTAGCCGGAGACGATAGCCAGGCTGATGCCATCCTCCTTGGCGGCGGCGATAAGCTCCCGCACCTTACCGGCAACGCGGCTGTCAAACTTGTATCCCTGAACCTCATCGAACTCCATCTCCAGCTCCTTTTCGATGGCGTGGGTGGGGTTGATGAGCACCAGCCTCCAGTCGTCGGGGTTGATAGAGGGGTTTAAACCGGAGGGAACCTCCGGTTTAGGCTCCGGGTCCGGAGCCGCGTTTTGGTCCTCCCCCCGCTGGCTTTCCGCCGAGGCGGAGGGTTCCGGCTCCCCCCCGGTTTGGGCCGTGGCGTCGGGAGCCGGCTGGGAAGTCCCTTCCCTCGGTTGGCTGGGGGGAGGGGCCTTTTCGCCCTCCCCGCCAAAAAGCCTCCACAGGCCAAAGGCCCCCAGGGCCAGCAGCAGAAGGAGGAGGAAGATAAAAACCACCCGGCGGAGGATGTACTTGGTTTTCAGCCTTTTTTTACGGGACACAGTGTCTCACCTCGCAGAATTTTCGTAGGCGTAGCCGATGGCGGAAAGGGCGTAAAGGGGGGCTGTTTCACACCGGAGGATGCGGGGGCCCATGGTGCAAAGGGAAAGGCCCGCCGCCGCGGCCTCCTGGGCCTCCTCTGGGGAGAAGCCCCCCTCCGCCCCCACCAGCAGGGCGATTTCCGGCGGGCGGGGGGCAAGGACCGCCCCCAGGGGGGTGTTCGCCCGCTCGTAAAAGAGGATGGGGCAGGGGCTTTTTGCCATCTCCGCCACCGCCTCCCGGAAGGAGAGAAGGGGCCGCACCTCCGGCAGAAGGCCCCGGCCGCATTGCCCGGCGGCCTCCCAGGCGATTTTTCCCAGCCGCTCCCGTTTCTTTTCCATCCCCTGGCGGTCGGGGCGGGAGATGCACCGGCTGGTGAGCACCGGCACAATGGCGGCGGCCCCCAGCTCCACCGCCTTCTGTACGACCAGCTCCATCTTATCCGCCTTCGGCAGCCCCTGAAAAAGAAAAATCCGGGAAGGCAGTTCCACGCCGTCCTCTTTGACAAACCGCAGCGTGCAGATCACCTCGTCCTGCGTAAAAGCTTCTATACCACAGCGATACTCTCTGCCGTCAATCCCATTGCTGACCGCAATCTCCTCTCCCGGCTTCATGCGCAGCACATTCCGTATATGGTTGACATCACTGCCCGTGATGATTATTTTCCTGTCCTGTATCTGCTGTGGTTCAACAAAAAACTGATACATATTCCCTCCATGATCCGCGCACTGACCTTCATTATTTCATAAACGCCGTCCTGCCCGCATTATTTTCATCACGCAAAACGACATCAGGATAAAAAGGGCCAGCCCCAGTGCCGCACCCGTCCCATCCACCAGCACATCACTCACCAATCCTGCCCGGCCTTCCACAAAAAGCTGGTGGAATTCGTCACTGCCGGCATACAGAACAGCCAGCAAAACCGCAATCCCATATCGCCGCAGCCGTTGCATCTGCCATCTGCCGATCCAAAGATACAAAAGAACAGCCAAAACCGCGAATTCTGTCATATGCGCTCCCTTGCGGACGAAACGCTCCAGTGCTCTGATTACCTCATGCACTCTCTCCTCGTCAATATTCAAACGAAAGAACCATCCGGTCACGTTAAGCAGGCTCTCGCTGACTTCCTCGCTTACCATACCGGATTCTTCCTTCGGCTGTGCAGAAAAGCCAAAAATAACAGCCATCCACAATACCGCCAGAATACCCGCCACGTTACTTATCATCCGCAGCTTCCACATCTCTTTCCCGTTCATTCCATGCCTCTTAATACAACACCGTTCCCTAAACAGGATCAGCCGCCTTACGGGCAGTCACCGAAACCCACTCTCCCTGATAAGTGACTTCTACGATCTCCAGTCCTGCCGCTTCCACGGCCTCTCTGACCGTCTGTTCCTTTTCATCTATGATCCCCGATGTAATATAGATACCACCCTTCTTCATCTGCCGGACGATAGCTGGCGTCAGCGGCACCAAAACGTCAGCCAGAATGTTGGCCACTACAATATCATAACACTCATAACCCACCTGATCCTGCACAGTCCTGTCCGTAATAATATTACCGATCATCATTCTGAAAGATTCCTCCGCAATACCGTTGGACTTCATATTCTGCGCTACTGCCTCCACAGCGCAGGGATCCAGGTCCGTGCCCACGGCATGCTTTGCACCGTACATCAACGCCAGAATTGCCAGAATACCACTTCCCGTACCCACATCGAGAATCTCTGTCCCGGAGGTCAGATACTTCCTGATCTGTCGAATGCAAAGCTGTGTCGTCTCATGCATCCCTGTTCCAAAAGCCGTGCCGGGATCGATATGCAGTATTTTCCTGCCGGTGTCCTCCGGCTTCACCGTCTCCCAGGAAGGGATCACCAACAGGTCGTCTATGTAGAACTGATGGAAATACTGCTTCCAGTTGTTGATCCAGTCAAGATCCTCCGTCTCTGATACCGAGATCGATCCCTCTCCGATCTCCATAAAAAGACGCAGCCCGTCCAGTTCCTCCCTGATCTGCTCCACGATGGTATCCTTATCCGCAGGCGTACCGTTTATTTCCAGACTCCCGTCTTCCTTCTCCTCTACAAAAAAGCTGAGATACGCTATGCCGTCATCCTCCGGTTCTTCCGGCAGAATATCTACAAACATCTGCTCCTTCTCCAGCGCCGTCAGCGGAATCCTGTCCTCGATCTGCGCACCTTCCAGACCAATATCGTAGAGAGTGCTGATAATGATATCTTCCGCCTCCGTAACTGTTTTAATTCTGAATTTCATCCATTTCATATTGATGCACCTGCCTCCTTCTCCAATACTGTGCCTTACAGATCAACATTTTTACCTCCATTCCAAAGCGCTTTACGCTGAAGAAATTGCTCACCAGAGAATTTATTCAACCATATTATACCCGAAACTCTAAAGGGTGTATACTCGAAAATAAATGCAGGACACTAAAAACAGCATCCAGACCGATATTGTCTCAGCCGGATGCTGCCTCATCTTGCTCTTCATCAATCCCGTTATTCTGCTGCTTTCACAGACGGCATATCCGGCGTAATCAGGCTTGTATCATCCTTGCCATACTCCACATACTCACCATATTCCTGCCAGATATTGCAGATCCAGGTCTTACCCTGATTAAAGATGATCTCCTCTCCATTCTCGTCATAGAACTTTGCCGGAGTAAAATCACCGTCATAGCGCTTCCATGTCCCTTTAATGGCTTTGCCGTTGGTAAAGACTATGGCATCACCTTCCCCGTGCACGCCGAAAGCAAGATAGTCATGCGAATCCCGCACCTCGCCATGGCAATACTGGAACACGACATTGCTGAACGTAAGCTGCTCATTATTATACTCGTCGATCTGCTTCTTACCATCCTGATACCGATAGTACAGATGATCGTCCTCATGATACTCAAAATACGGATGATAGGATCCGTAGCCACTGGCATTATTGCCTGACTTACCGCCGGGATATACCAAAAGAGCGTCTTCCTTGTCTGCATAATCTGCTGTCACATCATCTGCAGCAAACAAAAACGGCGGTACATATTTATCATCATAATTCCAGTCATATCCAAGTCTCTCCACTGCATCGAACACGCCGTCCACCATTACATAGCCTGTAAATTCCCTGGCGTATCCTGGCCGGCTCACTCTGCCAAAAGCCTCATCGGCAGGGTTATGGAAACCCTCGACTGCTGCACTGACATTATAATATTCCGGCCTGTTGATCAATTCTTCCACATAAGGCCTTGCCAATCCCCAGTTACAATAGATGGCTTCATATCCCATAGCAACATAGACATAGTAATCACGGCTGCTTCTCACAGGCCCGATCCTGTCCAAGTCGTCAAAATCCTCAACCACTGCCATCAGTCTGGTGATACGTCCTTCTACAGGCGCCTCATAGATAATGCCCGCTCTCGAAAGGCCATATTGTGGCATCGCCGGCGCGTTGTTAGGGATCATGACTGCAATTGGCCTGCGGTTGGCCTTCTTCTCGTCCGTCCATTCTCCTGTCAAATAACTCTGAATCTTACCATTTTCACTTATCCGCTCTCCAATCACGGGATATGCCGTCGTAATCTCCGGTATTTCCTCTGCCGGCTCCTCCTCAACCTCCGGTTCCGGCTCTTCCTCCACAGCGTCTACCTCCGGCACAGGAGCCGGTTCTTTATCTTTACCGCACCCTGTCAGCCCCGCCGCCATGCAAAAAACTGTAATTCCTGCTAATGCAATTCTCCTCCGTAACATCTCTACCTCTTTTCCACATTCCCCTTTTCGGTTATGCTTTTGAAATTATCTGCTCATACCAAAACAGCCTCTATTAGTATGCGGTCAAAAAACATTCTTATTATAGCCGAAAAATGGAAGGCTGTACACTCACATTTTGTAAAACTAAGGAAATTATAAGAAAAGAGGGTCGTATATCTCATCTGTCACACGAATTCGGTATCTGGCTTTTACACCGCTTCCGTCCGTGGCTTTCAGGGTGATCGTCGCATTTCCCGCTTTACGCGGCGTCAGCAATAAATAACCCTGTGCCGTCGTCACCTCTACAATCTTACTGTTGGATGTGGATGCCTGTACATATCCACCCGCAATATCCGAATAAATCCTGTGCTGTGAAAACTGCTGCACCCCATCCACATCCGGATACTGGGGAAGTACATTAATGGTACGACTGCCACTGTCCAGTCCCCTCACGCTGATATAAGTTGCCCGCTCTACCACCTTCACGATATAGCTGGCCGTCACGCCGCTCCCGTCTTTCGCCTTAGCCGTAACCACATATGTACGTCCGCTTTCCGCTTTCGATGAAGCAGTCACCTTACCGGAACTGCTGATCTTCACACCGCTTCCTGCAGGTGCGTCAATACTCCACGCCACTCGCCTGTCGGAAGGCGTGCCATATTCGCTTTCCAGAGTAGCCTTAAGCCGGATACTCCTGCCACGCACAATACACATGTTTACCTTGTAAGCCCGTGAAGTAATGGTATTCGACGCAATGTGAATTCTGGAAACCGGATTTTTGACAGTCACATTGCAGGCCAGCTTCTTTCCGGAACCATCAGTCGAACTGACAACGATCCTGGTCTTTCCCGCTGCCCTGCCGGTAGCCGTAACAGTCAGCGTAATGTAGTTATCCTCTCTTACATAATCCACCGCAGCAATGCCGGGATTGCTGTTTGTCACCTTTACCGCATTCAGATCCGCTACCCCTTCCGTGCCGATCTTGATCCTGATCTTTTTTTCCGTTGCTGTCGTACTGACAGCTTTTTTGCGGAAAATGGTAATGCCGGAATCTTCTCCATTAACAAAAGACAGTTTATTGATCCTGCCATCCGTTATTACAACCGACTTCTGCTCAGAAACTGTTCCGCTCTGGTCCCTGGCAACTGCCCTGACCGTATAAATGCCCGACTGTGCATTTTTCGACGCTGTCATTTTGCCGCCGGCGCTTATACTCACCCCTACTTTACGCGCAAACTCCGCGTCTGTTCCCGAATCTACCCTCCTGCCGTCTTTATAAAGCTCCCATACCACCTTCTTATTGGTGGAATCAGCTGGCATGATCCTGGCCTTAAACATCGCACTCCTGCCTGCCGCTAAAGCCGACATTTCCTGATCATCTCCCGCTATGGCCGGACAGGATATGCTGATCGTCTCTACAAGCTGTTTGCCTGTCCCCGTGCAGGACGCTTTCCTGCCGCTGGAATCATCTGCCACTGCCCTGATCGTTACTTTTCCGGCCTTATGAGCTGTCACCACACCCGCCTGATCCACCGATGCGATCTTATTATTGCTGCTTGTCCACTTAAAATCGGCCGCCGACAGTGCAATGTCTTCACCTGCCGCCTCCGCCACCAGAACCTCTGCCAGATCACAGGAGGACTCCTGCGGCCGCACAAGCGACAGATTTTTCCTGCTGAAACCGACAGACTTCACCCTGTACTTATCAATAATCTCGATCTCACAGGCACCCTGTTTCCTGCCGTTATCCTGCGCAGTTACCGTTACTACATAACTTCCCGTCTCAGCGTCCTCTGTCGCCGTCACCTTACCGTTTCCTGAAATTTTAACACCCAATACTCTGCTCAGATCGGTATCGACCGGCGTGCCATCCTTCTTCCATAATGCCCAGCTCACCTTCTTGTCAGCGGCGTAAGCCGGCAGAAGCTCTGCCGAAAGCTGAATACTTTTTCCCTGGCGGATCCTCCCGGCTCCGAAAACCGTAATATCCGTCACATAAGGCTCCAGCGCACAGCTTTCAGTCCTCACGGCACTGGAAATGCCGCTTTCATTTACCGCAATCGCCTTGACCGTTACCCTGGCACTGTCTCCCACTGTAAGCCGCCTGTTCTCATCAAAATCATAGAGCATCGTTCCGGCAGACACAGCAGGTTCTCCATTCTTAAAAGACGGAGTCTTGCCGTTTGTCGTGTAATAAATCTTCATACCGATCTGCGCAGTGATCGTCACCTGCGCACTCTGCCTGTTCTCATCCGGAAGAATGGTCACCACAGGCTCCTGCGGCTTGGCCGACACAGTCGTCAGATTGAATGCCCTGGTCAAATTCGTGATCCCCGTTCCCATTCCGGATCCCGATACCTTGACACTGTTACTTTTCATCAACGCCTCCAGCCGGTCAACCCGCTCTGCTCCTTTCTCCGCCGACTTTAAGGAAGCATGAGAACCCAGAAGCAGTGCCGCTTCTCCTGCGGCAACCGGGCAGGCCATAGAAGTACCACTTTCGGCTTTATACCCACCGTTCTTATAGGTAGACCAGATATTGACTCCGGGAGCGCTAAGATCCACCCAGTCTCCATAGGTAGAAAACTCTGCTCTTGCGCTGTTAGTATCCGTTGCCGCCACACAGATCACATTGTCCAGGCAGGCAGGATAATTAATACTGGATACTCCGTCATTCCCCGCCGCCACGAATATGGCTATCCCCTTCTCGTACGCCTCGGTAGCCTTATCCTGAAGCAGCCCGTTATACCCAGGACCACCCAGGCTCATATTTATGATATCTACATCCCATTCAACAGCCTCGTTCATCCCCTGCCAGATCATAGCATCTGTTCCGGATCCGTTACTCAGCAGAACTCTGATATTGTACAGTTCACAGTCCGGTGCAATACCGGCTCCCCCAATTCCATTGCCGGCCGATGCACCTATGATACCGGCCACATGTGTTCCGTGTCCCAGGCCGTCCACCGCGGATCCCGCCCCTGACTGATCAGAACTTTCCCTGACTGCCAGATCTTCGTGCGGCGATACTCCGCTGTCTATAACGGCTACCTTAACCCCGGCTCCGGTATATCTCTGCTGCCACACATACGGCGACCCCACTGCCACATGCTGCCATTGGTATTGGCTGCTGTCTGACGCAAGGTCTGGATCATTGTATGCCCCAAGAACCTCGACAAAAACTTCTGACGCCTCCGTATCGCTTTCCAAATCCGCTTCTGTCGCAGTGTCTTCCTGTGTAAAGATATTCTCTCCCGTCAGTTCCTCCGTATTCTCCCAATAAGCGTAGCGATAATAGTTTGGCCACACCGCAGGCAAAGTCGTTCTGGAAGACGCGGCGGCCTGCAACGCATCATATACCGTTGTCTCTTCGTCCTCCAGGGCCATCACAAGCAGCCCATTCTCAAAACTGACAATTGACGCGTGGTATGCTTCCGAAATCATTTCAGCCTCTTCCAATGAAGCCGCCGTAGTCATGATCTGTCTCGCAACATACCTGACACCCTCGTCCGTCTCTGCTATATCACTTATCATTTTTGATAAAAGCGCTTTCTCTTCCTGTTGTTCCCTGGTAAGGCAATACGTGTCCTCAATGCTCTCTTCCCCGGTATTTTTTCCTTCCGGATCTTCTTCGACATCTTCGCCAATTTCTTCTTTATCTGTGTTCCCTTCGCCAGCGTCGGCTTCTTCTACTCTTCCTTCCTCAGCATTTTCGTCTTCCAGATCTTCTTCAACA
>OFFF01002061.1_pt1 | contig 11843 bp, 8 predicted proteins | sample 1521301 | NCBI WGS metagenome assembly OFFF01 (sample SAMEA3504101, study PRJEB24116) | mouse gut metagenome | biome: mouse gut; feature: mouse-associated habitat; material: faeces | place: Denmark | collected 2011
TAAATTGCTCCGCTCCACGCCTTCAAAGTTCGCATGAATCTTGTCCATAACCGCATCCAGCTCCTTTAGCGCGCCTCTTGGACAAGTATCAGCCTCAATCGCTTTCTGCGCCTTCTGCACTTCTTTTGCCCGGCCTACATATGCAGGGTCTTTTCTGGACAGTGCAAACTCTGCCAGCCCCAGAGGATTCGAGCGATAAGAGGAAGTCTCCCCAGACGGAATCAATTCATCCGTTGTGGTTACCGGGTCGTGAATCTCTGAAACCACCTTCACAATCAGATTCTCCGGCAGCGCAGACATTGCCGGCCAGTCCTTGATATTCGGTCCGAATTTGATTTCTACAGAAGGATCTGCCACGCCCTTGCTGTCAAAAACACGATTTGCATAAATCCTGCCGTCAAAATGATACGCCGGTCCGGTATACTCCACATCCAGCGCCGTTGCAGGCGTCAGGAATCCCTGATTCGCAGCCGTCGCCGCAATCGAACGTGCATCCATCAGCGCTACCGAAGAAATCTGTCCGCTCTGAAGCTTCGAGCCTTCCCGGTTCGGGAAATTTCTGGTGGAATGGCGGATGGACAGTGCATTGTTGGCCGGCGTGTCGCCTGCTCCGAAGCAGGGCCCGCAGAACGCCGTCTTTACGATCGTTCCCGCGCCGATCAGATCTGCCACCGCGCCGTTTTTCACAAGCTCCATGTAAACCGGCGTGCTGGCCGGATATACGCTGAATGTAAATGCCCCGGAACCGATATTCTTTCCCCGGATGATGTCCGCCGCCGCGCAGATATTTTCAAATCCGCCGCCCGCGCATCCGGCGATGATCCCCTGCTCTACATATAACTTTCCGTCAACCACCTTGTCCTGCAGGCTGTAATCCACCGCGCCGCCCAGGCTCACCAGCGCTTTCTGCTCCACATCGTGAAGGATGTCCTTCAGGTTGGCGTTCAGTTCTTCGATGGTATACACGTTGCTTGGGTGGAAGGGCATTGCGATCATAGGCTTGATCTCGCTTAAGTTGACATAAACCATGCCGTCATAATATGCGCATGCTCCCGGATTCAGCTCTTTATAGTCTTCGCTTCTTCCGTGGATCTCGTAAAATTCCCGGATCTTCTCGTCCGTCGTCCAGATGGAGGACAGGCAGGTAGTCTCCGTGGTCATGACATCCACTCCGATCCTGAAGTCCGCGCTCAGCTTGCGGACACCCGGTCCTACAAATTCCATAACTTTATTGTTGACATAGCCGTTTCCAAAGGTGGCGCCGATGATCGCCAGAGCCACGTCCTGGGGGCCGACGCCCTTCATCGGCTCGCCGTCCAGATAAATGCCGATCACACCCGGCATCTTGATGTCATAGGTCTTGTTGAGAAGCTGTTTCACCAGCTCCGGTCCGCCCTCTCCCATGGCCATGGTGCCCAGCGCACCGTACCGGGTATGGCTGTCCGAACCCAGGATCATCCTGCCGCCGCCTGCGAGCATCTCCCGCGCGTACTGATGGATGACCGCCTGATGAGGGGGCACATAGACGCCGCCGTACTTTTTCGCACAGGTCAGCCCGAACATGTGGTCATCCTCATTGATGGTGCCGCCTACCGCACACAGGGAATTGTGGCAGTTGGTCAGCACATAGGGAATCGGAAATTTCTCCAGCCCGGAAGCCCGCGCCGTCTGGATGATTCCCACGAACGTGATATCATGGGAGGTCAGCTTGTCAAACTTGATCTGCAGGTTTTCCATATTGCCGGAGGTATTGTGCTCCTGCAATATGCCGTAGGCCATGGTCTGCTGTGCCGCCTCCTCCTTCGAAAGCGGCGCCTGCACGCCGCCCGTGTCTTCTAAAATTTCCGTGCCGTTGAGCAGAAAAACTCCATTGTCATACAGTTTCATCATGATATCATGCTCCTCCTTTATCAGATGCCTAGTTACACTATTTCTTATAAATCATACTACGGTGGTTATTTTATCATGCGGAAATATCTTTGTAAAGTCGGAAAATCCATGGAACGCAGGTTACTGTTTTTGGCCTGCAAGTTCCCTTTTTAAACGCTCTATTTCCTGCATCTGTTGTTTATACTGCCGGGACAAATGGTCGATTCGTTTGTCCTTCTGGAACAACTGCTTATCCTTCTGAATCAACTGCTCATCTTTCTGAATCAGTCTTCTCTTCTGCCCGTCAATTTCATCCTGCATCTCGTCGATCATCAACTGCACCGTATTTTTGTCCAGTATTTTCAACTCTTCCGAATACAATTCCATCACCCTTTCTGTATTCCTGCAAATCTCATATATTTGCTGGTACATGGGTTTGAACTGCGGATATGTTTTTATGAGCTGTTCAATCATTTCCGGTTCATCCGCACTCAAAAATGTCAGCCATGCATCCAATTCGTTATTAATACCTTTATTTTGCAGGTTTAACCTGAAAATGTCAAGCGGAATTAACAGGTGTTCCTGCAGCCATTCCAGCCTAATTCCGGTATTGGATACCGGACGAATCCAATGAAGATACTCGTCCGGGAACCGATGAAATTCCTTACTGCTCTTTTCGTACAATATCAGGGTGTAGACCTTTTTAATATCCTTGTAGCTGAACGCCTCTCCTTTTTCTCCCCGCACCCGCTTGTACTGACGCAGAAGCAGGTCCGCGGAGTAGCAGGCCATACGCTGCCCGGGAAACATATACCCAACCTTCTGTGCTTCCAGATTCGCCAGACTCCCGTCCTCCAACTCGATCAGAATGTCCATGATTAAAAGGCTGCTCTCATCGGCAATCCTGCTGTTGTCCGTAGGAAGAACACATTTGATCTTCACACCCTCCCCCAAAACAAGTGAGAGAAATTGCTCCAGCCTTTCCGGCGTAGTCTCCGGATTCATAATTTCTTTGAAAAAGGCATCGTATAAAATCTTTACCCCTTTTGCGCCGGTAACGCAATCTAAAAACTCTTCCTGCTGTTCTTTTTTCCAATTCTGAAAGTTCCCTGACAGCTTCGGCTGATTCTGAATCTCCGCCAGCACCTCTGCCCGTGTACGGATCATTGGAAAATACTTCTGTAATCCAGTATTCACTCTGCAATACCTCCTGTATTCTGTTTTTTATACTGCTTTTCATCATCGGATTTTTCTTTGAATACGGAAACCCTGCCGATCGAAGTCCTCCTGTATCATAGAGACATCAAAAGAGCCGAAAATGAACGCCTTACGGCAAGAATTGTCTAGCATACAGAAAACTGCCGCCGGCAGCTTTTCTGCATACGATAGTAGCAAGAACGCTGTTATCCAGACTGTTTACAGGATAACAGAGTCCCCGCCAAAAAGCAAGAAGCTTTTAACAGATACTTATAAATGATTTCTAAAAAAGCCTTACAAAATGAAAAAGTTCACAGATCAATCCTGCTTCTCCTCATCCTTCCTCTCTGCATACGCAATGATCAGATCTACCATCCGCCCATAGCTCTGCACTCCTTCGCTCTGCCCGTTGGCCTTGAGATATGTATCATTGACTTTATCGGAAACCTCCGCCACTGCCCCGTCGTAATACTCCCAAAACCTGGAATTTTCCCGCAGATCCGCTTCCGCCGCTTCGTCCAGCCATTCCCGAACCTGCTGCCATTCCTCCGCGTCCGCCCGGCGCAGCGCGTTCATACAGTATACCCACCCTGTCAGATATCCGCTGTACTCAAAATCCCGGTTATCCGAGCCTATACACGCCAGAAAGGCGATGAAGTTGGCCTCTTCCTCCTGCATAAATCCCCGCAGATGGGACAGTTCATGGCACATTGTAAAAGGAATATTATAATCCACCATGTCCGCGTTATAATTCGCTTCTATCGTGAACGGAGAATACACCCCGCTCAGATTCTGATAAGACAGGATTTCTGACACACAGACCGGCTTCGGATGGGGATAATACCCCTTCATGTCCGGATATTCTTCCGCCAGAGCCGTCATGGCCTGCACGGCCGTATCGCCCAATACCTGCAGCGGCATTTCCTCATATTCCGCCGCTGCCGCATCCTGCTTTTCCTCCGCAGGCGCTGCCAGAATCATCTCCCCGCTGCCGCCTCGCTCCACTTGCCCGGCCAGGGCGTTGACTTCCTCTGTCAGCCACAGGCAGACTTGCTTCAATTCCTCCGCCGTATACTGCTTTGCTGCCAGCCCGGTCTTTTCGGAAAAAGATTCCCTCTGGTAATTCACCCCGCAGTTGGCCGCATACAAAAACAGCAGCGCCGAAGCCGTAAGAAACAATCCAGACGCCCAGCAAAGCGCGTTCTCGCCACCCTGCCCGAAACGCACAGACTTCACAACAGCGCCTATCCCCGTCACAGGGAGCAGGATCAACAGCACATATAATCCGATCTCCACGACAGAAAAAGGTGCCAATCCTGTCACCCTTCCTGTCACTGCCGTCAGCTTTTGATAAATATGTACCGCATACCACTCCGCAAAGCCCGGTACCTGCCTTGCGCACACCATCAAAATCCCAGCCCCCGCAAGAAAGACACATGCGGCAAGGAGCCTTTTTTCCGCCGTTCCCCGCTTCTTTTTCTCTTTCATCTTATATATCCGTCCTCAGTCATTGTCTATATAAGATTATAGCCGATTTTTCCGGCCTTCTCAATATGTCATCCTCTGGAAATACAGGATTCACCGTTTGATATCATAATTCATATTCATCAGATTCCGAATCGCCGACACCTCATCGGTGATATTCGCGTCACCACGGATCGTATGCTTGATTGCGCTGCTTGCCACCGCAAAGTTGACCACATCCATCGGCTTATACCCGTTCATCATTGCATAGATCAGGCCGCTGGCAAACGCATCGCCCCCGCCCACGCGGTCCAGAATATTAAACGTAAACAGCTTGCTTTCAAACGTATGCCCTTCGTACCACATATAAGCCTTAAGGCTGTTCTCGCTTCCACTGTGCGCGTACCGCACATGCCTGGCAATGCATTTCAGGTTCGGATAGCGCTGGATAAACACCCGGAAAACCTCATCCTGCTGCTCATATCCCGGCTGCAGCGCCAGGCCGTCCTTCACATCCCCTTTTGTATGATCCGCCTCATCCTTCCACAGATGATAAGGCTCAATCCCAAACAGCACATCCACATACGGAAGACACCGGGTACAAAAATCCCTGGCCTCCTCCCAACTCCACAGCGTACTCCGGAAATTCCCGTCAAAGCTGACGGTGATCCCTTTCTCCTTCGCCGTTTTCAGGCTGTTCATGATCAGCTCCCCGCAGCCCTTGGACAAAGCCGGCGTGATCCCGCTCAGATGAAGCCACGTAATTCCTTCCAGCAGTTCCTCCAGATCCACCGTATCAAAATCAAATTCCGACATGGCGCTGTGTTTCCTGTCATAAGTCACCTTGCTGGCGCGGATTCCAAATCCAGTCTCCAGATAATACGTCCCCAGCCGGTGGGTGGGCGTCTGCTCCGGTGTGCTCAATATCACCGGAGTGCAGTGTACGTCGCTGCTTCTGAGCATACGAACCGCACTTTTTCCCAGACTGTTGTCCGGCACCACCGTAAAAAATGTACTGTCAATCCCCAGGTTCGCCAGGGCCAGCGCAATATTTGCCTCGCTGCCCCCATAGCTCGCCTCAAAGCTGGTGGCCATCCGGATTTTCTCATAATTCGGTGGCGTCAGGCGGAGCATCACCTCGCCGATCGTCATAAACCTGTTTTCCGTATCATTTCCAACAAGCAACGGATTCCTATGTTCCATTAGCCGCTCCTCTCCACACTCTCTTCAAACTCAAGTTCCATACATGCAGTGACATGCTCCGCCTTAACCATGCATGACATGCCACTGCCGCTAAAATTAACCAGCCCTGATCAGACCCCGGAATACGCCGCAAATCCCGCGTCAATCGGCAGCACCACGCCTGTGATCGCACTTGCAGCCCTATCGTCGCAGAGGAAGAACACACCTCCCAGCAATTCCTCGCTGTCCACAAACCGTCTGGTAGGCGTTCCGTTCAGGATTTTTTCAGATCTTGCCGTAGGCGTTCCGTCCTCGTTGAACAACAGCGCCCGGTTCTGGTTGGACACCAGGAAGCCCGGTGCTATCGCGTTGCAGCGGATTCCTGTTCCCGCAAAATGGGTCGCCAGCCACTGGGTAAAATTGGAGATCGCCGCCTTTGCCCCGGAATACGCCGGGATCTTGGTCAGCGGAATATACGCGTTCATGGAAGAAATATTCAGGATACACCCGGATTTTTTCTCCACCATGTCCTTCGCAAACGCCTGGGTGGGAAGCAGTGTTCCCTGGAAATTCAGCTTAAACACGAAGTCCACGCCGCCCGCGTCCAGGTCAAAGAAGGTTTTCTGCCCTTCCTGTGCCTCATGCTGGTACTCATTGTCCGTGGTCGCCCTCGGATTATTGCCGCCTGCCCCATTTACCAGGATGTCGCAGGGCCCCAGATCCTTGAGCACCTGCCCATGAACCGCCTCCAGCGCCTCCGGCTCCAGCACGTTCGCCTTGTAGCCCTCGCAGATCAATCCCTCTGCTTTGCATTCATCGGCCAGCTTCTTCACCGCTTCCTCATTCAGATCCAGCGCGGCCACCTTCGCTCCCGCCTGTGCAAATGCTTTCGCCATCGTACCGCAGAGCACGCCGCCTGCCCCTGTCACAACTACAACTTTTCCGGTAAAATCAATATTTAAAGGTAAATTCATTTTATTACTCCTCCTAACCTTGCTCTATATCTATACCCCAAATCCAAAGAATGCATTCGTATTATGAAAACAGATGTCCTCCACCAGACCTGCAAGCAGCTTCCTGTCCTCCGGATACTGTCCGCTTTCCACCCATTCCCCTATCATTTCACAGAGAATGCGCCGGAAATATTCATGTCTCGTATAGCTTAAAAACGACCGTGAGTCCGTCAGCATACCTACAAAACATCCCAGCATTCCGTTGTTGGCAAGCTCCGTCATCTGGCTGCGCATACCGCTGCGGTTGTCGTTGAACCACCAGCCGCTTCCCTGCTGCACCCGTCCCACGACGCCTCCTCCCTGGAAGCATCCTGCGATTGTCACAAGGGCGGTATTGTCATTGGGATTCAGCGAATACAAAATCGTCTTCGGCAGTCCTTTATTTTCCAAACATGCATTCAGAAGCGGAGCCACATTTTCCACACAGGACTTGCTGTTCACCGCGTCATATCCGGTGTCCGGTCCCAATTTTGCAAACTGCGGCTTGTTGTTGTCACGCAGGCATCCGAAATGGATCTGCATCACCCAGCCCAGCTCCGCATATTTCTTCGCGCACGCAAGGGTCACCAGTGTCTTATAGGCATCCGCGTCCTCCTTCGCCGGACGCCCACCCTTCATTGCTGCCGCAAATGCCGCGTCGGCCCGTGCCATATCCGGCTGTGCGTACATGCAGTAATCCAGCCCATGATCCGCGCACAGGCAGCCATGCTCCGCAAAATAATCAATCCGTGCCAGAAGCGCCTTCACCGCATCCTCTGTGCTTCCGATCCCAAAGCCGCACACCTGGGACAATTTTTCGATATACTCCGCAAATCCCGCCTTTTCAATGTTGACACCCTTATCCGGGCGAAAAGCGGGCAGCACCCGGATCTCCATCGTCTCATCCGCCGCAATCGCATCATGCCAGTGCAGGTCGTCGCAGGGATCATCCGTGGTGCAGACTGCTTTCACATCAAATTTGCGCATCAGCCCTCTTGCCGTATACTGCGCCAAAACCTCATTGCATTGATCATAGATCTTGTCCGCGTTTTCTTCCGTCAAAGGCTCCGTGATGCCGAACACACGCTGCAGCTCCAGATGGCTCCAGTGATACATAGGATTCCCGATCAGCTTCGGCAGAATTGATGCGAACGCCCGAAATTTTTCCCTCGGATCCGCATCTCCGGTTATGATCTCTTCCGGAATCCCGCCAAACCGCATTTGTCTCCATTTGTAATGGTCTCCGCCCAGCCAGACCTGCGTGATATTTTCAAACTTTCTGTCCTCCGCAATCTCCTGAGGATTGATATGGCAGTGGTAGTCAATGATCGGCATTTGCTCCGCCACCTCATGGTAAAGCCATTTTGCAGTATCCGTAGACAGCAGAAAATCCTTATCCATAAATTTTTCCATCATGTTCTCCTTTTAATTACCGGCCAGATACGTTACTTTCCGCATCCGGCCAGGCCATAAATTGCAGCTCCTTGTTATACCGGCTTCCGGTTACTTCGCAACCTTCCCCTCGGTCCTTTCCAGCATATCCCAGCAGCCCCACAGGTACATGATCCCCAGGGCGCGGTCGTACAGCCCGTATCCGGGACGGCACTTTTCGCCCCAGATATGCCGTCCATGGTCCGGACGCACATAACCGGTATAGCCGCAGTCATGATAAGCCTTTACGATCTCCAGGATTCCCGTGTCCCCGTCGCAGTCGCGGTGGGAAGCCTCGGTAAAGTCTCCGTTTGGATAGTGGCGTACGTTGCGGATATGCGCAAATGCGATCCGATCGCAGTAAGTACGCACAATATCCGCCACATTATTTTCCTTATTCGCGCCCAGGGAACCGGAGCACAGGCAGAGACAGTTGTACTCGTCATCCACCATGCTCAAAAACCGCCCGATGGCTTCCTTGTCGCAGAGCAGACGCGGAATCCCGAAAATATCCCACGGCGGGTCATCCTGATGAATCGCCATCTTGATTCCCGTCTCATGGCAGGTCGGCATAATCGCTTCCAGGAAATATTTCAGATTTTCCCACAATTTTTCCTTGGTCACCGGACGGTATGCTTCAAACAGTTCATCCAGCTTCGCCATCCTCTCCGGCTCCCATCCCGGAAATGTCATTCCATGCAGGTTGTTCAGGATATAATCCGCCATTTCCTTATAATCATCCTGAATCCGGTCCTTCTCGTAGAAAAGTGCAGTGGAGCCGTCCTCCAGCGGGTGGAACAGGTCGGTTCTGGTCCAGTCAAAGATCGGCATGAAATTGTAGGTCACAACCTTCACGCCGAATTTCGCCAGATTGCGGAGCGTCGTCTTGTAATTCTCGATATACTGATCCCTGGTTGGAAGCCCGATCTTGATATCGTCATGTACGTTCACGCTCTCCACCACGTCCATGTTGAAGCCTGCGCCCTCAATCTGACGTCTTGCCTCCTCAATTTCCTCCACTTCCCAGACCTCTCCGGCCTGCTTATCGTGCAGCGCCCATACCAGCCCTGTCACTCCCGGAATCTGTTTGATCATCTCCGGTGTAATACTGTCGTTTCCCTCGCCGTACCAGCGAAATGTCATTTGCATCTTCTTGTCCTCCTTTTTTATAAAACATATTTTTGAGATCTACAGTTATCAGATCAGTCCTGCGGCCGCCGGCAGCCCGATGCTCAAAGCCGGAATATACGTTACCAAAAGCAGCCCTATCAGAATCGCGGCATAATACCAGAGCATATACGGTATCGTCTTTGCCAGCGTGGTATTTCCAACCTTAATTGATACAAACAGCGTATTTCCAACCGGCGGAGTGATATTTCCGATACAAAGGTTGTATACGAGTATCAGTCCGAAATGTACCGGATGCATACCGAATGTCTTTACGATCGGCAGGAACAGCGGTGTAAAGATCAGGATTGCCGGCGTTACATCCATAAAAGTTCCGGCGATCAGAAGGATCACATTCATGATCAGCAGGATCAGGAAATAGTTGTCCGTCAGTCCCAGCAATGCCGCGGAAACCGCCTGCGGGATCTGCATAAATGCCATTACCCAGCCAAGAATATTGGATACTCCGATCAAAAATACCACCATGCCGCTCATTTTCGCGCTGCTCACCACAATCTCCCAGAAGGATTTCAGCGTGATGTTGCGGTAAAAAATCCCAAGTATCAGGGCGTAGACCACTGCGATCGCTGAGCCTTCCGTCGCGGTAAAGACGCCTGCCACGATTCCGCCGATTACGATCACGATCAGAGACAGGGCCGGAAGCGCACGGACAGTCGCCGAACCAAGATTTTTCCAGTCATATTTTCCCTCTGAGCCTTTATAGCCTTTGCGTTTCGCAAGAATCACGCCAACAACGATACAGCACAGCGCCCATAAAAATCCAGGTACATATCCCCCCAGGAACAGCGCCGCCACGGACGTTCCTCCGGATGCGAGAGAATATGTAATCAATGCATTCGAGGGCGGAATCAGCAGGCCGGAAGGAGCCGATGCCCCATTGGTGGCCGCGCACAGCGCCGGGTCATATCCCAGCTCCTCTTCCCCTTCTTTTACCATGCTTCCCACCGCTGCCGCCGCCGCGGACGCAGAACCGGAGATAGCGCCGAACAGTGCATTGGCTCCGGCATTGGTTACCAGGAGGGCTCCAGGCAGCTTGCCCAGGATCGCCATTACAAAACCCCCCAGCCTCTTGGCAATTCCCCCCTGATTCATCAGGTTGCCCGCCAGAATAAAAAACGGAATCGCCGTCAGGCTGAATTTACTCATACCTACGAAAGTTCTCTGCGCCGCAGTGACCACCGACACGTCCAGCGGCACCGTCTGCAGGATCGCCACCAACGCCGAGATTCCGATGGAATACGCGATCGGAACGCCCAGTGCGAGAAGCAGCAGCAGTACAACAAGAATGATAACCAGCGATTGAATAGCCATTTATACCGCCTCCTTTTCTTCCGTACGGCCCTGCAGGATATCAATGATATTCAGAACCGTATAAATCATGTTTAATACTCCGCAGAGCGGGAGCACGATGTAAAAGATACCGATCGGAACGCCCAGAGAAGAGGTCATCTGCCCCATGGCCAGCGTCGTGATCTGGACTCCGCCGAATACAAGGATGACTGCCGAGAACAGAAACGCAATCACTTCCCCCAGGCAGTTCAGCAGCTTCTGCACCGGCGCACTGAACCGTTCCACGATGATCGGAATATTCATATGTCCGCGCTCACAGGTCACCAGAGACGCCCCAAGCAAACTCATCCATGCGAACAGATATCCCACCAGCTCCTCCGACCATGTGGACGGATTCTGCAGGACATACCTTGTCAATACCTGCCAGCAGGTCAGAATCACCATTGCAAGAAAGCTAATCCCTGCCAGGCCGTTTAATATACGGGTAATTCCATTGCGAAATGTATTCATTTATCTGCACCTCCTACTCTGCTTCTGACGGGTATTCGGCATTGTATTCCTGGATCTTATCATAGATCGGAGACAGATCCGGGTACTTTGCCAGCATGTCCGCATGCATGGGTTCACATATTTCCTGGAACGGCTTCGTGTCTGGGTACAGGAACGTAACTCCCTGCTCGTTTTGCGCTTTATCCTTCGCAGCTTCTACGGCCTTTACCCATTCCTCACGCTCCACGCTGTTGACCAGAAGGAAGCCTTCTTCAAAAATCTCCCTCTCCTCCTCCGGCAGCTCATCCAGAAACGCACAGTTTCCGATCAAAATGTCCGGTATCATCTGGTGCATGTCATAGGAATAATATTTGCAGACATCCCCATGCCCGTTGGAGGTCAGCGCCATCTCATTATTTTCCGCCCCGTCAATGACTTTGGACTGCAGCGCAGTGTACACATCTCCGAATCCCATAGGGGTGGCCGAACCGCCCAGCAGACTCATCATTTCCACGTTCGTGGGCGACTGCTGCACACGGATCTTCAGGCCCTTCAAGTCAGCCGGCGCTTCAATCTGTGTCGAAACTGTATAAAAGTTTCGGGTACCCGCGTCAATCCAGGTGACCGCCTCAAATCCCGCCTGCTTTGTCGATTCAAAAATCGGTTCCACGATCTCCGGGTCGTCCATGGATTTGTGGTAAGCCTCCGCGGAAGCAAACAGGTACGGCAGATTGAATAACG
>OFFF01002068.1_pt1 | contig 11812 bp, 6 predicted proteins | sample 1521301 | NCBI WGS metagenome assembly OFFF01 (sample SAMEA3504101, study PRJEB24116) | mouse gut metagenome | biome: mouse gut; feature: mouse-associated habitat; material: faeces | place: Denmark | collected 2011
GGACAGCGCTTGGCGTGACGCTGTACCGGCCGGGAAATCTGGAGGAACAGGCACAGGATATGCTTGATCGTGTGGGACTGCAGACGGTCTCCTATACGACCAATCTGGCCTATAACGAGACCAAACGGGAATTCGCGGACAGTGAGGCGATGGGTTTTTACCAGATGAATCTGATCGTGGTACTGTGCGGTGTGTTGATGATCTACAATATCGTGCGTATTTCTGCGGGACAGAATATCCGTTTCTATGGAAGAGTCAAAAGTCTGGGTATGTCGCCGCGGCAGATCCGGGTGCTGGCCGTGGAACAGGCGGCCTTTTATTTTGTGTCCGCGGTAGTGCCGGGGTGGGGGCTGGGCCTTTTGCTGTATGTGGCAGTGGCTCCCTATGTGGTGATCGGGGTAGAGCAAAACCCGGCGATCCAGTTTTTCCGCATCTGGCCTCTGGCGGCGGGGGCGTTTTTTACCTGGTTGACTACGCTGGCAGCCTGTGTGCTGCCGCTTCGGCGGGTGCGGATGTGCAGCCCTGCTTCGGCGATGCGGTTTGTGGAAGGCAGGCCGGGAAAGAAGGACTACAGGGGGAGAAGGCGCCGCACCACCGTCTGGCGGATGGCGGTTTCCGGCCTGACACGGCAGAAAGGGCAGTCGCTGCTGACAGTCTTTTCGCTGCTGTTGTCCTTATGTATCCTGTGCGGTATCTGGACGCAGCAGGCCAGCTATGATGAGGATAAGTATGTGGACGGGCTGTCCCTGAGCGATTACCGGCTGGAGGACGCATCTGCCACATCGACTCTGCAGCGTTACAATCCCGCAAGCCGGAGCATTACGGCACAACTTCTGCAGGCACTCACGGAGCATCCTGCCGTGACGGATCTGGGGACGGTGAGTTCCGTGGAGGTGCCTCTGTATGCGGATGAAGCGATGCGTGCACCGATCGTGGATTCGTTTGAGAAAGAGGATGAAAACGGCGTGCCGGGGAAGGCGGTCATGGCGGGGAATCCGGACTGGATGGCCGGTTACGAGAAGCTGCGGGAGAGCGGGGAATATATCGGCGTCGTGATGGGGGTGGAAGGACTGATGCTGGACAATGCGATGGCGCAGGGCATTATCATGGAAGGGACATTTGTACCGGAGAAATTTGCCACGGGTGACTATGTCCTTGCCGCGGGTGCGGATTCCCCCGATATCAGGACAACGCCGCCTGTGGGAAGCAAGGTAGAGCTGGGCGGCAGGGAGTTTGAGATCATGGCGGCGCTTCCTTACGAGAGCACAATGGTTTCCGGAGCGGACAGTAGACAGGCGCAGTTTAATGTGACCTATTATATGCCGATGGAGACATTCGATACCCTTTTCCCGGGACATGGCATCCGCAATGTGGCGGTGGATATCGACCGTGAACAGCAGGCGGCATTCGAGGCGTTTCTGGAGCAGCTGCTGGAGGGGACGGGAGTCACGGTGACATCCTTTACCACCTATCAGTGGAATTTTCATAATGCTGTCTTTCACCGGTATATGATCCCGTTTTTTGTGGGGAGCGTGATGCTGATGATCGGTATCCTGAATTTCTGTAACGCTCTTGTGAGCAGGATGCTGGTGCGCAGAAAAGAGTTTGCAGTCTACGAGAGTCTGGGCATGACCGGCAGACAGCTTCGCAACATGCTGCTGTGGGAGGGGCTGCTCTACTATGGGATAATGCTGTTGATCCTTTTGCCCGTCACGGCGGCGGTCACATGGATCTGGGGCCGGTGGTGGCTGGCCAACACCAATACATGGTGCATCACATGGCGGTTTTCGCTGCTGCCGCTCTGGCTGGTGCTGCCGGTTCTGTTTGCGGCGGCGGTGGCAGTTCCGCTTTGCTGCCTGAAAATGCTGCGGCAGGAAAGCGTTACATTGAGGCTGCGGGTGGTGGATTGATTCCCACTGGCAACGAGCCGAGTGGCTGCCAGCAGACATTTGGCGGCTGAGTGTACCAGTGACGATTGTTACAAATGTTACAAAACTGTACCATTTCTGTACCTGAGCTGTAACTTTAGACTGCTACAATTCTCTTAACGAAACAGTTCATAGGGCCATCGGCATATGGACGGGATCTGACAAGGAGGATTACAACATGGAAGCAATCGTAAAGGCAGCAGGATTAAAAAAATATTATGGAAAAGGCGAAGCGTTGGTGAAGGCACTGGATGGTGTGGATCTGGAGATTGAGCGGGGGAAGTTTACCGCCATCATCGGAACAAGCGGCAGTGGGAAATCAACGCTTCTTAATATGCTGGGCGGGCTGGATGTGCCGAGCGAAGGGAGTGTGAAGATCGGGAAGCAGGAGCTGTCGAAGCTGACCAGCGAACAGGCGACGATCTTCCGCCGCAAACAGATCGGCTTTATTTTTCAGAATTACAATCTGATACCGGTGCTGACGGTCTGGGAAAATATCATCTTCCCGATCACCCTGGACGGTCGGAAACCGGATCAGAAATTTATCATGGAGATTGTGCAGCTTCTGGGGCTGGAGAGCAAGCTGGACAGTCTGCCGAACAACCTTTCCGGCGGACAGCAGCAGAGGGTGGCCATCGGGCGGGCGCTGATCACGCGGCCGGCGCTTGTCCTGGCTGATGAGCCCACCGGAAATCTGGACTCCCAGAGCAGTCAGGATGTGATGGATCTTCTGTGCCGGGCGGCCCGGCATTACCAGCAGACGGTACTGATGATCACCCACAATATGGATCTGACCGCGGCGGCAGACCGGGTGTTCCGGGTGTCTGACGGCCGGTTGAAGGAGCTGGGAGGTGCGTCAGAATGAAGCATTATCTGGACTTGATCAAAATCTCGGCAAGGCAGCACCGGAAGCAGAACCGGATGACCAGACTGTGCATCGTGCTGGCCGTATTTCTCGTTACTGTGATCTTCGGAATGGCGGACATGGAAATGCGCTCCCAGATGATCCAGGCAGTCAAATCCTATGGAAACTGGCATGCGGCCTTCGTGCTGGATGAAGAGCATGGGACATTGCTGAAAGCACGTCCGGAGGTAAAAAGCAGTGTGCGGTACGGGGTGCTGAATTACCGTTTAGAGGACGGCTATCAGATCCTGGGGGTGGAAACCGCGGTCTGCGGGTTTGACCCGGAGATGATGGAAATGTTTCCGGATGTGGAGATCCTGGAAGGGACGCTTCCGGGGAATGCCGGTGAGGCCGTGCTCAATGAGAGCGCAAAGACCCGCTTTGGGGTGCAGGTAGGAGATACCGTAGAAATGACTATCCCCCAGGGAGACACCCTGCAGTACCGGATTACCGGGATCGTCAAAGAAATGGCATTGATGGCGGAGCATGACGCGTTCGGCATGTTTCTGAACATGGAAGGATTTTCGGCGCTCCGCTCGGAAGAAACCGGGGCGGCCCGGGAAGAGGTTTATTATGTACAGTTTCGTCCCTACTGCAATATCCAGAAAGCAATCGGCGATATCAGCGCGCGGTTCGGCCTGAAGCCGGAGGAGGCGCGGCAGAATGTGCAGGTGCTTGCGCTGATGTTCCAGAGCCGGGATTCTTATATGATGCAGTTTTATTTTGTGGCAGCGGTTCTGGCCGTGCTTGTGATGATTGCCGGGATTCTGATGATCGCCGCAAGCATGAACAGCAACATTGCCCGGCGGACAGAGTTTTTTGGGATGATGCGCTGCCTGGGGGCCACCGGCAGACAGGTGACCCGATTTGTGAGGAGGGAAGCGCTGAGCTGGTGCGGGACCGCAATTCCGGCAGGTGTGATCGCAGGTATCCTGGTAGTCTGGGTACTGTGCGGGATGCTGCGCTTTTTAAGTCCCGGCTATTTTGAAGGACTTCCGGTGTTCGGAATCAGCTTTCCCAGTATGGCTGCCGGGATCCTCGTGGGCCTCCTCACCGTCTTGCTGGCGGCCAGGGCTCCGGCGAAGCGTGCGGCAAAGGTGTCCCCGCTGACCGCCGTTTCCGGAAACGCAGGCACCGTGCAGGCGGCAAAGCACGCGGCGAATACCCGTTTTTTCAAGGTGGATACGGCGTTGGGAATCCATCATGCCTCCGGCAGCCGGAAAAATTTTCTGCTGGTGACAGGCTCCTTTGCGTTCAGTATCATTTTGTTCCTTTCGTTCAGTACGGCTATAGATTTTATGCGCCATGCGATCACGCCGCTGCGTCCGTCGGCGCCGGATATTTATATCAGTAAAGAGGATTACTCGAACCAGATCCCATCAGGACTGGACGAGGAGCTTGTAAACTATCCTGGAGTGAAGCGGGCATTCGGGAGAAGCTACGCGGAGCTTGCCATGCCGGCAGACGGGAGGAAGCTGGATGTTATTTCCTATGAAGAACAGCAGTTTCAATGGGCAGAGAAATCCATGATGGAGGGCAGTTTGGAGGACGCAATGAATGGAAAAGGAGTGCTGGCCGTGTTCCGGGAGGAATATACGCTGCAGCTCGGAAGCAGCATCCTGGTGTCTGCCGGCGGAAAGGAGCGGGAGGTTCCTGTGGTGGGCGTGCTGGGAGACGTTCCGTTTTCTTACGGAAAATCCGGGGATACGGAAGTATCGGCCGGCATGGTCATCTGTTCGGAGGAATTTTTTCAGAAGCTGACCGGGGAATCGGGTTATGCCGTGATAGACATTCAGCTGGAACAGAACGCGGACGACGCGCAGGTGCAGGAAATCCGGCGGGCATGTGAGCAGGCGTGCGGAGACGGCTTCGTGTATTCTGACAAAAGAATCGGTAACCAGGAGGTCAAAGGAGCCAGCTATTCCATGTCTGTATTCCTCTATGGATTCCTCGGCGTGATCGCCTTGATCTCCTTTTTCAATATCATCAACTGTATCTCCATGGGTGTGTCCGCGCGGCTGAGAGAATACGGCGCCATGCGCGCGATTGGGATGAGCGTCCGGCAGGTGATCCGGATGGTTGCGGGCGAGGCTCTGACCTATACGGCTTTTGGAGTATTGTTGGGCTGCGCCGCCGGACTTCCTCTGAACAGGATGCTGTTTACGGCGCTTGTAACTTCCCGCTGGGGGGAGGCGTGGAGCATCCCGGGATGGGAAATGCTGGTCATTTCGGTGATCATGGCCGGCTCGGTGTGCGTGGCGGTTGCGGGGCCGGCCACGCAGATCCGGAAGATGACGGTGGTGGATACGATCGGGGTGTAGATGCTGCCGGGATTTGGGCCTGACAGATGGCAGGATGTCCGTTACAGTTCGCGGCCGGCCGTGAACTGTAACGCATGTCAGCTTTCCACCTGCCGGATGTCATCTTAGAAACTGTTCATCCGTCCTGGGAAGGTTTATAATGTAGTATCATAATGTACCAGGAGGAAGGAACGATGTTTGAAAAATGGATTACAAATGGAACTGCGAAACCCTTTTACGCAAGAAGGGAGCTGGTGATCGAAAAAACGGTGAAACGCGCCTCGGCAAAGGTCTGCGGGCTGGGGCAGTTTCATTTTTATATCAACGGAAAAAAGGTGAGTGACCACGAGCTGGATCCGGCGTGGACAGATTACCGGAAGCTGATCTACTATGTTCTGTTTGATGTGACAGACATGCTGCGCCCCGGGAAAAATGTGATCGGCGCGGAGGTGGGAAACGGCTGGTTTATCAAGTGCGACGAGCATTATACATTTACATTTCCGGGATTTATGCCGCCCAATCCCAACCCCTACCGGCCCTGCGGCGACAGCCTGATCCTGGCAATGGAGCTGTGTCTGGAATATGAAGACGGCACCCGGCAGGTGATCGGCGCGGACGACCGATTTCGGGTGAAGGAGCATCCGGTGGTGATGAGCAATGTCTATGGCTCGGAAAGGATAGACGGCAGGCTGGCCCAGCCGGGCTGGTGTGAAACGGGATTTGACGACAGCGCATGGCAGCAGGCCCTGTACGTGCCGGAGGATGAGGTTCCCCAGGCGGACATCCTGGAGCAGACCATGCCCCCGGTGAAAGTGATCAAATCTTATGAGGGAACGCTGCTCCATCAGGTAAATGGGAAAGACACGGGAAAAATCCGGGACATTTACGATTTCGGGCAGAATATGTCCGGCATTCTGGAACTGGAGGTGCGGGGAAACGCAGGCGATACGGTCCGCATCTATCCGGCCGAAAAGCTGGGGAAAAACGGGGATGCGGATCAGGAGGCAAAGGGCTGGTGTACCGTGGATTCCTGCATTACCTGCATCGTCGGCCAGAAAGGTGTCTGGGAAAAATTCCGCATGACCTTTACCTATTTTGCCGGACGGTTCGTGGGCGTGGAGAAGGACGGCGGTGCCGAGATCCGGAATCTGCGTGCCCACGCCATTACCAGCGCCCACAAGACGGACGGAACCTTTTCCTGCGACGACGAGCGTTACAACCGGATTTACGACATGATCGAAAAGACCGTGGAGGCAAATATGGTGGGCGTGCATACGGACTGCCCGACTATCGAGCGTTTTGCATGGCAGGAGCCCAACCACCTGATGGCGGGTTCTATTTTTTATATGAAGGACGGAAAGCTCCTCTGGGAAAAATTCCTCCGGGATATGCGGTACGCGCAGCATACGAAGGACGATTATTTTCTGGATTACGAGGGGAAAAAGGTCTATCCCGGCGAAGGGCTGATGCCTTCCCAATGCCCCTGTTATATTCCCAACGTGCTGCCGGTGCCGGGAATGGGCAGCTTTTACGACATCATTCCCTGGGGGAGCACCTGCATTCTGGGAACCTATTGGCATTACCGGTTTTACGGGGATGTGAGTATCATTGAGGACAATTACGACGCCGGGATGTCCTATTTCCGGCATTTGCTGACAAAGGTAAATGAGGAGGGCTTTATCAATCACGGACTGGGTGACTGGGGCAATCCGAAAAATGAACTGGCCCGTGAAAATGTCGAGACTGCGTTTCTCTACGCAGACGCGGTGTGCCTTGCGGAATTTGCGGAAGTGCTGAAAAAGCCGGAGGATCGGAGAAGCCTGCTGGAAAAGGCGGAAGAGATCCGGGAAAATTATAATGCAAAGCTGATGGTGCGTCATCCGGAGAAAGGGTTCTGGTGTTACCGGTGCGTTGACAGGGAAGAGACGCTGCTGACCCAGGCGGCGCAGGCCCTTCCGTTGTTCTGGAATATGGTGCCAAAGGAACGGAAAGAGGATGTGATCCAGGCGCTGCGTTATACCCTGGAAAGGGAAGGCGCGTTTATCGCCGGAGAGATCGGGCTGCCGTATATCATCCAGTGCGCAAGGCTCTATGGAATGAATGAGCTGGTCAGCCGCTTTATCCTTCGGGAAACACACCCCAGCTATTATGCATTTATCCTGGACGGGGAAACTACATTGGGAGAATATTGGGAGAGCAATCCGAGAAGCCATTGCCATGACATGATGGGGCATATCATTGAGTGGTATTACAACGGAATCGCAGGAATCATCCCAGAGGAACCAGGTTTCGCCAAAGTCACGATCCGGCCCTGCCTGCCGGAGAGCATACATGAATTTGACTGTACCTACCAGTCGGTGCGGGGGCGGATTCGGGTGCATGTGAAAGAGGCAGAGGAGGAGATCGTGCTGGAGACAGAGGTGCCGGAAGGCGTGGAGATGAGAGTTGATGTGTCTGAGCTGGAGAGAGCGGGGAAGAGAGTGGTGAGCTGAAAACTTTGGAATCATCTTCATAGGTATGTAAAATAAAGTGCGTAATCTGAAACTTTTTCATCCCCCGGATTGTATATAATAGTAAGAACATACAAAATATATCTTTCCCAATGTACGGACAGGGTGTCGATCCCGCAGCCCTCTGTACTGCATCCGTACAGCGGGACAATATTTGAAAGGGGGATGGGAGATGGCCTGCAGCGAATTGGTGATGCGTTTAAAAAGGAAAGACCAGTCTGCGCTGGAAGAGCTGATCAGAAAATACAACGCCTATGTCGCCGCGATCACTTATACGATTCTCCAGGGGCATTTGCCGGAGATCGACATACAGGGCGTGATCAACCAGGTGTTTTTCCGGCTTTGGGAGCATGCGGAGAACCTGCATATGGAAAAGGACGAGGAAATCAAACCGTACATCGGCGCAATTGCCCGGAACGCTGCGCTCAATGAAAAGAAGAAGATCATTTCCAGCATGCCCCTGGAGGATGAGATCCTGGGCGAATTTACGGATTCCTTTTCCCAGGTGGAGCTTCGAAAGCTTCTGCTTGACGCACTGAAAGAGCTGAGCACGGAAAACCAGGTTCTGCTTCTGAAATTTTATTTTCAGGGGAAAACGATCCGGCAGATTTCCGAGGAGGAGCAGCAGCCGATATCTACAATAAAAACAAAACTGAGACGGAGCAGAGAAAAACTGCGGTTCATTTTGGAGAAAGGAGGATATACCTATGAAGCTTAGTATGTACGAAGCATTTGACCTGGTTGCGGAGGAAGCGGTCGAATTATTGGCGGAATATGACCGGACGGCAGAAGCGGTTCAGGAATACTCCGCCGAGACAACAATCCGAGCCGTATTAGGCGATGGGAAATCCTTTCCCGGGCATAACAGCAACATTTCTGACGGAGAATTTTCCGATTTATCCAGATTAGGAATGGGCAAAAAAACAGTGAAAAAGCGTTCCCGCAAAATGACCTGGAAGGTGCGGCTCCTGGCTGCGGCAATCATTGTCACGGCTTTTTGCTCCGCTTCATTTGCCCGGTTCAGGGGGAATATGCGCAGGATCGACGGCGCCGAGCTGGTGGACGAAACAAACCGGGATCTGGTAGGAAAAGTGGAAACCGGCATTGCGTCCGTTTACGACGCAGACGGGAAGCTCCTCAATGGGGATGAACTGTACGAAGCATACGGCGACCCGGACCCGGATCTGTTCAACTGGAGGATCAGCTCTGTGATACAACAGGTAGCGGATGGAGTATATATTCCGGCTACTATTGATGAATTTCCTGTCCGGGAAGCGGACGGAGAATACCGAACCCCGGAGGTCATATTCAGAAACGGAGCCATGGTCATTTTTACGAAAGAAGACGGGAGCGGCTGGGATTTGAAAAAGGGGGGGACGCTGAGATTTGAAGTGGAGGAATATCCGTCGGAAATCGGATTCGGAAAAGGGCAGAATGTGTCATTCGTGTACATTTTTAATGGGCTGATGATGGACGGAGAGGCATATGAAAACCGGGACGAATTGGAAGTGTCCTTTGCGCTGACAGCGGAAAAAGCGGGGGAATACTATGTGGGCGTGATGGGGGTGAGCTCTGATCCGATTACGTTTCGGGAAGGGAAGATACAAGTATCGACTCAGGAGAAGTGAAAAGCTCAGTATCCGCAAGGCAGATACATTCTATTGTTAAATGAAGCCGGAAGCAGCTTACGGAGTTTGCGGTAGCAGCGGAACAAAAAATTACTTTGTTGTGCAGGATTCACAAAAAAAGCACATGTAAAATGTGCATTCCGACAAAAATGTATATGCTGTGCCAGATGGCATAGAAAGCATAAACATGGATTGTATATAATGGCATCAATCAATAACTGGCCAGGATATATTCGAAAAAAGGAGAAATGTGATGAACAGCACAAAAAAGGAAAAACCGGATTATTTGAATTTTGGAAAATATGCAATGGGCGGCGCTGGATACAGTATGACCAATATGATCGTACTGACATATCTTACATTTTTTTGCACGGATATTTTTGGAATCAGTTCGCTGACGGTGGCGGGGCTGATGCTTGTTACCAAGGTGATCGATGCCGTGACGGATCCGGTTATGGGATTTATTGCCGACCACACCCGGTCAAAAAAAGGCCGTTACAGACCCTATCTGATCTATGGCTCTCCGGTATTAGGAGTTCTGATTTACCTGCTTTTCAGCGCGCCGCAGCTTTCGGCAGCGATGAAGGTTGTGTTTATTTACGTCGTTTACATTTCGTATTCCTTGGCTTTTACGGTGGTCGGGATTCCGTTTACATCCCTGGTTCCTGTACTGGCAAAGGATTCTACGGAGAGAACCATGGTCGTATCCTGGAAAAACGTGATGATCCAGGTGGGGCGGCTGTTTATTACATCCTTCGCCCTGCCGATCGTGGAGGTGTTCGGCGGCGGCGCTGTCGGCTGGGGACGATTCGGCGCGCTGGTGGGCGTGATCATCACACTGTGCTTCTGGTGCGTTGCATGGGGGCTGAAACCTTATGACACCATCGACATGGCAATCGATAAACCGAAGGTGGATCTGCGGAAAGAAGTGTATCTGATTGCCAAAAACAAGCCGCTGCTCATGCTGATGCTGGCTTTTGGAACGGACATGATCGCAAATTCTACGCTTTTGGCTGTGAATATGTACTATTTTAAATATGTATTGAACCGGGTAGATCTTGTTCCCATTACTTCCATTGCGCTTACGGTGACCGGAGTCTTATCAAACCTTGCGATTCCGTATCTGACAAAAAAAGCAGGGAAAAAGAGGCTCTACTGGTGGGGAAGCCTGCTGTCGATCCTGCCCCTTGCCATTCTGCAGATCAAGCCGGTCGTACCGGGTTCTGCGCTGCTTGTGCTGATTACACTGTTCGGCCTGATTTCAACGGTTCCAAGCGCGCTGGCATGGGCAATGCTTCCGGACTGTGTGGACTATGCGGAATATATAACCGGAGTCAACGGAAACGGTGTGGTCTCCTCTACATTTTCATTTATGAACAAGCTCTGCGGAGCGGTTGGTTCTTTTTTGGCAAGCTACCTACTGGGAATTTTCGGGTTTGTGGCGAATCAGGAACAGACAGAGACCGTGCTGTTTGTAATCGTATGTTTGCGATTCGCAGTTCCGATCCTTGGATACATAGCGTCTTTGATTTCCATGCATTTTTATGAACTGACGGACAAGAGAAATCTGGAGATCCGCAGAGCGCTGGAGGAACGGGCAGGAGGGAAAGAGAATGGATATGCATAAACCCAATATTCTCCTGATCACGACAGATCAGCAGAGATATGATACAATAAGAGCGATGGGGTACGATTTTATGGTCACTCCGAATCTGGATCGGCTGGCGGCGGAAGGGTGCCGCTATCCCAACGCCTATTCCTGCAATCCGGTGTGTATGGCGGCAAGGCATAACATCATCACCGGGCTTCCGGCCAGATATCACGGATTCGATGATAATTATTTTGAGGAAAATCCAAAAGTGATCCCCTATGATCTCCCCACATTTCCGCAGATTCTTTCGGACAGCGGATATGATACGGCCGCGGTTGGAAAGATGCATTTTCAGCCTTGCAGGAGACATAACGGGTTCACGAAGATGGAACTGATGGAGGAGATCCCGAGAAACCTGGACGATGATGAATACGCAAAGTACCTGAAAGAAAATGGATACGGTGATGTGCAGAGTATCCATGGGGTACGCCATCTGCTGTATATGCTGCCCCAGCGTTCTCTGATTGATGAAGCGCATCACGGGAGTTCCTGGGTGTCAGAGCGAAGTATCCATTATCTGAAAGAAAATGCCGGGAAGCGGCCCTTCTTTCTCTGGGCCAGCTTTATAGCGCCCCATCCGCCCTTTGATGTTCCGGACGGCTGGGCGGACCTCTACAAAGGAAAAGAACTGCCTCCCCTGAAGGCGTCGAAGACCCCTGTTTCCACGGCGGCAGAAGGAAAAAAATGTATTGCGGATTATCCGGAGGAAAGGTATTTGCAGAGGGCAAGGGAACTGTACTATGCATCCATCTCATTTGTGGATTATAATATCGGAAAGATTCTCGATTATTTAAAAGAAACCGGTGAATATGACAACACTTTGATCCTGTTTACGAGTGACCATGGGGAGATGCTGGGGGATTATGGGACATTTCAAAAAATGCTCCCCTA
>OFFF01002070.1_pt1 | contig 11805 bp, 11 predicted proteins | sample 1521301 | NCBI WGS metagenome assembly OFFF01 (sample SAMEA3504101, study PRJEB24116) | mouse gut metagenome | biome: mouse gut; feature: mouse-associated habitat; material: faeces | place: Denmark | collected 2011
GAGATTTGTGCTGCGCGCAAAGTCTCCGGGCTTTGGAAAGGAGCATGGTTATAAAAATGGCAAGGTATATAAAGGAATTGGTTTTGAATAAACCGGAAGATTTTGTTTCTTTTATGATGAACGATTATCTGCAGAAAAACAAGTTTGCAATGTCGGACTGGAAAGGCGAGCCCGCGTACCGTGCCGGCGACGCGATGATGGAAGGTTACAAATATTTAAAGTGGTCTTATTCAAACGGAACGCTGCGCATAGAAGCATGGCTTAAAGGCAGCTTTGGCAAGGAAATGGGACTGGAAGGTTTTGTGGCGACGCTGCAGAAAAAACCGTTCAGGCAAAGTCTGGAACAGCTTTACTCCGCTTTGCAGCAGGATATACCGAATGGGCAGGAGAGCGGAGCGGCGATTCCGGTTCAGACCGTGGATAATTCGGGGGCCGCTACCATGGCGCTGGTATTCGGCATCATAAGCGTTATCCTTGCGTTTATATGGCCACTCGGCGCAATTATCTGCGCTGTATTAGGATACAGCCGCGCCAGGATGGGCTCCGGTTCAAGCAAGGCGGGGCAGGCAAAGGCCGGTCAGGTTTTAAGTATCATCGGCGTGGTGATTGCGTTTATCATGTGGATACTGAACGTGGTTTTACTGTTTTTATAATTTCCGGTAAAACGATTTTAAGGGGAAAGTGTGAGGGGGAAGATGTTACGAATTGCGGTATGTGATGATGTTCCGTTTTACCGCGAAATGCTTGCGGAATACATCAGGGCCTGGGCTGCCTTAAACGGCGCAAGGGTGCAGGTCGAAAAGTATGGAAGCGGCGAGGAGGTCCTGTTCGGCATGGAACAGGCGGGGGATTTTGCGGCGGTATTTCTGGATATAGAGCTGGGAGGGATGGACGGAATAGAAACGGCCCGTAGGATTAAAGAGCAGGGCGGGCCTGTGAGCTTTGTGTTTGTAACCGGGCACGAGGAGTATTTCGGCCAGATGTTTGATGTGCATCCTATCCAGTATGTTCCAAAACCAGTGGCAAGGCAGAAAGTATTTGACGTGCTCGACAAGGTGGTGGAGGAACACCGAATCTTTTTTGAGAGCTTTGTGGTCAAATATAACAGGAAAATGCTGAACATTCCTCTGGGAGAGGTTTTTTACTTTGAGAGCGAGAGACGCCGTATCAAATCTTTTCTGGAAAGAGGCAGGCAGTATGTTTTCTATGAGAGCATGAAAATGCTGGAGGAAAAGCTGACTGCGTGCAACCATTACTTTATCCGGACGCACCAGTCCTATCTGGTAAACGCAAGACAGATTGAACAGTTTTATCCGAAGCGCCTTATCATGCAGAACGGGGACGCGGTCCCAATCAGCCGGGAGCGGCGGGAGGCTGTGGAGCAGACCTGCAAAGAGTTGCTTTTGAACGAAAAGTTACATAAAAGGGTGCTATTTGTTACATGAAAGAAATTTCGGCAAAAAAAGAAGTATAATGGGAAATGTCAGGGAGGTCTCCCAAATCAGGACATTTCATATCGTAGGCAGGGTTATCCCTGCCTGTCGTCTTTTTGTTGTGATATTTCTTTTCGTGTGATAGAATTAGGAAAGCATCAATTGGTTATATAAGAGGTAAAAGTATATGAAGCTGCTCAGCGCAATTGTTCCCTGCTATAATGAAGAGGAAAATATCGTTGATTTTTATCAGGAATTTATGAAAAACGAAGCCTTTTTCCGTGAAAAAGAGGTGGAGATAGAGCTTCTTTTCATTGACGACGGCTCTAAGGACAGGACGGCGCAGGAAGTGAAAAAGCTGGCCGGCGGGGATGAACGGGTACGGCTGGTATCCTTTTCCAGAAACTTCGGAAAAGAAGCCGCCATTTATGCGGGGCTTGAGAAAGCAAAGGGAGATTATGTGGTGTTTCTTGACGCGGACCTGCAGGACCCTCCCGCTCTTTTGCCGGAGATGTACGGATATCTGGAGAAAGGCTATGATTCGGTGGCCACGCGAAGGGTCAGCCGAAAGGGAGAGCCGCCTGTGCGTTCTCTTTTTGCAAGGCTTTTTTACCGGATTATGAAGAAAATATCCAAAACGGAAATGATGGACGGCGCAAGAGATTACCGGCTGATGACAAGGCAGGTAGTGGACGCAATCCTTTCCATGGGGGAATATAACCGGTTCAGCAAGGGGATTTTCGGCTGGGTCGGCTTTGAGACGAAGTGGCTTGAATTTGAAAACATCGAGCGGAAAAAGGGAGAGACCAAGTGGTCTTTCTGGAAACTGTTCCTTTATTCCATAGAAGGCATTACGGCCTTTTCCACGGCGCCGCTGGCTTTTGCCGCTTTTATGGGCGTATGCTTTTGTCTGGCGGCCTTTGCGCTGATTATTTTTACGATAGTGAGGAAGGCTTTGTTTGGCGACCCCACCTCAGGGTGGCCGTCCCTTGTGTGCATCATTTCCCTTGTCAGCGGCGTACAGCTTTTTTGCCTGGGGATTGTGGGACAATATCTGGCAAAAACGTATATGGAAGTGAAAAAAAGGCCAATCTATCTTGTGAAAGAGGAAATATAAATGGAGATGCCGGAGGGACTGATAAGTATCATTGTGCCGGTTTATAACGCCGGCCTTTATATAGAAGAAACGGTCGCCATGGTCAGAAACCAGACTTATGAAAACTGGGAGCTGATATTGGTGGACGACTGCTCGAAGGACGATGGCAGGGAAAAGATAGAGCGCATTCTTTCCGCGGGCGACGGGAGAATCAGGCTGATTGCAAAGCCTGTAAACGAGGGAGCCGCCAGAGCGCGGAACACAGGGATAGAGGCCGCGAAAGGAAGATATATTGCCTTTCTTGACGCGGACGATATCTGGCTGCCGGACAAGCTAAAGCGTGAGCTTTCCTTTATGGAAAAAAAGCAGGCGGCTTTTGTGTTTACCGCCTATGAGTTCGGTGACGAGAATGCAAAGGGAACGGGGAAGATAGTCCATGTGCCGGATACCCTCACTTATAAAAAGGCCCTTTCCCGGACAGTGATTTTTTCCTCCACGGTGCTTTTTGATACGGAAAAAACCGGCCGTGAAATCATAAAGATGCCGGAGGTAAAGAGCGAGGATACGGCAACCTGGTGGAAAGTTCTCCGAAACGGTTTTACGGCTTACGGGCTTGACGAGGTTCTGGTGATTTACAGAAGACCGGCCAAATCCCTGTCTTCAAACAAGCTGGAGGCAATAAGAAGAATCTGGAATCTGTACCGGAAGCAGGAGAGGCTTTCTTTCGTCCATAGCTGCTGTAATCTGTTTTTCTGGGCAGTGCGCGCCACAAGGAGGCGGCTGTAAATTAACTGGGGGATAAAATAGTGAAACGACTGGAATCCTTAAAAAGAATCGGCGTATTATGGCTCAGCTTCATCGGAGTACTGATGCAGGCTGCCGTTTATACATATATATGGATGCACTGCTATTACCCGATTATCAACAATTTCAACCGGGGCTTGAAGTTTACGAAAAACGGCCATATTCTGGTGATTTTAATTTATGTGGTGCTGCTGGTCTTTTTTAATAATACCTACGGGGGGACGAAGATAGGATACCTGAAAACCGTGGATGTATTTCTGTCTCAGGTATTTGCGCTTTTTTTTGTAAACGCCATAACCTATGCGCAGCTTTCCCTGATGAACAACTGGCTGGTTCCGATAAACTATTTTGCGTCGGCCACTCTTATTCAGATTCTGATTGCAGGGATTTTTACCTGGCTTGGCAATACGGTTTACAGGAAAGTGTTCCCGCCGAGAGAAATCCTGCTCATTCACGGAGAACGGGATATCGAGGACGTCCTTCGGAAATTTGAAACACGGAAAGACAAATATAAAATTACCAGATGCATGGACATCAAACATGATATAAAAGAGCTTCAGAAAGAGATACTCAAGGGATATGGAGCGGTGATGCTGTGGGATATTCCCACCATGGAAAGGAATCTTCTTTTAAAATACTGCTACAGCAGATTTATCAGAGTCTATGTGATGCCAAAGATTCCCGACGTGATGATAAAAGGCGCGGACCAGCTCCACCTTTTCGACACGCCTATTTTCCTTACCCGGGAATATGCCCTTACCGTGGGACAGCGCATGGCAAAAAGAATGATTGACCTTGTCTGCGCCCTGATTCTGCTTGTGATTGCCGCGCCCTTTATGGTGGTGACCGCGGTAGTCATCAAGTGCTATGACGGGGGGCCGGTGCTGTATAAGCAGACCAGATGCACCAGAGACGGAAAGAAATTTCAGATTATGAAATTCAGGAGCATGCGGGTGGACGCGGAGAAGGACGGAGTGGCAAGGCTGGCGGCCAAAAACGACAGCCGGATTACCCCCATAGGAAAATTTATCCGTATGGTGCGCATAGACGAGCTTCCCCAGTTGTTCAATATTTTAAAGGGCGATATGGCTTTTATCGGACCCAGGCCGGAGCGGCCCGAGATTATCGAGCAGTATGTGGAGGACATGCCGGAGTTTGTATTCCGAATGAGGGTGAAAGCGGGACTGGCGGGGTATGCGCAGGTTTACGGAAAGTATAATACCACCCCTTATGATAAATTAAAACTGGATTTAACTTATATCGAAAACTATTCGGTTTGGCTGGATTTGAAGCTGATGCTTCTGACGCTGAAGATTTTAATAAAACCGGAAAGCACGGAAGGCGTTGACAGCGCGCAGGTGACGGCCATGAAGGCTTTGAAGGCAGAGGAGCCATGGGAAAATGAAGATAGAGAAGAATGAGGAATATTTAAACAGAGGAATGGATTTGAAGCGGCTTGTGCTGTACCTGCAAAAGCGATTGTGGCTGCTCATTATGCTGATTGTCCTGGGGGCCACCTGCGGAGGCGTTACCTATCAGGTGATGCGCTCCATGAAAATGCCGGTGGAATATAAGGCGGTATCGAAGCTTTATATCAGCTTTGACCATGACGAAAACGGGGAGGTTTATCAGTATTATAACGGATATACCTGGAACGATTTGCTGGACTCCGACCCCATCGTTGACCTTGTGATGAAGGAGCTGCCCGGCTATGAAAAAAGCGATGTGAGAGAATCCACCACTGCGGAAATTCTGTCGGACATCCGCCTGCTCACAATAACGGTCAGGGGCGATAATGAAAAGTTTGTCCGGGAAATCAGAAACGCTGTGGAAAACGGGCTGAAGGAATTTGCAAAAAACAGCGACGAGCTTGAACAGATTAAGGTGATTCGCTCAACCGTGCCGGAGAGGGTATACTGGGACAACAGAACCACCTCCGCCTGCGTGACCGGAGCGGCAGCGCTTGGGGTGCTTGCGCTTTTCATTATCGGATTCCATTATGTGATGGACGAATCCATGTACGTCCAGGAGGACGTGGAAAAGAAATACAAAATGCCTGCCCTTGGGATTCTGACCAGAAACCAGAAAGGGCTGCAGCCCTATGCCGGGGAGTTGAAAGCCAATATCCGTTACGCCATGGGCGATAACAGAACGCTTGCCGTTGTGGATATGGACAATCACGCGGACGTACGGGGACTGGAGCTGGAGCGGCTTTTAAACCGGGAAGAAACGGATATTATGGGAAGCAGCGGAGGCGTAAAGGAAGAGGAAGACTTTGGCTGGTACAAGGCAAAGACAAAGGAAGTCCAGGAAAAAGGCGAATGGGAAATAACGGCTTTCGGAGAGAACATTTTGTCGGAGGAGGAATGCCGGAAAATCCGGGAAGCGGGCGCGGTGATTCTGCTTCTTCCTTTCGGAAAGGACGTGGGAAGAAAGACGTCCAGAATTTTGACGCTTCTCAACAATCAGGACTGTAACATTATAGGTATGGTGATTGCCCAGGCCGACGAGGAATTTTTGAACAGGTATTTTGCCTGAGCATCCGGCCGGCGGCACGGCCCTGTAAAGGGCGGAGCGGGACGGCATGAGGAGAAAACAGGGGATGAAATTACAGGTACTTGCCGCGGCGGTAAATCAGGAACCTGAAACGCTGGCGGAGAAGATGAATCTGGAGACGGAGGCCGTTATTGTCAACCAATGCGGGCGTTATGATTATAGGGAATATCTGCATAAGGACAGGCTGATTCGCTGTTTTTCCATGACGGAGCGGGGGGTCGGCCTTAGCCGTAATACCGCTCTTTTACATGCGGAGGGAGAAATCTGCCTGTTTTCCGACGAGGATATTGTATTTGACTCCGGATATGAAAGGAAAGTTCTCGACGCTTTCGAAAAAAATCCCGATGCGGATTTGATTACCTTTAATTTCAGGGTGGATGAGCTTAGAGCGACTTATTATAATGAAACCTGCAGACGGATACGCTGGTATAATTACGGAAGATATCCCACCTACGCCGTGGCCGCGAGGCTGGAAGCGCTCCGCAGGGCGAATGTGGGCTTTTCTCTCCTTTTCGGGGGAGGGGCAAGGTACAGCAACGGGGAGGACAGTTTGTTTTTGCATGACTGCCTGAAAAAGGGGCTTCATTTGTATGCGGATACGGCGGAGCTTGGCCGGGAGGTTTACAGACAGTCCACCTGGTTTAAGGGCTACAATGAAAAGTTTTTTGTGGACAGAGGCGTGCTCTACCGCCATCTTTACGGCGTTTTGGCCAATCTGTTTGCAATGCGGTTTCTGGTTATCCACGGCGTTGTGAAAAAAAGCGGGATGCTTGCGGATATTTCTTTTGGCAGGGCCTTTGGCTGGATGCGGCAGGGAATGCGGCAGGCGAAAGCGAGAAAGTAATTTGTTTTTGAAAAAGGCAGGGAATCCGGGGAAAAGATTTGTGGTGAAAAGAGGAAGCTATGGTCATATATATTCTGGCGGCGGTGCTTACGGCTGCTTTGGGAATGTTGGTAGATAATCATTGCAGAATACGGCAGGGCATGGTGAGCAGACAGCAGATGCTGAATGCGCTGTGCTTATCTGCTGTTTTTCTTATCCTGTTTGCGGTTTCCGCCTGCAGACTCAATGTGGGGAACGATTACGCCAAATATGTGGAGTTTATGCACCTGATTCGCTGTGACGCCTTTGTGCCCACGGAGGTGGGGTTTAATCAGATTGTAAAGATTCTCTACGGGCTGAGCGGGTTTGAAAATTATCTGCTGGTTTTTGGGTTTTTCGCTTTTTTTACTATTTTGCTGTTTTTGGCCGCCATCTACCGTCAGGCGGATTCCTTTGCTTTCAGCTTTTTCCTTTTTATGGCGTTCGGGTATTATTTTCAGTCCTTTAACACGGTGCGGTATTATCTGGCTCTTGCAATAGCGGTGTATGCGATTCCATGCGTGCTTCGGAAGGAGTGGGGGAAGTTTCTGCTTCTGGTACTTCTTGGGGCGACGCTGCACAAGTCGCTTCTGGTGGTGTTTCCGCTGTATATTCTGGCGTCCCATGCATGGAAAAAGTGGCAGCTTGCGATTGCGGCCCTTTTCTGCTCCACCTTTTTTTTCATGCAGGATTTTTACCTGAAAGTGGTGGTATTTCTATATCCTACCTATGAGGACACGGAGTATCTCGAGGGCGGCACCAGTCTGGTGAATATCGCGCGCTGTCTGGCGGTGCTTTTATTATCACTGATGCTCTATAAAAAGTCGGTGAAGGAAAACCGGCGGAACAGATTTTACTTTTACTGTAATTTGGGGGCCCTTGCGATGTATGTGTGCTGCTCGTTTCTTCCGGTGATTTCCAGAATCGGGTATTATTTGACCGTCACGCATATTTTTTTCCTGCCCGCGCTGCTTTCGGGGATTGAAAATCCGAAGCTCAGAAAGCTGCTTACAGGCGGCGTGGCCGCGGCGGCAGTTCTTTATTTCGGGGTGTTTATTCTGATGAAAGCGGGAGGGGACGGCCTTCGGATACTGCCTTATGAGACGTTTATGTTCCATGATATGGTGCCGATATTGTCGGATGTGAATTAACATTATAAAATTTGATGAACATAACTTTATACAGAGAATTAAATTAATCGAAAAGAACATATATTCGATAAAAACACTTGATTTCGGTTTTTACCGGTAGTATAATAGGGGAAAAATCAGGTACAAAAAAAATCCCAGAGGTGAGAACGATGAAACAGGTACATTTGCGTATAGATGATGAGTTATATAATGAAATAAACGCATATTCCCTGACAGCAGACCAGACCATGCAGGATTGTATAAGAGAAGCTGTGGCCTGCTATATTACGGATATGAAGAGAAAACAGTGTGAAATACGCAATTCATATTTTACATTTATTGATTTGTTTGCCGGTATTGGTGGTATGAGGGTTGCATTTGAAAAAGCAGGCGGTCGTTGCGTCTATTCCAGTGAATGGAATAAATATAGCCAACAGACATATTTTGCCAATTTTGGCGAACAGCCGGAAGGTGATATTACGCAAGTCGACGCCCAGACTATACCAGACCATGACATTCTGGTTGCAGGATTCCCATGCCAGCCTTTTTCTATTGCAGGAGTATCCAAGAAAAACAGCCTTGGCAGGGCAACAGGATTCGAGGATAAAACACAGGGAACTTTATTTTTTGATGTATGCAGGATTCTTAAGAAAAAAAGGCCGAAAGCATTTATGCTGGAAAATGTTAAAAATCTGCGTAGCCATGACAGGGGCAGAACTTTTCAGATAATACTGGAATCCCTTGACGAGTTAAATTATGAGGTTTTCAGTGATGTGCTGGATGGGCAGATTTATGTTCCGCAACATCGGGAACGTATTCTTATTGTAGGATTTGACAGGGAAAGATATGGACAGGATTTTGGTTTTGAATTTAAGCTGACTCCAAAGAAACACCGGCCGGTAATAAGAGATATTCTGGAACAGGAAGTAGATGACAAATATACATTATCAGACAAATTATGGACATATCTTCAAAATTATGCTGCGAAGCATAAGGCGGCAGGAAATGGCTTTGGTTATGGGATAGCGCCATTAGACGGAATATCCAGGACAATCAGTGCCCGGTACTATAAAGATGGTTCGGAAATTCTGATTGAACAGGCAGGAAGGAATCCCAGAAGATTAACGCCTCGTGAGTGTGCAAGACTTCAGGGATTTTCGGACAGTTTTCGGATTCCCGTGTCTGATACGCAGGCGTATAAGCAATTCGGAAACTCTGTTGTGGTACCGTTGATGGAGAATGTGGCACAGCTGATAGTGAAAAAGATAGAAGAATTAGAGGTTATGGAAGAGGTACTGCAAAGGAAGGTGATTTGAGTGTCAGCGGGATATGCCGGTCAGGCGATACAGTCAGTATTAAACAGTGAAAAAGGATTTTGCAAATTTCTTTCTGCAAATGATACGGGGGCGACGGGAGGACATCAGTCGGGAATTTTAATTTCGAAATCTGCGGTGGAAATGCTGTTTTGCGATTGGGAGCTGCAACAGGAAAGGATTCCCAAGAGAACTATAAAAATCAAATGGCAAGGTGATTTTATAACAGATAGTTGTTTTACATATTACGAAAGTAAAAATGAACTGAGAATCACAAAGTTTGGCAGAGGGTTCCCTTTTCTGAAACCGGAGCAGACAGGCGCACTATTTGTATTTACCAGACAGACAAATAGTGATTACAGTGGGTATTTTCTGGAAACCGATGAAGAAATAGAGGAGTTTCTGGATACTTTTGGAATCAGTCCAACAGAAACCAACAGTCTTATAGATGTGGAAAGAATGTCTTTGGAAGCGCAGGAAAAACTGGCTATTTCGGATTTCCTGGATAATCTTGATGTGGATTTCCCGACATCGGAAGTCATGTCGGAAGCGGCCAGAGCCATTGAGCATAAAGTTTATAATCATGTTGAGGAGATTATATCCAATCCTGATAAGAAAATTATAGACTGGACAAATATGGAATATACTCTTTTCAGGGCATTAGAGCATGCCAGGTACGGGGAAATCCTCAAAAAAGGATTTCAGTCAGTAGATGAATTTGTCAGAGTTGCCAATATGGTTTTAAACCGGAGAAAAAGCCGTGCGGGGAAAAGTCTGGAACACCACCTGTCCGCCATATTTGACAGTAATGGGATAGATTATGCATCACAGGCGGTGACAGAAGGAAATAAAAAGCCGGATTTTCTTTTCCCGTCACAGGAAGCATATCATGACTATAGTTTTTCGGCAGATTATCTGATTTCCCTTGCAGCAAAAACAACCTGTAAAGACCGGTGGCGGCAGGTGATAAATGAGGCGGACAGGTTGAGAGATAAGCCCAAATACCTTTGTACACTGCAGCAGGGGATTTCAGGAACACAGATGGATGAGATGCAGTCGGAAAATGTAATATTGGTGGTCCCAAAACCATATATTACAGCTTATCCAAAAGACAGAAGAGAAAGAATATGGACAATTTCCCGGTTTGTTCAGTATGTGAAGATGATTGAGGGTAAATAAATGGATATTAAGAGCCCTGAGGAACGCAGTAAGAATATGGCGGCTATCCGTTCAAAAAATACCGGACCGGAAATGTACTTCAGAAAAATACTTTTTGCCCGTGGGTACAGGTACAGTCTCAATTCTGATAAAATATATGGACATCCGGATATTTATCTGCGAAAATATAATACGGCGATTTTTATTAACGGATGTTTCTGGCACAGACATAGTGGATGTAAATTTGCCTATATGCCTAAATCAAGACAGGATTTCTGGGAGAAGAAATTTGAAGCGAACAGGAAAAGAGATTGCGCGGTCAGGCTGAATCTTTACAATAATAAAATCAAGTGTCTGGTTATCTGGGAATGTACAGTAAAAAAGATGAAAAAGGATGGGAAAAGTGAGGAAGAAATTATCGCAAAAACAGAGAAATTTCTTGGGAATAAAGAGTTTTTTGAAGAATTATGAAGCAGAGAGCTATAGAAAATGAAGAAAGAAATCACACCTTTGTTTTCAATTATCATCGTCTGCCTTAATCCGGGTGATAAGTTAAAGAGTACCCTGGAGAGCGTGGAAAATCAGACATTCCATAATTATGAGGTTATTATAAAGGACGGGCTGTCAGGGGACGGCTCTCTTTCTTATGCTTATAATTTAAAAAGGGTTTGGGAAAAGGAGAAGAACCCCGGAATGCTTACTGTCATCTGCAGAAAGGACGCCGGGATTTACGACGCCATGAACCAGGCAGCTAAAGAAGCAAAAGGAAAATATGTTTATTTTTTAAACTGCGGGGATGAATTTGCTTCGGAAACGGTGCTGGAGGAAATGGCGGAGTTCATCTCAGGTAGAACGGGAATTTTTTACGGAGATATCAGGGAACGGCAGACAGGGCAGAGGGTTGCCTCGAATCCCAATATAGACGCTTTCGCGTGCTACCGCAACGTACCCTGCCATCAGGCATGTTTTTATTCGAGGGAACTTTTGCTGGCTCATCCGTTTGAGACGAAGTACAAAGTCCGGGCGGATTACGAGCAGTTTTTGTGGTGTTTTTTTGAAAAGAGAAAATGCTCGCAGGAGAGCAGGCGGGAAGACAGCGGAGATGCAGACTCCGGTTCCGGTACGGACTTCTTCTATAATAATATGATAATTGCGGACTATGAAGGCGGCGGATTTTCCGAAACCGGAGAAAACAGGCGGCTTTCCGCAAAAGAACACAGAGAGATTACCGGAAAATATATGTCTGCCGGACAGCTTTTCAAATTCAGGCTGATTATGCTGCTGACGCTTTCGCATCTTCGGACGTATCTTGCGGGAAATGAAAGAACGGCGGGGATATATAACAGGGTGAAAGGATTGCTGTATCGCAGGAAAACCCGCACGAAAGGATAATAAACTTTACACAGCCGGAGAAAATCATGCATAAAATTTTATGGATTTGCAATATCATGCT
>OFFF01002075.1_pt1 | contig 11797 bp, 11 predicted proteins | sample 1521301 | NCBI WGS metagenome assembly OFFF01 (sample SAMEA3504101, study PRJEB24116) | mouse gut metagenome | biome: mouse gut; feature: mouse-associated habitat; material: faeces | place: Denmark | collected 2011
GGCGGCCATGGATACCGTGACCGAGGCTCCTCTGGCGATAGCGCTGGCGCGCGAGGGCGGCATAGGCGTGATCCACAAGAACATGTCGATAGCCGAGCAGGCTGCGCACGTAAGACGTGTCAAGCGCGCCGAGAGCGGCATGATCTACGACCCGATTACGATATCGAAAGACCATACGGTGGGCGATGCGCTGGCGCTGATGCACGAGAACAAGATAGGAGGCATACCCGTCGTCGACGCCGACAACAAGCTGATAGGCATAGTGACGAACCGCGACCTGAGATTCCAGCCCGACAGCGAGAGGCCGATCGAGCAGGTCATGACGCGCGAGCGGATCGTGACAACGCACAACACCGAACTCAAAAACGCAGCCGAAGTGCTGCTGCAAAATAAGATCGAGAAGCTGCCCGTAGTCGACGACGAGGGTCATCTGATCGGTCTTATTACATATAGGGACATTACCAAGTTGCAGGACAACCCCAATGCCTGCAAGGACGCGAAGGGACGTCTGCGCGTGGCGGCCGGCATCGGCATCACGCCCGATGCCATGGATCGCGTGGCGGCACTGGTGGCCGAGGATGTCGACGCCGTGGTGCTCGACTCGGCGCACGGACACTCCAAGGGCGTGGTCACGCTGCTGCGCCGCATCAAGGAGGCATATCCCGCGCTCGACGTGGTAGTAGGCAACATCGCCACGGCCGAGGCGGCGCGCTATCTGGTAGACAACGGTGCCGACGGCATCAAGGTCGGCATAGGTCCCGGCTCGATCTGCACAACCCGCATCATAGCCGGCGTCGGCGTACCGCAGCTGTCGGCCATATACGATGCGGCGACGGTGGCACGCGCGGCGGGCGTACCGGTCATAGCCGACGGCGGACTGCGCTACTCGGGCGACATCGTGAAGGCTCTGGCGGCCGGCGGCGACTCGGTGATGATAGGTTCGATGTTCGCAGGCGTCGAGGAGTCGCCCGGCGACACGATCATCTACAACGGCCGTAAATTCAAGTCGTACCGCGGCATGGGCTCGATCGACGCGATGAAGGCGGGCTCGGCCGACCGTTATTTCCAGAAGGGCTGCGAGGGCAATATCAACAAACTCGTCCCCGAGGGCATCGTGGGACGCGTGCCGTTCAAGGGCTCGCTGGCCGAGACGGTCTATCAGCTGGTGGGCGGCATACGTGCCGGCATGGGCTACTGCGGCGCACACGATATCGACGAGTTGAAGCAGTCGCGCTTCATCCGCATCACGGCATCGGGCATGAACGAGAGCCACCCGCACGACATAACCATAACGAGCGAGACGCCCAACTACTCGCGCGAACGATAATACGTACAGCGATACCGACTCAACCCCGACGGAATGAACGAAATACAGAACGAAATAGCCGCATGCGGACTCGTATGCGCCGCCTGCCGGCGATATAGCTCGGGCAAATGCCCCGGCTGCCGCGACTACGAGAAGGCGCAATGGTGCGGTCTGCGCCGCTGCGTCATCGAGCGCGGGCTGAAAAGCTGCGCCGACTGCACGGCAGTGCCCGTGGCGGAGTGCCGCACATTCAACAATTTCATGAGCAAGGTATTCGGTCTGTTGTTCCGCTCCGACCGCCGCGGCTGCATCGAACGCATCCGCGAGGTGGGCTACGAGGCCTATCTCTCGGAGATGAAACTCGCCGGACGCATGAACCGCCCGGTCTCTAAAAAATAGCGATCGGAAAACGCTGTTTCCCGCAGCCGACAGCCGTATCGGGTTCGCCCGGCCTCTGCCGGGGCGCAGGACAAGGCGCAAGGTAAATGACCCTTTACGGTAAGCATAGGCAGAGCCTGGCTTATCGGAACGTTGTCGGACGCAGAAAAAGCCGAAAAAAATTCAACCCTACTTCTTATGCAGGAAAAAATAATAATTCTCGACTTCGGGTCGCAATACACGCAGCTCATCGCGCGACGCATACGCGAGATGCAGGTATACTGCGAGATACACCCGTTCAACAGGATGCCCGAACTTGACTCGTCCGTGCGCGGCGTAATACTATCGGGCAGCCCGTCGTCGGTGCGCGACGATCAGGCGCCACGCATAGATCTCGACAGCATCAAGGGACGTCTGCCGCTGCTGGGCATCTGCTACGGCGCACAATATCTCGCCCACTTCTTCGGCGGACGCGTCGAGGCATCGGCAAGCCGCGAATACGGCCGCTCGCAGATGAGCGTGGTCGAGCCGGACGACGAGCTGATGCAGTCGCTCTCGCCCCGGTCGCAGGTGTGGATGTCGCACGGCGACACGATAACATCGATCCCCGACGCATACCGCATCGTCGCCTCGACCGACGACGTCGCCATAGCGGCCTACCGCATCGACGGCGAGCAGACATGGGGCATACAGTTCCACCCCGAGGTATATCATTCGACCGAGGGCAAGACGCTGCTCGAAAACTTCGTCGTGGGCATCTGCGGCTGCTCGCAGTCATGGACGCCGGACAGCTTCGTCGAGACGACCGTAGAGGAGCTGCGGCAGAAGTTAGGCGACGACAAGGTCGTTCTGGGCCTCTCGGGCGGCGTAGACTCGACGGTGGCCGCCGTGCTGCTGCACCGCGCCATAGGCGACCGCCTCTACTGCATCTTCGTGGACTCGGGGCTGCTGCGCCGCAACGAGTTCGACGACGTATTGGAATCATACAAGGGCATGGGACTCAACGTCAAGGGAGTCAAGGCGCACGACAAGTTCTTCGGCGATCTGGCCGGCGTAACCGACCCCGAGACCAAGCGCAAGATCATCGGCCGCGACTTCGTGGAGGTATTCAACGAGGAGGCGCAGCGCATACGCGACGTGAAGTGGCTGGCGCGGGTTACGATATATCCCGACGTTGTGGAGTCGGCCAAGGTCAACGGCATGGCCGTGGTCATCAAGTCGCACCACAACGTAGGCGGTCTGCCCGAGAAGATGAATCTGAAAATCGTCGAGCCCCTGCGTCTGCTCTTCAAGGACGAGGTGCGCCGCGTGGGTCTGTCGCTGGGCATCAGCCCGATGCTCATAGGCCGCCACCCATTCCCCGGCCCCGGACTCGCCATACGTATTCTGGGAGAGGTAACGCCCGAGAAGGTCGACATACTGCAAAGGGTCGACCAGATATATATCGACACCCTGCGCGAGGAGGGTCTCTACGACAAGATATGGCAGGCAGGCGCGATCCTTCTGCCCGTGCGCAGCGTCGGCGTTATGGGCGACGAACGCACCTACGAGAGCTGCGTTGCGCTGCGTGCCGTGACTTCGACCGACGGCATGACGGCCGACTGGGTGCATCTGCCCTACGAGGTTCTGGCGCGTCTTTCGAACGAGATCATAAACAAGGTGCGCGGCGTCAACCGCGTAGTCTACGACATCTCCTCGAAACCGCCAGCAACGATCGAGTGGGAGTAAAACAAACGCCGGCTGCCTGAAATCGGGCAGCCGGCGTCATATTACCATTTCATATCGTCCCCAACCGGATTCTTCGCTGCGTTTTAGCCAGAATGACGACACAACAGTCACGTTTTTACTTTCGGATTATCGCATCGCTCGGTATTCGAATCTTATGATATTTCCATAAAGAGTCTCTTCATAATATTATATTATTAAATTTGTCAGTATCAGATCATACCTCCTTCTTGTCGTCCCAATACTGTATAGCACCGCAGAACCGGCACTTTTCGTAGTGCCTCCATGTCTGCTCGGTTACGGTCATCACATCGCCCGAACGTGTGCCGGCGGCGCTTTTGGCATGTGCGTATATCTGTTTGGGAGTGCTGCATATCATCTCGCTTTTGAATGTGCGCAGAGCGTCCGAACGGTCGCACGTAGGACATTTCAGACCGGCCATGGCCTTCTGCTGCTTGTTGTGTTTGATGATGCGGTAGATGATATAGCCTATCAATAGCGGTATGCCGATGAATATGAAGCACGAGATGATCAGTGCGGCGATGATTATCCATGACGCAGCATCGGAGCTGTTGTCCTCCTCAACGGTAATTCTATATCTGTCCGACATGTTTTCGATCGTTTTTATTAGACTACCACTCTCGTTCGATATTTTCGACGGATCTGCGTATTGCGGCCAATGCCCGACTGTCGATCGAATTGCTGTTCGACCAGTTCGCGCTGCTCTTTACTATGCGGCAGCCCGCTCCTACGTTGCGGCTCTTGGTATAAATGACAACATATTTGTATCGGGAACCTGCGGGCAGTTGCAGGATAAGCGCGCTTGCGTGTCCTTTTGAAATGCCGTCTACATAACGTACTCTGCTCCAATCGGTATTTTTGTCCGACGAGTATTTCAGCTCGGAGTAGAGATTGTCGGCTGCCGCGCCGCTGTCGAACAGAGCGGTCAGAGCCGTTTTCCCTTGCGGGGACGACAGTTGCTTTACAGCCCGGAACAATCCGTTGTTGACATCTGTGGTTGCTTGTGCATCGGCGCATACGGATACCGCGAGCAGCGATGCCAATAAGATAAACAGTTTCTTCATAATCGATATTTTTTGTTTGGTATGTGCATAAAAAAAAGCGCGGACAGAACTCTTCTATTTGCTGTTGAGGTCTTAGGATACCATGCTATCAAATATACGAGTAAAGCCCACGCCTTGCGGCGTGAGCGTCATCGCTTTACTCTCGATAGCCATGAAAGTTCCTAAGTTTCAACAGCGAGAATCAAAGCTAAACGCTTTTTTCTAATATGTCTTCAATGTGCGTAGCCGTCAGGCTAATGTTTCATAGACTCCAATTGTATGGTTTTCGAATACGAAAGTACGAATAATCGTACAAATAAGCAAGTCTGCCCGCCGTTCGTCTAAACAGATTTCTTCAAACCGGCAAGACGGAGAAAAGCTGGCGGAGCTGCCGGCTATAACGTTATACGGGCGAGCTCTCCGTTTATCCGGATCGTCGCCTCATGTCCCACGAAGCGGACGAGCAGATAATTAGGATCGTCCGCGCCGCCGGGGAAATGGTCTTTATACCGCTCCTGCCACATCCGGCGCCGAATCCTATCGTCGGTCACGATCTCGACCGTGCCGCGCAGAGCTACGCTGTCGCCCCAAGCCGTGTAGCAGAGTCCCGCACGCGGGTTGCGCACGAAGTCGGCGACCTTGGCCGAATCGGCTCCCGTCGCAATCCACACCTCGTTGCATCCCGACGTATGTCCCTTCGAGAGCGTCACGGGGCGCGGGAATCCCTCGGCATCCACCGAAGCCAGCGTTACCTCGCCGCACTGCGCCAGCAGAGCCGTCGCACGCTCGACGAGGCTCCGCGTATCGCCCGCCGCCCACCGTTTGAGCTGCGGGAAGTACCCGCGCATCTGCGCCTTGTACTGCTCGGGAGTAAGGTTCCAGCCGGCAGCCTCGTTGACCTGATCGGTAAAGCGGGCGCAGAACTCGATCATCTGCCCCATAGTAAAGTCCTGAGTGAATGCTCCGTCCTTATAGCAATAAAGGCAATAATCCTCGCTCGCGGCGCCCTGCTTCTCAGTACCTCTGTTATTGTCGTCGAGCGGCATGCCGCAGCTCTGACATATTTTCAACTCCATTAAACGACGTATAAATAATTTGCGAATCCTACATATCCGACGATGCACGCCCCTGCACCGCATTTCGCCTTGCAATGCCCCACCTCTTCGAATCGGACGTTAGCCACCTACCGGATTAGCCCCGTGGTCGGTACGGCAAGCATCGCGTATCGCGCCGCCCGTCAGAACGGCAGATCGTCCGGATCGTCGGCGGGCATGGCCGGTGCCTGAGACTGCGCCTGCGGTTGTGCATACTGAGGCTGCGTGTAGGCCGGCGACTGCGGCTGGCCGTACTGCGGCTGCGAGTATGACGGCTGCTGCGACGGCTGGCCGTAGCTCTGTCCCTGCGGCGCGCCCGTGCCCGCTGCCGAGTCGGAGCGGCGGCCGAGCAGCTTCATCTCGTCGGCCAGTATCTCGGTCGTATAACGTTTGTTGTTGTCCTTGTCGGTCCACTCGCGGGTGCGCAGACGCCCCTCGATATAGAGCTGCGAGCCCTTGCGCACGAAGCGGTCTACCGTCTCGGCCAGTCCGCGCCAGAGCGTCACGGTGTGCCACTCGGTATGCTCGGTGGTCTCGTTGGTCTGACGGTTGTACATTCTCTCGCTCGTGGCCAGACGCACGCGCGCGACCTTGACGCCCGACTCCATGGCACGCACCTCGGGGTCGACGCCCACGTTGCCGACTAAAATTACCTTGTTTATCATATCGAATTACTTTAAGACTATTAACCAGTCGAACTCTACGTCGGGTATCATCCCCGATCGGAATACTCTATATCGGCCGTTAGGCTGCCCGTGAAGTCGGCATCGGAGCCCTCGATGATCTCCATCTCTACCGGCTGGTAGTAGAGCGCGCGCCGCAGTCTCTCGGAGAATCGTTTGCAGCGCCGCAGCTTGACGGCATCCTTCTCCGTCATGAGTATTATGGCGCGGGGATGACGGTCGACGAGCCGCTCCATGGCGGTTATGTCGTCGGTCGTATAGCGGTGGTGGTCGCCGAAAAAGAGCGTGTCGACCACGTTGTAGCGCACGGCCATGTCGCGCTTGAACACGCGCGGATTGCCTATGCCGGCCATAAGCACCGCCTGCGAGCCGGGATCGACCTGCTCGCGGTCGGGCTCCTCGAACAGCGGCCTTATCGGCAGCGGACGTGTGCGCGAGAAATATACCTTCTGGAATGCTATCTGTTTGAGCTGCTTGCGCCAGATGCGCTGGTCGAGCGGCGTCATGTCGTCGGGACACTTCGTGACGATGAAGTGGTGTGCGGCACGCAGCCGCGACGGGATATCGCGCAACGATCCTGCCGGCAGCATTTTGTCGCTCGATACCGGACGCGTCGCGTCGACGATGATGACATTGACCTTGGCCGCGACGCTGCGGTGCTGAAACCCGTCGTCCATGACTATAAGGTCGACCTCGGGGTGTTCGCGCCGTATGCGCCGTATGCCCTCGGCGCGCTTCTCGCAAACGATGACCGGCACATCGGGGAATTTGAGCTTTATCTGCAACGGCTCGTCGCCCGCGTCGAGATACGACGACGAACGCTTCACTTCACGGTAGCCCTTCGTGCGGCGGCCGTAACCGCGCGAGAGAAGCGCGATGTTGTAGCGGTCGCTCAGATGCGCGATGATATACTCCGCCGCAGGGGTCTTGCCCGTACCGCCGACGGTAATGTTGCCCACGCACACGACCGGTATGTCGAACGACTCGCTCTTGAATATATGCCAGTCGTAGAGACGATGCCTCAACGCCACCGCCCCCTTGTAGAACCAAGAACATATTTCCAACAACAGTTTCGACATAATACCATTTGCGGATATAACGACTACATCCGCGAAAAGCGTACAATTCCGACCAAAGGTAAAAATTAATAATCGATTTCCCAAATAAAAGCCCCTCTATTTCCGTTTTACGCATGTACCGCGGCCGGGGCGCATTGGCCGGTCGCAAAAAAATTACTAACTTTGCCGTTATGAAACATCTCTTCAAATCGACATTCGCAATACTGGCGCTCACGGCGGCCGCCTGCACGGACCGCGGCGACAAGGCGCAGCAGCAGCAGGCGCAAACCGAGCCGGAACCGCCTAAGACGGAGTACGGCATCGTCGTCGACGACTACCGCACCGAGCAGGGCGTCGTTGCCGGCGGCCAGACCGTCGGCCTTGATGACGATGGGGGCGCCCTGCTCGCGCACATAGGCCAGGGCCGCATCCGCGTTATCGAAGCGACCGTAGGCGGCGGTGGGGATGGCATTGGCCATCATGAACTCTTTGGAATAGGCCTTGGAACCCTCCAGCTGGGCGCCATCGGCGTTGGGACCGAACACCGGCACGCCGGCCGCGCGCAGCACATCGGCCACGCCATCGACCAGGGGCGCCTCGGGGCCGATGACCACCAGGCCAATCTTGCGCTCGGCCACGAAGCTGAGCAGGGCCTCGCTATCGGCAATGTCGATCTCGACGTTCTCGGCAATGTCAGCGGTGCCTCCGTTGCCCGGGGCCACGTACAGCACATCGGTCTTCGGCGACTTCTGCAGCGCCCAGGCGATGGCGTGCTCGCGGCCACCCGAACCCAAAACCAGGATGTTCATGTTGGTCCTCTCCTACCAATTCCGCATGATGGTCTGATCGCGATCGGGGCCCACGGAGATGATGCTCATGGGCACGCCGGTGACCTCTTCCAGATACTCGATGTACTTGCGCGTGTTCTCGGGCAGCTCCTCGTAGGTCTTGCAGCCCGTAATATCGACATCCTTCCAACCGGGCAGCTCCACGTAGATGGGTTTCGCGTGATGCAGCACCGACTGCTGCATGGGGAAGTAGTCGTAGCGCTCGCCATCGCACTCGTAGGCCACGCACACCTTGATAGTGTCGAAGGCCGACAGCACGTCCAGCTTAGTGAGGGCCACGTCCGTAAGCCCGTTCACCTCGGCGGCATAGCGCCCGATGACGGCATCGAACCAGCCGCAGCGGCGCTTGCGGCCCGTGGTCACGCCGAACTCGTGGCCGGCGGCGCACAGCAACTCGCCGTCTTCCGCATCCTGGCCCACTCCGCCGTTCTCGGGGAACTTCAGCTCCGTGGGGAAGGGGCCCTCTCCCACGCGGGTGACATAGGCCTTCTGGATGCCGAGTACCCGGTCGATGGCCGCAGGGCCCACGCCGGTGCCCGTGGCAGCGCCGCCAGCGCAGCAGGAAGACGAGGTGACGAAGGGATAGGTGCCGTGGTCGATGTCCAGATGGATGCCCTGCGCGCCTTCGAAAAGGACGCTCTTGCCCTCTTTCCACGCCTGCTGGAGGTCGGAGGAAACGTCGGTCAGATGGGGCACCACGCGCGGGGCCGCGGCCATGACCTCATCAAAGACCGCGTCCACGGAGAGAGGCTCCATGCCGTAGAGCGCGGTGAAGAGCACGTTCTTTTCCTTGAGCGCGGCGGCGATCTTGGCGCGGAGCAGCTCGGGATCGGTCAGATCGGAAGCGCGCACGCCCACGCGGGCCACCTTGTCCTCGTAGCAGGGACCGATGCCCCGGCCCGTGGTGCCGATCTTCTGCCCCTTTTCGAGCTTGTTCTCGCGGGCCTGATCAAGCGCCTTGTGGTAGGGCATGATGAGGTGCGTCTTGCCGCTGATCTTGAGGCGGCTCGGGGAAACGTCCACGCCCTGCGCGATGAGGGTGTCGAGCTCCTGCGTGAAGACCACGGGATCGAGGACGACGCCGTTGCCGATCAGACAGATTTTGCCTTCGTGCAGGATGCCGGAGGGAACCAGATGCAGCGCGGCTTTCTTGCCGTCCACGATAACGGTATGGCCGGCGTTGTTGCCGCCCTGAAAGCGGACCACGTAATCGATCTGCCGCGCCAGCAGATCAACGATCTTCCCTTTTCCCTCGTCGCCCCACTGGACGCCGACGATCACCACATTGGACATGGGTTTCTCCTTCGATACCTGTATTCTCGTGCATAAGGCGATGCCGATCCGGATGGACGGCCGGGGACAAGCCCGCAACAGCCCGTGAAGTCCCAGCTTGGAGTCTACAAGGCTTCGGCTGGCCCGTCAACGTGCAGGGGAGCGGAAAACGAGCCCGGGGCGCTCATTTTCCTTCGGGTGAGCCGTCGGCCTCCTCCCCGGCTGGGCGGCGGGGACGGAAAGGCAGGATGACGCCCGTGCGCCGGGGGCGGGACGGCCTGGGCGCTTCGGGGGCCTCGTCCGCCATAAACTCCGGGGGCACGGGCGGGACGGGCGCTTGTGGGACGGGCTGGGCGTCGGGGTGCACCTGCGCCGACCAGCTATGATTGAAAAGCTGGTTCTTCCAGCGCTTGGCCTGAATGAACGAAAGGACGAGGGCCGCTTCCTCCCACCGCTTGGTGGGCTCGAAGTTCGACACGATGACGGCGTATTTCTCCCACAGCGCCAGCAGGGAAGCCTCGTCAAGCGCATCAAGCTGGCGGGCCATCTTGAGCAGCAGCTGTTCCATAAGGTTCGCGTTCCTCCTCGAACGGGGCGCGTCCGGGCGGGCCGCCCCTCTCGGCGGGACCTCCTCCGGCGCGCACACATCTTATATGATACGTCAATCGGCCCGGGGGTTCAAATGGAATTTGCCCGCCGGGGCCGCTTATGATACGTAACCGCATCCGCTCACCGACCAACCCTAGGAGACGCCATGTCCAGCCTCAAAGATATGTACCGTACCGTTCTGAAGGATACCTTCCCGGACACCATGACCATCACGCTCGGCGATGCCGTGCTGACCTACAAAAAGCGCACGTGGGACATCGGCGGCGAAACCAAGGGATTGCGCTACGGCGAAAACCCGGATCAGCCCGCCGCGCTCTACCAGATGGTTTCGGGCAGCCTTTCCATCGACGGCGTGGAATGGCGCGGCCCGCAGGGGATCATGTCCGCCCTCACCGAAGCGCAGATGATTCAGGCGGGCAAGCATCCCGGCAAGACCAACCTCACGGACGTGGACAACGGCTGCAACATCCTCCAATACCTCGCGGAGCGCCCCGCCGCCGTCATCCTCAAGCACAACAACCCCTGCGGCGCGGCGTGGTCCAGGGAAAGCGTGGGCGACGCCCTGACCAAAGCCTTCTGGTGCGACCGCATCGCGGCCTTCGGCGGGGCCGTGGTGGTCAACCGACCTCTGGACATGCAGGCCGCCGATCTCATTTCCGCCAACTATTTTGAAGTCGTGGCCGCGCCCGATTTCGAGGACGGCGTGCTCGAAAAGCTCGAAACCCGCAAAAATCTCCGCATCTTCAAGCTGCCCGCCCTCGCGCGGCTGGGCGAACTCGCGGGCGTACCCTTCCTCGACGTGAAGAGCATGGCCGACGGCGGCGTCATCCTCCAGCAATCCTTCGTGAACCGCATCCGCTCGGCGGAAGACTTCCTCCCCGCCACGGCCACGACCAAGGACGGCCTGACCGTTTCCGCCCGCAAGCCCACGCCGCAGGAGGCCGATGATCTTGTCTTCGCGTGGGCCGTGGAAGCCGGGGTGACCTCCAACTCCGTGATCTTCGCCCGTAACGGCGCAACGGTGGCCATCGGCACGGGCGAGCAGGACCGCGTGGGCTGCGTGGAACTGGCCATCTTCAAGGCGTACACCAAGTACGCGGATACGCTGGCCTTCACCCGCCACGGCATGACGCTCTACGAACTGAAGCTCAAGGCCAAAGAAAACGCCGAAGCCGCCGAACAGCTCGCCGCCATCGAAGCGGACACCCAAAAGGCCAAGGGCGGCCTTGCCGGGACGGTGCTCGTCTCCGACGGCTTTTTCCCCTTCCGCGACGGCGTGGACGTGTGCATCGCCCAGGGCGTGACCGCCATCGCCCAGCCCGGCGGCTCGCTGCGTGACTACGAAGTCATCGCCGCCGTCAACGAGGCCACCCCGCAGGTCGGCATGGTCTTCACCGGGCAGCGTTCGTTCAAGCATTAAAAAACGGAAAAGGGAGAAGGGAGAAGGGAGAAGGGAACCTTCAAAAAGGGGTTCCCTTCCCCCCTCCCCGTATCTTCCAAAAGACGTTGAGCGAAGCCCGAGGGAATGCGGGAAGGTTCCACAAGGGGGGCCTTACGCGCGACGTTCAAAAGGAACACGGACGGTTCACGGCCCACTCGCCTCGATGTAAACATTCCCAGCTCAGGCCACGCGGCATCTTGCGCCGCTGACGGGGCGCGCCGCCTGTCCACTGCGGCCGCCTCGACGACCGACAGGCACAATACCCGCTCCTCCTACAAAATAAAAGTCTTAGGAGGGAGAAGGGAGGGGGTCCGGGGGA
>OFFF01002083.1_pt1 | contig 11765 bp, 6 predicted proteins | sample 1521301 | NCBI WGS metagenome assembly OFFF01 (sample SAMEA3504101, study PRJEB24116) | mouse gut metagenome | biome: mouse gut; feature: mouse-associated habitat; material: faeces | place: Denmark | collected 2011
CGCTCTCCATCGCACACTCTTTTCGGCGGGGGCATATGCAAAAGCTGCGCCGTAAGGAACATGCAGCAACCGGCGGGATAGTGCTCCGCAGCCCCGGACATAAAAGCGAGCTGCCGCCTCGCCGCCTCTTCGTATTCTTCCTCCCCGGTAATCTCAGCCAACCTCACAAGGCAATACGCCATCACGGAATTCCCGCTGGGCAGGGCATTGTCATAGACTTCCTTCGGCCTTGTGATGAGACGTCCGTTTTCCGGCCCGTACAGAAAATATCCCCCGTTCTTCTCATCCGCAAACTGCCGCGCTGCCTCTTTGCAGATTTCCTTTGCCCTTTCAATATACATTTCCTGGAAATCAGCATCGTACAGGCTGATGAGAGCCGCCCCGTAGCAGGCATACTCATCTAAGAATCCTTTGACCTGTCCTCTCCCGCCCCGGCAGCTCACATAGAGGATATTGCCGTCAGCGAGATTTCCTTCTATAAATTCCTGCGCCCTTTTGGCTGCCTGAAGATATTCTTTTTTGCCCGATGCCTGATAAAGAATACATAGTCCGCAGATAGCAAGGGAATTCCAGGACGTCAGCACTTTGTCGTCAAGATGGAGCTTTGCACGGGATTTGCGGCAATCGTATAACAGCTTTTTCTCTTCTCCAAATTCATCCCGGATATCCTGCCCTCCCAGCAGGTTGAGAATGTTCTCTCCCTCAAAGTTCCCCTTTTTCGTCACGCCAAAATACGTGCTGAATCTTTCCCCTCTTTCTTTTCCAAGCACCTTTATGATTTCGTCATGGCTCCAGACATAAAATCTTCCTTCCTCTCCCTCGCTGTCCGCATCCTGGGCAGAGTAAAATTCTCCCGCAGGTCCGGTCATCTCCCTCAGCATATAAAGGGCCGTCTTTTCTGCTGTGTCAAGCAGCCTTTTATCACCTGACTCCCTATAAGCGGCAGCATATGCAGCAGTTAAAAGGGCATTGTCATACAGCATTTTTTCAAAATGAGGAACAAGGAAATATTCGTCTGTAGAATACCGCGAAAACCCGTAGCCAATCTGGTCGAAAAGCCCTCCCCGGCGCATCCTGTCAAGGGTCTTGCCTACCATATCAAATATTTTTTCTTCATTATATATCTTTGCATACAGGGTGAGGAATATCAGGTTATATGGCATCGGAAATTTAGGCGCGTCGCCAAATCCGCCGTTTTCCGAGTCAAAACTTCCCGCAAGCAATTCTGCCGCTCTTTTCGGCAAAGATCTGTCTATCTCCTCACACGGCTCTTCCTCCGATACATCTGTAAGATGCGACAGAATCCTCTCTGCCGACTGCCCCCAGCCTGTCTTGGTCCTGCCGCCATTTATCCGCTATGGCAGGCAAAAGCTCCTTTAATCCGGTCATGCCCCTTGCCGTCACAGGCGGAAAATATGTGCCTGCAAAAAATGGTTTCTGTAGCGGCGTCATAAAGATGCTCATAGGCCACCCTCCGCTTCCGGTCATGGTCTGGCACACAGACATGTATACGCTGTCAATATCCGGGCGCTCCTCCCTGTCCACTTTAACAGACACAAAATATTTATTAAGAACCTCTGCAATCTCCTTATTCTCAAAGCTCTCCCGCTCCATAACATGGCACCAGTGGCACGTGCTGTAGCCGATACTTAAAAATATGGGCTTATCTTCCCTCTCCGCCTTCTCGAAAGCCTCCTGACACCACGGAAACCAATCAACCGGATTATCCGCATGCTGCAAAAGATACGGACTTTTTTCATATTTTAATCGATTACTCATAATGCACCTCCACTTATATTATTACATTCCATTGTCATTTTCATTCCTACATTAAAATTGCATTAAAATTTTTCTTGAGGAATCAGAAAATTTGTTGTAACATTATTTTGTTAGTTTTCGGCCGATTACGGCAAGGCACGCCGCATACATATACCCACAGACATAATGAGGAAAGCAGGAGCACTTATGATAAAAGAATTTTTCTTAAATAACCGCATATATGCGGCCAAAAAGACGATTTCTATCGTTCTCATTTTATTTGGCATATTTTTTGTACTCTCAAACAGAGATGCCTATTACAGTTTACATTCTTCTTTTGTGCCCCTTGAGGAAGAGGTCCAGGAAAACGAAGCAGTCATCCGTTTTTCCGGCACCAAGACCTTCGAGCAGGAGTTCACTGGGTGGAACGGCAGCCTTGAGATGTGCTATTTACGCTTTTCCAACCAGGGGCGTGATCTCTCAAGCGGAAGCGTAACCGTCAATATCCTGGATGCTGACGGGAATATGCTGCAAAGTTCCAAAAAGCCGCTGACGCAGATTGCGAGAAGGACTTCTTTCGTCTTTGATAATCCAAAAGAATTATCAAAAAGCAAGACTTACACTTTGCAGGCCGTTATCCGTGATGCATACAACCCGCAAGGGTTCGGCATCTGCACATATACGGACAAGGGGGAGCTTTTTGGGCAGCTTACTCAGGACGGCGCTCCCATCGACAACCGCCTCCGCGTCTCCTTCAGCTACCGCTTTTACAATACAAGGGCGCTGGCAGATATGCTGATCCTGCTGGGACTTGCACTGTTTTTTGTCTTTATTCCCTTTGGGCGCATCGACAGCCTTATCGAAAAAAAGACGGGCAGAAAGCCGGATATAAATATATTGGTGTCAAGAATTTTCCTGTTCGCGACCCCGGCGCTCTGCGTCTTTCTCGGAGACCGTTTTAACGGCTACCACCTCTCAGAGATGATCGAGCGGGTCATTACCTGGCAGTTTTGGTTTAACCTTGCCATCTATACTGCGCTTTTGCTGGTGGCATATGTGGTTCTCAACCGGGCGCAGTATACGTGCATTGCTGTCTTATCAGCGGCTTTTATCATGCATATTGCCAACTATTATGTCTGGGTCTTCAGAGGCTGCCCGATTCTTGCGGCAGATCTGCAGTCTGCCGCCACGGCATTTAACGTCGCCAACAATTTTTCCTACTCCCTCGACCTTACCGGGGTGTGGGGAGTAGTATATATTCTGTCATTTACCACCATGCTTCTAAGCCTTCGGGGCTATAAAGGGCCGCGGCTGAAACAGCGGATGTTTACGGCGAGCGCATGCGCCGTATATATTGTTTTCTTTAATCTGCTGTTCATACAGTCAGATTTCGCGCCGGAGCATATCAGGCATGATGTATGGAAACCTCAGAGGACTTACGCCAAAAACGGCAACGCTCTTTCCTTCCTCATGTCATGGTCGTCCATCCGTATCGAAAAGCCAAAGGGCTACTCTGCCAAAGAGGTGGAAAAGATTACCAAAAAATATCCTTCGGACAAAGCCGCCCAGACAGATGCCGCAGAAAGCCAGGCTCCTAACATTATCGCCATTATGAATGAATCCCTTGCGGATTTAAGCTACAACAGCCCCATTGAGCTGTCGGAAGATTATCTTCCCTTCCTGCACAGCCTGACGGAAAATACCGTAAAGGGAAAGCTTTATGTGTCCATCGAAGGCGCCAATACCGCAAACTCCGAGTTTGAGTTCCTGACGGGAAATTCTATGAATTTCCTCCCATACCGGAGCATCCCGTACAATGAATATATAAAGGACATAACTCCCTCCATGGCCCACACTCTGAAAGCGCAAGGGTACAGCGGCGTAAATGCGTACCACCCGTTTAAATCTTCCGGGTGGAGCCGGACGGTCGCTTATCCTGCATTAGGCTTTAATGATTGCCATTTCCAGGAGTATTATGAGAAAAATAATAATTTTGACCTGGTAAGGAACTATATTTCTGACGAGGCTGATTTCCGCCAGATCATTGCTGATTACAAGGCATCCAGGAAAGAGTCCGATTCCCCTTTCTACCTGTTCAATGTGACCATGCAGAACCACGGCGGCTACAACGGAAAGAGAGGACTTGTGGAACCAAAGATTACGATTAAAGATTCATCGCTTAATGACCCGGAGGCGGAGCAATATATCAATCTTGCAAAGATGAGCGACGATGCCTTTAAGATGCTGGTTGAATATTTTAAAAAAGTTGACGAACCTACACTTATTGTCATGTTCGGCGACCACCAGCCGCCCATCATGAACCTATTCTACAGCAGCCAGTTCGGCAAAGACGTAGAAGACCTGTCGCCGGAAGAAGAGGCAAACTGGTACTCCACTCCCTATGTCATCTGGGCAAACTATGACATCGAGGAAACAGAGCTTGACATGAGCGCAAACTACCTGTCCTCATACGTGATGAACCTCGCCGGCAATAAGCTGACCGGTTACAATAAATTCTTATTGGAACTGCAAAAAGAGCTGCCTGCCATTTCTGCAGTCTGCTATATGGACAAAACCGGGAAAATACATAAATATGACGAGAAGACAGAGTACGACGATCTCCTGGCTGACTATCACATGCTGCAGTATAACCAGATGTTTGACAAAGAAAACCGGGCGGACGAGTTCTTTTTCCTGCAACAATAAAACAGCGCAAAAAGGAGGCAGATTATGGCAAACGAAACAATGAAACTTTCCCGGGAAACGGCTCCCGCCTGCAAGATTGAGCATCACGCCATGATGTTCGCATTCCTGGCCAAACACGCCATCGAGCGGTGCGGCGAGAGGGGGAAGACGGCGATTCTCGAAGGAATGACTATCTACGGCAATGAACGCGGTGCACGCATGGCTGCAAACGCCCTTGCCCGCGGCGATGAGCTGACCACTATGACAAACCAGGCTTACGGGGAGTGGAAACCGGATTACGACGGGCAGATGGAATTCGGGCAGTTACGCACCGAGCCTACGTTGCAGACCTACATTGCAAAATGCGCCTGGTGCGACGCCTGGAAAAAGCACAATATCACAGAGTACGGAAAATATTACTGCGTCAACGTGGACAATGCGGTTTATCAGGGATTCCGGTCTGACTTTGTCTGCACCCCTACCGCCATGTCCTTAAGCTGGGGCGGCGAGCGGTGCGAGTTTGACTGGGGGCATCCGCTGTCGCCGGAGGAAGTGACGACGCTGGCGGAAAAGAAACGGGAACTTGGAACATCCTGCATGAAGGATTTTGATTTTCATACGGCGCACCTGAAATATACGCTTGGCCGTGTGCTCAGTGAGAAGTTGGGGGCAGACGGGGAAGCGATTGTGCGGATGGCAGCCGAAGATTTTGAGCGGACATTCGGAGAAAAATATCTCCATGCATTAGAAGGGGTTGATACAAGCGAGTTTTGAGAGGGCGAAAAAATTGTGTGGGGTATATTGGGGTAATTGCAATACAGCTTATCGCAATTGATGTGTTAGCAACTTGGGTTATGTGCATGTTGATTACAGAAAAATGGAAATTTTGGAGGGAGGTGCGGATTGTGGGCAATATTATTTCTGACTGGCTTGAGCGGCATGAGGGGGAGCTTACTCAGGCGGCGGATTTTATTTTCCGGCATCCGGAGGTTGCTTATGAGGAAGTTTTGTCTTCGCGGTGTCTGGCGGAGTTCCTTACAGGGAAGGGGTTTACGGTTTCCTGGGGAACAGCCGGGCTCTCTACTGCTTTTACGGCGGAGCGGGGCGAAGGGGAGCCTGTAATCGGATTTCTGGCAGAGTATGATGCCCTTGCGGGAGCCGGGCATGCCTGCGGCCACAATCTATTGGGTACGGCTGTGTGCGGTGCGGCGTGTGCGCTGAAGGAATATATGGCGGCTGCACATATGCCGGGAACGATTCGGGTATACGGCTGTCCGGCGGAAGAAATCATGTCGGGAAAGATTGTGATGGATACGGCGGGAGTATTTGATGATTTAAGCGTTGCGGTCACATGGCATCCCTTTGACCGGAACCGGGTCAGCAATGATATCTGGCAGGCGCAGGACATCAAAAACTACACCTTTCACGGGATAAGTGCCCACGCCTCCAAATCGCCGGAGGACGGCAGGAGCGCCCTTGACGCGGCGGAGCTTATGAATATCGGAGTCAATTATCTCCGGGAGCATGTGCCGGGGGATGTACGGATGCATTATGCCTATGTGGATAACCACATTCCGGCAAATGTAGTTCCGGACATCGCGAAGACGAATTACTTTATCCGCTCCTCAAAACGCTCCCGGACGGAGGACGCAAGCCGGCGGGTGGACGACTGCGCGAGAGGCGCAGCGCTGATGACCGGAACGACCGTGGACATCGAACTTGTAAAATGCTGCAAGGAGATGAAGGTCAACCGGCCTCTGACAGAAATCTTCTATCAGGCAATGGCACACATACCAACGCCGGAATATACAAAGGAAGAGCTTTCATTTGCCGCAGATATCTGTAAGAAAGCTGGATTCCCCGACAGCGGAGACTATTTTTCCGGTCTGGAACCTTTAGAGGACGCCCCGGTGCCGATTTCCATCGGAACAGATGCCTCAGAGGTCAGCCACACCGTGCCGTTAGTTACCGTCAGCGCCGCCACCATGTGCAAAGGTACTCCGCTCCACCACTGGGCGGCGGCCAAACAGGCGGGCATGAGCATCGGGCAGAAAGGGATGCTGTACGCCGCAAGATGCATGGCAGAAGGAACAAAGCTTTTACTGGAGACACCAGACGGATTCGAGAAAGTTTGGGAATTCCACAGGCAATCCTCTGGCAATCGGTGATATTCTAATAACATTTAAACATCTGGCACAAAAAGGCGGGCACCTTAAGTGATGCCCGCCTTTGCTGATATATAGTTATGAGTGGTTACTTGTCAATGGCTGTTTAATCATTCCCTACAATCTGAAGATCCTTCGGATACTTGGTCAGAACTTCACATCCGTCCTCTGTCACGATAACAAGGTCTTCAATCCTTACTCCAACATCATCTTTCAGATAGATGCCCGGCTCAATGGAGAAACACATGCCCGGCTCTGCGATAAGATCGCAGGATGCGCTTGCCTCCGGCGGCTCGTGTACCGTCATGCCCACGCCGTGTCCGGTACGGGTAAGGAACTTGTCGCCATATCCTGCATCGCTGATGACTTTGCGGGCAACCGCGTCAATATCACACATCTTCACACCCGGCTTCACAAAATCAATCGCTGCCTGCTGCGCCTCTTTTACTATCTCATACACCTTGCGGTGCTCATCGCTTACGCTCTTATAGAATACGGTACGGGTCATATCGCACCAATAATTGTTGATCGGAGCCCACAGGTCGAAAAGCACTGCATCCCCTTCTTTCAAGGTCTCTCCTGCAACAGCGCCGTGGTGCGGCTCAGCCGCATTTTTACCATAGCATACATACTGGAGCTGGATATCACGCTCTGCCCCATGCTCCTCAAAGAACTCCTCAATCATATCTGAAAGCTGTTTCTCGTCAAGGCTCGGGTCAATGTGGTTAATGCCGAACTCAACTGCCATATCATTGACACGGGCTGCCTGACGCAGAAGTTCTCTTTCTTCCTCGTCCTTGTGCGCCTTGCAGATGTCAACGCAGTCTGAGCCCAGTACCGGGATCAGGTCGTCGCGCTCCTGAAGAATGGAAATCGTATGCTTTGCTGTCCAGTTTTTGTCAAATCCGACTTTCCCTGGCTTTAACTCCGCCGCAATAAGTGCATACGGATTCTCGCCGTCTGCATAATAGTGCATCGTCATGCCGTCTATCGGCTCAAAGCAGAAGAGGTTGTTCATAAATGCATGCACCTCTCCGTTGTCCTTGATCAGGATCGCGCCGCAGCGCTCCATCGGATTTACAATCCTTCCCGTCAGATAAAAGATTGACGGATCATCCGCAACGAGGATCTGGCTGAGTTCTAATTTCTTCATGTTCTCCACAACCCGTTCAAATCTCTGTTTGTTCATCATAATGTCTTCGCTCCTTCCACCTGGTTATTATTTTTATATTCCGGGGGCAGATAAGTCCGCCCCCATGACATTATTTTGCTGCACGAAGTTTTGCAAGCTCCTGGCGGCGTTCTTTCGTAAAATGCCTGAAGGCAAGACACGCGCAGAATCCAATTGCCAGAAGAACTAAGAATCAAACGAAAATATAACGGTAACCTGTAACACCCTCATGGCTTGAAATGCACCATCCATTTGGTGCAAAAAAAGGATAATATACTGTTTTTATTTGTAAATATATCTGGCTGTTAATCACTAGGTTGGCGGTTCAAGTCCGTCCCGGGGAGCCAGAAAGTACAAGGCCCTACAGTAAAAGCTGTAGGGCCTTTTCTTGTGGGCTTTATCCTGTTGCGGAAGCAAAGCCGCTGCAACAAAAATTATCCATTCCATGAGTGCAGACAAGGAGATTGATACAGAACACCTTCCCCTACGTTGAAGTTGTTTCAGCTCAACGTACTATTGAAGGGAAAGGTGTGGTGTCGTGGACTCAAGGCGTCACTGTGGGAGCATGCTATCAGGCTTTCATTATATAAAAGCAAGCCACTGGAGACGCTTTCTGATATCAAGTCCTTACCTATCTGGAGCACATTATCTGCTCGGCACTGTATTTTCATAATCATGAGAAGAGAACGATGGGCCGATAAATTCTTATCAGCTCTCTTCTTGTGTGCTCTTTGTGACCGTACAAAAGTTGTGGAGTGTAACCTACCGCCGGGGGTGGCGTAGAACAGGATTGAAGGCAGACGTCTTTTTCCGAGTATACTTGTGCTTTCCGTGAGCCTGTGGACCACTTTCAGCACTCCCGCGCCTTGCGGTACCATCCCGACCCCTTGTATTACATAAGTGGAGATGGAACCTTCCCGTGGCTTGCGCGGGAGCGGCTTTTTCGCCGCAAAAGCGGATCACGGGGCGGCCATTGGAAAGGGTAAGAGGCGTACAGAAAGGGGGACACGCATTCCAGAAGGGGGCGGGCGAAAAAAGCGTATCCTTCCTAAAAGGGGCGGCTACGGCTGCGGCGCGGGAAAAGCAGGCGTGGGAGCGCGGATCGAAGCTGCGGAGGCCGCAGCGCCTGCCCTGCAGCTGGGAGGGAAAAACCACGCAATCCCGTCTTACTTTTTCCTCAGGGTGGAGAGAAAATCCCTTTTCGATTGAATTTTTCCATCCTCTCCGCTATGCTCTCCTTCTATAGCTGTTGGCTAGGCTCAAGGCGGATCGTTATGAACAGTATGAAAAGGTTTTCCACCCTCTTTTTTCGGCATCTGTGGGTCGTTTTCACGGCTTTCCTTGTGATCAGCCTGGTCAGCATCGCGTTTTCCGCCTATATACTGGTAGAAAATCATACTAAGGAATCAACGGATTATCATAAGCGGGACCTTTCAAGCCGCATCAACATGACCTACAGGCTGCTCGAAGGTTTTAGCGCCCAGCCGGAACTTCAAGACCTTTCCCTTTCCGTGATGGAGCGGGCCATGTCGTTGAAAGCCTATGCGTCGGCTTTCGATTTCTGGATGATCGGCGTGGTTGATCCCGATGGGACCATTTCCAGCACCTTGCGTCCGAAGATAGGCAAGGTGGCCCGCGACTACATCCCCCGCATCCTTTCGACGGGAGAACGGGAAATATCCGATCCTTTCCCGGCCGGGGCTACCGGCGACATGATTTACACGCAGTTCATGCCCGTCAAGAAAGACGGAAAGACCGTCAGCATCTGTTTCGTCTCCACGCCGCTGGAGCATCTCAGCAGGCTCATCAACACGGACAAGCGGCACGGAAGGGGAGAGGGGTATGCCCTGCTGCTCGACAGCACGCGGTCCATCATGGCGCACCCCGACAAGAACAAGCTCCTTCTGCCTATTGAAGGACTGGTTGCTTCGGAAAGGTTCCTCTACGGAAGCTCCCAAGAGAAATTCCTTCAGGATATCAAGGCCAAACGCTCCGGCGAATATTTGAGCCTTTTTGAAGATACGTTGTACTTCACCGCCTTTACTCCCATCGACGACACCGACTGGATGCTGATCCACCGCATCCGCATTGTCCATGCCGTTCGTTACGTGCTCATGGGCCTTTTGCTTCAGACGGCTTTTTACGTCTTGGTCTTCACGGCTCTTTACCGCTATGCGCAAAAAATCGTCTCCAAAGAAATCAAGCCGATGGACGCGCTCTTGCAGCAGATGGACGCATTAGGGCGCAGCCTTGGCACTACCGGTCACATCACGACCGAGGATTTTTTGGGCATTCTCCATTTGTCCCGGGAAGGGCTTTCGGACGCGCTCACCGGCCTGCCTACTCGTACGCTCTTCCGCCAGAAGGCGCAGGAGCTGATCGCGGCCAGCCCCGACCAGACGTTCGGCTTTTTCTTCATCGACATGGATAACCTCAAGATCATCAACGATCAGCTTGGTCACAAATACGGGGACGAGGCGATCAAAACCTTCGCCTCCCTGCTCGCCACCTTTGCCCGGCGCCATTCCGGGCTGTGCTGCCGCTACGGTGGGGACGAATTTGTGTTGATTCTTCCCCTGGACACGCTGGGGGAAGCCTCGGATTTGGCCCGCGAACTGCTCGCCCTGCAGCGCGGAAGCGTCAGCGACGGGGAAAGGTCGTTTTTCTATGGGGCCAGCATAGGCGTAGCGTTCTATCCTTTGGAATGCGATAGCCTCGACAAGGCCTTGCAACATGCCGACATCGCCTTGTACGACTCCAAGCACAAAGGCAAGGGCACATTCTCCATCTATCTTCCCCAGCAGAACGCCAAGCCCGAATAGCGGAGAGAGGCGTTTTTCCCGACATACCGGGCCCGCCATCGGAAAGGGTGTCTTCTCTCTCGGGGACTTGGCCGCGCCGCCGTCGGAAGCGTCCGAGGGGGGGACGGCGCTGTAACGAATGGGGACCGCTTGCGCTTTGCCATGCCGCCGGAAAAATGGGGCCTGCTTTTCCCGAAAAGAGAGGGCCCGGTCTGATGCTGCGGAAAGCGGCCCTTCCCTGACTCTGGGAAAGGCCGCTTTTGGCCGTTTCGGGAGAGGAGGGGCCCAGAGACGGTTGCCGCACAGCATGAATGGACCGGGAAGCTGAAAAAAGAAGAAGGCCGATAGGAGAGGAACTGGCCCTCTTCCCCGCATGGAAAAGGATCGACTCCTTCTTACCCGCCCTTTTCATGTGGGGGAGAGCCGGATTTGACCGATGATCGCGTAGGCGACAAAGAGTCGCGTCCTTGAATGTCCTGCCCCTATGCCGATGGCCGCGTAGCGAAGGAGAGGGCTTCTGTTTTCCGTACGTCGATGAACGCGCGGAGGACAAAGCTCGTCGCTGTTTTGGGCGAGGGGGTATCGCCTTCCGGTCTGTTGCCCTTTGCCCGGCCATCCGAAAGACAAGGCATCTGCCAAGGCGGTGGGGAGAACCGCCATCCATGAGAAAAAGGCCGTAGAGGCCGGGGCATCAGGGAAGCGCTTTTCCAGCTCTGCCGCCCTTGCCGTTTTTCTCATTGCCGTCTAGCCCGGGGGATTCTAGGTTGACTGTAATATATTGAAGGATATGACCTTTAGTACTTACATTCTTCCCGGCCAGGCCGGGTCATGCAACAATTAAGGAGGTTTCATGGCCACCCCCTCTTCTCAGGCTCCGCATCTGACGCGGTCCACCAAAGCCTTTGTGGACGCGCTCGCGGCGGAGAACAATCCGCCCCTGTACACGCTTTCGCCGGAAGCCGCCCGCAAGGTGTTGGTGGACGCGCAGGCAAAGCCGGTCAGGAAGCTGGATGCCGATATACGTGACGAAGACCTTCCTGTGGGCCCCACGGGAACCGTATCCACCCGTTTTGTGCGCCCCATGAAGGCCGAAGGCAGGCTGCCGGTCATCTTTTATTTTCACGGCGGAGGGTGGATACTGGGCGACAAGAACACCCACGACCGGCTGGTCCGCGAGCTGGCACA
>OFFF01002085.1_pt1 | contig 11745 bp, 23 predicted proteins | sample 1521301 | NCBI WGS metagenome assembly OFFF01 (sample SAMEA3504101, study PRJEB24116) | mouse gut metagenome | biome: mouse gut; feature: mouse-associated habitat; material: faeces | place: Denmark | collected 2011
GGTCTTCTTATTGTACCGGGCCGTCGCCTCTTTCTGCGCGTCTGAATATGCCATGAAAACACCCCTCTTGAGGGCAGTATATAGGATTCTATCTTTATTTTGTATAATGTCGATATGATAAATTTGTGTATTATCCCACCTTTTTATACGGTCGACAGTATGCTGCAATAAAAACCGTGCAGGGGCGGCAACCCCTGCACGGTCCAGATCAGCTGTGATCTTCTGAAAGCGCGTCTATCAAGTCGAGGAACAGGCGGATCGCCCTGTCCCTCCGCTCCGGCGGCAGGCTGCTGAACAGCCTCGCCGCCCGCTCAGCCATCTCCGCCCGCTCCCAATCCCGGGGATGGGCGGAAATTATTTCTGCTACGGATACGCCGCATTTCTCCGCCAAGAGCTCCAGCGTATCTGTTCTGGGATTGCAAGTGCCGCTGAGATAGCCTGCAAGGGCGGACTTGGCAATGCCCAGTTCCTCAGAGAGCTCTGCTACGGACAAATGGTGCGCTCTCTTGTATCGCTTGATGAAGTCTGTGATGTTCTCACTGATCGGCATGATGCCCTCCTTTCTTTGCCTGTGGAGTTCCATGCCGAGTGGGGGGACTGCGGGAGCGCGGAGGCCCGCGTTTCCTTTGTAACATAAAAATGCAGCTCCATTCGTCTTGAAAGGAGCTGCATTTTTATTGCATAAAATTATTACTCCAACCGGCATCAATGTAGTGCCTGGCCACCTGGACCCCCGCCGTTTCCGCCCAGGCGTCCAGAGCCTCCCGCTGGGCCTCGATGGACAGGCCGTGGACCGCCTGCTCTTCTGTGCTGACCCGGATGTACAGCGCCGCCCGGGGGACGGAGACCATGCTTTTTTCGTTTTTCATGTTGATTCCTCCTATTGAATATGATAAAATAGGAGGTGCTAGAGGCTTCCAAACTTTAGCACCTCCTTGACCGTCTCCGGTGTTGGCGCACCGGGGGCGGTTTTTTTATTTTGGCGGCTTGCAGTTGAGGTAGATGGTCTTGCCGGACCGTGGAAGCGTTAGACTGCTTGTGCAGGGTCCCCCTTTGAGCATGGGGCGTCTTTATATTTATCTGCTTTAAGCATTTGCTTCATTTCGCCGCGAATTTCGCCTTGATCGCCTTGGTCCAACTGAACATACATAGAAACAGCTTCATGTGTATCCGCACCTAATTGACACTTTATATCTGCAAAAATATTATGAAACTGGTTGTGTTGAGATGATTTTTGTTGCGGTAACATCTCTTGCTGATACCGATTTCTAATATCAGATTTTCCAAGCAAATAGTCCATATCAACATTAAAGTAATCGGCAATTATTTCTAACGTTTCAAATTTTGGTTCTCGTTCGCCTCGTTCATACATATTGATACTGCTTTTAGAAATTTGAATCAGCTTCGCTAGTTCGGACTGCGATAGACCAGAGTCTTCTCGAAGAAATTTTAGACGTTTGTTGAATTGTATCACTCCTGGAATCACCTCCATCATTCTATTATACACATTTTGTGCACTCCGTCAAGCTGATATTGTACACAAAATGTAAAACGCAGAGTTGTGCACAATTAGTGAGTAGCAAGAGTTGACAAACAGGATGGCATAGTGTATTATAAGCACAGAGAGCACAAATAGTGCACAGCCAAAGAAAGGAGAATGTACACGATGAATGCTATGCTCATTGGGAGTACTTTGCGTACCTTACGAGGTGAAAAGTCGCAAAGTGAAGTTTCTGCGGCACTTGGAGTAACGAAATCATCCTGGTCAATGTACGAACGTGGTGAGCGAATTCCCCGAGATGAAATCAAAGTAGAAATTGCAAACTATTTTGGGAAGACTGTGCAGGAAATTTTTTATGCCTAGCTAGAGCACTAATAGTGCTCTAGCGCTAAAATAAGAGAGGAGGTGACGCTAATGACCGGACAGGAACTCCGCGAACAGATAAAGGAAAGTCTCAGCAAACAGTTGGCACTGCTCGCTAAGACTTCCCAAAAGTGCAAGCCGGAAGAGCTGGTCCGCCTGACCGAAGCAATGGTCCTCGTGGCAAAGGAACTTAGAAGCTGTTGAGCCGCCGCAAGGTCTCCTGATAGAAATCGTTGACCTGCTTGGCCGCGAACTGATTCGCTTCTTCGTAAGAGTTGTTCCCTTCAAAATGGTTTTCTGGTTTTGCTTGAAGCAGTCCAAATTCCATCGCTTTGATAGTCAGCTGAAGTGCAATTTCTTTATGATCCATAAGTAATCCCCTTCCTGTGTGTATTTGAGCAAGTGCAAGTTGCTCTATTCATTACAATTATACAGAAAACTGAGATAGAAGTAAAGAAAACGGATGTAAACAATCTGTGAACGCTTTGAAAAGGAGGTGTGAAGGGAATGTATCCGAAATGGTGGTTTTGGACGCGCTTAGAGAAGGACCACCCCATCATCTATGAGGCGGTCCAATGGGGGGCACTGATTATGGCGTGTGTGGCTCTCGCGTTTGCTGTGTCAGCACTGTAGAGCTACAACAGAGACGATAAGGGCGGCGACAGCAATAGCCAATGTAAACCATGCGCGAAATTCGTTGAAAGAACTCTGCCGCCGCTCCTTTCGCTCACACTCAATCGCAATCCTTCCGCCATAAGAAATGGTGAGCGGCGTATCGCGACCGATCAACGAATTTTCTGTGAGATCATGTAGAGCCGCGTAATTTCGTTCAATATCCAGATACCCGCATCTACGCAAATATAAAACCGGGTCTTCCATGTAATCCACAGACCGGTTGTATATTGCTGCAAGCTCTTTAATTGTCACAGCAGGTCTTTTCCCAATGCCTTTCAGAACAGAAAAGGAGAACTTATCCACATTTTCACCTCCTTCCCCGGCACGATTCTACCACAAATTGGGAAAGGGGGCAACCACGAGAAAGGAGGCCTCAATAATGGAAAACGCCAAAACGCTGTACGCAGAATGTAAAGATACCCTGAAGGCCGTGCGTCGGCTCCCGGAGGAAGAACAGCGCTCTCTGCTGAACATGCTGCGGGGCGCGGTTGTAATCAGCGATTTGTACGACCAGGAGCGAAAGGCTGAGCGGCCCAGCGCGTGAAAAAGCCGCCCTGTTGGGCGGCAGAAAGGAGGTGAAAGCAAGGTGGCATCCTGCGTTATTAGCGGCATGATCGGATTTTCTCTGGGGGTTCTGCTCCAGAGGATGTCCATCCATAAGGCCCTCGGCAATATGCCTCCCACAATCTGTGACTGCTGCGTATGGAAGAAATCAAACGAGTGGCGGTGGGATGCGTGGAAAAGCCGTCACAGGAGGTGACGGCAAAAAGGGAGCAGTCATTTGGATTTTTTAGGCGGCGGAAATGGAAATCGCGCAATGCACGAACGAAGAAAGAGGTGATACAACCTGCTGAATTTACGATTACACAGTGTCTCGTTCCACTTGGATGGCGTGTGGTACCTGGTGACCTTCCGGACCCTCCCTTTTGGCAGGGTGGCAGATGTACGGGTATCAAAGTCGCAGAAACAAAACGGCTTCTATCAACCTTGCGAAGCAAAAATCCCCCCTCAAACCTCCGCAGTGTCGGAAGCACTGCGAATGATTTGGGGGGAGATCAGGAGTGACGCTAGAGCTGCTCTGCGGCAATTTTCCCAGAAGGAGTAATCGAAACCAGCGTAAAACCAATAGGGCCGAGAGAGGGGCAAACACAAAAACGCCCCTGCGGGTGCTACCAACACTCGCAGGGGCAAGCGAGACCAAAACATACGAAAAATCAGCCTCTACCCTCCATTATACCGGAGGCCGGGGCGGAAAGCAAGGAGGAAATTATGAATTTTCACATCACGCTCAGCCCGGAGCAGTTCGAGTTTCTGGACGGACTGCTGGGGGATGTGGTCCAGCTTTATGAGCACCAGGCCGCCGCTCTGGCCTGCCTGGACGGCGAGGCGGCCCGGGACCTGGCCCAGGAGCGGCTGGATGCGTCCCAGAACGCGGCGGAGATCGCGTGGCTGCTGGCTAACACCAAGCCTGTGGAAGGAGCGTAGAGAGATGGGACGTAGGGAAAAGCCGGTCACGTTCAAGATCGTTGTCCCGCCCAGCGCGGCTAGGGCCGAACAAATGAGCCGCGACCTGCTGGAGATGGTGATGAAAAAGGAAGGGATCACGGCCAAGATCACCCCCGTGAAGCGCGGGCCCGGAGACCCGATTCTGACCATCGTCCCGCCGGAGACGGCGGGGAAGTCTGCGAGTGCGTGAGAGGAGGGACACGACCGTGAAGCTTTACAAATGCGAGACTATCGCCCAGTTCAAAATCGGCATGTGGCTGGTGGAGCAGGGCATCGAGCGGGAGGACATCCTGACGGCAGAGCTCTTGGGGCCCAACGAGGTCAAGATCACAAATCCAGCCGGACAGTATATGCACATCCGGTGGATGGGAGACCATGCGGAGATTGTCTGAGGAGGTGGTCAGGATGTACATCGTCAAGTGGTGCGACTGCGAGGGGAACCTCCATGAGCGGAAGTTCCGCACTATCCGCGCCGCCCATGCAGAGGCGGAGGAGCTTCGCAAGAGGTTCGATTATGTGGAGGTCGTTCCGGAGAAGAGGGGTGCCTATGGCTAATGTAGAAATCTCCCGCGCAGTCCGGGCGGCGGTGCGGCCTGTGCGGGAGCAGCGGGACATGTGGAAACGGGCGGCGGTGGGTGTCTTTGCCCTGTCCCTGGCGGGCAACGTCATCCTGTACGGCATCGCCTGTTCCCGGGAGGCGAGACACCGGGAGGAGACGGCACAGCTTCGCACAGAGCTCCGGCACGTGGAGGCGGTCCGGGACGACGCCCTGGAGGAGCTGGGCCGCATGGCCAACGACTACGCCCTTGAGGCTAAGGCCCGGCGGGAGCAGGCGGAGGCCTACGAGGCTCTGGGAGCCTATCGGTACATAGGCGAGTGCACCATCACCGCCTACTGCCCCTGCGCGGAGTGCTGCGGGCGCTGGGCGGACGGCCTGACCGCCTCCGGCCTTCCAGCGGGGCCCGAGATCGTCGCGGTGGACCCGGACGTGATCCCGCTGGGAAGTACAGTCATCATCGACGGGCAGAAGTACCTCGCCGCAGACACCGGGAGCGGCGTCACCGGCAACCACATCGACATCTGCCTCGCCTCCCATGAGGAGACCGTGGAGCATGGGGTCCGGACGGCAGAAGTGTGGGTGATACACCATGAGTGAGAGCAGGGCGGAGCGGGCGAGAGCGCTCCGGTATAAGCGGGGAGCGTTGGCCTCCATGGGCTTCGAGGTCCTTCGCGTTGAGCTGGATGACATCTGCGATGCCTGCGACACCATCCACTGGTGGACCGACCAGGATGACGAGACTCTGCTCAACGCCTTGGACGGGGACGATGAAGATGTTTGGGAGTTCAAAATGGCTTTCGCCCACCTGAAGGCCAGGGCGGACGAGCTGTTTGAGACCATCTATGAGCTGTGCCGGTATGAGGACGATTTCGGTCAGACTTACGACGACTGCACCGTGGCCCTCATCGGAAACCGTTACCAAACCATCGGATACGATTGGTTTGAAGAGGACTACTACTCCCTCACTGGCTATGAGCAGGGATTGGCCCAGACCGAATCGGGGAAGCGTCTCATGCGCAGGACCAAAGCGGAGATCATTTCCATCATCGGGCAGTGCTTTGGCATCCTTATCGCTTTCCTGGACCTGCGCCAGCAGTACGACTACCTCAAGGCCACCTTCGACATCCTGCGGGACGAGAACACCTCCATGCTTCAGCAGGTCAAGGAGATTGACGCCGCGTATCAGGCGCTGGTCACGGCGGACTGGGCCGGACGGCGGGAAGCGGAAAAGAAGTTTGACCGGCTGTTGGCCGCCCTGCCGGACCGGGCGTGGGTGGAATAAAAAGCCGCCCCAAGTGCTCACAACACTTGAGACGGCCCGGCCCCTAGAGGCCCAAAATAGACGTACAGTCCCATTATACGGGGCTGGGAAAGGAAAGTCAATATGGAAATGGACAGCATCATCGCCCGGCTGGGTGAAATGGCGTCCTACTGCGACACGGAGATCGATGCAAAAGTGTGTACTGAAGCCGCCGGCATCCTCTTCGCCCTCATGGACGGCGGATGCAAAACGGTGGAGGACACGAAGGACCTCGTCCATGACTACAACGCCCTGGCCAAGCAGTACCAGGTGATGTACAAGCGGCACAGGACCGCCGGTCACGCGGTACATAAGGACGGAGTGTGGCACTGCCCTGACTGCAACCGCAGGGTCCATCCCCACCATGCCTTCTGCCACTCCTGCGGCAAAAAGCTGGATGGGGGGACCCCGGGGAAAGGGGGCCAGCGGCATGGCTAACCGCAAACAGCGCCGGCATAACGGCAAGCCCCAGGGCGTGACCTACGCGGATGTTTTGGCCAGGAAGCGGCAGCTGCGCGATGCCTGCCAGCAGGCCGCCAACGACACCATGGTGCAGATTCAAAGCGACATCCACACCCAGCGGGCCATGTGGATGATGTGCGTGGCGATGAATGACGCTTTCGGCATCGGCCCGGAGCGGTTTCAGAAGTTCGCCCAGTGCCTGCAGGACCGGACAGAGTGGTATGAGGCCCTGGTGGCGAGCGGCGATGAGGACTACGCCAATGAGAAACTGCGCCTGGAGGCCCAGCGCTGCTCCGGGATACAGATCGAGTACCTCTACGAGGCAGAGATGCTGGCGGCGCAGAAGAAGCATGAACAGGAGGGGTTGCTGTGAACTACCAGGCTGAAGCGATCCAAGCCATTGAGGCCCAGCAGGCCAAGGCGAAGCCCCGCTCCCCTCAGTGGATGGTGGGCGAACAGCTCAAGGACATCTGCCGCCGGGAGCCGAGGAGCGCGGAGCTCATCGCCCGGGACCTCCAGGTGGAGGCCATGAGCATCACCGAGGCGGAGAAAAAGATCAAAGCCTTTGCCGACGGCCACAAGACCGGGAATTTCGCTTGCGTGACGCCCGGCGAGGCGGACAACATCCTTCGGGAGTTCTACGGCCTGCCGGAGCCGGAGGCCATTCCCGCGCCGGTGCCTGTCCCCGCGCCCCCGCCGCCCACACGGCAGAGGAAGATCGTGGACCTGTCGGATTTTCTGTGAGGAGGCGGCGGCATGGAACAGATCGACTATGCGCCCCTGCTCCCTGAGAAGCCCCTGACGGATATCGTCAGCTTTGCCCGGCAGAGCGGCAGGTTTCAAGAGCAGTACCTGGTCTATAAAGCCGAGCGGGAGTACGATCCGCTGGAGGAGCGCATGAGGCCGGCGGTGCTGGTCGCCTGCTCTGGGTGCGGAAAGAGCTTTTACGCGGAAAAAGTCACCGCCGGCACCTGCAGCGCGGCCTATTCGCCCGCGCCCTTCGGCTGGAGGGACCCGCAGACCAATACGGCGGTCATCAGCGGCAAGCACACTCGCTGCCCGCTGTGCGGGGCGGAGGCAAAGACGATCCATGTGGGCAGCATCCGCACCTATGGCGGGGAGTTGGTGGACGATGTGTGGGTGACGGAGCTGGCCCGGGTCCCGGTGGAAGGCCGGAGGGACCGGCTGGCCCTGCTGGAGTGGTGCATCCGGCGGTGCGTCAGCAAGCAGGGTGTCACGCGCTTTGAAATCTGGCCCTTCACCGCCTGGGTGGTGGAGGAGAAACGAATCGTGCGGCTGATGGGCTATCTGAAGGCCATCGGCGGGGCGATCTCCCTGTTCGGCGAGTGGCGGCAGCGGAAGACCTTCTGCAACGTGTACGGCGAGGCGGGCCTCGTGGTCCCCTGGGAGAGCGCCCTGCTGGAGGGCACCACGGCGGAAAACTGCAAGCTGGACCTGTACCAAAAGGCCAATGGCATGCGGCTGGTGAGCTATCTCGCCCTGTGGCGCAGGCGTCCGCAGGTGGAGAATCTGGTGGTCCAGGGCTGCGGCCGCCTGCTGGAGAAATGGATCAGCAGCGAAGAGATCAGCGGCTATTACCGGGGCGGGGTCCCGAAGCTGGAGGATATCAATTGGAAGGAGAAACGGCCCGCACAGATGCTGGGACTGACAAAGGAGGAGTTCCGGCAGATGCGGCGGGGACAGTGGACGGCCGCGGACCTGAAAAAATACAGGCAGGTCCGGGATAGCGGCGTCCCGGTCCGATTGCCGGAGGATATGAAGGTGCTGAAGCTGATCGAATGCTACGATTGCAACCTGGTCCTGGAGGAGGCCCCCAAGCCGGATTTTTGGCGCACGGTCCGCTACCTGGTCCGGCAGAAGGAGCACTGGAGCACCCTCCGGGACTACCGGCGGATGGCGGCAGAGGATGGCCGGGACCTCACGGACAGCCTGGTCCGGTTTCCCCGGGACCTCACCGCCGCCCACCACCGGCAGATCGAGGAGCGGCGGATCGCCCAGGAAAAACAGCGGGCGGAAGAGCAGAAGAAAGAGATGGCGGAGAGGGCGGAGAAGTTCCAGGAGAGAGCGGCGGCGCTGGAGCGCCTGTCCTACGCCCTGGACGGCCTCCTGATCCGGCCCTGCGCCAGCGAGGCGGAGCTCAGAGCCGAGGGCAGAGCCCTCCACCACTGCGTGGGCTCCTATGCCGCAAATCACGCCAGCGGGGCTACCGCGATCCTGTTCATCCGCCGGGCAAGCGCGCCGGACGAGCCGTTTTTCACCCTGGAGTTCGATGAAAAGCGGCTGGAGGTCCGGCAGAACCGGGGCCTTCGCAACTGCGACCGGACGCCGGAGGTGGAGGCGTTTGAAAAGGCGTGGCTGAAATTTGTCAGAGCACAGAACAGGAAGAGGAGGAAAAAAGCCGCATGAATGGCAGTGTATCAGAGGGCAAACTGCTGAGCGAGCAGTTCGGCGTGGCCGGGCCTCCGGCGGCGCGGCCGCTGGCGGTGATCGAGGCGGAGCTGGACGTCCTGGAGCAGGATACCCGCCGGAAGGAGACGGCCCTGATCGAGAACTACATCGAGGTTGGGCGGCGTCTGGAGGAGGTCAAGGCCCAGCTCCCCCACGGCGAGTGGGGCTCCTGGCTGGAGAGCCGTGGGTACCCCCAGGCAAAGGCCGTGAAGCTGATGAAGGTGTTCCGGGCCTATGGCAAGGAGCAGCAGAGCCTCTTCGGCGGGGAGGCAAAATCGCAGGCGTTTGCGAATTTGGGCTTCCACAAGCTGGTGCAGCTGCTGGCCATCGAGGGCGAGGAGGACCGGGAGCAGTTCGTGGCAGAGCACGATGTGGAGCACATGAGCACCCGGGAGCTGGAGAGAGCCCTAAGGGAGCGGGAGGAGGCCTTGGAGGCCGCTGCCGCCGCCAAGGATGAAGCCGACCGGCTTGAAAAAAGAACCGTACACCTCCAAGAACAGCTCTCTGATCAGGCAAAGGTCTATGAGGCCAAGCTGACCAGCGCCAATGTGGAGGCCGACCAGGCCAAAAAGGCCCAGGAGAAGGCCGCCGCCAACGCGCAGCGTCTCCAGGACGCCTTGAGCAAGGCCAATGCCGCCGCCCAGGAGGCCGAGGCGGAGCACACCAGATTGCGCCGGGAGCTGGAGGAACTCCGCAGCCGACCCATTGATGTGGCAGTGGAGGTAGATGCCGGGGCCGTGGAGGCCGCCCGGCAGGCCGCTGTCGCGGAGATGGCCGGAAAGGTGGACCAGGCCAAGGCTGACAAGGAAAAGGCCGACACGGCCCGAAAAGCCGCCGAGGAGGCCCTTGCCGCCGCCCGGAAAGAGCTGTCCGAGCTCAAGGCCCAGGGGCCGGAGGTCCGGGAGCCCACCCCGGAGGAGCTCCAGGCCATGACCACTGAGGCCGTGGAACGGGCCCGAGCCGAGGACGCCGAACGGCTCCGGGGGCTGGAGAGACAGCTGGCCGCAGCTGATCCAAATGTGGCCGAATTCAAGGTGCGGTTCACCTCTTGGCAGGAGGAGCACTGGAAGATGATGGAAGCCCTGGGCCGCATTGCCCAGGATGACCAGGAGCGGGCCCAAAGACTGCGGCAGGCGGTGAAGGAGGCCCTGGAGCAGATGGGAGGTGTGGAGGGATGCTCCTGATCTACTACCGGGACGCCGCCGGAAAAATCTGCGACTATATGCGTCCGCCCGCCGACTGGACCCTCGGGCAGGTCAAGCGGGAGATCGAGAACTTCAACACGCTCCATGACGGAAGGGTCCGCGCTTACATGGAGTTTGTGCGGGAAGACAGCTTCGCCGCCTACCTGCTGGAGCGGGTGGGCGCGTGAGGGAGCAGATGCCTGAATTTTTGAAAGAAGGAGGCGCAATATGAGCACGAAAAACGAAAAGTCGATACTGGAGATGGGCCGCGGCGGATTCCTGGAGCAGGTGGATTTCGGAATGGCGAAGGTCATCGACAATATTCTCGATCCCAATACCAAGGCAACTGACAAGCGCGAGATCACCATCACCTTTGAGCTTAAACCGGACGACTCGCGGACAAATGTTGCAGTAAAATTTGCAACCAAGTTGAAATTGGCACCCACCCATCCGCTGACCACTAGTTTATCCATCTTCGGCGACACCGGCACTGGAGAGATGTTCATTATGGAGAATGTGCCGCAGATCCCCGGTCAGATGGCGCTGGACGGCGCCGAGCAGGAGGGCCCGCCCAAACTGAGAATCATTAAATTTGCATAGGAGGAACATAAACCATGCTGAAAGAATTCATCGAGCACATCCAGGAGACCACCAAGCCGCTGATCCACACGATTGACCCGGAGTTCGACAGCGGCGGCATGTTCGTTGTCACCGGTACCGGGAGGACGGTGGAGCTCCGCCCCACCCTTGATCACCCGGACACCCTGCATCTCTACAGCCTGGAGGCGCTGGTGACGATGGTGAAGACCGAGGCGGCGAACATGGATGCCCCGCTCTACATCACCATCCCCGATCACCTGACCGTCCGCTGTTTCGGGCAGCCCCAGCTCTCCGCCCGGTTCTTCCGGCAGGTATTCTATGAGGCCAAGGCCACCGATGTGCCGGGGTTTCGGGATGGATTCCGGGAGCAGGAGAAGGCCATTATCGAGCTGCGGAGCCGGTTCGCCCCCGGCGAGGGCGTGGACTACCTGCTGGACCTCCTCTCCCGCATCAGCAAGAACAGCGGCGTGACCACCACTGACAACGGCGTCTCCCAGACCGTCGAGGCCCGGCAGGGCGTGGCTCTCAAGACCGTAATTCCCGTGAAGCCGCGTGTGCCCCTGCGGCCTTACCGGACCTTCCAGGAGGTGGAGCAGCCGGAGATCGAGTTCCTCCTCCGGCTGGATGAGGAGGGCAACATCGGCCTGTTCGAGGCCGACGGCGGGATGTGGAAGCTGACCGCCCGGCAGACCATCAAGGCGTTCCTGGAAAAGGAGCTGTCCGGGCTGATCGCCGCCGATGCCGTGTACGTTGCCCTGTAAGGCCGACGGCGGCAAAGCCATAGTACCCAAAACCAGGCGTAAGGATTTGTGCAGTTTATAGCCTGAATCAACTTGCTATTTCTCTGGAACAGAGTGATGAATAAAGAGGCCCGCCGGGTGCGCTACCACCCGACGGGCCAAGGGACAGAGAAAGTCCACAAATACACCTGCATTATAGCAGGTCAGAAAGGAAAATGCAATCATGAAAATGGAACTGATTTCTCTGACGCTGGAAAATTTCAAGTGCCATGAGCACCTGGAGATGCGCTTCGGCGGCAGGAGCGCCAGCATCTACGGCGCGAACGGCACTGGCAAGTCCAGCGTCTACGACGCCTTTACCTGGCTCCTGTTCGGCAAGGACAGCA
>OFFF01002089.1_pt1 | contig 11727 bp, 12 predicted proteins | sample 1521301 | NCBI WGS metagenome assembly OFFF01 (sample SAMEA3504101, study PRJEB24116) | mouse gut metagenome | biome: mouse gut; feature: mouse-associated habitat; material: faeces | place: Denmark | collected 2011
CTGGCGGTGGCGGTCTTGACTCCCGCGCGGGTCAGCTCCGCCAGCCCGTCCGGGTCGTCCCCGTAGGCCCAGGCCTCGTACTCCTCCCCGGCGTCGGGGCTGGCGGCCCGGTACGCCGCCCACATCTCCTGATGGGTCATGGGACACCTCCCAAAATAGAAAACGCCCCCGCCAACCTCCGGGGGTGGGCGACGGCCCACGGTACCACCCCGGTTTCCTCCTGGCGAGGACACTCGTCTGCGCTTAACGCGCGCCATACGCCCCGGTCGTCCCAGGGAGGCTCGGGAGTGGCTTGTCCGGCGGCTCACGCGAGGGCTTGCACCGTCCCCTCTCGCTTGGGCGCGGCGGGCCGGACTTGGCTCCGTCACAGCCCACTTATTTTATCACATTTTGGGCGGTTGTCAACGGGGAATGTTGACAAAAGGGCCCCGAAGGAAATCCTCCGGGACCCCGTCTGTATTATTCCGGCGCGTATTCCAGCAGGGCGGACAGGTTCAGACTGTCCAGGATGTTGTGGATCTCGTCCAGCTCCACCTGGGTGCCGTGCATACTGAAAGAATTATGGCCGGAGAAAAAACTCACCCAGAACAGGCTTTTCCCCGTGTGGGAGGTAGCCATCTCAATGGCAGTCTCCACACCGTCCTTGGTGGTGTAGTACCCGGCGTAGTCATACCGGCTGGACAGCCGGTATACGTCCTCACTGATCCAGCGTTCATCCCGGCTATACCCGAAGTTAAACACGGTATCCCCGTCCCCCCGGTATTCCGCGACCAGCCCAGTGCAGTACGGCTCCCCGTTTGCAGTCACGGTGCGGAAGGTCAGCTCGTCCGGATCCACAGTGTAGTGCTCCTCAAGGTAGGAGGTGTCCAGCCCCACCCAAAGACCGTCAAAGCCCGATGCCTGCTGGGCGCGGTATCTGGCTTCCAGGCACACTTTATTATCCTCCATGTACCGGAACACCCGCTTGGCCGTCCAGCCGTCCTCCTCCGTCCCAGTGACATCCTCCACCAGTTCGCCGCCGGGGCCTTCCCACCAGATCTCCATATCCAAACCGGTCAGCTCGTCATAGTCCATCCCGTTGGGCCCACCGCCCCCAATAAAACTGACGGGCCCGTTGGGATCCTGCTTCTCCAGCTGTGCCTCAATCATTTCCTCTTGGTTGTCAAAAAACCTGACCTTTGCCTGATGGGCGAACACGTTGGCCGCCCCCGCCGTCATGACCAGTGCCCCGCACACCGCCGCCGCGGCGAGCACTGTCCGCAGGGGCCGGATGCTTTTCCGCTTTTCGGGTCTCTGCTTCTGCCGCTCCATCAAATTCTTCATGATACGCTCCTTTCCTTCGCTGGAATAACGCAGAGAATCCAGCACCTGTTTGTACTCCTGTTCAGCTCGTCTGTCCATATCCGCTACCTCCCAGCATGGTTTTCAGCTTCTTCCGCCCCCGGCTCAGGTGGGCGGACACCGCCGCCCCGCTGCGCCCCGTCAGGGCCGCGATCTCGTCAATCGAATACCCCTCGTAATAAAAGAGGTAAATCGCCTCCCGGTATTTTTCCGGCAGGGCCATCACCGCGTCCAGCACCTCCGACCGGGGCGGCTCCGGGGCCGGGGCCTGCGCCGCTTCCTCCAGGGGCACCGCCCTCCGCCGGAATGAGCGCAGCTCGTCCTTGCAGGCGTTGGCCGTGGCGCGGATCACCCACGCTTTTTCGTGTTCGGGGCTGTCGAACTGCTCGTCCCCGGTGAGCAGCTTCAGCAGCACCGTCTGGCAGATGTCCTCCCCGTCCTGGGTGGATTTGAGGTAGGTGTAGCTCAGCCGCAGGATCAGGTCGGAATAGGCGTTCACCAGCCGTTCCGCCTCCCGCGCGTCCAGTTGTCTCATGCCGTCACCATCCTTTTGAAGGCCCTTCACCTGTAATACGATTGAGGAGGGCAGATCCTGACAGCGGGGAAAAATTTTCCGCCGGGGATTAACAGTTCCGCAAATCCCTCCGATAAATTCCATAGAGTAATGCGGAAAGGAGCGGTGATCATGGAGCTGCGCAGTACAAGGGAGATGCGCCGGAACCAACGGCTGGACCAGGCCGCGGCAGGGAGGGCGGACCGGTCCGCGCCCGCCCCGGCCCCGTCCCAGCCCGCCCGGCCCGCCGCCGACCGGGTGTCCCTGTCCCGGCAGGCGGTGAGCTTCCTGGAGGAGCAGAACCGCCGGATGTGGCAGTACCAGCAGGAGCGGGAGCAGCGGCGGCAGTCCCGGCTGGACAGTGAGCTCTCCGCCCTGGACACGGCCAAGAACCGTCTGAAGCGGATGGAGGATGAGCTGGACATCCTGAACAAGTGCAATAAGATCGCCGCGTCCATCATGAAGGGGAACCGGGTGCCAACCGAGGATCTGCGCTATCTGATGGAGCACGATCAGGCGGGCTACAAGCTGGCCATGGCCATGCGGCGGCACAACCCCGACCCCAAGGACGAGGAGAGCGTGCTGGACGAGGAGGACAGGAAGGGTGAGCGGAACGAGGCGTCCGGCGGCGGGGAGGCCCCTTCTGTGGAGGCCGCCGGGGGCGGAGGAGAAACGCCGGACGGCCCCACATTAGAATAAGAACCTGTATTCACAACCTCAAACGCCGTCTGGACGGTTCTTTTTCCGTCATACCGCGTTGCGTTTTCTTGCAATACACAAAGTATTCCCGCGAAAACGCGCCTTGTCTGGCGAAAAAATCCCTCGCCCACCCGGCATCCTCGGCTGTGAATACAGGTTCTAAGAGTGCGGAGAACACGCCCGCAGTATGCCCGCAATGTCTGCCCAATACCGAAAACGCCTTTCTGTACCATACACAGAAAGGCGTTTATTCTTTCGGGTGATTGGGGAGATAGACCAGCACATCCTCCACGCGGCAGTCCAGAATCTCGCAGATATCGTCCAGCGTCGCCGTGGAGATGTTCCGGTCGTGCTTCAGGGAATCCAGCGTCCCCCGGCTGAAATTGTACTGTTTGATCAGCGTGTAGGTGGTTATATTTTTCCGTCGCATGGTTTCCCACAGCGGGCGGTAAGAAATCACAAGAAACACCCCCTTGTGATTTCTATTATATTTTGCGCTGGATTACTTGAATATTCCCGAAATATCGGGTATAATCTTCGTGAGGTGAATCACATGAATGATCCAACTATCAAGCAAATCTACGCCAAGGCCCTGGGCGATCTGGTTCTCTCCTATCTGGACACGCAGGGTTTTCCCCCGCTGCCAGACACAGTGGAGACCCGCGCGCTGGAAACGCTCTCCAATATCAAGGCGGTTTTGGACGATCAGACACTGGATGATTCAGACTGCTATGGTCGGATCGAGGCCATTGTCACGGAGTTTTACGCCGTGGGGCTATATGTCCCCCGCCACGACTGGGGATAAAAATCCCGCCCGGTTTTCCGGGCGGGATTGTTCCGCGTTACCGCACCACCAGTTCCCCGTCCGCCGCGTCCACGGTGAGGACGGAATCCGGGACAGCCTCCCCGGCGATGATCCGGCGGCCCACCAGGTTCTCCACCGAGTGCTGGAGATAGCGGCGCAGGGGCCGCGCCCCGTACATGGGGTCGTAGGCGGCGTCCAGAATCAGGGCCTTGGCCCCCTCCGTCAGCTCCACCCGCAGCCGTTTGTCCTCCAGGCGGCGGTTCAGCCCCGCCAGCAGCAGGTCGATGATGTGGTAAATGTTTTCCCTTGTCAGCGGCTTGTAGAACACGATTTCGTCCAGCCGGTTCAAGAACTCCGGCCGGAAGGCGCGGCGCAGCAGCTCGTCTACCTGGGCCCGGGCCTCGCTGGACACCTCGCCGTCCGCCCCGATGCCGTCCAGCAGGTACTGGCTGCCCAGGTTGGAGGTGAGGATGATCACCGTGTTCTTGAAGTCCACCGTCCGGCCTTGACTGTCCGTAATCCGCCCGTCGTCCAAAACCTGGAGTAATACGTTGAACACGTCCGGATGGGCCTTCTCCACCTCGTCGAACAGGATCACGGAGTAGGGGTGCCGCCGCACGGCCTCGGTGAGCTGGCCCCCCTCCTCATAGCCCACGTACCCCGGAGGGGCCCCGATGAGCCGGGAGACGGAGAACTTCTCCATATACTCGCTCATGTCGATGCGCACCAGGTTCTTTTCGCTGTCAAACAGGGCCTCGGACAGGGCCTTGGCCAGCTCGGTCTTGCCCACCCCGGTGGGGCCCAGGAACAGGAAGGAGCCGATGGGCTTATCCGGGTCGGCGATGCCCGCCCGGGAGCGCAGGATGGCCTCGCTCACCAGCCGGACGGCCTCCTCCTGCCCCACCGCCCGCTGGTGGGGGATGTCCTCCAGGTGGAGCAGCTTTTCCCGCTCCCCCTCCATCAGCTTGGACACGGGTATGCCCGTCCACCGCTCCACGATCCGGGCGATCTCCTCCTCCGTTACCTTGTCCCGGAGCAGGTTGTCCTCCTTGGACCGGGCGGCAAGTGCCTCCTGCTCCTCCAGCTGCTTGTTCAGCTCGGGGATCGCGCCGTACTGGAGCTGGGCCGCCTTCTCCAGGTCGTACTCCCGCTGGGCCTTCTCCAGCTGGGCGTTGGCGGCCTCCAGCTCCTCCCGGAGCTTCTGCACCCTGCCGATGGCGTCCTTTTCATTCTCCCACTTGGCCTTGCCCGCGTTGAACTGGTCCCGCAGCCCCGCCAGCTCCCGCTGAATGTCCGCCAGCCGGGCCTGGGACAGGGAATCGTCCTCCTTTTTCAGCGCGGCCTCCTCGATCTCGCACTGGATGATCCGCCGGGAGATCACGTCCAGCTCGGTGGGCATGGAGTCCATCTCGGTGCGGATGAGGGCGCAGGCCTCGTCAATCAGGTCGATAGCCTTGTCCGGCAGGAAGCGGTCGGTGATATAGCGGTTGGACAGGGCGGCGGCGGCTACAATGGCCCCGTCGGTGATCTTCACCCCATGGAACACCTCATACCGCTCCTTCAGCCCCCGCAGGATGGCCACCGCGTCCTCCACCGTGGGCTCGGACACCATCACAGGCTGGAACCGCCGCTCCAGGGCGGCGTCCTTCTCGATATACTGCCGGTACTCGTTGAGGGTGGTGGCCCCGATGCAGTGCAGCTCCCCCCGGGCCAGCATGGGCTTGAGCAGGTTGCCCGCGTCCATGGCCCCCTCGGTCTTGCCCGCCCCCACGATGGTGTGCAGCTCGTCGATGAACAGGAGTATGCGCCCCTCGGACTGCTTCACCTCGTTGAGCACCGCCTTCAGCCGCTCCTCAAACTCCCCCCGGTACTTGGCCCCGGCGATGAGGGCCCCCATGTCCAGGGCAAAGATGGTCTTGTCCTTCAGCCCCGCGGGCACGTCGCCCTTCACAATCCGCTGGGCCAGCCCCTCGGCGATGGCGGTCTTGCCCACCCCCGGCTCCCCGATGAGCACCGGGTTGTTCTTGCTCTTGCGGCTCAAAATGCGGATCACATTGCGGATCTCGTCGTCCCGGCCGATGACCGGGTCCAGCTTGTTCTGCTTTGCCCGCTCCACCAGGTCGGAGCCGTACTTTTTCAACGCCTCGTAGGTCTCCTCCGGGTTGTCGCTGGTCACCCGCTGGTTCCCCCGCAGGGCGGCCAGGGCCTGCATCACCTGCTCCCGGTCCACGCGGTAGGTGCGGAACAGCTCCTTCAATCTCCCCTCCGCCGTGTCCAGCAGGGCCAGGAACAGGTGCTCCACGGAGACAAACTCGTCCTTCATGCCCCCCGCGATGGCCAGGGCCTGGTTCATGGCCTTGTCCACGCCGGGGGCGATGTAGATCCGGTCCGCCTCCCGCCCCGGCCCGGACACCTTGGGCAGCAGCTCCACCTCATGCCGCGCCGCCGCCCGGAAGGACTCCACCGTCAGCCCCACCCGGGTCAGCAGCTGGGGAATGAAGCCCCCCTCCTGGTCCACCAGGGCCAGCAGCAGGTGGGGCTGCTCGATCTGCTGGCTGCCGTACTGGGTGGCGATGTCCCGGGCGTTCTGGACGGCCTCCAGGGATTTCTGGGTAAACTGGTTCATGTTCATCAAATTCACGCTCCTCTGGGCGGATGGGGTGTCCACCGCCTGTCTGTCATTTCGTGTTTTAGTATACCCCGCCCGCCCTGGATTTCATGAACTGGGTGTAAACAATTAGCACTCTACCTCAAAGAGTGCTAATTTTCCAGTCCTGGTCGCCCCCATGCTCCCCCGCCGGGGCGGAGCTTCTCCCAAAACAGCAGACGCGCCGGGGGTCTCCACCCCGGCGCGCCTCAAATTTTAATGTAGGTGCCTAATCCCGAAACAGCCCCGACTCCGCCATGGACACCATGTCGTCGTTGGCGATGATGAAGTGGTCCACCAGCTCGATCCCCGTCTCCCGGAGCACGTCCCGAATTCGCATGGTGGTGCTCAGATCCGCGTCCGACCACAGGGCCACCCCGGACACGTGGTTGTGGGCCAACGCCACCCGGCTGGCATTGCAGCCCAACGCCGCCTCCAGCACCTTCCGGGTGGTGATCTGCACCGCGTCCGTGATGCCCTCCCCCAGCTTTTTGGTGACGATGAGCTTGTTCTTGCCGTCCATGCACACCAGATAGGCCAGCTCGCTGCGCTGGCCGAAGAACAGCGGAAGCAGCAGCTCCCGGAACTGCCACGTGTTGGTGAGCTGTCCGTCAAAGCTGCTGTTGGCCTGCAAATACCGGGCCGCCACCGCCGGGATGAGCCGTATGAGCACCGCGGTGCCGTACCCCACCCCGTCCACCTCCAGGAGCTGCTCGTGGGTGGCGTGGAACACCCCCGCCAGGGAGCCGAACTGCGCCATGAGCTGGTGGGCCAGGGGGTTCACGTCCCCCTGGGGGATGGCGTAGAACAGCAGCAGCTCCAGCACCCGGTGATCCGGCAGGCCGTTCAGCCCGTTGGCCAGAAATTCGTCCTTCACCCGCTTCCGGTGCCCGGTGTGGACGCTGGGCGGCTTCTTTTCCCGCTCCACCGCCCCGTCAGCCCCGGGGGCCGTACTGGGCCAGATACCCCTCCATCCGGGCCAGCATGGCGTCGTCGATGTACACCCTGCCGTCCACCTCCCGGTTGTGGAGGCAGTCCATGATATCCCGGATGGTGACGATGGGATAGACCTGGATGCCGTAGTCCTGCCGCAGCTCGTCCAGGGTGGTGCAGTCCCGGGTGCCCCGCTCCATGCGGTCCACGCTGACGAACAGCGCGGCGAAGGTCACGTCCGCCACGGATTTGAACAGCTCGATGGTCTCCCGCACGGCGGTGCCCGCCGTCACCACGTCCTCGATGATGGCGATCCGGCCGCCGTCCTGGGGCTTATAGCCCACCATGGCCCCGCCCTCGCCGTGATCCTTGGCCTCCTTGCGGTTGAAGCAGTAGGGCAGGTCCCGCCCGAACTCCCGGTACAGGGACGCCGCCGCCGTCACCGCCAGGGGAATCCCCTTGTAGGCGGGGCCGAACAGGGCGTCGATGCCCTCCGGCATATGCTCCTGGATGCAGGCGGCGTAATAGTCCCCCAGCCTCGCGGCCTGCGCCCCGGTCTTGTAGTTCCCCGTGTTGACGAAATAGGGGGTTTTCCGCCCCGACTTGGTGGTGAAGTCCCCGAAGGTGAGCACGCCGGAGCGCACCATGAAGTGGATAAATTCCTCCCGGTAGGTCATATGATCCTCTCCCTCTCTGTGTTCCGCGGTTGGTTTTGGGAAATTATATCATCTTTTCCCCGCCGGGGCAAGGGCTTTCCAAAAGAAGCCCCCGCCGTCAATCCGGCCGGTTTCGCTCTCCCCAGGCGCACAGCTGATCCAAAACAGCCATCAGTGATTTCCCCCGATCGCTGAGACTGTATTCCACCTTCGGCGGGATCTGCGGATATTCCGCCCGCACAATCAACCCGTCCGACTCCAGCTCCTTCAGGTTTGTGCTGAGGGTTTTGTCGGAGATCCGCTTCAGATACCGCTTCAGCTCGTTGAACCGCACTGTCTCATACTCCATCAGGCAGTAGAGGATCACCATTTTGTGCTTGCCGGAGATGAGAGACAGGGTATAGCTGAACCCGGTGTCCTCAAAATTCCCCTGTTCTATGTAGCTCCCGATCATAGTACGCTATCCTTTCTGATAGTACCTGTCTTAAATGACAGTACTTGAATTATTTCTGAGCCCCGCTATAATCATACACAGGATATTTGATCCTGTCAATTCTATCAAGGAAACGAGGTAATGATGATGCGGGCAAAGCTCAACATCACCGAGGGCATTTTCCCCATGCCCGTCCTGATGGTGGCGACCTATTATGCGTAGTGTTTGAAAATGTGTAGCAAATAGGCCAAACGCCCGAAATTCCGAGCGTTTGGCCATAAACAACTGCACATAATCAGGTTGGCACTTTGCCGAATTGCGTTAGCCATTGCAATAAATCTTCGTCCTCCTCCCAGGGCATAGTAGCATTTGGGATAAAGTTTGGCACCTTATTCTCAAACACTTTACGTTTCATTTCAGCATCAATACGTGCATAAACCTCTGTGGTTGAGATCTCCACATGTCCAAGAAAATCCCGGATATATATCATATTCACTCCAGCCCGTAATAAATGCATAGCTTTCGTGTGGCGCAGGATATGTGGAGATATTTTCTGCGAATCGAGGATCGGGGATGCCTTCGCTGCATATTTTTTCAGGATATATGTAACTCCATAGCGAGTTAATGCCTGTTTTTTCCCGTTGAAGAATAGCGGCATCAGACTGGATTGGGGATTTGGATGAAATGTGCGGATATATTTGTCCATAAGTTTGCAGGTGTCTTTCATCAATGGAACCTGCCGAGTTTTTCGGCCTTTCCCCGTCAGAATAACCATTGCCGGATGTGCCAATCGGAGGTCTTTCAGCTTAAGATCCACAAGTTCCTGTACCCGCGCACCAGAGTCATATAGTAGAGCAAGAAGCGCAAGATCACGCAAGCCCTGTCGAGTAGCTGTGTCCGGCTGAGAAAGAAGGACAGAAAGCTCATCCTCTGTTAAAAATGGAATGAGAGGTTTTTCGTGTTTCTTAGGCCTTAAGTTAATGATATCAACGCAGTTTTCCATGTGTTCTGGGTATCTGTACTGGACAAAGTGTGCAAAAGCTTTTATGGCGGCTAGCCGTTGGTTCCTGGTTGTACCTGAAACATTTCGGGATACTTCCAGCCAGTTCAAGAATTCAGATACCAATGTCATGCTCAACATATGTAATTCTATACGATTAGCGTCTATATGCTTTTCCTCTCGAAAGAAAAGGAGAAGCAGTTTGAATGCATCTCTGTACGAGCTGCTGGTGTTTGGACTCGCACCACATGTGGTAGGCAGATAGCTTGAAAAATACTCAGTAAGGGCTTTTGAAAAGTCGGTTTTCTTCAATACTTTCGCCTCCCACCACAGGAATAATGCCAGCAAACACAGCGTCAAGTTTTTGCGATAACTCTGGAAATGATCCAACTGTCAAATGAATGTACCAGCAGGTTTCCCGGTAGCTTCTATGTCCCAGATATGCTGCAAGGCGTGGTACGATTACCATGGGATCATATCCTTCGGATAATTGTTTTTCCAAGGTATGGACCGCAAACGTGTGGCGAAGGTCGTGGACACGAGGGCCATTACCAGTATGCGGGATACCGCTTAAAAACAGCAATTCTCGGAAATTTTCATAAATCGTATTGCTGGAATAATGGCCATAAGCAGAAGGGAAAAACCATTCCCGGGCTTCAGGCAGCTGGGCGGAGTAGTTTGCCAAATATTCCACTATACTGTCATGGACAGGAACAAATCTATCTTTTCCCCCTTTGCCATTATAGACAGTAATAATGCCTCCCATCAGATCAACATCTTCCATTTTGAGCCGAAGGACTTCATTTATACGGAAACCACAGCAATATAGCAACCGAATAACAGTTGGAATAACCAGATGTCTTGTTGGTGCGTTTTTTCTGAAAGGCAAGTTGTCTGCCGCAGTAAATAACCGTTGTACTTCATCAGCTGTAAATATATGGGGGACAAAGCTGGAATTGTTCTTCAGTCTACTGGTATCCGGAACATATGAAATGCCGTCTTGCCCATATGCAAAAGCCGAAAAGGCGCGTATCGTATTGTGGCGCTGAATTTTTGTGCGATTTGAAAGATATGGCTTTAATAGATCCCAAGCAGTAAAGAGCTCTTTTGTAACGATTGACACATTTGAAACCTCTGCGGCAAGCGCGTCAAATTCCTTCAAATAGTAACTGTAATTCTTGGTTAGATACCCCTCGTGGCTGCGAAATTCCAGATATCGTTCTATCATTGGGGCAAGTTGGCTTTTAAAGGTAAACGGCTTCATGCATGCCCCCCCAAACTCAGCGAGCACAGGCGCAGCTGCTCAATATCTACCTTCAAATACGTTTCTGTTACATTGATATCGCTATGTCCAAGTATCTGAGAAACGTCCTGCAAAGAAGTTCCTTTTTTCAGCATATTTGTAGCAAATGAATGACGGAATGTATGCACTCCTGCGTGCTTGCCCTTTTTTAAAGAAATTCCAGCCCTGCGTAAGTATTTGCGGAGTTCCACGTTAAAGTTGTTGTGCTCATCTAATGGTTGAAACGGAGCATTATGGCTAAGAAAAATGTGCTCCAGTAAAGAATTTGGCCTTCCGTTTTGTAAATAAGAAATAATGGCAACTCCTAATTCTCTACTCAGTGGCAAACTGAGTTCACTTCCTGTTTTGCACTGTGAAAGCTTAATACAGTTGTTTTTCCAGTCGAGGTTTGAGAACTTAAGGCCAACGACATCACTTATTCTTAACCCGGTTCTTGCCAAAAGAAGAAAGATAGCATAGTTGCGTTTCCCGACAGGACTGGCGGTATCAATTACGGAAAGAATCTTGTCAATCTCTTCGGAACTCCATATGTGTGGAAGCCGAGGTGCTGTGCGTTTGAAATTTGGAAGCTGAAAGGAATAGTCTTTATCTGTGAGGCTATGAGTGTATAACCAGTGAAGGTACGCCCCAACCTGGCGGCACCTCAATCTCCGAACATTCATGCAGATGCTCTCAGTATGATTCATAGCATCCGCAAAACAATTGATAGTATCTGTGCTAATGTCGCTAATCTCCTGAGTATTTGTTGCATGGATCGCAAGCAAGAATATTTTTAGGCCAGCTATTGTATTGTTTACCCATGATTCTGAGTAATTTTGCGCTTTACAAAAATCCAGATAGTCAGAGAAAAATGTGCTGTATTTATCATCGCCTATAGCAGCTATCCCACGAACTTTTCTGCGGCACACAGAACCATCGCGCAAAAACTCATCCAGCACATTCATATGTCGCCTGGCATGACGCATCCGCATGTCAAGCTTTTGGCCTATGACGTGAACATCAACACCAAACTGATAAAGCAGAAAGCTTTCGGCAGCTTCTCTGCTATACAATGGACTTTTGGAATACAAAAGGAATCTATTCCATGTTGCTTTGTAGGTGCCCAGAGTGCTTTTCGTGTAACCATGACTAAGTAACCATTGCTCTGTCTTGCCCATCAATTCTACAATGGGCATTGATCTTTCTGACATCAAACAACCCCCAATTATTGGTAGATATGAAACATTCTTTTGGTAACTATATCTATCATAACGGGTTATGTGCAGAAAGAACAGTCTGTTATTTACAATTTTCAATATGTACACTATAAATGAGCAAATTCAGGAATTGACGAAAGCAGTTCGGCAGAGGTGAAGGC
>OFFF01002091.1_pt1 | contig 11719 bp, 10 predicted proteins | sample 1521301 | NCBI WGS metagenome assembly OFFF01 (sample SAMEA3504101, study PRJEB24116) | mouse gut metagenome | biome: mouse gut; feature: mouse-associated habitat; material: faeces | place: Denmark | collected 2011
GTTGTTGTGTCCTTTCGCCACGGGGGCGTCTGTTGCGGAAATCCATTTGGAGCCGTTCCAGGCCGACGCTTCCAACGCATCTGTACGTTTTCCGACTTCGGTGGCGTTTATTGGTCCGCCATTCGAGAAAAACGCAAGAATCATGACCGGGACAAGATTCGTAAAATAATGAAGATTCATTTTCATACTTATATATAATTTGAGATTAAAGATTAACTTGGAAATATTCTTCTAGTTTACAGAACTCACACAACAAAATTACAAAATTATTATGATATGACAGACAATTTCTACATTTTTACTCAACGATCATTTCTGCTCTTTCTGAAACAGACTCATAAGTCCGGACCGATTGAACAGACGACACAAGGGCTTTTTATGTGGAATGATCGATAATCGGGCAATTGAAGGAAAGAAATCATGCGGATAAAGTTATATCGAATTCACGCCAATGAATATCAGAACTATTCTCACTGTGATAAGAATTAATTCTCATTGCTATGAGTATTTTTTCTCATTGCATTGAGAATAATTTCTCATAAGAATAAAATGCTTTGAGAAAAACATCAATGTAAGTAATTGAATGAATGCGGTTTAAAATTAAGGTATCTGGGGTTCTTCAATCCCATTCTTTGAAGACTGAATATGAGACAATATGTACTCTACAAACAAACTGACAACCCTCCAAGGAATACCCCTCTAAATATTAGGTAGTTCGGTACAAAACACGTAATTTTGTGCCTAGAATTAGAAATAACAGTATAAATCACTATCAATAAAACTTTATCACTATGGAGTACAATTTCAGAGAAATTGAAAAGAAGTGGCAGAAAAGGTGGGTGGACGAGAAGACCTACCAAGTTACGGAAGACGAATCGAAGCAAAAATTTTATGTACTAAACATGTTTCCCTACCCATCAGGAGCCGGTCTACACGTAGGTCACCCGCTGGGATACATTGCTTCGGATATTTACGCCCGTTACAAACGACTGCAAGGCTTCAATGTACTCAACCCGATGGGATATGACGCTTACGGTCTGCCGGCAGAACAGTATGCCATCCAAACCGGACAGCATCCTGCCATCACTACCGTCAACAATATCAACCGCTACCGCGAGCAGTTGGACAAAATAGGTTTCTCTTTCGACTGGAACCGTGAAATCCGTACTTGCGACCCTGAATATTATCATTGGACCCAATGGGCCTTCCAAAAAATGTTCAACAGCTATTATTGCAACGACGAACAGAAAGCCCGCCCTATCGAAGAACTGGAAAAAGCCTTTGCTGTCTACGGAAACGAGGGACTGAATGCCGCTTGCAGTGAAGAAATCAGTTTCACCGCCGATGAATGGAACGCAAAAAGTGAAAAGGAAAAGCAGGAAATCCTGACAGCCCTGCAAAGCATGAATACCGCCCAGGATATGGGCGGCAGCCAGACATTGCAGAAGCTTTCCGCGGTGTTTCATCTTGATTCAGAGAACTGGCTGGAAGTGGATTTTTCCAGATGGGGAAATAAGGGATTTGATAATAAAAAATTTGAACTGCTGAAATCGGCGGTCATCCATCGAAAATCCGTTAAAATACATTACGCGGGCTCCAGCGGGGCGGCCGGAGAAAGGATCGTGCAGCCGTGTAAGCTTACCTATAAATCAAAAGCATGGTATTTGAAAGCATTTTGCACAGAAAAACAGGATTGGCGGGGATTCAAATTAAGCCGAATTTTTGATTTGGAAATTTTAGACGAATGCTTCGAACATCGGGAGTACCCAAAATCGATCGACAGCGCCGAGGGAGAATACAACCAGATTACGCTGCGGTTTCCGTCTATGATGAGTTTGATGAAAATGATATACAGCGGAAGGAGAGCGGTGATCTGATCGTGTCCGCCAAAATGCCGGAGGATGCTTGGCTGACCGGCTTTCTGCTGTCGTTTGGAACGCAGGTAGAGATCCTTTCGCCTGTCTCCCTGAGACATGCTTTGGCAGAGCAGGCGAGATTGATCTATGAAAAATATAAGGAAGCATGAAGTTAATTTTCTGTGCCTTTGTCAGTGACAGTAATGCTAACGCTGGGAATCCCGCTGACACTTTTTGACACGAGTCTTTCAATTCCTTCCAACTGTTCTTCGGAAATGGGGCTCTTCGGATCGGCGCATAAGGTTACGGAAACAGCCGATTCCTCAGAATCAGCAGCATCAAAATGGTCAATCGTGACCAGCGGATCACTGCCTTCTGCGATCATTCCGATTGTCTCCTGCAGCCTCGTTTCCAACTCGATTTTGCGATATTCATCTTTGTCTTTTTCCGTCATATCTGTCTGGTCTGCGTCAACAAACGTATCGTATGTGATATTACTGTTTGAAGCCTGCTGATGCTTTGCAGCCGAAAGACGGCTTACAGTGAACAGAGAACCGGCGCACATGAAACCGGCCAGAATGACAATGATACCAATATACCTTTTTTTACTCATTTCTTCCTCCTTTTTAAGGGCCTGCTGCGAATTTCAAAAAGCCGGAATCTCTGACACGCAGCTCTGTTGGATTCCATACCTGTTAAAAAACAAGAATACACTAAGTCGAGTTTACTTTCATATATAAAAAATGTCAATAAAAATTTCATATTTTCTTGACTTTTGTCATATCATATATCATAATAAACTTAATTATATTTTACTTATTTACGATTAAGTAAATTGTAATTAAGTATTATGCGAAATGTGAGGTGACGGGATGTTTATCGGAAGAGAACGGGAAACGAAAACGCTGGAGAAGCTATATCGAAGCGATGTATTTGAATTTGTTGTAATATACGGAAGAAGGCGGGTCGGCAAGACGACCCTGATCAGTGAGTTTATCAAGGACAAGAAGGCGGTTTTTTATCCAGGGATCGATTCCAATGAGAAGCAGAATCTGGAGATCCTGAGCGCCAGCATCCTGTCTGTATTCACGGGGACGGAGGTGGGGTCGGTATTCCGGGATTTTCATGAAGCGTTGGAGCTGATCTACCGGATGTCAAAGGAAGAGCGTTTGATACTTGTGATTGACGAATACCCATATCTGGCCAATTGCTATGGGGGAATTTCTTCCTTGCTGGCATCGTTTATCGACCACAAGTTTCTGGAATCCAAATTGATGCTGATTCTCTGCGGCTCATCGCTTTCCTTTATGGAAAATCAAGTGCTGGGATATCAGAGTCCGCTCTATGGGAGAAGGACCGCGCAGATGAAGATCCGGCCCTTCACATTTGCCGAATGCAGCAGGTATTACCGGCATTTTGACAGACAGGAGCTTGCGCTGGCTTACGGGGTCACAGGGGGGATTCCGCTGTATATGTCCAAGCTCGATGACAGAAAGTCCATGGAAGACAATATCAGGGACAATTTTTTCGACACGTCGGCCTATCTGTTTGAGGAGCCGGGAAACCTGATCAAGCAGGAGTGCCGGGAGCCGATGCAGTACAATGCGGTCATCAAAGCCATTGCCACGGGTTCCAGCAAGATCAGCGAGATATCCGGGGCATCCGGGCTGAACGACACGGGGGCGACCAGCAATTACATTTCCAAATTGATGTCGCTGGGCATCATTGAGAAGGAATTTCCATATAAGATGGAGCACTCCAGGAAGACAATCTATAAGCTGTCGGACAGTATGTTCCAGTTTTGGTATCGCTTTGTGCCCGCGAATCTGTCTCTCATCGGGCAGGGGGCGGGAGACCGGGTTTACCAGCGGGTGGAGAAGCAGATTCCTGCCTATATGGGATTCGTGTTCGAAGAGATCTGCAAGCAGTATCTCTGGCAGGAGAATCTAAAAGGAAACCTGCCCGTTGAGTTTACGGATATGGGCCGCTGGTGGGGCAATGACCCTGTAGAAAAGCGGCAGACAGAGATCGACATTCTTGCGGATAATGAGGAAGGAGAAGCGATCTTTGGGGAGTGCAAGTGGAGAAATGAGCTGACCTCTGAGGCGGAGCTCAAAGAACTGCAGCACCAGAGTACGCTGTTTCACTATAAAAAAAATGTACTGATCCTGTTTTCGAAAAGCGGGTTTACGGACGGATGCCGGGAGCTGGCGGACAAGCGGGGGGATGTGCTGCTGATCAGATTTGAGGATATGGAGTGGGAGAAGTAGCGGGGATTTTTTACGGAAGTGATTGACAGAAGTGTAAACAAGTGGTATTGTAAAAAGGGAGTTAGGAATAACTAACATAGGTGCGTTTGAGGTAACGCACAGTTATAGGATTCATTATGCAAGTCAGAAGGATGTCAGAAAATGACTGTTTTCTATCAAATATTTTGGATAGATATTTTTCGGGCATCCTTTTTCGGAAAGATGAAGTTAGTTTTGGCTAACAAAAAGAAAGGAGTAAAAAATGAGTGTTGTAATCATAGGCGGGCATGAACGTATGGAGTCAAAATATAAAGAAATCTGCAGAAGATACCACTGTAAAGTAAAGGTTTTTACAAAGATGAAAACAGATCTGAACCATAAGATCGGCAATCCGGATCTGATGATTCTGTTTACTGCTACGGCATCTCATAAGATGGTGCGCTGTGCGCTCGCGGAATCGGAGCATAGCAACGCGGTTCTGGAGCGTTCCCACAGCAGCAGTGCAAGCGCACTGATCAATATACTGGAAGCATATGCATGAGCATTTTGCCGATATTATGTTCGGGGCAGCAGGCGGATATATCCATTTGCGGAAGAAATACATCCATGAATAAAGTACCTGGCGGCAGGATGATGCACTGCGTGGCAGGACGACAGTATAAAACAGGAGGGAATCTGCAGGATGGGCAGGAGGAGTGCGGCGTTTTTTACTGGGATCCGGAGGTGACGGCAAAGATCCTGCCTGCCGTATTCCTCTCGGATTTTACTTCCACAGGGAAGATGTCATTTTCACGTTGGATCAGAAAATCGACTTCATACGGAGGATTGCTTTGGCTCCAGTATCTGGGAACGACTTCAAACTGGGTGATCAGCGGCTGGAGCATATAGTTTTCGGTCAACGCACCTTTAAATTCCGTGAACAAACGGTTTCTTTCGCCAAAAGCAGTCGGGGCCAGCATTGACAGACGGCGGAGAAGCCCCACGTCTACAAGATAGATTTTAAAAGCCGCCAGGTCGTCATAAGCGGAGACCGGAAGTCCCGGTGCGCTGCTGCGGTATATTTTATGCACCAGCCTGGCATCTGCCAGCCATTGCAGTGCGTCCTCATATTCCCTTGCCCGCGCCCCTTCTTTTACTGCCTTATAGATGAATTTCTTGTTTTCTCTGGCAAGCTGGGAAGGAATTGACTTCCAGATCATGGAAATTTTGGGGAATTCTCTGACATCAGGGTGTTTTGCAAAATCCCGTTCATAGGCACCAAGGATATCAGACAATGCTTCCTGCATCGCATTCACATCGCGCGCTTCTGTCCACATCAGTACGGATTCCGGCATACATCCGGTAACATAATACATCTTTAATTTTTCACACAGGGGGTTAAAAAATGCATCCGGCAATGGCTCCATAGTATCCACTGTACCCAGAAAAGCAGCAAGATTTTCATCCCCGTTTGCTATCAGAAATTCGGTGAAAGTCATGGGGTCGATCTGCATGAAATTTACCTTGCCTACCGGAAAAGAGGAAGGCTTGGACAATGCGATTCCCAGCAGGGAGCCCGCACAGGCAACATGATACTCCGGAGCATTCTCGCAGAAGTATTTATGTGGCTTCATCACATGATTATGTAAAACAAGCGGCGTACCTTGTAAAATCCTCTGAATTGCGGTATATTAACAGAAATACAGGATCACAGCCAAGGATTCGATTTTGCGAGACCAGGAGGAGACGACAATGCAGGATACCAACGAAATTCCCCGCATTTTAATAGTAGAAGACGACGCGGACATCAACCGTCTGCTCTGCCGGATTTTAAAGAAAAGCGGATATTGCCCGGAGCAGGCATTTTCGGGGACGGAGGCCAGGCTGCTGCTTGGGACGGGCAGCTATGACTTGATTATTCTGGATCTGATGCTGCCGGGGATGACCGGGGAGGAGCTTTTGGACAATATCCGTAAGGAACAGAACCTTTCCGTGCCTGTGCTCATCCTCTCCGCAAAAGGAAGCCTTGAGGATCGGGTGGGGCTGCTCCTGGAGGGGGCCGATGATTACCTCACCAAGCCATTTGAACCGGAGGAGGTTGCGGCGAGGGTCTGCGCCTTGCTCCGCCGGTGCGGGAGAACACGGCAGGATGGGGCGGCCGGAAAGGAAACGCAGGCGTATACCGTCAGGAACCTGACCGTTTACCCGGAGGCCCGCCAGGTTATGGTAAAGGGGAGGGAGATCCCCCTGACCGGCCATGAATTTGATATTCTGCTTCTGCTCATCCGGAATCCGGACAAAGTATATTCCCGGGAAAATCTGTACGAGCAGGTCTGGAAGGGCGGCTATTACGGCGAGGACAATACCGTCAATGTCCATGTCAGCAACATCCGTAAAAAGCTGGCCAAGGCAGATCCGGATGAGGAATACATACAGACCGTATGGGGGATTGGGTTTAAGATTCGGGGACTGGCAGCAGGAGATTCTTTATGATTTCTTTAAACTTTCTTGAGGACAAATTAACACCTGCGCTGTTATGATTCCATATGAAGACGGAAGACCTCCGAAAAGAACAGCAGTAAAACAGCGCTGAGAAGGAGAGCCGTCCGTCCGAAAAAAGAACAGTTCAGAAAGGAATCGACAGCCATGAATGAAGCAGTCATTGAAGCCAGGGATATTACCAAGCAGTACAAAAATCTGACAGCCCTGGACCATGTGGATATTACGGTCCGGCGGGGCGAGATCTACGGGTTGATCGGGGACAACGGAGCCGGGAAATCCACATTTCTCAAAATCGTTGCAGGACAGATTTTTCCCACCGGGGGCTATCTCCGCCTGTTTGGGAATGAAGATGAAAAAGCAGTGCAGAAGAGCCGCTCCCGTATGGGCGCCCTTGTGGAAAACGCCGGATTTTTTCCCAAAATGAGTGTGGAAAAGAATCTGGAATACTACCGGATTCAGCGCGGAATCCCGGGAAAGGAAACGGTAGAGTCCGTGCTGCGTACGGTCAATCTGCTGGAAAAAAGAAGGGTAAAATGTGAAAAACTGTCCATGGGGATGAAGCAGCGTTTCGGACTGGCTCTTGCCCTCTTAGGGGAGCCGGAGCTTCTTATGCTTGACGAGCCCATCAATGGCCTGGACCCAAGCGGTATCATCGAGATGCGGGAGCTTTTGCTTAAGCTGAATCAGGAAAAGCGGATCACCATCCTTCTATCCAGCCACATTTTGTCGGAGCTGGAGCAGATCGCGACTATGTACGGTTTCCTGAGCCGGGGGGTTGTGCTGGAAGAGATTTCCGCCCAGGCCCTGCGTGAAAAATGCGCCGGCTGCATCGACCTTCGTCTGACAGAACCGGAAAAATACGCTGCAATTCTGGAAAAAGAGCTTCCGGGCACTGCATATCAGGTTCTGCAGGATCAGACCATACGAATCACGAATCCGGGGCAGGAATCTGCCCGGTACGGCCGTCTGGCATATGAGCACGGAATCGGCGTACAGGGGCTGGACGAACGTCACATGTCCCTGGAGGATTATTACGTCAATATTAAGAAACGGGGGAAACTGTAATGGCAAATTATATGAAAAGTGAATGTTACCGAATCCTGCATGAAAAAACAATTTATCTGCTGACGTTGACGATGGCGTCCCTTCTGGTTCTTATGAATGTGGTGCTGTATCTGTTTTCAGCCTATGCGCCCGGGTTTTATTATGGAACCCTTAGGTTTTCTTTCATTATGCTGATTTCAGATATGGAGGTATTCTACATCGGCGCGTTTCTGGTGGTCATGCTTTTGTCTTCCGATGAATATAAAAACGGAGTTTTGAAAAATGCGGTTGCAGGAGGGATAAACCGGGTTCACATGTTCATCGGAAAATGCATTGTATACGGGATTACCGCGATGGTCAGCGCGGCCCTGATTCTGGCGGCATTTATCTCCACGGCCTATCTTCTTTTGGAGACGGACTTCTCCATACCTCTGGAATCCACGCTGCCGCTCAAAGTACTGCTTCTGGGTGCGGCGGCAAATGTGCCGTTTTCCCTGGCGACTGTCGTTCTGACTATGGCGCTCTACAATATCTTTCAGAAGGATGCTCAGGTGGGAATCGGATGTGCAGTCATCATGTATCTGATTCCGACGGCGTTTCGCCTGCTGGGATTCCAGATTCCGATCTGCGCCCGAATTGCCGCCTGGATGCCCTGGAATTTTGTGAAAACAGAGGTCAGCGCGGCATTCAGCATCATACAGATGGACGCCTTGTGGATGCACCCGGAAGGATTTTTGAAAGAAATGATTGCAGGCGCGGTGGGGATCGTGCTGTTCGGCGCGCTGGGAATCTGGGGCTTCCGAAAGAAGGACATTGCCTGACAGAAGGCGGCCTGCTGCGGGGACTTGATCGGATCTACGCAGAAAGCCGCAGGCGGCAGAAATTCTGTGTTAGAGCACTCGCGGAAACTCCCTTGTATCTATCTTTGCGGCTGATTTTCCGAGAGTACTCTGTTCAGGATGGAGGTGAAACCTGTTGGAGATTTTTCTGGCATTTGCGGTATGTCTTGCGCTCTACTTCGGTATGCGGTATGCCTTATTGAAACGGAGTATACGGGAAATCAATAAAGAGCTTGGGGAGATTACGCAGCGGATCGAAGAAAACCGGATTCTAAAATTATACGCTCCCCAGCGTGAGCTGGAAGATCTGCTGGTTTCCCTGAATCATCTGCTGGAGCAGGTCAGGGCGGAACGCATTTCCTATGAAAAACGCGAGCTGGAATTTCAGAGGCAGCTGGGAGATATCAGCCATGACCTGCGGACTCCGCTGACCGCCATTCAGGGATATCTAAGGCTCATCGACCAGGAACGCCTGGGCAGTGAAGAGCGGGAATATCTGGAGGTGGCCCTGCGCAGATCCGCGCATCTTAAGCATTTGATCAGCCAGTTTTATGAATTTTCCACATTGCTCTCCGGAAACTACAGCATGGAGCTGCGCCAGGTAGATCTGGGCCGCATGTGCAGGGAACAGATCCTGGGGTATTACGGGCAGTTGGAGGCTGCGGGCATCAAAGTCCAGGTTCAGATCCCGCAAACCCCCGTATGCATCCGGGCAGACGAAAACGCGCTGTCCAGGATCATCGACAACCTGCTGCAGAACGCCCTACGTTATGCAGGACGCCGGCTGGTAATCCAGGTCAGGGAAGGAGAAACAGCCGCGCTCATCTGTGCCAATGACGCAGACAACCTGACCAGAGAGGATGTACGGCAGATGTTCCGCCGGTTCTACACCGGAGACCGGGCCAGAAGCCAGGGCGGAACCGGGCTGGGACTGGCAATCTCCAGGCAGTTGGCAGAACAGATGGGCGGCTCTATGACGGCGGAGTGTAGGAAGCCGGAGGGCGTCCAGGAAGAAGAAAGCAATGGTGTTTGGCTGGTTTTAAAAACCGTATTTCCATGTGAAACGCTTTAAAACCATAAAAAGTGGCTGTCGGGAAATGAAAAATTTACACAATATATACTGCGAACCATTCAGGATACAGCAATATACTGCGTATGATTCCTATTTTCCGACAGCCCATTTTCCGCTGTGCAGAAGAGGAGCGGGGAGAATGCCCTCCCGGCTATGTGGCGGACAATCCGAATCGAACCTCACAATCCTTCCGAAAGAACGATATCCCATAACAATCTATCTTTCGATAGCCTTCTTCACGCAATTCCTCCATATACTTTTTATCATAAATCTGCTGTACTGCTTTTTCTGCATCCACTTCCAGATCATCAATCGAATCGGATACCTTTAATTCCAGAATAAATGACCGACCCCGCAGGGAAGGGCTCTTCACCATGATATCAGAACGTCCATTCCCCGATTCACGGTTAGATTTTACCAGATAGTTTTCACTCTGACTTAAAATACCGGTTAAAAAACCATGATAATAATTTTCCGCACTGTCATAAAAACTGACGGATCGAAAAAGCTGCCCGTTCAGGATATCCGTCATCCGCTGTGCGTTTCCCTCTTCCATTGCCAGATACAGATCATGAAAATCTTCTTTCTTTATAATCTCTTTCATCCAATTCATGATTGTATTCTCATAAATCGTCATGACCTCGATATTGGGAATACGCACCTTTAAAAAAATATATTTTTCTTTGAAATATTCATTTACTTTTGTCAGATATCCTGTAAAATAAAGAAAATTCCACAGGTTTTCACCATCACTGTGCATATCTCCATAAGTTACTTCTTCATGCACCTGAATATCTAATGTCTCACCGCTTAAAAGCCTTTCAATCTGCCCTTTGGTCTCCCGGTCAGCCCTGACAATCAAATCCCTGATGATATCATTGGAACTGGTGGAAATGCATTCACATCTGAATATAAATCATACAAAAATTTTATGACGCTCCAAGGATTATAAACCTCTGTATTTCCGAACAGATATCCGTCATACCATTCTTTCATGATGGGGAAGCGATTTTCCACACCATAATACGACATCATCTGAATGACCTCCGATTCAATAAATCCAAAATGTTCACTGTATTTTTTATCAAGTACAGAGATAATATTCAAATGGTTTAATCCTGTAAAAATACTCTCTTTTGAAATCCTCAGACATCCGGTGATAACGGCAAACTGCAGATAATCATTTGTTTTCAATGCCGACTCAAACAGCGTCCGGATGAAGTCCGTCATTTTTTCATAAAATCCTCTGAAATACGCATTCTCCAGCGGTACATCATATTCATCAATCAGGATAACCGTATTCCTGCCTGTAATCTTATACATGCATTTGCTGAATAATTTTAACGCGCTCCGGATCTGCTTTTCATCTGCATTTTCATCCGCAATCTGGAGGTACTGCTCATATTCCGTTGGTGTAATCCGTTCTTTTCCCTGCTCAATGAAATTTCTATGCCTGTCGAACTCGGACGCAATCTCCGCCTGCAGTGCATAGCAGGCTGTCTCAAAATTTTCCTGCTTTGCAGATTTCAGCGTCAGGTTCATCACAGGATACTTTCCCATCTGACCGGTATATCTCTCCCCGGCATCCAGAATCCTCATCCCCCGGAAGAGCTCTTTATTGCGGTGATTCTGTTCCATATCCCCACTGTCTTCAAAAAAATAGCGGAGCATACTCAGGTTTAAAGTTTTCCCGAATCTTCTTGGACGGGTAAATAAATTTACTTTCCCTTTCAGATCCAATAATTCTTTTATCAATAGGGTTTTATCCACGTAATAATAACCGGACTTTACCATATCTTTAAAATTTTCCACACCGACCGGTAATGCTTTCTTCATTGAATCACCTCCATGTTCCCCCAATTATACCAAAGACCTGCTGAACAGGCAAATGTAATTCAATCAATATTTTAACAGTTTTTGTGGAATTAGTCCGGTATGTAAGCTATAATAAAAAATACCAATTGCATGTAGAAGAGAGGTGCTGCTATGGGAATTTATTTAAACCCGGGAAATGAAAATTTCAAAAGTGCATTACGCTCCGAGATCTATGTGGACAAATCCCTTTTGCTGAAATATACAAACTCTGTAGTAGACACGGAACAGAGATGCCTCTGCGTCAGCAGACCGAGACGCTTTGGAAAATCAATCACCGCTGATATGCTTGCAGCATACTATGGA
>OFFF01002107.1_pt1 | contig 11640 bp, 8 predicted proteins | sample 1521301 | NCBI WGS metagenome assembly OFFF01 (sample SAMEA3504101, study PRJEB24116) | mouse gut metagenome | biome: mouse gut; feature: mouse-associated habitat; material: faeces | place: Denmark | collected 2011
AGATATGCGTCCGTAAATCCTCTGGGGCGCTGGTCGGATTAGATGCTGTTTTATATCAGATATCGACCATTCACTATGACAGAAACCCCTTTACCTTCCTGTAGACGCCGTCGCCGTCCAGGCCGTATTTCGCAAGCAGCGCTCCCGCGGAGCCGGACTCGCCGAACACGTCCTGGATGCCGATTCTGCACACCGGCACAGGACAGTCCTCCGCCAGGGCCTCGCACACCGCGCCGCCCAGGCCGCCGACGACGGAATGCTCCTCCGCAGTCACCACTTTGCCGGTCTTCCGGGCGCTGGCGGCAATCAGCTCCCTGTCCAGGGGCTTGATGGTGCAGATATTGATCACTTCCGCGCTGACACCCTCTTCCGCAAGCTTCTCAGCCGCTTCCAGGGCAGAGCTCACCATGATGCCGGTGGCAATGATGGTCACATCGCTGCCCTCCCGCAGCACTTCGCCCTTGCCGATTTCAAATCTGTAGTCCTCCCTGTCGTTGATGACGGGAACCGCCGCCCGGCCAAAACGCATGTACACAGGCCCCTCAAAATCCAGGGCAGCCTTCACACAGGCTCTGGCCTCCACTCCATCGGAGGGGTTCAGGATCGTCATGCCGGGAATGGTCCGCATCAGGGCGATATCTTCATTGCACTGGTGGGAAGCGCCGTCCTCGCCCACTGTGATGCCCGCATGGGTCGCCCCTATCTTCACGTTCAGATGGGGGTAGCCGATGGAGTTCCGCACCTGCTCAAAAGCGCGCCCGGCAGCGAACATGGCGAAGGTGCTGGCTACGGGGATCTTGCCCGTCAGGGACAGGCCGGCCGCAATGCCCATCATATTCGCTTCCGCGATGCCGCAGTCGATATGTCTCTCGGGGAATTTCTTCTGAAACACGCCGGTCTTGGTGGCTGCTGCCAGGTCCGCGTCCAGGACCACCATATCCGGATAGTCCTCTCCAAACTCCGCCAGCGCTTTGCCGTAGGCTTCTCTGGTGGCAATCTTCGTAACCGTCTTGCTTTCTTTTACATCTGACATAATGCTTCACCAATCCTTTCCAGATCCGCCATCGCAATCTCGTACTCCCCGTCATTGGGTGCCTTGCCGTGCCAGTCCACGCTTCCCTCCATGAAGGATACGCCCTTTCCTTTCAGGGTGTGGGCGATAATGGCCGTGGGTTTTCCCTTGAGGGAGCGGGCCTGGGCGAAAGCTGCCTGAATCTGCTCCATGTCATTTCCGTCCTCCAGATTGATGACATGGAAATTGAATGCCTCGAACTTCTTGTCGATGGGATTGGGCGAACACACATCGTCAATCCGCCCGTCAATCTGCAGCCCGTTGTTATCCACGATCACCACCAGATTGTCCAGCTTCCTGTGGCCGGCGAACATGGCGGCCTCCCAGACCTGCCCCTCCTCGATCTCGCCATCTCCCAGCAGCGTGTAGACCCGGAAGTCCTTTCCGGAAAGCTTTGCGCCCAGGGCCATGCCCACTGCCGCGGAGATCCCCTGTCCCAAGGATCCGGAGGACATGTCTACGCCCGGTACATGCTGCAGACAGGGATGTCCCTGAAGATAAGAGCCCAGGTGGCGCAGGGTGGGCAGATCCTCCACAGGGAAATAGCCCCTGTTGGCCAGGGCGGAATACAGGCCGGGCGCGGTATGTCCTTTCGAAAGGACGAAGCGGTCCCTGTCTTCCATCTTTGGATGGGACGGATCGATATGCATTTCCTCAAAGTAAAGATACGTAAAAATGTCTGCCGCGGACAGTGAGCCGCCGGGATGTCCCGCCTTCGCCCCATGAACCGCTTCAATGATGCCTTTGCGTACATCATTGGCACGTTTTTTCAGTTCTAAAATCTCCATGGCTCCTCCTATTCCAGTTCCGCGTATGCTCCGCACAGCACTTTAGGAATTGTCGGAAAACAACTGATACAGCTTCTTTAGAGAAAAGCCCGGAAATACAAGGAAAACAGCTTTAAACTCGTATCAGTTATTTGTAGACACTTCCTTAGTATGGACACACGCTGTTTTATAGTTCTTTAACAATTTAGCGGTATGCGGCGGCGTTCCAGCGCATCTCGTTCTTCAGGCTGCGGACCGTGGTGTCAGCATCGATGACCACGGTCTCAATGCCCATGGCATCCGCCCAGTCCACCATCTGCTCTGTGGTCAGGTCGTAGGAGAATGCGGTATGATGCGCGCCGCCCGCCAGGATCCAGCTCTCCGCTCCTACGGTCAGGTTGGGCTTCGGCGTCCAGAAGCAGGTGGCTACGGGAAGCTTGGGCATGGGCTTCTCCACTTTCCTGCAGTCCACTTCATTGATGATCAGCCGGAAGCGGGTGCCCAGGTCGATCAGGGAAGTGGCGATGCCGCTGCCGGTCTTGGAGGTGAACACAAGTCTGGCGGGATCCTCCCGATTGCCCATGGACAGAGGGCATACCTTGATGCCCACAGGGCCTTCCGCGATGGTAGGGCATACTTCCAGCATATGGGCCTGCAGAATTCCCTCCTTGCCGGACACCAGATTGTAAGTATAATCCTCCAGGAAGGAAGTTCCTTTGGCGTCCTTGACCCCTTCCGTCATAATCTTCATCAGGCGCACCATGGCCGCGGTCTTCCAGTCTCCCTCTCCGGCGAAACCGTAGCCCTTCTCCATCAGTCTCTGGATGGCAAGGCCCGGCAGCTGCTTCAAAGAGCCCAAATCGCCGAAATGGGTCACGATTGCATGGTAATCCTTCTCCTTCAGGAAGCGCTCGAAGCCGATTTCAATGCCGGCCTGTACCGCCACATGGCGCCGGAACTCCGCCGCGTCTCTGCCCTCGTCCAGAATCTGGTATCTGGAATAATACTCTTCCACCAGCCCATTGATATCGCCCTCGCTGACATCCGCCACATATTCCGCGATCTCGTTGACAGGATACGCGTCGATTTCCCAGCCGAACTTAATCTGAGCCTCCACCTTGTCACCCTCTGTGACGGCCACGTTGCGCATATTGTCCGCCACTCTCGCCACACGGATATGGCTGGACTCCATGATGCCCACAGCCGTGCGCATCCATCCCGCCAGCCTGTTCAAGGTCTTCTCATCGCTCCAGTGCCCCATAATCACTTTGCGTTCAATACCCATGCGGGTCACGATATGGCCGTATTCCCTGTCGCCGTGTGCAGACTGGTTCTCGTTCATGAAATCCATGTCGATGGTATCGTACGGAATTTCCATATTGAACTGTGTATGCAGATGGCACAGGGGCTTGCGGTACTCCTGCAGGCCCAGGATCCAGGACTTGGCCGGAGAGAACGTATGCATCCAGGTGATGACGCCGGCGCACTCCCCGTCCATGTTCGCCTCGTTGAACAGTCCCCGAATCATCTCATTGGTGAGCAGCGTAGGCTTCCACACCACCTCATAGGGAAGCAGACCCGACTTGTTGATTTCCTCCACGATGACCCTTGAATGCTCCGCCACCTTGGCAAGACATTCGTCTCCGTATAAATCCTGGGAACCGGTGGCAAACCAAAACTTGTAATTCTTCATGTATGTACCCCTTTCTTCTGATTTCAGAATCAACCTGATTGACAGCTTTCTCTGACGGCATTTTCCCAATCCGTCATCCGACTTCTATGGTATGGTATTTTCATGAATTTGTCAATTATTATTTTAGATTTCTGTATAATAATTTATAATCAAATTTTATCAATATTTTACAGGAAAATTTTCAGATTTCTGTGCATTTTTCCTTTTCTTATGATTTATTGGCCATATTGTCATTTTTTTGATGTGTATTCTCTTATATTTTGTATAATATATGTATTTTTTGTTTGTTTTATATTTTTCTAAAATATTTTATATTTATCTAAATAATCATAAGAAATTTTACGCAATATATCATGCAGGAAAAATAAGGATTGACAAAGCATGCGGCAAATGCTATACTGAATTCCATCATGCAGGAAGAAAGAAAAGAGGTGATTAATATGACGAGAACAAATTCATATGGGACAAATGTCATATTAGCCGCTTCTTTGCAGAAATCCCTGTAGAGAATCCAAGGAATCCATACAGCCTGCTCCGCAGGCTTTCATATCAGATTGCAGAAAGGCTGAAGACATACAGAAAGTATGTCTTTTTTATATGTTTCCGCCCATCGGCGACATCGCCGTCCGGCACTGCCGAATCCGGCTGCCGAAATTCGGCTGCCGAAATTCGGCATTCCCCCGCATTTGTTCTCCATCACCTGCAGCCCACTGCGGCATGGCTCACGGACATACCGCAAAACAGCACACATATCAACGGCAAGCCGCCAGGGGCTCTGCATATGCAGGATGCCCTGCGGCGCAGAAAGAAGGATTAGGTATATGAACAAATTCAAACAAATCTGTATGAAAGCGCACACAGAGAAAAAGGAAGCTCTCCACAACCTCTACACCGACAGGCATAGATACCTCAGTTCTGTCAGCAGCAGCGAACAGCCCGTGGAAGACGAAAAGCTATTCCATTACAGGAACGTGGTGTTCCAGTTTTGCGGCACAGGCTTTCGGACGATGCAGCAGATGATTCTTTTCATCTGGATTCCGGAAACATTCGTCATCGGCGGAAATCCTGTCGGCAGATGCCGGACTGCCTATGAGGACTGGCTTCTGCGCCTGCTGTCAGAAGCGGTGAACGAACTGTCCGACAGTCTGCAGAACGACCACAAGGACGCCAGGGAAAAAACGGAGTTCTCCATGCAGACCACCAGCTCCGTGGTAATCGGGCGTAACGGCTGTCTCTATGCGGCAGAACGGCATGCTTTCCGTCTCAGGATAAATTTCCGCGTTCCCCTGATCAACGGGAATGTCATCAACGGAAAGTCCACTTACAGAGAGACGAAAAATATGCTGGACTGCATCTGCGACCGGCTGGAGGCCATGGATCGGCTGGCGCTTTCGGAGCATGTGAGACTGTACGAAGACCAGCTGGAGATTCGTGATTTCCTGAGGGAAAGCGGCCTGGCTGCCTTTGTGGCGGACGGCAGCGTGCTTCCGAGACAGGCGGACACGGATGCGCCCATGGAGGGTGCGGTCCCCTTCCGCTCCCCCGAAAGCCTTAGAGTGACCCTCACCCTGTCCGACGGCAAGAAACTAACCGGAATGGGATTAAGGCGCGGAATCACGGTCATCACCGGCGGCGGCTACAGCGGCAAAAGCACTCTGCTGGACAGCCTGGAACAGGGCATCTATTTCCATGTCAAAGGGGACGGCAGAGAGTATGTGGCCACAGACGAGACGGCCTGTAAGGTGTACGCCGAGGACGGGCGGGTGGTGTCGGACACGGACATCTCTCCCTTTTTCACCTATCTGCCGGGCGACCGGGAGCTGCGCGCATTCCGCACCCACCATGCCAGCGGCAGCGTCTCCCAGGCAGTGAACATCGTGGAAGCGGCATACGGCGGAAGCCGATGTCTGCTGATAGACGAGGACACCAGCGCCACCAATTTCATGATCCGGGACGAAATCATGCGCAGCCTGGTAAAGAAAGAACCCATCATCCCCTATACGGACAGAATCCTGGAACTGAAGGAACAGGGGATTTCCACCATACTGGTCATCGGCGGATCCGGCGAATACCTGAAATATGCAGATCACCTACTGCTGCTGGAAGATTATCATGTGCTGGACGCCACGGAGGAACTGACTCCATGGAGACAGACAGGGACTCCCGAAACGGCCCAGGCCCCTCAATGGATGCGGCATAAGACGCTGCCCTCGCTGCCCATGACGGATCTATTTTTCGGGGAGCGCATTGAAATCGAGAACGCGAAATATATCAAAATCGGCGGCTGTGTGGCAGATATCACCCGGCTGACAGCGCTGGCAGACAGCGACCAGATCAACAGTCTCACATGGCTCCTGGAAAATCTGCTGGGGGAAAAAGAGACGGAACAGACAGAGCTCCGGGACCGCTGTCAGGCTGCAGCAGGGAGTCTGCTGTCCGATACCTTCGACACGGTACTGGCATCCAGGACCCATCAATATGAACTTTGGCTTGAGGAGGTGAGGGGGCTGGATCTGCTGATGGCCGCCTGTAGGCTGCGGGGATGCTGAGCCATTTTGCCGGGGACTTGGATATGGCAGATAAGCCGCAATCCTTCTCTGGATACGTCGGCGCGCATCATCAGATGTGCGCCGGCAGCAAAAGAGCGTCATACTCGTGAACCCATTGATACTGCTTAGCAGTTAACATTTCCGAGCAACCCGACTGCATAACGCCAGTCGATATGTTTCACCAGTGCAGCACGGTAAATTCCGGCGTTATGTAGTATAATTGCCGCTTTCAGCTCTGGATTGCCGATGCGTTCAACGTTTACTGTACAGACGGCAATTATTTGCGCTTGTAGACAAAAATATTGACAATCCGCACTTGGTTTGTTAAAATGGAATTCCTTTCGTTTTGAAAACTGAATATTTTACCTATCAGGTATCTGTCGGCAAAATCCGACAGGGCTGGTGCCTACAGACGCACCATACCTACTTGGCAAGATATGGACAAGCCGTGCACGCGGCAGCGAACGCAAGTTCGGACAGTATAACTACCAGGAGGAAGCAAGATGATTACGATGGAAAAGGTATGCAAATCGTACAAAATTGCAAAAAGGAACGCGGGCTTCAGGGAGGCCTGCAAGGCTCTCTTCCACAGAGAGTATGAGGAGATCAAAGCCCTGAACGACATCAGCTTCACCATACGCGACGGCGAAATGGTGGGTTACATCGGCCCCAACGGAGCGGGCAAAAGCTCCACCATCAAGATTCTAAGCGGTATATTGACCCCGGACAGCGGGAAGGTGCTGATAGACGGCCGCACCCTTTGGGACATGGAACGGGCCGGCAAAAAGCCCTCCGCCAGAGCGGCAAAGTGCAGCCGGATTGACCATGTCAGGCAGATCGGCGTGGTCTTCGGCCAGCGCTCCCAGCTGTGGTGGGACGTCCCGGTCATAGATTCTTATGAACTGCTCAAGGATATTTATTCTATCCCAGACCCAATTTATCGGAAAAACATAGAAGAATTGACGGAATCCCTGAATCTGGGCGAGCTTCTGCGGACTCCCGCAAGGCAGCTCTCCCTGGGGCAGCGCATGCGCTGCGAGATTGCGGCGTCACTGCTGCACAGCCCGGGCATCCTTTTTCTGGATGAACCTACGATTGGGCTGGACGCTGTATCGAAGCTTGCAGTGCGCGATTTCGTGAAGAAGCTGAACCGGGAGCATGGCACCACTGTCATCCTCACCACCCATGACATGCAGGACATCGAGGCCCTGGCCAGCCGCATCCTTCTGATTGGCAAGGGTGAGATTCTCATGGACGGCACTCTGGAAGACATCAGAAAGGGCGGCGCCAGCATGGACGAGACCCTGGCGCAGCTCTATAAATCCTACGAGATTTCCTGACCCCAAACCGGATAGGCAGCCAGGATAGTCTCCCTGCCGCCTGTCCGCAGCATCCCTGGAACATGCAGCCGCGGAGACGCGATGGCGGAACTTTCAAAGCTTTCTGTCACGCCTTTTCCATATGGGCCGGTTTTTTCCAGGTTTTAGACGCTTCAGTCCATAGCATTATTATAGAAAGGAATCCTTCGCTCATGAAAAAATATATCAGCTATTTCCGAATGTGGCTCGTCATGGGGCTGCAGTACCGGGCTGCGGCCTTCGGCGGCATCGTCACACAGTTCTTCTGGGGCTTCATGGAGATTGCCGCCATGCATGCTTTCCACGACTCCAACCCCGCCGCGTACCCCATGACCATGGAAGCCACCTGTTCCTACATCTGGTTCCAGCAGGCTTTCATCGCCATGCTCTCCGCCAGAATATTCGACAGCCAGATACTGGACTCCGTGCGCAGCGGGGATATCGCCTATGAGCTCTGCCGGCCGGTGAGCATCTATAGCCTGTGGTTCTCCCGGAGCACGGCCTCTCGGCTCTCCGCCGCGGGGCTGCGCTGCATCCCTATCCTGGCGGTGGCCGTTCTGCTGCCCGCCTCCTACCGGCTCTCCGCCCCGGCCGGCCCTGCGCAGTTCTTCTTTTTCCTTCTGACCCTGGCGCTGGCGGTGCTGGTAACGGTGTCCTTCATCATGCTGATCTACATATCCGGTCTCTACACCGTATCCTCCGACGGAATCAGGCGGATGTGCTCCTCTTTGATGGATTTCCTGACAGGGACCTATATCCCGCTGCCTTTCTTCCCGGGCAAAATACGACAGATGATGGAGCTGCTCCCCTTCGCCTCCATGCAGAACGTGCCCCTGCGCGTCTACAGCGGCGACCTGGCCGGCGCGGAGATGTACAGGGCCATCTTTCTGCAGATATTCTGGCTGACGGCAATGGTCATGATCGGAAGGCAGCTGTGCCGGAACGCCGAGCGGAACCTGATGATACAGGGGGGATGACCGTCTTTTGGAATGCTTTTCCCGTTTCTTGGAGCAGTTCTCCGAAAGGGGGCAGAATTTCTGACAGAGTGGTATTTCTGATAATACAGGAATTCTGACAGAATGGCATGTCTGAAATAAAGAAATGTTTTTAACTATATAAACAGCATTCAATTCTTGCCAGTCACATAGCGCAGCAAGTCATGCCGTTTATCCGGTTTTTGGCGAGATTCAATCGCTACATATATATTATGATTTCTATTTAGTCAGGGACGGAACGTCCCGGATAGGAGCAGCCATGCATACAGACAATTCAAATACAAAGAGGACAGGCGCCCTGGGGCTGTACCGCCACTACCTGTCCATCCTTCTGCGGAGCAAGATGCAGTATAAAAAATCCTTTTTCATGATTTCCCTGGGGTCGTTCTTAGCGTCCTTTTCCGTGTTCCTGAGCGTGTTCTTCATGTTCCAGCGCTTTTCCCATGTGAAAGGATACACCTTCCAGGAAGTGCTCCTGTGCTATTCCATCGTGCTGATGTCATTCTCCCTGGCGGAAATCTGCGCCAGGGGCCTGGAGTCCTTTCCCGGCATGGTCCGCAGAGGGGAATTTGACAGGGTGATGCTGCGCCCACGCAGCCTGCTGCTGCAGATTCTGGGCACTCAGCTGGATATCGAGCGCTTTACCCGAGTCCTGCAGGCCATCGTTATCCTCATCTATGCCGTGACTGCCAGCCAAGTCTGCTGGACGCCGCTGAGAATCGCTGCGGTAGCGTTCATGCTGATTGGGGGCTGCGCTCTGTTCAGCGGAATTTTCCTGATACAGGCGGCGCTGAGCTTCTTCTTTTTGGACGGGCTGGAATTCACCAATATTTTTACTTTCGGGCTGAATGAACACGGCAAGTATCCTGTGGACATTTACGGGAAAGGAGTTCTGTGGGTCCTGACCTACCTCATTCCTTTCGCGCTGGTGCAGTACTATCCGCTCCTGTATGTGCTGGGCAGGCGGCAGGAAACCTGGCACGCTTTCCTGCCCTTTGCAGCGGGGCTGTTCCTGATTCCCTGTTATCTGCTCTGGAGATGCGGGGTGCGGCATTATAAATCCAGCGGGTCATGAGGACCACTCTTCTACGCAGGATTTGCTTTATCTGACCGGCGGGGCGGATTCACCCGCCGGAACCTGACAGTTCTCTCAGGCGTGGTCTCCGGACAATCCTCATCAAAGGTTATCGCACATGCGCAGGCAATATTTGCCCGCCGACAGATGTTCCTGCCTGCCGTCCGGCAGCAAGACAAGGGCCTCCCCATTGGAGGGTATCTCTATCTCGTACACCACTTTTTCTCCCTCATATCTCCAGGCGCTGACTATCTCGCCCACAGGGGACAGATAGGAGGCTCTGGCATACTTCAGGGATGCATGGGGCGTGGGCTGTATGGTAATCTTCCCCTGATTCAGCCGGATGCCGCAGACCCCGGAGAAGAGCCAGCCGCAGATAGCCCCATAGGAGTAGTGGTTCAGGGAGGCATGCCCGTCCCATGTCTCCCAGATGGTGGTGGCCCCTTTCTTCACGGCGTAGAGCCAGCCTGGCATGGTATCCTGCAGAAGAAGCCTGTAGGCGGTCTCCACATAGCCGCCCTCCGCCAGCACGGCGCAGAGAAAGGGTGTGGACAGAAATCCCGTATTCAAATGATAATCGTTCTCAATCACCAGCGCATTCAAATCCGCCACAGCCTGTTTCTCCTCTGTCTCCCCCAGAAGGCCAAAAGAAACAGCCCGCACATACTCCGCCTGTCTGTCGGAACGGATTCTGCCATTCTCCGTGGCCATATGGCGAAACGCCTCCGCCGCCTTTTCGGCAATCTCCCTGTATCCGGCCGCATCCTCTTCCCTGCCCAGGATTTCCGCGATTTCAGCCAGCATGCGCCCTGACCTGGCAAAATAGGCCGTAGCCACTTTCCCCTGTGGCGTGCCCATGACCTCGGTGCTCTCCACATCCAGCTCGCACCACTCCCCATAGTCCACTCCCGTCTCAATGGCATATGCCGCAAAGGGATTCTCTTCTGCCGTTCTGTCCGTGTTGTCCGTCCCATCTTTCCCGTCCGTCTTCCGGAACTTTTTCATCATCTCTGCCAGCTTCTCTTTCGGCATGTTGGCCGCCATGGCCCGGTACTCCTCCGGTATCTGCGCCAAATCAAAGGACGGCATCACTTTCTGCCCCGCCCGGCTCTCCAGATAGGCGTACCATCTGCGCATCATATCGTAATTCTCCTCCAGAATCCGCACATCCCCATACCTCTGATACAGCCCATAAGGCACAATGATGCACGCGTCCCCCCAGCCCACAGAGCCTGCCAGGAGTTTCGAGAAGAAGCTGGGAATATTATTTCTGGGAGCGATATTCGCCACTTTTCCGTCCTCATATTGATTCAGTCTGCACTCCCCCAGCCACTTCCGAATCACCGGATAACAGTCCTCCTGATAAATCCCCGTCTCCGCGAACACCCCCATATCCCCTGTCCAGGCCGCCCGCTCCCTGGTGGGACAGTCCGTGGGCACATCGCAGAAATTGGACTTCTGGCTCCAGATACTGTTTTCCACCAATTTGTTCACGGCCTGGTCGGAACATTCAAAATGCCCCAGCTGCTCCATCCGGGAATACACCGCGATAGACTGGAACTCCGGTTCCTTTGCTTTGCTGTTACCAGCAATAATTCTGCTTCTCGAGGATGGTGTCAATCCAGACTCCGATGCAGCCTGCAACATCAGCTTCTGATTGGTATTTGCAATTCCAACCCAGGGTGTCTGCTGCTGATATCCTTTGTCAGTCTCAAAAGTAGATCCACCTGAGGTAATATGCTCCTGTGCTTCCTTCCATCTTGCATAAGACTGACAATATGCAGCAAACGCTGCAATATCCACTTCTGTAAGAACACCCATCTGATTCATTAGCTCAGCCAAGCGTTCCCATTCCTTCTTTGCTTCCGGCATTAACCAGGCAGGACAAGCAGGTATTCCCTTTGCCGGAACCGGTTCTTTGCTATTCAGTTTTCTTTTACCTGGATTGCCTTCCAGTTCCTTAATCGCTGTAGGCTTTGGTTTTCTTCCTGCCATCGGAATCCCTCCTTCCTCTTTTTTTTTGCATAATAAAAGGACCATACATTTCTGCACGATCCCTATTACTAATTTTATGTAATTAAAAGTTTCCCAATTTTCAGGACTATAGACTTTTGCAAGAAAGCGCCCCTTT
>OFFF01002116.1_pt1 | contig 11613 bp, 22 predicted proteins | sample 1521301 | NCBI WGS metagenome assembly OFFF01 (sample SAMEA3504101, study PRJEB24116) | mouse gut metagenome | biome: mouse gut; feature: mouse-associated habitat; material: faeces | place: Denmark | collected 2011
CGGATATCCATCCACTGTGCTCCTTTCATTTTCTGACTCCCTTTCCGGGCTCTTTCTCGCCCTGATTGGGAGTCTATCTTTTTCCCTTCACCTCCGCCACAAAACTACATTTTTTCCTCGGCGTTTTTTTACATTTTATCACTGGCGATGACAGTGAAGATAAGCTACAGGGAGCGGGTTAGTACATCCTGAAAGGGGCGCTGGAAAGCCCGTACTGCTAAAAGGAGGATAAAGGTCCCTATGCCTAAGAGAGTAGGCAAAAACGACGAGCTGTGGCAACAGCTCATCTCAGACGAGAATCTGCTGCAAGCCATCGACGAAGTAAACCGCACCCACCACTGGCGGACGCACCACAGGCCCAACGGCTGTACGGCCTGGGTGGAGGAGACGAAGCCAGAGCGGGTCAAAGAGCTGCGGCAAATCCTGATAGACGGCTTCGAGCAGAAGCCACCCACGCACTCCCGGCGCTGGGATGCCAGCGCGAGGAAGTGGCGAGATGTCAATGAACCCGCTCAGTGGCCTGACCAGTACGTTCACCACGCGCTTATCCAGGTGTTGCAACCGGTGATGATGCGCGGCATGGACCCGTACTGCTGCGGGAGCATCCGGGGCCGGGGTCCGCATAAGGCGCGGAAGGCTATAGCCCGATGGATGGACAAGGACCCGAAGGGCACGAAGTATATGTTCAGCGGCGACATCCATCATTTCTACGCCAGCCTGAAGCCGGAGGTGGTCATGGAGCGGATGCGGAAGCTCATCAAAGACCGTCGTGTGCTGGACCTGATTTGGCGCATTGTTAAAGACGGTGTAATGATAGGCGCGTACACCTCGCAGTGGTTCGCTAATACCGTTCTTCAGCCTCTCGACCAGCTCATCCGCCAAAGCGGGCTGGCGAAGCACTACAAGCGGTATATGGACAACATTGACGTATTCGGGCCGAACAAGCGGAAGTTGAAGAAGCTGAAAGTCCTGGTGGAAGGCTGGCTCACAGAGCATGGCCTGGAACTGAAGGACGATTGGCAGATATTTCCCGCAGTGGGCAAGACCGAGCGTGTTCCTCTGGCCCCACCACGGCGCGGCTACGAACGGCCCAAGGGCCGGATGCCAAACGCGGTGGGCTACCGCTTCGGGCGGGGTTTCACCCTGCCGAGAAAGCACAACCTCCTACGGCTCAAACGGGCCATCGCCCGTTACCGAAGGCGACGACGCGCCGGTAAGAAAATCCTGGTAGGGGCAGCAGCCAGCATCATCTCCCGGCTCGGGCAGATAAAGCACTGCAACAATCACAACCTCTACCGGATTTTGTTCAAGGGCGAACGGCTCATGCGTGAGCTGAAACGCATTATCCGAAATAATAGCAGGAAGGAGAAGCTGACATGGAGTATGTATTTGGAACGCAGGGCGAGATCGAAGTCCTCCAGGTCAAGGGCTCTGCCCATACCGACTTGACGGGCTACCACCAGATCGAGCGGGCCTACCCTGACCAGACCATCACTGACAATTTCCGCGTCGTGCGGAAGCTGGACAGCAAAGAGGATGTGGAGGGCAGCTGCTACGACTGGTACGAGATCGACCGCCACTACCGGGCGACGGATAAGACCGGCCCCCTGGCGCGGCAGGCGGTGGAGAACGCCGCTGCCGCTGAGACAGCCATCTGCGAGCTGGACGCGGGCTATGACGAGCGCATGAGCGCCGTCGAGGTCGCGCTGTGCGAGCTGGATGAGAAAATTAACGGAGGTATTGAGTAATGAACAAGATTTGGGCGAATCGGCTGATTGCCGGTGACAAGACCTGGGCTGAAATGCCCGCGTCCCGCCGTGACGGTGTTCTGGTGGAGCTGGCCTCCCGTGTTAAGGCCGGCATCATCACGGCGGAGAAGTACGCCGAGATTACCGGCGAGGACTACGCCGAGTGAAGGACGTAATCGGAACAATCGAGGGGCTGACCTTGCTTGTGAAAATGCAGGCGGACATCATCAAGGCTCAGGCTGATGCACTGGCCCAGCTCGGCAGTTGTGCAGAGCTGGACGGCATGGTGGCGTCGGCAGAGCTGGTCCGAAAGACGCTTCTCGGCGAGTGACAGCGAGAAGGCCGTTTCCGTTATTGGGAACGGCCTTTTTGTTGGTGAACCTCAGAAAATCGTATCAAACAGGAGGCAAGCAGATGAATCTCTATGAGATTTTGACTGATGGGGGCAGTTTGCTCCTGGTCCTTATGACCCTGGTGCAGTTAGCCCCCGTCAAAATCAACCCCTGGTCCTGGTTGGCAAAGGTCATCGGAAAGGCTATGGGGCTGGAAGCTATCGAGAAGAAGCTGGACGCGCACATTTTGATGGACGACCGCCGGTGTGCTGATGGGCACAGGGCCCGCATCCTGCATTTCAACAATGAACTGCTGCGAGACATCGACCACACAAAAGAGGAGTTTACCGAAGTCATCCGGGAGATCGACGCTTACGAGAAGTATTGCAAAGAGCACCCGGATTATCCGAATAATCGGGCGGTCATGGCTATCGAGAATATCCGTGACGTTTACAAAGAGCGCCTGAAGCGCCACGATTTTCTTCAGGAATGCAGTGCCGCACGGCAGGAGGATGACTGATGAGGACTGTGCTGACTGTCGTGATCGCTTTGGTGGTCGGTATCGCGTTGGGCATCGCCTACAGCGGGGCCACCATCCGCCATCTGCGAAAGCGGGTGCGCGAGCTGCGGGTTGGCAGTCCTCCGCGCAACATCATCCGTTCTGTCACAAGGTTTTTGTTTGTTACCGCGCAGGTGTTCGCCATCGTGTGGGTAACGTGGTCGTATGTGATTTCGACCTACTCCACCGTTGTTCTGTTACAGCCATTTCCGGCTGAAGAACTTTCCAGGGAGGCCGTCAGAACCATCATCGGTGTTGGCTTCCTGAAGGTGCTGGAAAATGTGTTTGAGCATAACGACGGGCCTGTGTTCGGAAATAGCAAGAAAGAAAATGCCCCGCCGGTAGAGGACGGTGGGGAAGAAGGAGGCGTTGGATGACTATGGAAGCTGAAAAGCAACGCAGACAGTATCCGGTTCTTGGCGCCCTTGGAGAAAAACAGCAAGAGTATATTCCGTGGGACATACTGGCCCCGCACGAGGCCAGAGCCCTCAGAAACCACGGCCAGACACTGGAACAGCTTGCCGCAAGAGGGGGCCTTGGCTGGGTCGAAATAGTCTGGATTCTCCTGGACAAACGGTGGGGCGGGCCTCCAAATCCACCGACGGATGTAGCGAGAAGTGCTGTGCTGAAATATGTTGCCGCTTGGGAGGCGGAACAGGAGAAAGGGGACGAATAGCCTGTGAATACTGAAGAAAAAATCTGGAGCTTTTTGAAGGGGCAGGGCCTGTCTGATGCCGGTGTTGCCGGTCTGATGGGCAATCTTTACGCTGAGAGCGGGCTCCGCTCAAACAACCTCCAGAATAGCTACGAGGGTAAGCTAGGCATGGCTGACGCTGAGTATACCGAGCTGGTTGACCACGGCAGCTATACGAATTTTGGGAACGATCGGGCGGGCTATGGGCTCGCTCAGTGGACATACCCGACCCGTAAGGCCGCGCTGCTGGCCTATGCAAAGGCCGCTGGCAAGAGCATCGGCGACCTGGAGATGCAACTCAGCTTCCTCATGCAAGAGCTGTCCACCGGCTACAAATCACTCCTGGCTCTCCTGAAAACTGCCGTCACGGTGCAGGAAGCATCCGACGAGGTGCTTCTTCAGTTTGAGCGCCCCGCTGACCAGAGCGCGGCAGTAAAGTCCAAGCGAGCCAGCTATGGGCAGAAGTATTTCGACAAGTATGCGCAGAAGGGAGTGCAGAAATTGAAAATCATCGAAGCCATTCTCACGAAGAACCCCTGCTACACCGCAGGCCGGAAGATCACGGTCAAGGGGCTGATGCTCCATTCCGTGGGCTGCTCCCAGCCCAGCGCCTCGGTGTTCGTCAAGAACTGGAACAGCGCGAGCCACACAAGCTCCTGCGTTCACGCTTTCATTGACGGGAACACCGGGGATGTGTACCAGTGCCTCCCCTGGAATCACCGGGGCTGGCACGGTGGCGGCAGCTCCAACAACACCCACATCGGCGTAGAGATGTGCGAACCGGCCTGCATTAAGTACACAGGCGGCTCCGTCTTCACCTGTTCCGACAAGGCCACCGCCCAGGCCGTCGCCAAGCGCACCTACGAGGCGGCTGTGGAGCTGTTCGCCATGCTCTGTAAGCAGTACAGCCTCGACCCGCTGGCTGACGGGGTGATCGTCAGCCACAAAGAGGGTTGCAAGCGGGGCATCGCATCCAACCACGGCGACCCGGAGCATCTGTGGACACAGCTCGGTATGCCCTACACGATGGATACCTTCCGGGCAGCGGTCAAGGCCGCGATGGGCGGCACGGCTCCGGTCCAGACCGCCGCACCGGTGAGTAAGGCCCCCTACACCGTCCGTATCACGGCGACCGATCTGAATATCCGCAAGAGTCCTGGAACAAACAACGCGAAGGTGGGCGTCATCAAGCCCGGTGTCTATACCATCATCAGTGAGGCGACGGGTACGGGCGCTTCGCTCTGGGGCAAGCTGAAGTCCGGCGCTGGCTGGGTGTCCCTGGACTACTGCAAGAAGATTTGAGGAGGAAACCTGAATGCAAGCGATTATTCAAAATGTCCCCCTGGCAGTTGCGCTCATCCTGCCGGTGGTGCTGGTGCTCATGGTAGTGACTAACATCATCGTCGAGGTGCTGAAGAAGCTGACCTGGGAGAAGCTACCTACGAACGTCCTGGCCTTCCTCACCGCGATGGCTGTGACGCTGCTGGCCTTCTTTGCCTTTTGCAGCATCACGCATATTGCCGTCGTCTGGTACATGGTGGTGGGTGCGGTCATCCTGGGCGTGTTCGTTGCGTATGCTGCCATGTTCGGATTTGATAAGTTGAAGCAGACGCTCGAACAGTTGGACAGCATCAAGAGTAAGAAATGAATCAGTGCGGGCAAGTGAGCCCGCAGAGATGAACCGCAGGATTGTGGTCAATATTAAAGGCCCTCCGCACAGAATTTGCAACTGTGCGGAGGGCTTTTCTGTTTTCTGGCAAATAACCGGCAGGTTAGAAGGCCCATTCGATGTCAAAGTCGTCATCCGTCAGAACGATGCGGGAGATGAGGCTCTGCATGATACGCCGTTTTTGGTCATCATCGGCGAAGTCCCATATTTCCGCCGCGTCCGCGATCAGTTCCTGGGCGAGATCGAACGGGAGGACATCGGGGTCCTGCTCCGGTGTGATGCTGTTTTGCAGGGCAGTTTTCTCAGCGTAGAGCTTGTTGATGCTGTCACCCAGAATCTCAGCCGGGATGTCGTCTTTCTGGTACAGCTCCATGAACTTTGCGATGCTTCGGTCGATCTCCCGGATGCGCTTTTCGATGGACGTATTCTGGATGACCGGGGCGGGCTGTGGGCGGCTGGCGGCGATGTCTGCGACCAACTCCGGTGAGTGGAGCACTTCGCGGATTCTGGCGTCGATTTTGGGCTCCAGCTCGTCGGCCTTCCAGTGCCTGTTTTTGCAGGCCGGGTCTTTGACCATCTCTTTCATTTGCTTCGTGCGGGAGTAGCAGGAGTAGTAGCGGTACTTCCCGCTGTTGCGGAGATAGTACCGCCCGCCGCAGTTCCCGCAGAATAGCAGCCCAGTCAGAAGGTGCTTTGATTGGAACGATGCCATGCCGTATTTCTTCCTCCGTTTTCCCCGCATGACCTGGACAGCGTTAAACTGTTCCTCGGTGATGATAGGCTCATGCGCATTTTCAACCAGCACATCGCCGAAGTGGATACGGCCCAGGTATGTCTCGTTTTCGAGGATATAGCGAACACTGGACCATGAGTTATAGCTACTGTAGCGATTTGTGTACCCTTCGCTCTGAAGCTGCTCCACGATTGCTTTGAGCGACATCCCGGCAAGATACCACTCGAAAATCTTCTGCACCTGCTGGGCTTCGTATGGATTGATGACGAGCTTCCCGTCTTCGTAGTCGTAGCCGATGGGGATATACCCGCCGCCGTGGTAGAGACCGGCCTTCGCCCGGGCCAAGCGGCCCATTTTGGTCCGTTCCTTTATCTGCTCGCGCTCCAACTGGGCAAACACGGCGAGAAGTCCTATCATAGCTTTGCCAAAGGGCGAGGACGTGTCGAAGCTCTCCTGCATCGAGATGAAGTCTACGTTGTTCGGAAGGAAGACTTCTTCGATGAGATAGAGCGTGTCCCGCTGAGAGCGGGAGAGGCGATCCAGTTTGTAGACCAGCACCAGGTCGAATTTGCTCGTTTCCTTGATAAGCTGCTGTATGCCGGGGCGATTGAGATTGCTTCCCGTGTAGCCCCCGTCAACGTAGATGTCGGCTATTATCCAGTCCTGTGCTTTGCAGTATGCAATCAGGCGTTCTTTTTGTTCGCCGACAGAATAACCCTCCTGCGCCTGTTCCTGAGTGGAGACGCGGATATAGAGGGCGGCTCGTCTCAAAGCGGCATCCCGTCTAAGAGGTAGTTCGCAAAGACCCAGGGGCGATCTGCGAGCTCCCCTTCGGTCCGCGGCTGATAGCCAGAAAAGTCAACCTGGCGGGCATTGGTGATCGTCAGCCGGAACCACTTGTTATCAATCAAGATGCTTTGATTCTCGCATGGGACGAAGGCAACGTGGGCGCCTTCGTCGTGAGGCTTTTCTCCGCAGAGGTAGTACGCTTTGACGCGAGGGTTGTCAGGGAGGTCCAGCTCTACATGGCCCGTTTTATGCCGGGTCTGCTCGTAGACTTCGTGAACCCGGTCCCCTATGAGGCACCGAGCCCCGTGTCGGTCTGTTCTGGCATTGCGGACGCGGGACAGCCAAAAGCACGGACACCCCCTCTTGATGTCAAGCGTGAGTTTCATTCTGTGCTCCCTTCTTCCAGCTCCACGGCGAAGTTGAGGAGCTTTAACCTGTCTCTGCCCCCAAGACCCCCGTAGATGCTCAGCAGCTCCATAGCCTCGGGCGAGAGAGCTTTACCATCTCCATTGATGACCGTGCCGCCGTGATTGGCCTGAATGAACGGACTGTTCGAGAGCTGACCGCTGATGTTGTTCTCTACAGATGGGGTGATCTCTGTTCCCTTCAGCAGATAATCGAGGGTGACGCCGAAGAAGTCCGAGATTTTGATAAGGATGTCAACGCTGGGGTATGAATCAGGCACCCGCTCATACTTCCCCACAGAGGACGGCACAACGCCGAGCTGCTTTGCCAGCTCTGCTTGCGACAGGTCCTTGTTTATCCGTAGTTTCCTCAGTCTTTCGCCAAAGTCTTCCATAGTAGGACACCTCCTTTTATCCTGTTAGTTCATTATAAGGCGTGTTAGTCACAATGTCAAGGAAAATTTTTCGAGCAAAATCAAGAAAATAAAGAGAACAACGGTTGACAAAGAGGAAAAACAGTGGTAGAATAATACCAGGGGAACACGAGAAAACACCAACGGTATTCCCAGATGAGGAGGTGAGAAGATGAACGCATTGATGGAACGGCGTTTGCGCGGGGCTATCCCCTCGCAGAGCGAAGCGGCAAAGGCCCTGGGTGTCCGGCCCTCCGCTGTCAGCAAGTGGGAGCGCGGCCTGTCCAAGCCCCGTATTGAGAAGCTGCCCGCCATTGCCAAGCTCTACGGCTGTACCGTCGAAGATCTGTTGAAGGACCTCGGCGGCTACGACAGCACCGCGGCTCAGCAGACATGACGGAGATTTCGGCAGTCCTGCTTGCCGTAGCGAAGGAGCTTGCGGCTCAGGCGAAGGGCAGCTTGCCGGAGCTCCAGGACGGTGAGCAAGTTCAACGGGAATGGTACAAAGACGGCGTGTATTACCGCGAAACGCTGCTTGACGGCGAGATTTTTCTCAGCCAGTACGATTTTCGGAAACGGACGGCGGTAGTAGAAAGAGGTGGAAGGCAATCATTGACGTAGCCTGCCGGGTTTGCCTATACGGGCTTCCGGCTCGGCAGGCTCACGTCATCTGCCGTCTTCATGTAAGGATTTAACCTATGGTCTCATTCTACCACCGATAGTCTCTAATGTCAAGAGTTTTTCGGGAAAAATTTTGCTGAAAGTCGCGGCACTGCTCAAAATCAGGCAGCGACCTTCTTGGAGGCGTTCGCCCACCACCAGTCGATGAACACGACCTGTTCAACGATCTTGTCAGCGTAGGTGGACAGACCAGCAGGCTCACACATGGTCGCCTCGTTCACGGTCTCCATCGTGGTGCCCATGAAACGGATGCCAGTCAGGGTATGCTCAGCGTCGAACACCAGGGCGCAGACGGCGCAGTTGCGGTAGCGGACCTGGATGCCCTTCTTCGTGGCCTGGAGCCGGACCTTGCTGGAGTGCTTGCCGTTCATACCAGCGATGACGGCCTTCACGGTCTCCAGCGCGGTCTCCTCGATACTATGGATGATCATGTCGATGTTCTCCAGGGCCTTGCGCTCGCGGAGCTCAGCAATCGCGGCGTCCAGGCTGAAGGGGACGGCCAGTGCAGTGCAGGCGGGGATAGGCTCGTCGGTGTACACGGTCTCGCCCTCAGCGGCGGGGGCCTCCAGGACCTCGACCTCAACGGCCTCGACAACCTCGGTGGTCTCGGTAGCAGCGGTCTCAATGCTGATCTGCTCGGTGGTATGGGCCTCGTACTCCTTGCGGCTGATGACCTTGCGCTTGCCGTTCTCATCGATGCGGTAGAAACGAGCGTGGCCCTTGCTGTCGGTAGTCTGAGTGTAAGTGTAAGTCATGTCAATCTTCCTTTCCGGCCTCTCGGCCTATCAGCGCCCGCCGCTCGCAGCGGTCGGACTGGGTGGTTTTGTGTTCCTTCATTGTCTTCATTCTACCACGATAGCGTTGTAATGTCAAGAGGTTTTTAGAAAGTTTTTCAAGAAAAACAGCCTTTTTTACGCCTGCTTCGCTTCTTCGACCCACGCCTGAGCCGCTTCCAAGCTATCAAACCAGTCGGTGTAGATGTCCTTCCGGCTGGTGGACGTGTAGCGGTTCTCCGGCTTGACTGCTGCCTCTACCGTGCGCGTGATGCTGGATACCACACGGCCCCGGTCATCGAAGCTGGTCGTGACGCACCAGAACATCTTCAGGCCAGCAGGGGTCAGCTCCCACTTCTCGGCCTCTCCCTCTGGGAGCTGGTCAGCGAAGTCGATACGGCCCCACGCCTCCCGGCCTATCTCCTCGCAGAAGGTCTTCTGGTCAAAGTTGACGATCTCCTCCACGGCGTAGCTGCTGGGGTAACTGCCCGGTGTCACCGGACGCTGGGTGCTGTAGTAACGCATAGCTCTCATCCTTTCTGCCCTGCCATCATCAGGCCGGGTGGGGCAACTCCCGGCGACGGGCCACCTGGCCCGTTTCGGCTCAGCTACCAATCCTCGTCGTCCTCATCCCAATACGGACAGTAGCTACCATCGCACACGAACTCATACGGACAGCCGCAACAATACGGGTCAAACACAGCTCTCACCTCCCATCACCAATGAAAATCAAACTCGCAGAGGCACCCCACCCAGTAGGAGGGGCCCACTCCACAAACCTCTCCATTCTCCAGATGCGACTTGACCTCAGCCAGCTTCCGGGTCCTGGCATCCGGGTCTTTCTTGAACAGCTCGCGGGCGTCGTGCCGTCCACGCTCGTACTGCTCCTCATCCAGAGCTTCGCCCATCACACGCCGGAGCGCCCAGGCCGACATCTCGACTTTCTGCATGGCGCACCTCCTACTCAGCAATCCGGTCCGTGTACCCGGCCTTGCTCAGCGCATCCAGAGCGTCATAGTAGTCGTCGTAGTAGCACTCCGCCCCAGATTCAAACGCCACGAACGTCAGCCCATCCGGTTTACGGGTAACTTGCGCGGTACGCTGCTTGCTCGGATTGCCGAAATACTCAACTTGCGTCTTCATGCTGAACTCCTTTCTGACCTGCCATCATCAGGCCGGGTAGGTCAGCTCCCGGCGACGGGCCCAGCGGCCCGTTTCGGCTATCTGTGAATCTCTTTGGCAGCTTCAACGAGGTCCTGCCAGGTCTCGCCATTGAACACCGTGTTATTATCCGTGCCCCAGAAGTACCCCGGCTTCAGCACGGCCCACCAGCCATCCTCATCCTGGTAGACTTCCTTACAGCAGCGTCTCCAGTTTTTCATAGCGTTGCCCTTTCTCGCCTGCCATCATCAGCGCCGGGAGGCGATCTCCGGCGGACGGGCCACCCGGCCCGTTTCGGCTCAGTGCTTGATGAAGTCCTTCGGGTCAGCGTTCGGGTCGTCGCAGTCCATCCACCGGTCGAACCCTTCAGGATCACGGGCTTCCAGCTCGTCCATCAACCAGCCGCGGACGACGGGCAGCTCAGGTGAACGCTCCATGCTCTCGGTCAACTCCCACAGCTCCAGGAGCTGTTTCGTGCTGGCGTTTTTGACGTGGGCAGGGGTCGTGTTTTTCATCGTAGTCTCCTCCTTCTCAAACTGCCATCGGAACGAACTCGGGATGCTGGCGGCTGTACCGCTGGCTCCACTCGGTCCCGAACTTGAACTGGATAGCCGTCTCATACTGCCACTTGTGCTCGTCCTCAACATCGTAATCCCAGCCGCAGGCTTCCATGCGCTCATCGGTGTACCAGTGGAGGTCGCCGCTCTCGGTGTCCATGTAGTCATCGGCACTGGACAGCTCGGCGTACACGATGTCGGACATCTTCGGGAACGGCTCGCCACCCAGGATTTCCTCGGCGGTGATAACGACCTCGCTGCCGTCCTTGTAAATCAGGTGGTACATCTGGTCGTTATGCCAGCCGTTGTATACGTTGCTGATGAGCTCCTGGCGGAGACGGTCGTAGGTCGCGTTGGTGGTGCGGAAGCCGTAGGCCCGATACCAGTCATCTTCCGGCAGGTCAACGTAATCAGCGAGTGCTTCCTTCCTGCGGGCTTCCAGCTCAGCCAGCTCCTGTTTGAGCTGAGCCTGAACGTCCTTCTTGCAGTGGCGGACTTCCCACATATCGTTCTTGATGTATCTCAGAATGTCCTTCTTCATGGCTCTGTCCTCTCTGCCCTGCCATCATCAGCACAGGTGGGGCGGTTCCTGTGGACGGGCCGCTGGCCCGTTTCGGCTTATATCAGCAAGGCTTTCTGGCTTCCCGGATGAGGAACACAGCGGCGTTGAACAGTGCGCCGCCCCACTCACGGTCGAGCTTGCTGAATCCGTCGTTGTCGAACTCGGCTATCAGGTTCGGCTCATCATCGTATACACGGATGTCGCCGGTCGTCGTAACGCCAACCAGCAGCTCGGTTCCGTTTTTGAGGGTGAGCTCTGCACTGCCGTTCTGAATACGCTTTGCCAGGGCTTCCATCACCCGGCGGAGGTAGTCGCAGTTGATTTCCATGTAGTAATACTCGCCGTCACGCATAGCAATCTTCCTTTCCGGCCCTCTGGCCTGTCAGCACCCGCCGCGCTCAGCAGTCGGGGTATTGTTACCTTCAGTATCTTCATTCTACCACGATAGCATTACCTCGTCAATAGATTTCTCGAAAATTTTTCAAGAATTTTGCTTACAAGTGCTTTTACAGATACTTTCAGTCTATCCGGCGGACAT
>OFFF01002122.1_pt1 | contig 11576 bp, 9 predicted proteins | sample 1521301 | NCBI WGS metagenome assembly OFFF01 (sample SAMEA3504101, study PRJEB24116) | mouse gut metagenome | biome: mouse gut; feature: mouse-associated habitat; material: faeces | place: Denmark | collected 2011
TTCAGATTCATGGTACAGTTATCAGTTCAAATACTGTTCCGTGAATAATTCAGGTGTATTATACTAAAAGGCAAAATAAACGGAGAGGAAACGGCATTATGAAACTACTTGTTGCGGAAGATGAAAAATCATTATCGAGGGCGCTGACTGTTCTTCTGGAAAGGAACGGCTATGCGGCAGATGCGGTATCTGACGGCAGGGAGGCGCTTGCCTATCTGGAAAATGGAGATTATGACGGAATGATTCTCGATGTCATGATGCCCGGTCTTGACGGTTTTGAGGTGTTGAAACGAATCCGTGAGTCGGGAAGTGCAATGCCTGTTTTGATGCTTACTGCAAGGTCTGAGATAGATGACAGGGTGAAAGGGCTCGACGGAGGAGCCAACGATTACATGACAAAGCCATTTTCTACAAAGGAGCTGCTTGCGCGGATACGGGCGATGACAAGGGCGAGGGGAACAGCAGCGGCCCCGGTGCTGAAGGTGGGAAATGTTTCCCTCAACCAGGCGACCAATGAGCTTATCACATCCGTGGGCAGTTTTCAGCTTACGAACAAGGAGTTCCAGGTCATGGAATTTCTGATGCAAAATCCAGGGCATCTGATACCGACGGAGCGGATTTTGGAAAAGGTATGGGGCTATGATGCCGATGTGGAGATTAATGTGGTGTGGGTATATATTTCCTATCTGAGAAAAAAGCTTGATGCGCTGCACGCCGATGTGCGGATCAAGGCAGCGAGGAATGCGGGGTATACCTTGACGGACGAAGTCCGCCCGAGCCGGAGGCGATGAAATAAGGGGTGCCCTATGGGTATACCTTGACGGACGAAGTCCGCCCGTGATGGAGGTTTTACGATGGTTAGAAAGATGCGTATAAAATTTACAGTATTGTCTGTGCTTTCCGTGGCCGCAGTACTGGCAGTGATTCTTGGCATTATCAATGCGGCGAATTACCGGAGGGTTGCGGCAGAGGCGGACCAGGTGCTGGAGATGATGGCGGAAAATAAAGGACGTTTTCCAAAAATGAAACCGTTCATCGAAAAGGATAGGAAGATAGAGGGGCGGGGGAAAGAAAAGAAGCATAAAAGAAATTTTGAAATGTCTTTGGAGCTGCCCTATGAGCTGAGATATTTTTCCGTGCTTTTGGATGAAAATGGGGAGATTTTGGAGACTGATATTGGAATGGTGGCAGCGGTGGATGCTGAGACGGCACAAGAATATGCAAGGGAGGCTGTGAAGCTTTTTGGGAAGACAGGATTTTGCGGGAACTACCGCTACCGGAAACAGGAGGAAGGGAGGAACCTTCGTGTGATTTTTCTGGACTGCAGGCGGGTGCTTGGTGTCTTCCAAACATTTCTTGCGGTAAGTATCGCAGTGTCGCTTGCAGGGATGGCGGCGGTGTTCCTGCTTGTTTTCCTGCTGTCGGGAAAGGCGGTTCGGCCGTTTGCCGAAAGTTACGAAAAACAGAAACGATTCATTACGGATGCCGGACATGAGATTAAAACGCCGCTTACGATAATTGACGCAGACGCGGCGGTGCTGGAGATGGAGTGCGGGGGAAATGAGTGGCTTTCTGATATCCAGAAACAGACGGGGCGGTTAAAAGAGCTGACTAACGACCTGATATTTCTTTCTAAGATGGAAGAGGAGGCGGGAGAAAGACTTTGGATTGAATTTCCGGTTTCGGAGGCGGCGGAGGAGACAGCGCAGTCCTTTGAGCTGCTTGCAAAAGTGCAGAATAAGCATCTTAGCTGCCAGATAGAGCCGGGGCTGTCTTATTGCGGGGAAGAAGGAAACATTCGTCGGCTGTTTTCGGTGCTGCTTGACAATGGGGTGAAGTATTCTGAAGAAGGCGGAGAGATAACTTTTTCCTTGCAAAAGAAAGGGAAAAAATTGGTGCTGTCAGTGCAAAACAGGGCAGTTAATCTGGACAGAGAGAAAACGGCGCATCTATTTGAGAGATTTTACCGGGGCGATCCGTCAAGGAACAGCGACACGGGAGGCCACGGAATCGGGCTTTCCATCGCAAAGGCGATTGTCGAGGGGCATAAGGGGAGGATTACGGCAGAGATAAAGGATGAGGAGACGCTAAAGATTACGGCTGTGCTGTAAGAGAGGCTTGTGAAGTCTTTGAACACAAAGATTTCACAGGCTTTTTTAAGTTCATTTAAGGTTCGGCTGTTAGTCTTTTTTTAGAAACTGGAAAGAAGGTGATGGCATTGCCGACAGGATCATGGACATGGAAAAAACAGAGGCAGAAGTAACCGAACAAACGGCGTAAAGAAAAATGCTGGTGTAAGAGATAAAAGAGTATGAGTGAAAGGCAGAATGTTTGAGATGGTAAAAGATATAGTAAAGAAAGGACTTACAGGACTGAAAAAGAAAAAACGCATATGGGGCTGCGTTACGGCATTAGTTGTGGTAGCAGGCCTGAGTATGGTTTTTTATGGGAAAGGCGAGCAGAACCGGGCCGCGGAGGTGAGCGTGCGCTCTGCCGTAGCAGAGAAGGGAAATATCAGCAAGACAGTTACCGGTACGGGAACATTAGAGAACGGAGAGGCGCAGGAAGTCATTGTTCCGGTTGGCGTCCGGGTGGAGAAGGTGCTTGCAGATAGCGGAGATGTGGTGACGAAAGGGCAGCGTCTTGCCACACTTAATGAGGCATCTGTTGCGGAAAAATTGCTGGAGGTGAAGGAAAGCCTTGAGGAGACGGAGGACGAGATTGACGATTTATCTGACGATGCAGAGGACAGCAGCACTTCGGAGTACCTTAAGGCAAAAGTATTAGAGGGCAGGAAAGAGGAATTGGAAAGAACTCAAACCCGGCTTGAAAAACTGCTAAAGTCAAAAGAGATAACGGCTGTCTGCGACGGGGTGGTAAGCGGTGTGTATGTAGAGGCGGATACGGAGGTTTCCAAGACTTCGGGGGAAACAAAAGACTCTTCCGGAACAGGCGGGAACGAGGGCAATATTACTGCCGGAACTGTAGGGCAGATTGACATGGGAGTTATGGCGGTTACGCAGGAAGTCACAAAACAGAGCGGCAGGAACAGCGGCGTTTTGTTTTTGAGCGCAGATGTTTCCGCAAATGCGGACGATTCTGAAAGTGCGGATGATGGAAAAACAGAAGACAGCAGCGCCGGGGGCGGCACAGGTGTAAGTGACAGTGGGAATAGCGGCAGTACAGGCAGCGGAGGCGGCAATTCTGGGAGCAGCAGTGATGCGTCCGGGTCGGCCAGGGTGAAGATCACAAGCTGCAGCGTTGATATCACGCCGCCTGCGACGGGGGCAAAGCCACAGACAGAGCTTGGGGCGGCAGATTATTTTACCGGAACGATAAGCTGGAACTGCTCGTCAGAGTCATTTCAGGAGGAGACGGTTTACACAGCTACGATTAAGCTTACGGCAAAAAAGGGATATGAATTTTCAAAAAATATATTGCCGGAAGTAAAGGGGGCGGATGTGTCAAGCGAGGTGCTTGAAAGTGATTCGGGAGAGAGCATCTTAAGGATAAAGGCCCAATTTTCAAAAACAGGAAAAGCCCAAACCGGGCAGCAGCCAAAGGACGGAAATCAGGGGCAGGAGAGCGGCAAAACGTCTGGGAAAACAGCACAAAACAGCGTATCTGGGGGAGCGCCGGCAAAAGGAAACACGTCTGGCAGCATATCGGCAAGTGCATCGGGAAATTCATCTGCAAGCAGCACGTCTGCAGCGTCAGAATACGGTGCATATGAGACGGCTGCGTTTTCTATCGCGGCTCAGGATGAGACGGTGGTTTCCGTCAATGTAGACGAACTGGATATCCTGTCTGTAAAGGAAGGCCAGACAGCGGAGATTACGATAGATGCCCTGGAAGGGCAGAGCTTTGAAGGAAAGATTACGGATATTTCACAGGCTGTCTCAGGCAGCGGCAGCACAAAGTATCCGGTGGAGGTTACGGTTGAACGCACGGATGGTATGCGGATGGGAATGAGCGTTTCCGTAACGATTTCTATAGATGAGGCAAAGGATGCGGTGCTGATTCCGGTCAGTGCGCTGCAGGAGCGGGGCGGTAAGACTTTTGTCTATACGGAGAGTTCCGGGGACGGCACGCTTTCAGGTGAGACGGAAGTGACCACGGGACTGTCTGACGGAAGCAGGGCGGAGATTGTAAGCGGGTTGTCACAAGGAGATACCGTATACTATCTCAGAACTGGATCGGACGACAGCGACCGCACTGAGAGGATGCCGGGAATGAATGGCATGCCAGGCGGAAATATGCCGGATGGTTCTATGGAGCCAGGTGACAGAAACAGGTTAAAAAAGGGCAGAAATCAGGGAGGAACAGAATGATTAAGCTTAATCATGTGTCAAAAGTGTATCGGATTGGAGGAACGAAAGTTTATGCCCTTAAAGATGCGAGCCTGAATGTCCGGGAAGGAGAGTTTGTAAGCATCATAGGGCCGTCCGGCAGCGGAAAGTCAACGATGATGAATATTATCGGATGCCTGGACACGGCAGATGAGGGCGAGTATTTTCTGGACGGGCAGATAGTTGAAGAATATTCGGAGAAGGAGCTGGCAAGAATACGAAATAAAAAGATTGGATTTATCTTTCAGAGCTTTAACCTGATCGGGAATCTTACGGCGGAAGAAAATGTGGAACTGCCGCTGATTTATCAAAAGCTTTCAAAGGAAGATCGGAAGGTGAGGGTGGAGGATGCATTTGAAAAAGTAGGGCTTTCCGACAGGCGCAGGCATAAGCCGCATGAGCTTTCCGGCGGACAGCAGCAGAGAGTCGCTATCGCAAGGGCGATTGCGGCGAGGCCGTCGCTGTTTTTGGCAGATGAGCCGACAGGAAATCTGGACTCTGTTACCGGGAGGGAGATTATGGAGATTTTTAAAGAGCTGAATGGGGAAGGGAAGACAATTGTGCTTATTACCCATGATGATGAGGTTGCGGGGCAGGCAGGGCGCAGAATCCGGATATTAGACGGACAGGTAAGCAAGGAGGAAGTATGTTCAGGCAATCAGTAAAAATGGCGTGGAAATCCATTTCATCAAATAAAATGCGCTCGCTTCTCACCATGCTGGGCATTATTATCGGGGTCATGTCTCTTGTAGTGCTGGTGTCTCTTGCCAGCGGCGCGGCATCGTCGGTGAACAGCCGGATATCAGAGATTGGGAGCAATCTTTTGACGGTGAATGTGAAAGATGATAAGGGCAGCCCGCTGAAATTAGAAGACATAGCAAAACTGGCGGAAAGCGGGGAGATCAAAGATGCGGCTCCTGTGACGCAGAGCAGTGTTGCGGCAAAGAGCTCCTATGCAGAAGAATCGGCGGCTGTATATGGTACGACTGGTGCATATGCAGAGATAAACCAATTGGAGCTGTATGCAGGAAGATTCTTAAAAGAAACGGATATAGAGAACCATACAAATGTGGCTGTAATTAATGCGGGGCTTGCCCTGGAAGTGCTGGGGCGCATGGATGTTGTGGGTGAGACGGTAGCTTTGGAGGGCATGGAGTATCAGGTTGTAGGAGTGCTTAAAGCGAAAGACAGCGATACATCCACAACGGAAAACCTTGAGGCATATGTTCCGTATACTTCGCTCATTCGGCTGGTGCAGGATGTACCTTACGAGGTGACCAGATTTATAGTGTCGGCATCCGGCGAGGAGACGATGGACAGGGCGGAGGAGGAGTTGAAGGAACAGATGCTGGAAAGGTTTTCATGGGATGAAGATGCATTTTCCATCGTGAACCAGTCGGCGGTTCTGGAGGCTATGGAGAGTGTGAATAGTACGTTATCGTTCATGCTTGGAGGTATTGCAGGGATATCTTTGCTCGTGGGCGGGATTGGAATTATGAACATCATGCTTGTGTCTGTGACCGAGAGGACAAGGGAGATTGGAATCCGTAAAGCGATTGGTGCAGGGCGTGGAACGATTATGATGCAGTTTCTTATGGAGGCGCTGATGATTAGTTTAATGGGATGTGCTATCGGGATCGGATTTTCCTGGATTGCATTAAAAGCCATATCTGTCGTGGAAAGCGGCGGCACAGCGTATACGCTCTCCATGGGCGTAGTGTGGATTGCGGTCGCTTTTTCTATGGGCATAGGGATACTTTTTGGGATATATCCGGCGAATAAGGCGGCGCGGCAGAAACCGATAGAGGCGCTCAGATACACAGGTTAAGAAGAGATATTCTGAAAAGCGATATTTGCAGAATTTTAATAACTGTGATATTCTTTTTCTATGTGCTGTTATTTTTATTAATGGAGAGTGAGATTGTGAAGAAAAGAAAAAGCATCAGGTGGAATACTCTTCGCATTACGGCGCTTGGATTTTTGAGTGTCATATTTTCGGGCGGGATTCTTTTGTACTTGCCGGTTAGCAATGCAAAGCCCATTGCGTTTATTGACGCGATGTTTACCGCAGTGTCGGCGGTGTGCGTGACAGGTCTTGTGACGATTGTTCCGGCCAGCCAGTTTACGGTGTTTGGAAAAGCTGTGCTGCTCCTTCTTATACAAATCGGCGGTCTGGGCGTGATTGCGTGTGCGGCACTTTTTTTCTTTTTGCTGCACAGGAGGCTTGAGCTGCGGGAGAGAATTGTGCTGCAGGAGGCTTACGGCGCGCAGCAGCTAGGGGGCATCGTGGGGATGGTGCGAAAAGTGATTGCGGGAACTCTTTTGGTGGAGGGCGCTGGGGCAGTGTTCTATGCGATTCAGTTCGTGCCCGAATTTGGGATCTTAAGGGGCATCTGGTATTCAGTCTTCCATGCGGTGTCTGCGTTCTGCAATGCGGGGATTGACATTCTCGGGGAGAAGAGCCTTGCGGGCTATGCGGTGAATCCGGTGGTCAATCTTACGACAATCCTTTTGATTGTTCTGAGCGGCATCGGGTTTACGGTATGGTTTGATGTGCTCGCAAGTGTGAGGGAGGCTTTTCGGCGGGAGAATCCGGTGCGATGGAGATTTGGAAGGCTTAAGCTGCATTCGAAACTGGCGATTATCACAACAGTGATTTTGATTGCTGCGGGGGCGGCTTTTATCTTCATAGCAGAATATGGAAATCAGGACACGATTGGCGGTATGAATACAGGGCAAAAACTTATGGCGTCGCTGTTTCAGTCAGTGACCACCAGGACGGCAGGGTTCTATACGTTTTCCCAGGGGGCGCTGCATGAGGAGTCAAAACTGTTCTGCTCTGTCCTGATGTTCATCGGCGGCTCTCCGGGCGGAACGGCGGGCGGTGTGAAGACGACAACGTTTGCCATGCTGATTCTCGCCTGCGTGACATTTGCGCGGGGAGGGAATGATACGGAGTGCATGGGGCGGAAGATTTCGGTGGCAAATTTCCGCACAGGTTTCTGCGTGGTGATGGTAGCGTTTGCTGTATTTATCACCGGAACTATCGCAGTTCTTGCGCTTGAGCCGGACAGTGTTGCTACGATTGACGTGCTTTACGAGACGGCATCGGCGGTGGGGACAGCCTCCTTGATGGGCTTGGGGGCGTTGTCCACCAGCTCCTTGGCCTCCTTCAGGCCCAGGCCGGTGATCTCCTTCACCAGCTTGATGACGGGCATCTTGGAAGCACCGGGATCTACCAGGACCACGTCGAACTCGGTCTTGGCATCGGCAGCGGGAGCGGCAGTAGCAGGGCCAGTCACCATGACAGGGGCGGCGGCGGAAACGCCGAACTCCTCCTCGATGGCCTTGACCAGCTCGGCCAGCTCCATAACGGTCAGGGTCTTTACTTCTTCAACAAATTTTGTGATCTTCTCAGAAGCCATTACAATTTACCTCCTATGATCGGTCTTTATTTTGTTACTCGGCAGCGGGGGCCTCGGCAGCCTCGCCAGGGACAGCGCCCTCGGCCTGCTTTTCGGCCACGGCGTTCAGGGCCACGGCCAGGCCGCGGATGTTGCCGTTGAGGGCCATGCAGAGCATGGTCAGCAGCTCGGTCTTGCCGGGGAGCTTGGCAACCCGCTCCACACCAGCGGCGTCCAGCACTTCCTTTTCCATGAAGCCTGCCTTGATGGTAAATTTGCCCTTGGAATCCTCGGCAAACTTGTGGAGAATCTTCGCGGCGGCGATGGGGTCCTCCTCGGAGAGGGCGAAGGCGGTGGTGCCGGTCATGGACTCGGCCAGGGCAGCAAATCCGCTGTCCGTAGCGGCGCGGCGCATGATGTTGTTTTTGATGACGGCGTAATGGACACCGGCCTCACGCAGCTCGCGGCGCAGCTTGGTGTCGTCGGCCACGGTGATGCCCCGGTAGTCCACCAGGACGCCGGCCACAGACTTTTCGATGCGGGCCTTCAGGGCGTCCACCTGCTCCTGCTTCGCCTGGATGATATTCTTGTTAGCCAAAATCGTTCACCTCCCGATAGTTCGAATCTGAAGAAAAAGGGAAACAAAAAAGCTCCTTCCAACGCACCGTGGAAAGAGCGTAACCGGAAAGTCCAGTTCCTTTTGGAGCCGGGCTTTATATCGCAACGCGTCAATTCCTCGGCAGGCGGTTGGCACCATTATATCCCCAAAGGCGGGGACACCTGCTGTCTTTGGATGAACAGCTCTTATATTATACGGGAAGGGGAAGTGGTTGTCAAGGGGCTTTTCCGGCTTTTTTTCGGGAAATTTCCCACTCCAGGGTCCGGCCCCGCACCACCCGCCACAGGGCCATCACCCCAATCAGGTTGGGGACCATCATGGCGCCGTTAAGGAGGTCGGAGAGGCTCCACACCAGGGTGAGGCGGGCGGGGGCGGCCAGAATCATCACCAGAAGGTAGCAGAGGCGGTAGAGGGTGACAGTCCACCTCCTTTCCCCGGTGAGCCAGGCGATGGCCCGCTCCCCGTAATAGCCCCACCCAAGGACGGTGGAGAAGGCAAAAAGGAGGATGGAAAGGCTCACCACCCGGCCCCCCAAGGGTCCCAAGGCAGCGGTAAAAACGGCAGAGGTGAGGGCGGCTCCATCCAGGCCGGAGCGCCACAGTTCCCCGCCGGAGAGGATGATTAGGGCGGTGAAGCCGCACATAAGGATGGTGTCCACGAAGACCTCCAGGATGCCCCAGCAGCCTTGCTCCACGGGGCCGCGGGCCGCCGCCCCGGCGTGGGCGATGGGGGCGGAGCCCAGCCCCGCCTCATTGGTGAAGACCCCTCTGGCTACGCCAAAATGGACCGCCTGGCGCACCGTATACCCCGCCGCGCCCCCGGCCGCTGCCTGGGGGGTGAAGGCGCAGCGGAAAATAAGGGAGAGGGCGTCGGGGATGGCGGCTGCGTTTTTCACCAGCACCAGCGCCCCCGTTCCCAGATAGAGGAGGGCCATCAGGGGGACGAAGGCGGCGGTAAAGGCCCCGATTCGCCGCAGGCCCCCCATCATCACCAAACCGGCCAGAAGGGCCAGAGCGCAGCCGGTGAGGAAGGGAGGCAGGCCGAAATCCTGGGCCATGGTCTGGGCCACCGCCCCCACCTGGGTGGCGTTGCCGATGCCGAAGGAGGCCAGGGCGAAGAAGAGGCAGAATATCCCCGCCAGCCAGGGCATCCCCAGCCCCCTGGCAAGATATTCCATAGGCCCGCCCTGCCAGCGGCCCTCCCGATCCCGGATGCGGTATTCCACCGCCAGCAGCACCTCGGCGTATTTGGTAGCCATCCCCAACAGGGCGGAGCACCACATCCAGAAGACCGCCCCCGGCCCCCCGGCCACAATGGCGGTAGCCACGCCGGCGATGTTCCCGGTGCCAAGGGTGCCTGCAAGGGCGGTGGAGACCGCCTGAAAGGGGGTGATGCCCTCCTCCTTTCCGCTCCGGCGGCGAAAAAAGGAGCCTAGGGTGGCCTGAAGCACCCGTCCAGGCCGCCGCAGAGGCAGAAATCCGCTTGCCACAGAAAGCCACAGCCCTGCCCCCACCAGAAGAAATACCATCTTCCCGACCCCCGTTTCCCATTCTTTATACCATCTTATGGGACAACATGGTGGTTCATGCAAAAGCCCCAGGGACACATCCCCGTAAAGAGGGGAAGGGCAAGACAGACCGCCACGGTTTGCCTTGCCCTTTTTTTGTTTGCGGAGGAGAGGAGGCTGCCCCCAATTATGCCATCGCAGATAGCTCCTTCTTCTTTGCATTCAGTATCTTACGCAGCTCCTTCTTGCGGGGCTCCAGAGCCTCGTCGCTGATGTGCCGCAGCGCGCTGAGATACAAGCGAATGGACGTTGTATCATCCACCTGGGCATAAATCTCCTTGAGGATGCCGAACAGCTCCTCATTGGCGATGACGCAGGAAAGCATATTGTACTGATTCATCATGGATACCACATCTATGGCCCCGTAGAAAATCTCCCCGACATATTCTGGGGTGTCCGCAAAGAGCTCCCTTTGTTTTCTAAGCCAATAGAGCAGCATGGTGGTATCGTTGTGGAAGGCTGCCATAATGGCGGGGTTTTTGAAGGGCTTGGAAATATGGAGGGACAGGTTCTTCTCAATTTCAACCCCCCATGCAAGAAGCTGCTCTGCCTGCTGAGGGGTGCGGGCCACGTTCAGGGCGTTGCCGTTGAAGACGCTGGCCTTACAGGTCCAATGGATATCGGCCCCCATTTCACGGAGGGCCTGGGCCACAGGAAACCGGTTATCCACCACCGCCTCCAGGAAGAGATTTGCACCCGATAGACAGGTGGCGTGGACCAGCCCCGGCTCCTCCCTTATTTGGCGGAGGATTTCTTCATCGGGGATGGTTTCATCCCGAAGCTGGGACGCAATTTCAGCAGCTCTTTTTCGCAATTCCAAATCGGTCATTTCGTCAACATCCCTTCCAAAGCATTCAGCTCCATATTCCTACAGCGGGCCGCCAAAAGGGGACTATGGGGCTATTTCTCGCTCCGGACGCGGTTTACCACATCGGGGCAGTTGGTGATGACGCTGTGGACCCCCTTGGCTATCATATCCCGGATGTCCTTCGGGTCATCCACCGTGTAGGGATTGATTTCGATGCCATGGCTGCGCAGGTCCTCCACCACCTCCGGGGTAAGATTGTGGTAATCCGGGTGGTAGCAGGGAATGCCGTTTTTCTGGGTGTATTCCCCGGCGTCCAGCCGCCAGTCGTAGGCCAGGAAGCCGTATTTCAGCTCCGGGGCCAGCTTCTTCATCCGCATAATGGTGAAGTGGTTGAAGCTGGTGATGAGGATGCGGTCCTCCACCTTGTACTCCCGCAGCAGGTCCACCAGCAGCTGCTCCATCTCCAGGTACTGGAAGACACCGGTCTTCATCTCGATGTTGGTGAGGACAGGCTCGTTCTTCACCAGCTCCAGGTACTCCCGCAGGGTGGGGATTCGCTGCACCGGAAACGCATCGCCGAACTTCTCGTTGGCGTTTAGTTCCTTCACCTGGGCCAGGGTCAGGTCCTTCACCCAGCCCTTGCCGTCGGTGGTGCGGTCGATGCTTTCGTCGTGGAGGATGATAATCTCGCCGTCCTTGGTGAGCTGGACATCGTTTTCGATGCCATCCACACCCTCCGCCAGGGCCTTTTCAAAGGCCAGCATGGTGTTTTCCGGGTAGCGGCTGCAAAAGCCCCGGTGGGCATAATTTTTAATCATAATAAAAGCGC
>OFFF01002123.1_pt1 | contig 11566 bp, 4 predicted proteins | sample 1521301 | NCBI WGS metagenome assembly OFFF01 (sample SAMEA3504101, study PRJEB24116) | mouse gut metagenome | biome: mouse gut; feature: mouse-associated habitat; material: faeces | place: Denmark | collected 2011
GAGAAGGGGATTTACCTGCATATAGATCTGATTGTGGCAAGGGAATTTATGGCGGCGGATGAACTGGATTATCCGGGAGGTACCCCTTCCTGCATAAAAAGGCATCCCATGTACAACGAAAGACTGATCGAACTGCAGAAAGAGTATGCAAAAGAACTTCTTTGCCATGTCAATCCTTATACGGGGCTGGCACTGATTGATGATCCGGCGGTGGTCACAGTTCAGATCAATAATGAAGATTCTGCGATTAAGTGGACGATGGGGGCGGATGATGGCGAGCAGATGGAACCTTACCGCAATGAGGTACAGAGACGTTTCAACAACTATCTGCTGATGAAGTATGATACACGTGAGCGGTTGAAAGAAGCATGGACGCACAAAGGAATATGTGCACTAAAAGATGATGAAGATCCGATACGGGGAACTGTCAGGGGAGTAGACGGAGGTTTTTATCAGCCCGTAAATGATCCAAATGGTGCTTGGGATGGGGAATGCAGTCCGGCACGTTATGCAGATTTTATGGAATTTGGTATTTATATGAACCGCAGATTTTATCAGGGGATGAAGGACTATCTCCATTCCCTTGGAGTAAAAGTGCCGATTGTCACCAGTAACTTGATTGCAGGTGCGGCTGATGTTTATGGGCATACGGATGGAGATTTAATGGAAAACAACAGTTATTTTAACCATCCGCTCCTTCCGGTTCAAGGAAATACTTATCTGGTATCGGGACCTGAGGAGTATGTTTCAGTAAATCCTCTGACTATGCAAAAAGGGATAGGCTCCATGTCAACAACTCTTCTTAGCCTTGCGTCTGTTGCAATCGTGGAAGGAAAACCGTTTATGCTCAGTGAATGGAATGAGTATGGTCTTCATCCCTTCCATTCCACCGCTTTTTTGCAGACGATTGCATATGCCTGCCTGAATGATTGGGATGGTCTGATCCTGTATAACCATCATACATCGGAGAAATGGGATGACCAGCCGGCTGATGAAATCCTGAATGTATTTGATGTGTATAATGATCCGGCGGTTGTCTGCCAGTGGGGATTCTTGGCTTCTGTATTTTTAAAGGGAATGGTATCTGCGGCAAAGGTTAAGGCGGATGTGGTCTATACCCAGAATGACCTCCGTACCCTGCCCAGCTTCCATGCAATGCCTTCCACATTCTTCCCTTATATCATGGCAACCCGCAATGTATTCTTAGATGGAGGGGATTCTTATCAGGGAGATGCGGATATTGCGGTAAATGCAGGATTTTTAAACGGAGTGGAATTGTCTGATGCAAAGCATGGTGTATACTATGCGTGGTCTGCTTACCGGGATGCAATGCGCCGCTATAAGGAAGAAAACCGTCTGGCAAAGGCAGCAAGGGGAACGGATGAAATACAGCCGGGTGTGCATTTAGGGGAGCAGGCATTGGTATTTGACGATATTGCACAGATTGCAGGAGATGGAGATTACCGTACTTTTGCAAAGCTGATGGATCAGGCGATGAAAGAATGGGGAGTGATACCGGAAGGTACAGGATATGTGGACGGGAAGCTGGTTTCCGACACAAAGGAGATCGTATTTGATCCGGATCATTCCAGATATATGGTCAATACCCCATATTGTGCCTGTTTCAGTGGCTCACCGGATGAAAACACTGTGCTTTCTGACAAGATAAGTGTGCAGTCAAAAAATGAGAGGATATCCATGACACTGCTCCCGGTAGGAGAGGAATTACTTACAGATGCGAAGGAGTTTGTATTGACAGCAATGGGAACAACAGGAATGGATGAGACCACTTATAATCCGGGACCGGAAATGATGGGAATGCCTTTTACAGCGGTGGAGTTTAAGGGGAAATTGTATGTGGAGACTCTGGAAGGAAGGCTTCGTGTAAAAGCAGAGAAAGCAAGATTACAGATTTTGAATCCGGTAGGTAGGATTCTGAAAGAAATGGATGGGGAAGAAGACAAGGAAGGTGTATTTTTTGCTTTAAATGGTGAAATTCCGGGTGTGCAGTATCACTTAATTTTAGAGAAATGATAGTATTTTATAATTTTGAGGATTATATTGCAATATTCATAAAGGGCGGAGTAGTAAAATTCAATTAATAAAAATAACAAGGAGGCAGAGAAATGGCAAAGGACAAAAATGCAGTCCGTTATGATGCGGACGGCGCAAGGCGTGTAATGCGTGGCGGGGATTATATGGCTGATTTTGGCGGACAGTTAGCCCTTGGACTGATGGGAAATATTGTAGGGCAGTTGACTTACTTCTATACTGATAAAGTCGGTTTGGCAGTAGGAAGTGTTGGCATTGTTATGGCAATCGCAAAAGTCATAGATGCGTTTACAGATGTGATTTTCGGAAATGTCATAGATCATTCTAAAGGCGGAAACCGGAAATACTATCAGTGGATGCTCAGAATGGCGATTCCAGCGGCAGTGATCATGGTGATGATGTTTACGGTTCCTATTCAGGTGGGGCAGATTCCGGCGTTGATTTATGTACTTATAACGAATCTGCTCTTGACAGCGGTTATTTACACGATGATTGCAACACCTTTTTCAGCAGTGATGGTGGTACGAACGAACAGCCAGAGCGAGCGGGGAAGTATGGGAGTTTTTCGTGCTGTAGGCAATTATGGGGCAGGTATGCTGATTGGCATTGCAACAATTCCAGTAACAAATATGTTAGGTGGAACGCAGAGTGCATGGATAAAGTATGGAGTTGTTTTGGGAGCAGCGGTTCTTCTCTTGTTCCTGATCTGCTATAACAATGGCCGCAAAGCAGTTTTTGCATCTGACATAAGTGAGGATCTTAAGGAGGACAAGGAGGCGTCTGGCGAAGAAACAGTGCCTTTTAAGGAAGCAATGGGAATGCTGTTCCATAATAAGTATTGGGTGATCGTATTATTGTTCAACCTGATCACACAGGTCACTAATACAATTGCAGGTTCTGGCGGTACATATTACTGCAAATGGATTTTTGGGAATGACAGTCTTGTAGGACTTTTGGGAGCTGTGGGAATGCTTGCTACAGTGATAGGATTTGCTTTATCGAAACCAATCATTGCAAAGCTGGGTGTGACTAAGACCATTTATGTGGGGCTTCTTGGTGCGGCAATTCCTGCTGCAGTACGCTGTATCATGCCTACCAATTTTATGGTTTACATGGTAACAGGTTTGGTAGGAAGTTTTATCCAGATCCCCTTAATGTGTCTTTATGGCGTACTGCTGGCAATGGCTGTTGATTATAATGAGTGGAAATATGATAAAACATTGGTTGCAACTTCCAGCGGTGCAATTGGATTCGGCAGTAAGGTAGGAGGCGGGGTTGGTTCCCTTCTGCTTAGCCTGTTCCTTGTGCTGGGGTCTTACGACGCAACTGTAGCGGAAGCAACAACTTCCATGAGATATTCCATCTACGGATTCTCCAATTATCTTCCGGTAGTGATCAACCTGCTGATGTTCTTTATCTTTACCCGGTTTGACCTGGAGAAGAAGCTGCCGACCATGCGCCAGGAAGTGGCGGAGAGGAGAGCGGCAGGACAGCAGGGAAAATAAGAGGCGTTTGACATTGCGGAACGGATGTTGAAGGGTATTGCGCAATAACAAATAAGAAGAAACGGAAAAGGAGCAAATATTGATATGGGTGAGAACAGAGAACAGCATGTCCCCGGTGGATTCCATACATTTTCGGAGGACGGCAATTCCTGCACGATAAAAGAACCCCGTACCCCCAGATACTGGTATAACTATCTGTGGAACGAAGACCGTTACTGTGCCCAGGTTTCCCAAATCGGGCATGGGCGCAGTTATTACCTGAGCGAGAAAGCGGACATGTGTATGATTAACCGGGATGACGCCAGGTATGTGTATGTCCGGGACGATGGGAGCGGGGCCTGCTGGAACATTGGCTTTGGGCCTTTGAATACGGAAGTGGAAGACTATCGGTGCGAGCATGGCATCGGGTACACGCTGCTGCAGTCGAAATATCAGGACATCCGGGGTTCCTGGCGCATCTTCGTGCCCCGGGAGGGGTTCCACGAGATATGGAGCCTGAAGCTTGAGAATACAGGGGAGCAGGAGCGGGCGCTGAGCGTGTTCCCGGCGGTGAGCTTTTCCCTGGAGGGATTTTCCTATCCCCGGTACTATGAGATGTACCGGTGCATGGAGACGGATTTTGAGCCTGAGCTGAACGGGATTTACTGTGATTCTGCCCATCCCTTTGCGCCCCATGAGCGGTACCGCGGTTTTCTGGCATCCTCGGAGCCGGTGGCAACCTATGACGGGGATTTGACGGAATTCTGCGGCCCCACGGACACCATCACCCAGCCGGATGCCTCGGCTGCCGCCCTGTTCCAGAGGCCAGACGTGGTGATGCAGGGGAGGGACTGCACCGGTTCCCGGGCGGCACTGTTCATCCTGGGCGGCGTCCTGCAGCATAAGTTCGTGCTGCGGCCCGGGGAGGCTAAGGAGATTCATCTCATGTTCGGAATCAGCGCATCACTGGAGGAGGCGGTGGGGACAGCGGGACTGCTCCGGGACAGCGGAGCGGTGGAGAGGGAATTCCACAGGGCTCAAGAGGCGTATTTTGGCAAATATGCTTCCCTTTCCCTGTGCACCCCGGAGGAGAGAATCAACTGCATCATGAACAACTGGGTAAAGAAGCAGGTGGATTTCTGTATCGTGGGGAAGAAAGGGGTCAGGGATAATCTGCAGATAGCCGCCGCACTGCTAGATTACAGACAGGACAAGGCCAGGGAGGAGATTCTGGAGTGCCTGCGCCACCAGTTCCGGGACGGGCATGGGGTGCTGACCTGGTATCCTTATGACGACACCCGGTATTCTGACCAGCCGTTCTGGATCATCTGGGCGGTGTGTCGGCTGGTGAAAGAGACGGGGGACTTTGCCCTGCTGCAGGAGAGGATTGCCTGGCAGGATGGCGGGGAGGCCACGGTGCTGGAGCATGTGCAGGCCGCCGTGGACAGGCTGCTTGCGGATAAGGGGAGAAACGGGCTGGTGCGGATTTACTTCGCGGACTGGAACGACGCGCTGAACGTGACCACGGATTCGGAGGCGGAGTCCGTCATGCTGTCCCACCAGTTCTGTCTGGCGCTGAAGGAGCTGAGGGAGATGATGGGGCGGTACGGACAGAAGGAGTATGCGGACACGCTGGCCCGGGAGTATGAGAAGCTTAAGAAAAGCATCAACGAAAAGGCCTGGGACGGAGGCTGGTATATGCGAGCCTTGAGTCCTGTGGAGAATATCGGCTCCAAAGACAGCCAGGGGAGCAGAATCTACCTGAATGCCCAGACCTGGGCGGTGCTGGCGGAGGTGGCGGAGGGGGAGCGGCTACCTTTGGTGCTGAAGGCAGTGGACGGCATGGAGCATGATTTTGGATTTCCTTTGAATCTGCCGCCCTATGAGAGCTATTCCCCCAATGTGGGGAGAATGTCGGGAATGCTGCCGGGGCTGTTTGAGAACGGCGGGGTGTACTGTCATGCCACGGGTTTCAAGATTCTGATGGACTGCAAGGCGGGGCGGGCGGACAAGGCATTGGAGACTTTGAAGAAGATCATGCCGGACAGCGAAAGGAATCCGTCCGCCCAGTCGGGGGCAGAACCCTATGTGTTCACCAACTGCTATTCCACCAATCCTGGGTATTATGGTAAGTCCTATCAGTCCTGGACTACCGGCACTTCCGCCTGGTGCCTCATGGGGCTTTATGAGGGCATTCTGGGAGTGCGCGCCGAATATGAGGGGCTTAAGGTGGAGCCCTGCTTCCCGTCCTGCTGGGAATCGGCGGAGATGACAAGGCGTTTCCGGGGAGTGGACTACCATGTGGTAATAAAGAATCCTCTGGGGCTGGAAAACGGAGAGGCTCAGGTTACTGTGGACGGAACCAGGCTTTCCGGGACAATCCTGCCGGATTTTGGGGACGGGGGACTGCATGAGGTGGAAGTGGTGCTGATGGAAAGAAAGGCGTAGGAAAGTTGAGCCGGGATTTTGCCTGTGGGAGAGCAGACAGGAAGTTCCGGCTGAAAATAAGAGGAACAGATGCCCATAAGGGGCGGAAAGGTGCGAATATGAGACTTTATGATTTCCAGATAGAATACAGAGAGGAACCCACAGAACTGTCGGTGCGGATTCCCCGCTTTTCCTGGAAGCTGGAGGCGCAGGAGAAAGATACAGTGCAGACGGCATACCGGATACAGGTATCTGCCGGGGAGGAGATGGTCTGGGACACCGGCAGGCAGGACAGCCCCCAGTCCGTGCTGGTGCCCTACGGTGGAAAGGCGCTGGAGGAGGAAACCGATTACCAGGTGAGCCTTTGGGTGGAGGACAATCACGGAAATATTGCAGAGAGCCAGACCCGGTTTTCCACGGGAATCTTTGATGCCGCTCATTTCCGGGCGGAGATGATCACCCACGACTTCCCCCAGGAGGAGACGGCCTGTCCTGTCTTTACCCGCACCTTTTCCCTGGCGGAGTCCGGCGGGAAACCTGTGGCAAAGGCAATTCTCTACGCCACGGCCCAGGGCGTGTACGAGGTGAGGCTCAACGGGAAATGGGTGGGAGAGGAATATATGTGCCCGGGCTGGACGGACTACCATAAACGGCTCCAGTACCAGTCCTATGACATCACGGCGTATCTGGAGACGGAGAACCAGGTGGAGATGACCGTGGGGAACGGCTGGTACAAGGGAATCTTAAGCTTCGACTGTAAGCCCAACCGCTACGGAGACCGGGTGGGGGCCTTTGCGGAGATTCACATTCTGTACCGGGACGGCAGCAGGCAGGTCATTGCCACGGACAGGGACTGGAAGGTGAGGACCGGAGAAATCCGCTACAGCGAGATTTACATGGGGGAGACTTTAGACACCGCCAGTGGGGAGCGGAAAGAGGGAACCGTACTGACGGCGCAGTTCGACCGCGGCCTGCTGGTGCCCCAGGGCAACGAGCCGGTGCGGATTACAGAGCGTCTTGCACCAAAGAGAATCTTCACGGACCCCAAGGGCAACCGGCTGGTGGACTTTGGCCAGAACCTGACGGGGCTGGTGGAGGTACGGATTAAGGGGGAAAAGGGGCAGAAGATAACGGTGCGCCATGCGGAAACCTTAGACCGCGAGGGCGTGTTCTACCCGGATACCCTGCGCACGGCCATCTCCCTGGACACCTATATCCTGAACGGTGAGGAACAGCTCCTGATGCCCCATTTCACCTTTCACGGATTCCGCTACATTGCGGTGGAGGGCATAGAGGAGTTGAAGCCGGAGATGTTCACCGCCTGCGTGATGCATTCCGACATGCGCAAAATTGGCGGGTTCCACTGTTCCAATGAGACGGTGAACCGCCTGCAGGAGAACATTTCCTGGAGCCTGCGGGACAACTTTTTCGACATTCCCACGGACTGCCCCCAGAGGGACGAGCGGCTGGGCTGGATGGGAGACGCCCAGGTATTCTCCTGGACGGCGGCGTTCAACCGTAATACTGCTCTGTTCTTCTCCAAATGGATGAAGGACGTGGCGGCGGCTTCCTCTCTGGAGCAGGGAGTGCCCCACATCGTGCCGGATATTCAGGGCACCTACAGCTCCGCCGCCTGGAGCGATGCCGCAGTCATCATCCCCTGGGTGGTGTATCAGACCTACGGGGATATACGGATCCTGGAAGAGAACTGGCAGTGCATGCATGAGTGGGTGGACTATATCCATAACCGGGTGAACGAAAACGGGCTCTGGATGACCAATTACCAGTATGGGGACTGGCTGGCCCTGGACAGGGAGCAGGGCGATGGAAGCGTGGGGGCGACGGATGTGTATCTGGTGGCCAACGCCTGTTATCTGCATGTGACGGATCTGGTGGCGAAGACGGCCCGGGTGCTGGGCAGGGAGTCGGAGGCCGCCTACTATGAAAAACTGTACGAAGAAACGCTGGAATCTTTCCGGCAGGAGTATTATACCGCCCGGGGCAGAATCGTAAGCGAGACCCAGACCGGCTGTGTGCTTTCCCTGCACTTCGGCCTGGCCAGGGAGGAGGACAGGAAGCGGATCCTGGACGCGCTGCTTGCCAATATCGAAAACCATAAGAACCATCTGACCACGGGCTTCGTGGGGACGCCCTATCTGTGCCATGCTCTGTCGGACAGCGGCGCCCATGATATGGCGGGGCTTCTGTTCATGCGGGACGACTATCCGTCCTGGCTGTATGCCGTAAAGATGGGGGCCACCACCATCTGGGAGCGGTGGGATGGCATCCGTCCGGACGGTACCATGCCCCATCCGGGACTGAACTCCATGAACCATTATGCCTACGGCTCCATCGGGGACTGGATGTACCGCAAAATCGGCGGAATCAACCAGCTGGAGGCCGGATACCACAGGTTCTATGTGAAGCCCCTATTTGTGCGGGGTATCGAGGAGGCAAGGACGGAACTGGAGACGCCCTATGGGAAAATCGTCTCCGCCTGGAGCTGTCGGAACAGGAGAATCCGTGTGGAAGTAAAGGTGCCTGCCAACACTTCGGCCCTGATTTATCTGCCGGAAAAGGAGGACGTGCTGGAGGTGGGCTCCGGGGAATATGTGTATGAGTATGATACGGAGACTGTCCTGAAGGAGCTGCGCTTCACCCTGGACAGCACTCTGGGGGAGATTATGGAGCAGCCTTTGGGAAAGCAGATGCTTGACCAGATGGTGCCGCAGCTGATGGCGAACCCCATGATAGAGTACGCCAAGAAGATGACCCTGGCGGAGGGCATCAGCTCCGCGCCGGATATCCGGGCGGTGTATGAGGCGGTGCTGCAGGCGCTGAACGAGCAGGAGTAGAGTGCATGTCAAAGGAGTGCAGAAAGATGATACAGGGAAAATATGACCAGAGCAGTATTCCGGAAAGACGGGCGGAGAAGATGCTGGGAGAGCTGAGCCTGGAAGAGAAAATGGCACAGATTAGCTGCATCTTCCCTTTTGGGGAAACTTATGGCGACATGGAAGGGATTTCCCGGAGCGTTCCTTTTGGCATTGGGGAAGTGAGCACCCTGGAGATGCGCAGGATAGAAACCCTGGAGGAAGTGGCACAATGGCAGAGAAGCGTACAGAAGGTGGTGATGGAGAACAGCCCCCACCACATTCCGGCGATCTTTCATATGGAGGGGCTGTGCGGGGCTTTCATTCAGGATACCACCAGTTTTCCGGCGGGAATCGGCAGGGGCGCAGGCTTTGACCCGGAACTGGAAGAGCGGATCGGAGAGATTGTGGGCAGACAGGAGAGGGCCTGCGGCATTACGCACATATTGGCACCGGTACTGGACATTTCCAGGGATTCCCGGATGGGGCGGCAGGGGGAGACTTACGGGGAGGATCCGACGCTGGCCGCCGCTCTGGGAACTGCCTATGTGAAAGGCATCCAAAAAGAGAAGAGCGCAGGCCGTAGGGCGGACAGCGTGGCAAAGCATTTCCTGGCTTTCCACAATTCCCAGGGCGGAATCCACGGAACACACAGCGACACGCCCGTGCGGCTCCTGTGGGAGATTTATGGGAAGCCATTTCAGGCGGTCATTGCGAAATCCGGGCTGAAGGGTATCATGCCCAGCTACAATTCCATCAATGGGGAGCCTGTGTCCGCCTCCGGAACACTTTTGCAGGAGCTTTTGCGGGAGGAAATGGGCTTCGATGGCGTCTGCATCAGTGATTACGGTGCCGTGGGCAATACCCATACCGTGCAGCGGATTGGCGAAAGCATGGGGGAGGCGGGATATCGGTGCCTTGAGGCCGGTGTGGATTTGGAAACGCCCAGTGCCGCAGGGTATGGGGAAGAGCTGAAACGGCGTTTTGAGAGCGGTGAGGCAGACATGGTTCTGCTGGATCGGGCTGTGCTACGGGTGCTTACGGCGAAATTCCGCATGGGGCTGTTTGACCATCCTTTTGCATTGGAGGGAGAGGCGCTGCGGGAGGCGGTAGTAGATGCCGGGGACAGGGCGGTATCCTTAAAATCTGCCAGAGAGTCTCTGGTGCTGCTTAAGAATAATGGTGCATTGCCCTTGAGAAAGGGCTGCAGGAAGATTGCCCTCATCGGCCCACACGCCGATTGTGCCAGGAAGTTTTTCGGCGGTTATACGCATCTGTGTATGATGGAATCCACATATGCCATAGCCAACTCCATCGCGGGGGTGAGCGGCGTGGTGCAGGCGGATGCGGAGAAAATCAGGACAGTTCCCGGGACGCATATCCAATCGGATGAGGCAGAGGAATTCAACGCCATTCTCCGCCGCCAGAAGCCGGGGTGCAGAAGCCTTTTACAGGAACTGAGGCACAGGCTGCCGGAAGCGGAAATTCGTTATGCCTATGGATATCCCATCGCAGGCTCCGACGAATCGGGCTTTGCGGAGGCATTGGAGGCCGCCGCAGGGGCGGATGTGGTGATTCTGACTCTGGGTGGGAAGCACGGCACCTGTTCCATGGCATCCATGGGAGAAGGGGTGGACGCATCGAATATCAACCTGCCGCCCTGTCAGGAAGCGTTTATCGAAAGGGCTGCGGAGCTTGGGAAGCCGTTGGTTGGCGTCCACTTTGACGGGAGGCCTATTTCCAGCGATGGGGCGGACCGGTATCTGGATGCGATTCTGGAAGCCTGGAGTCCCGGAGAGACCGGGGCAGAGGCGGTGTCGGATGCATTGCTTGGAAAGTATAATCCCGGCGGGAAGCTGCCGGTGATTGCCAAGGGGGCGAGGGGCCGGAAGAGCCGGGTGACGGCCTGTACCCAGCTTCTGGCCTACTCCGAGCTGACCCTCAGCGAGAGCCGGGGCTGGCAGTATCTCAGCGAAGGGAGCCCCATCCAGCTGTTCGAGGGCACGCGGCAGGACATCGCGCTTCTGAGCCTGGCCAGCTACTTTGCGGAGCTGACGGAGACGGTGGCCCAGGAGAACACGGAGAGCGGAGAGGTTTTATCCCTGCTGCTCAACGCCCTCTACGCCCTGGGGAACCTGGACCGGCCCCAGGCGCAGATTAAGGCGGCCTTTGAGCTGAAGCTGATGGCCCTCATTGGCTTCGAGCCCCTGGCGGACGCCTGCGCCTGCTGCGGGAGGGCCGCGCCGGAGCGGCCGGTGCTGGACGTGCGCAACGGCGTGGTACGCTGCAAGGCCTGCGGCAGGGGGGAGGGCGGCCTGGGGATGCCCCTGACGGCGGGGGCCCTGGCGGCCCTGCGCTGGGTGCTGTACGGCGAGGAGCGGCGGCTCTACAGCTTCACCCTGGAGCCGGACGGCCTGAAAAAGCTGGGGGACGCGGCGGAGGCCTACGTCCACGCCATGCTGGAGCGGGGTTTCAAGACGCTGGACTTCTATAAGAGCCTCCAGGCCGCCCCGGGGCCGCCGCCTGGCGGAGCGCCCCTTTGAACCATTAGGAAACATGTGAATACCAATACGGAGCAGAAAAATGAGTGAACTTTTTGATAAATCTATCCGGACCCTGGAGCTGCCCGCCGTGCTGAAAATGCTGTCGGAGCAGGCCAGCAGCGCTGAGGCCCGGGAAAAGGCCCTGGCCCTGGTCCCCCAGACGGACGTGGACGACGTGCGCCGCCTC
>OFFF01002125.1_pt1 | contig 11556 bp, 6 predicted proteins | sample 1521301 | NCBI WGS metagenome assembly OFFF01 (sample SAMEA3504101, study PRJEB24116) | mouse gut metagenome | biome: mouse gut; feature: mouse-associated habitat; material: faeces | place: Denmark | collected 2011
TCTATCATACAGGTTTGCTCCAGTTTTGTATAGGTACTCACTATCTACCGTTTACGATTCCGGAAAGCTGTGGCAAAGAAGATGCACAGGCGCGGCACAAAAGCCGGCACATGTTGAAGCAGAGCGAAAAATGTAATAAAATTTCTGAAAATCCGATACCTCGTTTACCGGATGCGTTGTATCGGATTTATAAAGGGAAAGGAGGATTTCGATGAAATGAAATCAATGAAACGTGGCATGGCAGTGCTCTTGGCAGCGCTGCTGATGGTGCCGGCGCCGCCAGCAAGGGCGGAGGGGACGACGTCTATCCCGGGTATAGAAGCCGGGGAAGACAGTGGCCTGCCTGTTACGGCGGAGGACTTGGCCGTGAAGATCTCCGGTAATGCCCAAGGCGCCGTTGACGGAACCGAATCTGGAGAAGGCTCCGGAACAGCCGCAGACGAAGGCGCGGAGCAGGACGATCCTGCCCAGGCGGCAGACGTCGGCGCTGGTGCAGATGGAGAATCTGACGCAACAGGGAATCCGGATGGCGCAGAGGGTGATGATGCCGGTTCTGGCAATGGGGCAGAAGAAGCGGCAGACGACACCGATGACACCGGAGCCGGGAGTGTGGCAGGCGGCGACGGCAGCGGAGCCGGGGATGCAGCAGGCGGCGACGGCGAAGCCGGGGATGCGGCAGGCGACGGCAGCGGAGCCGGAAATGCAGCAGACGACGGCAGCGGAGCCGGGGATGCAGCAGGCGGCAACGGCAGTGAAGCCGGGGATGCAGCAGGCGGCGACGATGGCAGCGGGACTGGTGACGCTACAGGCGGCAACGATGGCAGCGGAGCCGGGGACGCAGCAGGCGATGACGGCAGTGAAGCCGGGGATGCAGCAGACGGCAGCACCGGCAATGGAGCCGGAGATGGCTCTGACAGCGCGTCAGATGCGGGCAACGATGCCGCAGACGGCGCAAACGGAGATGAGGACGATGCCGGGGCTGGCGATGAGGCCGGTGACGGCACAGGGGCGGATTCCGATAGCGAGCCAGACGGCAGTGATGCGGATGAGTCCGAAAAGGAAGACGGAGAAGTAGTTGACAACGAGGAGGACGATCTGAAGGATAATGAGGGTGAGGAAGGCGATGATATGGACCAGCCTTCGGAAGAACTGTCCGAATGGGACGGGAACGGAATCCTGTTCAGCACTGGCGGAGAGTATCGGCTTGTAGTAGAGCCCGGCAGCCCTGCCCTTGAGGAGTACGCAGAGATTGCGGATGCCTTCAGCCAGGACGGAAGCTATACTATCCGGATTCCGGAGGAGGATCCTTTCTTCCCCTATGAGGTTCAGTTCGCAGACCCGGAGTTCGAGGAAGTGGAGAATGTATGGTTCATGACTCCGGATTCCACGGTGGAGTTCGGCGGACATACTTTCCGGGTGGAGGCGGATTTCACAGGAAACGTGGTCACACAGCTTAGCCTGAACATCGCCGGGGATACGGTAATCATCTATCCTGAGGAGAAGACGTTCGGCGGCGCGGCTCCGATATCGCTGCTTCCGCTGAAGGAAGTATATCTCGGAGGTATCGATGTGACCGGCTATACGCCATTGGAGCTGACCATGGTGTCTATCGGATCCATTTTCACCGGTCATGCAGAGTTGACGGATACAGACAGAATCATGTGGACCACATCTTATTCTTCCAACGGTGCTGGGCCGGATTACACAATCAGCCAGGCGGGTGACTGTATAAACTTAAGCTATGCCAGCAGCTTCCAGATGATTGTAGGGGAGCCGGATCAATTGGCAGCGGACAATGTCCGTTATCTGGTGAACCTGAGCAGATCCAGCAGTGAAGGGTGGCTGATGCCGCTGTTCTATGGACAGGATGAGGACGGAACCCGGACGGAGGTTGTGATAAAAAGGGATTCCTATTATTCATATGATGAGTACGGATACGAGAATATCTACTTGTCATCACTACAGGGGATCTACAAAGAAGGGTATCTGGCTTTAGGGATTAACACAGAGAATTATGTGAATACGAAATTCACGACAGTCAAGGCTTTTGAAGGCCACTACAAATCAGCCCAAGAAGCCATGGCAGCGACAGAAGTCACGGACAAGATTTTCTGCACGGATATGACGCAGAAGGATACAGGTTACAAAATGAGCCAGTATACCTATTCTTATATCACGCTGGTGTCCTTTGACGGACAGGGGAATGTGACAGGGTGTCTGCCCGTCATTCTTTATTATGGTAATCTGAGCTCTTATATAAGCGTGAATTCGCTGTACACGGCTGACGGAAGCTATGTGCCTGCCAGTTCCAGTATCAGATATGAGGATGGCTGCAATTATTATACGCTGGGATTGTATCCGGATAACCCGGTGGATAGGATGTACGCGCAAGGCCTTACATATTATCTTGATGGAGAGAGGGACAATTCCGCAGTAACGGCTGCGTATGTGGGCTTGTATTCAAGCATTGCAGAGGCCAGGGAAGCGGCAGCAGAAAATATTAAAGGTGAGCTGTTTGGAACAGGATATGTGGCAGACTATTCAGAGGGCATATTCTTTACGGTATTTGTCGGAGAGGACGGTGCAGAAGGGCAGAGGATATATAAATACAATTTCAAGGTAGTAGAAAGAGAAGAAGTGCCCGTGGATGAGCCGGAAGACTATGTGGACGACCTAAACAGCGGTACAGCAGTGCAGTTCGGTAGTCTGAGAGGCGGGGAAGGGCGTTATGTGGCCAGCTTCGCGCTGCAGGACTCCTATGCGGAGAACAACTATATCGTATATCTTGTAAATGAGGATGTGGACAGAAGTAATTTGGCGCCTACCTTCACCATTCGCTATGAAGGCCTGAAGCTTTACGCGGAAGGCAGCAGTGCACCGGAAGTCAGCGGGGAGAGCTATCACGATTTCTCCAAAGGGCCGGTGCAATACACTGCTTCTTCCGAGGATAAGAGCCACTCAAAGAATTATTGGGTGCAGGTGGTCACGAAGGAGGAAGCGGCCGGACAAATCTTCATGAACAGCCTGGCAGATCCAGACGTGACGACGAGCATGAAGGATGGCACTGTATATACCACGAGAGAAGTGATGCTGGATTCCCTGCATAGCTATAAGCATGACATCATGCTGGCGAACATGGGAGCCCAGGCGATTGAAGGTCTGGCCGCGGAGTTGGTCTCCGATTCCCTGGAACTAGATGATTACTGGACCCTGAATGGAAACCATGAACTGTCCGGCTTCACCACTACGAATCAGACGACAAGCTATGGGAAACTTTCCAATCTTGCCATGCTGCGTCTGCGGAGGAAGGCGGATGTGGCAGACGGTGTGGACGTGTCCGGCACCCTGACCATCAAGTCCGGCGAGACGGTGCTGATGGTGATAACCCTTACCGGTACCGTGGGCGACCCTACCATCACCACCACGGAAATCCCGGAAGCGGTCAAGTACGTTCCTTACGGTACCATGATTCAGAGCAGCAACAAATACAGCTGGAACGAGGTGACTTTCGAACTTGCTTCCGGCGCATTGCCGGGCGGCATGGTAATCAAGCCCAACGGCGAGCTGTACGGCGTGCCCACAGAGGCAGGCGAATTCACTTTCAGCGTGAGGATGCACAACAGCCATGGCGGCTTCAGCGACCGTGTCAAGGAGTTCACGATGGTGGTGAAGGAAAACACGGATGAGAACGTGGACAATGCCACCGATGAGAACTATGAACTGACGGAGCGCGTGGCCTATCTGTACGACAGCAGCCTGGGCGACCAGACGATGGTCTCCCAAGGTGAATTTGGGGAGTTCGTGGATCTGTGGCTGGACGGCGTGAAGCTGGAGAAGGGCGTGGACTATGACGCGGAATCCGGCAGCACCAGGGTCACAATCTACTCCCAGACGCTGGACGGTCAGGGAGAAGGCACGCATACCCTCGGTATCGAGTTCCGCTCTTCCGACACCGATGACGTGAAAGCAGCGGCACAGAACTATGTAATCGAATCAGACGATCCGGATGACGACAAGCCCGGTGAAGACAACCCGGACGATAACAAGCCCGGAGAAGACGATCCGGACGACAACAAGCCCGGAGAAGACAATCCGGACGACAACAAGCCCGGTGAAGACGACCCGGACGACAACAAGCCCGGCGGCAACACCCCCGGAGGGAACAGGCCCGGCGGCAACACCCCTGGCGGCAACAGGCCCGGCGGAAATACCTCTGGGAACGGAAGTTCCTCCGGCAATACCGGATCTGCAGGCAACAGCGGGGCAGCCGGCGGAAGCGGCTCCAACAGCGGCGCTGCCGCTTCGGGAGTCTCCACAGTGGTGGAACCGGGCACTTCCTCAGTGACCTACACAGTCGAAAGGGGCGACACCCTGTGGAAGATCGCGGTGAAGTTCTACGGCGACGGGAACCAGTGGCGGAAGATCTACGAGGACAACAGGAACGTATTAAGCGACCCTAACAAGATTTACGCAGGTCAGGTGCTGGTCATCCGGTTGGCCGATTCGGCGGAAGGCCAGGATGGCGCGGCAGCAGGCCAGGGCAACGGAGCGGGCAGTTCCGCGGCGGGCGGCACCTACACAGTGCAACCTGGCGACAGCCTGTGGAAGATCGCGGCGAAAGTCTACGGAAACGGACGCAGATGGAGGCAGATCTACGAGGCGAATGCGGACAGGCTTCCGGATGCCTCCAGGATTTACGCAGGCCAGGTGCTGGTGATTCCGGAATGACATAATGTTTTATGCAAGAGGCGGTGACGAACCGCCTTTTGTATTGCCATGAAAAGAGGGGAGACGGCTTCTGGGCGGAAATCCGGCATCCCGGCGGGCATTCGTATAAAGTCATTGACAATGTATATACTATTGTATATACTGACTATAGGGAAGGAGATGATTTTATGCAAGCAACAATTCAAAAATGGGGAAATTCACAGGGAATAAGAATACCAAAAGCATTTCTTGATGCATTGGGAATGGTGGAAAACGATCTTGTGGAACTTAATAGGGTTGAGGATAATATCGTGATTACAAAGGTTAAAAAAGAAAAAGAGATAACTTTGGAAGATATATTTAAAGATTATGACGGGGAGTATAAAGCTGAGGAATTTGATTGGGGTTCTTCTGTTGGAAAGGAAGTATGGTAATGTATAATCCGAAACAAGGTGATATTGTATTCTTGGACTTCAGCCCACAATCCGGACATGAGCAGGCAGGAAGAAGACCTGGAGTGGTTATCAGTAATGAACAGTTTTTTGTTAGAACTAAAGCTGCTGTTGTATGCCCGATTACCAATACGAGTAACAAATTTCCGCTGCATATACCCTTGGATAATAGAACGGAAACGACAGGTGTGATATTGACGGAACATATGAAATGCTTGAATGTGATCAGCAGGAATATACAGTTTGTAGAGAAGATGCCAGAGGACTTATTGGAAAAGACATTGGCATATGTTAAGGCATTTTTCTGATAGATAAAGATGGCAATAAATAATAATGAACTTAGATTTAATGAATCTCAAACAGTTACCATTTTACCCGATAATCTTTTGTTGGTATATAATTTTGTTGGTATATAATAATGAAGAATGAAATGTCGCTTTTAATTGGAGGACATTATGAGCAGGAGTTATAAGCATGTGCCATGTTGCAAGGATTATAATAGAGGAATGAAAAAATGTGCCAATAGATATGTGCGGAGAAATTATTTGGTAGTTCCGTCAGGCATGGCATATAAAAAGCTGTTTTGCTCCTGGAATATTTGTGACTATAAATTTTTACAATCCTTTTCCATTTACAGGAAGAAATATTATGAATATAACCGCAGAAAATATTCGGACAGGGAACTATATAGAATGTGGTATAAAGACTATAAAATGAAATAGAATGAAATGCTGTATTCATATCGTTTGATAGGTTCCAATCAAGAAGGTGAGTAATATGGATAATAAAGAATTCTTGGATTTTTTATTGAGAAGATTTAAAATTGAAAGAGAAAAATTTGATAGGTCAGGTGTATATGCATATACACAGCGCCTACTTGCTTATAACTCAAATAAAATTGAAGGTAGCACGCTTACTGAGGAACAAACCGCTTCTTTGTTTGATAATGGAACCTTGCCAAAGTCAGATGATTATTATAGAGCAAAAGATGTTGAGGAAATGAACGGCCATTTTCTTATGTTCAATAAGATGTTGGACACATTGGATGAATCGTTATCACAGGAACTGATAAAGCAATTTCATTTTGAATTAAAGTCTGGGGTATTTGAGGATCGTGCCAATGGATATGCCATTGGTGATTATAAGCAGCGTCCTAATATGATTGGAATGCACCAAACTGTTAGGCCAGAGAATGTTGCCCGGGAAATGTATTTGCTAATGGATTGGTATGACGATCAGATGGCAAATATTTCAGTATTAGCTGAGTTTCACGCAAGATACGAGAGTATTCATCCATTCCAAGATGGGAATGGTAGGACGGGCAGGTTGATTCTTTTTAGAGAGTGTTTAAAGAAGGGAATCGTGCCGGTTGTAATTGAAGATACAAATAGAAATGAGTATCTGGAAGCGTTGAAAAAATATAGAGAAGAAAATGGGCTGGATAAGTTAATCGGATTGTTTGAGAAAGAGCAACAGTTTTATTTTGAGAAGTGTAAATATTTTTTGTAGGACATAAATGTTCAGTTCAAATCTCTGAAATCCTGCACATTCCCCACCGTACAGTCAACAGCCATATCGCTAAATACGAAAGCGGCGGCATGGAGACGCTCCTTCTGCTCTATGGCTTCTATTTGGTCTGTCAATATGGATATTTTATCTCTATCCCAATAAATCCGATTCACGCACCTATACTGGCGGTCTATCTCTTGTTTTCGGTTTCTGCTTCTTTACCGTACATGAGCCTTATGGTTAGGAATCAGCGGCGAAGCGCACAGCGATGGCAAAGAACATTACAGAAATGAACAGTACATTGCAATCCCCACAGGTCCATATTAAAATAGATTCAGCGGAAACCATAAAGGAGAGGATACCAATGTACAGAACAATGAAGTCATGCTTTTGTTCCATCTTTCAGGCTGTTCCCGGAAAGGCCATGCGGTATATGGGGTGCAAAGCCATTGCGGCCATACTGTTTCCGGCGAATGTGGTTCTGGTGGAACGATGCATCAGCTCTATGGAAGGGGCTTTCTACCGGGAATTCTGGCTGACGTTCCCGGCCTTTCTCTTGTGCGCCTTTGTGCTGGTGGTGACAGAGCATTGCGGGCGCGTGGCGGACATGGAATTCACCCAGGAATTCACGGACGCATACATGCCGAAAGTGATTCACAGGCTGACCGGCATCCGCTATGGCTATTTCGAGGATGAGAAAGCCGCCGACGTCCTTTCGCGGCTGAACGGCGACCCGGCGGCAGCCCTGACGGGGCTTTTCAAAAAGATGGTGGACTGCATCGCGCTGCTGATACGCCTGTATGGGGCGGCCCTGATTTATTTCCGGCTGTCCGCGGCGGTGGGGCTGTCCCTGTTCCTGCTGCTGGGCCTCCAGGTCTATATCGGAATCCTTTCCCAGAGGGAAGTGGTCAAGCTGTTCGAGACAGAGACCCAGGAGGAGAGGAAGCTGCAGTATCTGGGCAGTCTCCTGTGCGGGAAGGACTCCGTCTTTGACCTGAAGGTCAATCAGTCGGTGGCCTATGTGGAGGGCCTGCAGAAAAGGAAGGCCCGCCGGATTCTGAGGGACAGGGTCAGGATCTCCCTGAAAGCGGAAACCTACTATATGCTGAACCTGCTTCTGATGCTGGCGTGGACCGGGGCATTGCTGTACTTTCTGGTGGCGAAGCTGGCGGCGGGGGAGCAGCCCTTTGGCCTGTTCGTGGCCCTGATGGGAAGCTATCCGGCATTGGCGGGGTACCAGAATGCCCTGTCCTACCATCTGTCTTCCATGAAGGGGGATCTGCTGGTGTACAGGGCTGTCTCAGAATTGTGGGACTATGAAGAGGAGCAGGGGGATTGTGAGCTGGCGGCGGGGGAGCCCTGTACCATTGAGTTCCGCCATGTCAGCTTCCGCTATCCGGGCATGGAAAGGTGGGCCTTGAAGGACATCAGCTTCCGGGTTCGCTCTGACGAAACCTTGGCGCTGGTGGGGGAAAACGGCTCCGGGAAGTCCACGGTGATCAAGCTGCTCTGCGGGCTCTACCAGCCGGAGGAGGGGGAGATTCTGGCGGACGGGCAGCCCATAGGACAGCTGTCGCCGGAAAGCCGCAGGAAGCTTACAAGCGTGGTGTTCCAGGATTTTGAGAACTATTCCCTGACAGCGGGGGAGAACATCGGGCTTGGGAACGTGGCGCGCATGGACGACAGGGAAAGCATCCTAGAGGCGGCAAGGCGCGCCGGCGCGGCGGAGATTCTGGAGGGACTTCCCAAAGGGCCGGATACGCCTCTGAACCATCTGGAGGAGGACGGGGTGTCCCTGTCCGGAGGCCAGTGGCAGCGGCTGGCGATTGCCAGGGCCTATATGGCGGAGAGCGCTTTCTTTCTGCTGGACGAGCCCACCGCGTCCATGGATCCCATAGCGGAGAGCCGGATGTACCAGAGCTTTGTGGACATTTTGAAAGGAAAGGGCATCATACTGGTGTCCCACCGCCTGGCCAGCGCAAAGATGGCGGACCGCATCCTGGTGCTGGACGGGGGGACGCTGGCGCAGGACGGGACCCACGAGGGACTGATGCAGGCGGAGGGCATCTACAGGGAAATGTTCGAACGCCAGGCGGGATGGTACCAGGCCCCTGCCAGCTGACAGAAGCAGAGCGCCGGAAATATCGGAAGGTCGGGAACTGTAGAGAAACGGAACCGAAAGCAAGTAGGAACAGCAAGCAGAAAACCGGAACCTGGCATGCAGTACGAGACAGCAGGAGGCGCGGCGCATGGCCGGAACAAAGAGACATACGATAGGAATGGGGATAGAGGAAATGAAGAATGGCAAATTGATTTTTCGTATTGTGAAGGCTGTCCTGAAGGCCGCTCCCGTGGCGGCTGTGACAGACGTGTCATGTTCTCTGGGGTTCGCCCTTTGTACGGCTTTTGGGACAGCCGTCCTGGCTGGGCTGTTCCTCCAGGCGCAGCGGCTGGCCGGGGGGATGGAGAGCGACAGCATCGCATGGCTGGCGGCTCTCTATCTGGGAATCCTGGCGCTGCGCAAGGGCCTGAATGTGGTCAGCGACATCACCGGCAACGTGGGCGTAGAGGAGACCTGCCGGTACGTATTCCGCAGAAAGCTCCACAGAAAGGCGGCGTCTGTGCCCTACATCGACTTCGAGGACGCGGCGATCCATGACAGGCTGCTGCGGGCCAGGAATTGTGTGGAGAACATGGTCATAACGGATATCTTCCACAATCTCCTGATAGTGGGGGAGTGCGTGTTCTCCGTGGCGGGCCTGATGGGGGTGATGATGAGCCTGTGCGCCTGGTATCTGCCGCTCCTGCTTTTGACCGTACTTCCCTATCTGGTCAGTAGGTTGAAAGCGGGGAAGGAGTTCTACCAGCTCCGCTGGTTCCAGGCGTCCCATGTCAGGAAGCGGGATTATCTCTATTCCATATTTTCGTCGCCCAGGTCCCAGAGGGAGCTGCGGGTGTTCGGCTTCGGAGGCTATGTGAGGGAGAAATGGAAGCGGGAACATGACCTGGTGGCGGAAGAGAACATTTCCTTCCGGAAGAAGGACAGCAGGCGCCTGATGTACTGTGAGGGCATGATCGCGCTGGGGTATGTGCTGAGCATCCTGCTGTCCGTGGTTCTGGTCTTTCGGGGGCAGATAGCCATAGGCGTGTTCGGGGCGGGAATTTTCGCCTTCCAGGAGGTGCAGCAGAGCACCCAGGCATTCTTTTCGCTGCTGGGATATGCCTTCGGCCAGATTCTGGAGGCGGACGACTATTTCGGCTTCCTTGACTTGGAGGAAGAGCAGGAAAGGACGGAGCGTCTGCAGGATTTCTCGGGGCAGATTATAATGAAGGATGTGCGCTTCACCTATCCCAATGGGGGCAAACCGGCGCTCCAGGTGGAGGGGCTGACCATAAAGGCCGGAGAAAAGGTGGTGGTCGTAGGGGAGAACGGCAGCGGCAAGTCCACCTTGGTGAAGCTGTTGCTTGGCCTGTACGAGCCGGAGAGCGGCCAGATACGGTATGACGGAAAAGAGATTACAAAGATACGGAAAGACGACTTCTCGGGCCTGGTGTCCGCCGTTTCCCAGGATTTCGTCTCCTATCACCTTCCGGTTCGCGACTTCATGGGGATTCACTGTCCCGAAAGCACAGTCAGCGACCACCGGATAGAATCCCTGCTGCGGAAAGTGGGCCTGGCGCAGCTGTCCGATCCGGAGGAATACGGCAGGTGGCTGGGCAGGGAGTTCGGCGGCAGGGAATTGTCCGGGGGACAGTGGCAGCGGCTTGCCATCGCCGGGGCCATGGCCAAACCCTGCCAGCTGCTGTTCCTGGACGAGCCCACCAGCGCCCTGGATCCCGTCACGGAGCATGACATCCTCAGGCTGTTCCTGGAGATGGCCGAAGGCAAGACGGCAGTCATCATCTCTCATCGGGTGGGGCTGTGCGCGCTGGCCCACAAGGTGGTGTACATGAAAGAGGGAAAGGTGAAGGCCGTGGGCTCCCATCAGGAACTGATGGAGTCCTGCGGGGAATACAGGACGTTTTATCAGGAACAGGCGAAATGGTATGCGGCCTGAACGTTTCTGCGATAGAAACAGATACAGAATAACAGAACCCCTTGCATTTTCCAGAATTGTCCATTATAATAGAACGCACAAGATATAGAATGAAACATTGGAAACAGACACAAAATATAGAAAACGGCCGCATCCGTCAAAATCCGCGATGCGGCTTTCTATATGTGGACCAGGAGCGGAGGGTGACATGAGGATTCAGAAAAGAGACGGGCGGGTAGTGCCCTATGAAGAGGAGAAAATCGTAGCGGCCATCCAGAAAGCCAACAACGAGGTGGAGGAGAAGGACAGGGCAGACCAGGCTCTGGTGCAGGAGATACTGGAGGCCGTGCAGGGAGAGGGCAGGGAACTGCAGGCCGTGGAGCATGTGCAGGACGTGATTGAGCAGCACCTGGTGCGGCACAATAAATACGTCCTCTCCAAGAAATATATGGTGTACCGTTACCAGAGGAGCCTGCTGCGCAAGTCCAACACCACGGACGAGTCCATCCTGAAGCTCATCCGCAACGAGAACAAGGAGCTGGCAGAGGAGAATTCCAACAAGAACACCCGCCTGGCCTCCACCCAGCGGGACTATATCGCCGGGGAGGTTTCCCGGGACGTGACCAGGCGGATGCTGCTGCCGGAGCATATCTCCCTGGCCCACGACAACGGCGTGCTCCACTTCCATGACGCGGACTATTTCATCCAGCCTATCTTCAACTGCTGCCTGATCGACATCAAGGACATGCTGGACAATGGTACATCCATCAACGGAAAAATGATAGAATCCCCCAAAAGCTTCCAGGTGGCCTGCACCGTCACCACCCAGATCATCGCGGCGGTGGCCAGCA
>OFFF01002128.1_pt1 | contig 11542 bp, 17 predicted proteins | sample 1521301 | NCBI WGS metagenome assembly OFFF01 (sample SAMEA3504101, study PRJEB24116) | mouse gut metagenome | biome: mouse gut; feature: mouse-associated habitat; material: faeces | place: Denmark | collected 2011
CCCGCTGGTGCAAGGGCGCGGGTACCGGCGGCGCGGACCGCATGGCGGTCTACTGCAACAGCGAGCGGTTTCTCAGCGTGGAGGAGCTGGTCCCCCTCAGCCGGGTCATGAGCGCCCCCAACGCTGCCAACGCCTGCTACGACACCATCTATATGGCCAATCTCTCCGAGGTGGAGGTTTTCTATCCCCAGACCCTGGCCTATTATGACGGCATTTGATGGAGGTGCGGACATGATCGTTGTATCCAGGAGAAACCTTCTCATTCCCAGCCCGGACGGTTCCCAGAAATTCCACCTGCCCCGGGGCTATATGGGTCCCGTGCCGGACTGGGCGGCAAAGACGGCCTACTTCAAGGCCCTGGTATCGGACGGAAAAATTGTGGTCTCCGAGACGAAAAAGCCCGCCAAGCCGGAAAAGCCCGCTGCGGAGGGAGAGGCATGACAGCCGCACCCCAGTTCCGGGGCGTGAGGGAGACGGCGGCGAATATCAGCCGGGAGCGGGGCGGCTATACGGCGGAGATGTTCCGGGAGGATTTCCCCCAGTTCTACGGCCCGGAGGGGGAGTGCTGGACGCCGCCTGCCATACTGGAGGAGTTTATCCGGCAGGCCAACGCCGCCATTGCCCCGGACAAGTGGCTGGACGGCTGGCGGTACGCCGCCGGGCTGTACGCAGCCCACAACGCCACGTTGTACCTGCGGACCTACGCGCCGGAGGGCACGGACTCTCCCTCCCAGGCGGCGGCTACGGGGGCGCTGGTGGGGGTAGTGAAATCCGCCGCGCTGGGTGACAGCTCCGTCGCCTATGACACCGCCGCCCTGACACGGGCCACGGAGGGCTGGGGAGATCTCAACGCCACCCAGTACGGTCAGATGCTGGCCACCCGGGCCCGGATGGCAGGGATGGGAGGGACATATGTGATATGAACTATCAGGACTGGTACACGGACCGCATGGACATCTGCCGGGTCCGGAACGCGCGGGAGGGTTCGCTGACCGTACAGCGGCGGGAGGCGGTTGCGGAATCTGTCCCCTGCCGGATCTACCGCAGCGGCGTACACGGCCCGCAGACAGGGCCTGCGGCGGCCACCGCCGGGGGAGAAGACAAGCTGGCCTGCGGGCTGGAGGTTGACCTGCAAGCCGGAGATGAACTTCTTATCCGCCGGGGGGCGGGCCCGGGAACGGCGCGGCGGACCCTGCGGGGACTTGCCGGAGAGCCGGTACGCTTTCATGAGCCCTTCGGGGCGGTGATGCCCGGCCTGGCCCACCAGGAAGTGGCGCTGCTGCAAAGAGAGTATATCGAAGGAGGGATGGAGGATGGCGATGGGTGACGCGCTGCGGCGGCGTATGGAGGTGCTGGAGGCACGCCGCGCCGCTCTGACGCCCCGCCTGCGGGCGGTTGCGGAGGGAGCTGCCCTCCGGGCCGTGGAGGCGGCGGCGGACCGCACGCCGCCCAACGGGGACGGCAAGCTCCGGGGAATCAACATGATCTCCGGGGAGCTGGCCCAGCATTGGGCGTCGGACAGCCGGACGGTTCCCGTGCAGTCGGGGAACCGTTTTTCGGCCACTCTGGGAAACAGTATGGAGTACGCCAGCTATGTCAACGACGGCCACCGCCTGGACCGGCATTTCGTTCCGGGGCTGTACATAGACGAAAACGGCCTGCTGTCCCGGAATCTGGACGGCTCGGGCGGTATGGTAGTGGGGACAAGAACCAGCTACGTCCCCGGCCTGTATATGAAGGAGGCGGGTACGGATATGTTTCAGGACGTGGCGGAACGTGAGCTGGAGAAGCTGGCCTGGGAGATATTTCAATGAAATTTACGATGGACGGCCTCTCACGGTCTTTGGCGGACTATCTCGCGCCGGACCTGCCGCACGCGACCTTTTATGTGGGCCCCAACCAGCAGGGGACACACCCGCCCGCCATGTTCCTGCGGCAGACCAACGCCCGTATCTCTCTGAAGCCAGGGGGCCGTCTTCTGCGGCGGCTGGGGCTGGACCTGGTGTATCTGGAGCGGCTGAACCAACCCCAGGGGGACCGCCTCCTGCAAGGGGCGGCGGACGTGCTGGACGGCGTAATGGAGACCTTCCCGTACCGCTGCGGCGGGGCGTCCACGCTTTTGCGGACCTACAACCGGCGGTGGGAGATTGCCGAAAGCACGCTGCACTATAAATTCGACTTGAAGCTGCATCTGACCGTGGAGGAGGACGCCGTCCTGATGCAGTCCATTCAGGAACTGAACTGGGAGGAACGCCCATGAAGGAGCAAGAAAAAAGTTATCCCACCAGGGACCTGCTGGATAGCAAGGCCCTGGCGGGCTACCAGCGGGATTTCGCCAAAATTCTCCTGACGAAGCCCGCCTACACGGTCCGGGAGGCGAAAGCCGTCCTGGACAAATTTTTAGGAGGTGAGCGCTGATGGCTGGAGGCACCTGGACGGCGCAGAACAAGGTCCGGCCCGGCATTTACATCAATTTCAGCAGCAAGGGAGGCCGCGTCCCGGCGCTGGGCAGCAGGGGGACGGCGGCGGCCTGCCGTCCCCTCTCCTGGGGGCCGGTGGGGGAGGTCATGACAATTGATGCGGGCGCGGACCCCACAGCCTATGTGGGCTACGATACCGCCGCGCCCCAGGCGTGGTTTCTGCGGGAGTTTTTCAAGGGCACGGATGTGTCCGCCGCCCCCACAAAACTGCTGCTGTACCGCCCCGCCGCCAGCGGGGCCGTCCAGGCTGCGGCGGAGCTCTCCGCCGGTGTGACGGCCACGGCCCTTTACCCCGGCGTCCGGGGCAACGACATCGCCGTCGCCGTCTCGGAGGACGTGGACGAGCCTGGGACCTTCACCGTTCTGACCCTGGTGGACGGCGCACAGGCGGACCGGCAGCAGGCGAAGACCGTATCGGACCTGAAGGCCAACGGCTGGGTATCCTTCTCCGGAGACGGTCCCCTGGCCGCTGCGGCGGGGGGAAAGCTCTCCGGCGGCGGAGATGGCACAGTTGAAATCTCCGGTTATGCCGCCGCGCTGGAGGCCCTGGAGTCCTACAGCTTTGATATCCTGCTGTATGACGGTGCGGACAGCGCAGTCCGGCAGGCCTGCGCCTCCTTTGTCCAGCGGCTGGCCGGTCAAGAGGGCCGCTACAGCCAGCTGGTGACCTCTGGCGCGGTCAACGCGGACAGCCAGTTTGTCATCAACAGCCGCTCCGGCGTGGTTCTGGAGGACGGCTCGGTCCTGACAGCGCAGGAAGCCGTCTGGTGGCTGGCGGGAGCGCAGGCCGGGGCGCAGGCGTACCAATCGCTCTCCTGCGCGGCCTACCCCGGCGCGGTGGACGTTTCCCCCAAGCTCACCGGCAGTCAGATCGAGGCCGCCATCCTGGCGGGAGACGTGGTTTTTTCGGAGGAATTTGGCCGGGTACGCATAGAGACGGATATCAACACACTGGTTACCTTCACCCCGGAGCTGGGCGAGGCGTTCCACAAGAATCGGACCATGCGCTCCTGCAATTGCCTGGCAAACGACATCTACCGGGAGTTCTCCCTGCACTACCAGGGCAAGGTGGATAACAACGAGGAAGGGCGGGGACTCTTCAAGGCGGCCATCCTGGAATATCTGTTAGACATGTACGCCAGAGGCGGCCTGCGCCAGCGTCCGGCAGGGGAGGACGTGGAGGTGCTGGAGGGTAAAACGGCTGATAGTCTGGTGATCAATCTGGCCTTCCGCCTGGCGGACGCGGTGGAGAAGATCTATATGACCGTCTCCGTTTCCTGATAGGGAGGTAAGTATGGGCAAGAGAAGTTTTCTTTTGGAGAAGGACACCGTCCACGGCTCCGCCGGTAAGGCGTTCATCACCATAGACGGGCAGGTCCGGGAGCTCTTCGGCCTGAAGAAGATACAGACCCAGGCGGAGATTACCGGCACGGATATGAAGGTGGTGGGCACCAAAAATATCCAGAACAAGCCCGGCGGCGTCAAGCGCACTGGCACTGGTACTACCTACTACGGCACGCCGCTGTTTCTGGATATGCTGGAGCAGTACATCAAGACCGGCAGTATGCCCCAGTTCACCTTGCAGGCCACAAACGAAGATGAGGCCGCCAGCGTGGGCGTTCAGACGGTGGCCTACTACGGCTGTAAGCTCTCCGGGACGATTCCACTGTCTGTGCTGGACACGGACGCGGATATGCTCACTATGGATTTTTCCTTTACCTTTGAGAAGTTTGAGATTTTGTCCCGGTTCCACAACCCGGACAAGCTGGGAGCCGAATAAAGAGGAGGAATGTTTATGAGTACGCTGCACGCGTTTTTGCACCCCGCTTCTGCGGAGGATATCCTTGAGGTGGAGGTCTCCAAACGATTTCGCGATGAGAACGGCAAGGCGGTCCCCTTCAAAATCCGGGCGGTCACCCAGGAGGAGAACGACCTCCTGGTCAAGCGGTCCATGCGCCCCGTGAAGGGCGGCAGGCGGGGGGAGAAGGAGCTGGACGGCAGCCTCCTCAGCCGCCGGATTGTGGTTGCCGCCACGGTGGAGCCGGACTTCACCAGCGAGGAGCTGTGCCGGGCCTACGGCGTTCTGGACCCTCTGGAGGTCCCTGGAAAGATGCTGCTGGCCGGGGAATTCAAGAAGCTGAGCGAAGAGATTATGCGGCTGAGCGGCTTTGATGATGCGGAGGACCTGGAGGAAGAGGCAAAAAACTGATTGGCAGGGGCGATCCGGACGCCGCATTGGCCTACTACATGTTTGCCAACTACGGCTGGCGCCCCGGGCAGGTGGACAGCCTGTCTTTCCGGGAAAAAATCCTGCTGCGGCAATTCGCGCTGCGGGAGCTGCAATCCAGGCCGGAGGTGAAATAAGCGTATGGCAGTCATTCGGGAGGAGCTGGTCCTGGTGGACCGCTTCTCCAGTGTTTTTGCACAATATCTGAATATGGGCCGTCAGATGGCGGAACTGCTGGCCCGGCTCCAGTCCGGTCAGGGCGGCTATAACGATACCGTCCGGCGCAGTACCGAGGCATTGGAGCGGCTGGCGGGTTCCTCCCAGCACACCAACGAGCTGCTGGAACAGCTGGGCGGGACCCTCCATGAAATCCGGGACCGGGCGGGGGGCGCGGCGGACCAGCAGGACCGGGTTAACCGGAAATTTCGGGAGGGGGGTAGCGCCGCCGGAGGGCTTATCGGGAGGCTCAAGAGCCTTGCGGCGGCGTATCTGGGCCTGCGCAGCGCCCAGAAGCTGGTCACCCTCTCCGACACCTGGGTCCAGACCACCGCGAGGCTGGAGCGCATGAACGACGGACGGCAGACCACTCCGGAGCTACAGGAGGATATCTTCCAGGCCGCCCAGCGGTCCCGGGGGAACTACCAGGACACCGCCAATCTGGTGGCGAAGCTGGGCACCCTGGCGGGCGACGCCTTCAACGGCTCCGGCGAGGTGGTGGCCTTTGCCGAGCAGATCAACAAGCAGTTCGCCCTGGCGGGCACCAGCGCCCAAGGGGCGCAGGCGGCCATGCTCCAGTTGACCCAGGCTATGGGCTCCGGCGTGCTGCGGGGCGAGGAGCTCAACTCCATCCTGGAGCAGGCTCCCACCATTACAAAGGCGATTGCGGACTATCTGGGCGTGTCTGTCGGCCAGATGCGCCAGCTTGCCAGCGAGGGCCAGATTACATCAGACGTGGTAAAAAACGCGCTCTTTGCCGCTGCGGAGGAGACCAACGCCGCCTTTGCGGCTGTGCCCCTGACCTTTTCCCAGGCGTGGACCATGGCAAAGAACGAAGCGCTCAACGCCTTCCGCCCCGCCCTGGAGCGGCTAAATGATATGCTCAACAGCGATATGGGACAGCGGGCCTTTAACGGACTCATCTACACCATGCGGCTGGCTGGTAGCGTGCTGGTCTGGCTCATGGACCTGGTGGAATCCGGCGCGGCGTTCGTGGCGGAGAACTGGGACGCCGTGTCCGCACTGCTGATTGGCGGCGCGGCGGCGGTTGCTGGCGCTATGGTGTTTTCAGCAGTTAAGACGATGATTGCATGGGCGGCGGCAAACTGGCCACTGCTGCTGATTGCCGGGACAATTGCCTTTGTCATCTACAAGGCCCGGCAGATGGGGGCCACGTGGGAGGATATCTGCGGTTTTATTGGTACGCAATTGTATGGCCTATACGCTCTGGGACACAACCTACTGGCGGATGCCTGGAATTTAATTGCTACATTCGCTGAATTTTTCGCAAATGTGTTTCAGCATCCTGTTACCGCGATAGCGAACCTGCTGGCGGACCTTGGCGATTGGGCCCTCGGCATTATTGAAAGTATTGCCAGCGGAATCGACGCTGTATTCGGCAGTGATTTATCCAACGCCGTCAGCGGCTGGCGGTCCGGGCTGAAAAATTGGGTGAAGGATACGTTTGGGGAGAACGAAATCAAAATCCAGCGTATGGAACACATCGACTACGGCGTGGCGTGGGAAAATGGCCGTAATTTTGGCGGCAGCATCGGGAAAACCTTGGATGATTTCAACTTCGACGATTATCTGGGAAAGTTCAACGATTCCAGTTCCAACTATGCTCAATACCTGGATGACGCCGCCAACACCGCCAGCGCCCTCCAGGACATCGGCGCGGACACAAAGGCGATCCGCAAAAGCGTCTCCCTCTCGGAGGAGGACCTGAAGATGATGGTGGACCTGGCGAAGCGGGACTACGTCGCCAATGTCAACCTCACCGCCCAGACGCCCATTATCAACGTTACCGGGCAGAATACCGGCAACACGGGCCTGGACCGGCAGCTGCTGGCCGAAGCCATCCGGGATATCCTTCTGGAGCAGGCCGCCAGCCACACCGCGCTAGGCTACACGTAATAGGAGACCGCCATGGAAAATCAATATGGCCTCTACCTCCACCGGGATGGGACCACCATCCGGCTGCCCGTAAACCCGGAGAGCTACAGCGTCTCCACGGACAGTGACAACAGCAGCTATAACGTTCTGGGCCTGGGGCCCATCATGGTCCCCCGGACGCCCAAGCTGAAAGTAATCTCCTGGTCCGGCCTGCTGCCGGGCCGGGCGGACCTGGCGGCGGTGGTCACCGCCGGGGTTTTCCAGCCGCCTCAGTTCTACATGGATTTTATCCAGGCCGCGCTGGCGGACAAGGTTCCAGTCCGTTTTGTGGCGAACCGCTGTCTGGAGGACGGCACGCCCCTTTTTGATACTAATATGGAGGTTCTCATCACCCGCTTTGAGACGGAGGAAAAGGGCGGCGAGACGGGGGATTTCTATTATAAAATCGCCCTCTCAGAGTACCGGGATTACTCCCCCAAAACCGTGGAACTTCAGCAGCCAGACGCCTCCGGACCGGTCCAGGCCAGCGCGGAGGCCGCCCGGGCCGTGCCCAAGGGCCAACTGACGGTGGGGCAGGCGGTGCGGGTCAGCGGCAGCTGCTACCGCTCTAGCTACGGGGAAGAGCCCCACGGGAATCTCTCCGGCTTCCTGGGGAAGATTTCCCGCATCGTTGCCAACGATCCCCAGCGGCCCTATCCCTACCACATCGCCACAGAGGCGGGGGCGGCCAAGGGCTGGGTGAAGGCGGCCCAGATACAGGCGGTCACGTCATGAGATACGAGCTGATTATTCTGGAGAAGCGCACGGGCAGCGCCTGGGACGTGGCCCCGCAGGTCCAGAGCGTGACCTATACCACCAACCGGACCGGCTCTCCCGGCACGCTGAAATTTACCATCAACGCTTCCGGCGGCGTCTCCTTTGTGGAGGGGGACCCGGTCCGGTTCTCTGTGGACGGCCAGCTGGTTTTCTACGGCTGGGTGTTCACCAAAAGCCGGAACCGCTACGCCGTCATTGACGTCACCTGCTACGACCAGCTGCGCTACCTCAAAGCCAGCGCCAGCTACTGCTTCACGGGCCGCGCGGCAGGGGAAATCATTCAAGAGATTGCCCATGACTTCCAGCTGCAAACCGGGACCCTGGACGATACCGGCTATTCCATTCCGCTGCTGGTCATGGAGGAGAAGACCTGCCTGGACGTCATCTCCACCGCACTCCAGCGCACCCTGCTGGCTACCGGGAAGCTGTATACCTTCTTCGATGATGGTGGAGCCCTCTCTCTGCGGGAGGCCGGGAGTATGGTTGCGGAGGGCGTGGTGGGGACCGGGTCCCTGCTGACGGATTATACCTACAAGACGGATATCGACGCCCAGACTTACAACTCCATCAAGCTCTCCCGCCCCAACGAGGAGACGGGCCGGGCGGACGTGTTCCAGGCCATAGACAGCGGCAACATTGACCGCTGGGGCCTGCTCCAGCTGTACCAGACGGTGGACGAGGCCCTTAACGACGCCCAGGTGGAAGCCCAGGCCCGGTCCATGCTCCGCTACCACAACCGCCGGTTCCGGACGCTGAAGGTCCAGGCGCTGGGCCTGTTGGGCCTGCGGGCGGGACAGATGCTGATGATGGACGTGCCGGGGCTGGGGGATATCAGCCTGCGCCAGCTGGTACTGCTGGAGCGGGTGTGTCACACCTTTCAGAACGATTTGCACACCATGGAATTTGACGTACAGGAACTGGGGGACTGATATGGACGCTATCGATGTGCTGCATCTCATCACGGAGGAGACCCTGGGCGCCTACGGCCTGACCGACCTGGCGGTGGGGACCGTAATGGGTACGGACCCGCTGGAGGTAAAAATCCGGGAGGACATGGCGGCTATCCCGGAGAGCGCACTGCGCCTCACCGCCACCGTGGTGGAAAGGAAGATTCCTGTTTTAGAGCACCGGCATGTGACAACCGGGTTCCGCCACGGACACGCCCTGCCGGATTTCTCCCACAGCCACGCTCTCTCGGGACTGTCCCACAGCCACAGCGGAGGGGAGGGGCAGACCGGTCCGGCCTTGACAGGCTCCTTTCAGACAGAAAACGCCCTGGACAACTCTTTCCAGGCGGAGGACTCTCTGATTCAGGACGCCTTTCCCTCGGATGACCGGCTCTCGGATATCGTGTGCTACGAAAACGGAGAAGCCCTCCCGGTACAGGATGGGTTCATTATCCTCAACCGGGGACTGGAGGAGGGGGACAAGGTGCTGCTGCTAAAGGTCATGCGCAGCCAGCAGTTCATCATTCTCTCCCGGGTGTTTGAGAAGGGAGGCGCGTCGCGTGCTGCCCAAAAGTGGGATTGATTTGTCGAAGGGGATTGTGTTCCAGGACCAGCCCTCCCTGACCTGGACTGCCGACCCGGTGACCAAACGCCTCCGGGGCCATGGGGACGGCTGGGAGGCGGTCCGGCAGGCGGTGGAAATTATTGTCAACGTGGAGCGATACAAATGGCAGATCTACACGCCCAACTTTGGCACGGACTATGACGGCCTTCTGGGCAACGAGCCCGGTTTTGTGGCCTCGGAACTGAAACGCCGCCTGGAGGACGCCTTTCTGCCGGACAGCCGCCTGCTGGGGATGAAGGATTTTACCTGGAGCTTTCAGGACGCCAGCCTGGCCGTCAGCTTTACCGTGCTGACCGTGTTCGGGGACGTAGCCAGCAGCTTGGAGGTGGAATTGACATGATCGACTTTACCGCAAAGACCTACCGCAGCCTCCTGCAAGCCCAGCTGGACCGGGTCCCCAACTCCCTGGACAAGCGGGAGGGATCTTTGATTCAGACCGCCGTAGGCGCGGGGGCCTACGCTCTGGAGGAGTTCTACCTGGAGCTGGACCAGGTACAGCGGGGGGCGTACCTGCAAACCGCCGTGGGACAGGACCTGGATTACCTGGTCGTGCTGGCCGGCGTGTCGCGCTATCCGGCCTCCCCGGCGGTGCGGCTGGGGGTATTTGACCGGGAAGTGCCCATTGGGGCCAGGTTTTCTACCATCGACGGCGCGGACAGCGTCAATTTCGTTGTGACGGGCCAGATAGGGGAGTGGACATACCAGCTCGCTTGCGAGACCCCTGGAACCATCGGAAACCAGTATACGGGACCCATCCTGCCCATCACCTTTGTTCAGGGCCTTGGCTCCGCCCAGCTGACAGACATTCTGGTGGCGGGCGACAACGCGGAGGATGACGAAAGCCTGCGGGAGCGGGCCATTGCCGCCCTCAACGAGCAGCCCTTTGGCGGCAATGTGGCGGACTATAAGCGGGTGGTGCTGGCCATTGACGGCGTAGGGGGCTTGCAGGTCTACCCCACCTGGGACGGCGGCGATACAGTGAAGCTGTCCCTTCTGGGGGCCGACTGGATGCCCGCCTCCGCTCAATTGATTGAGACGGTGCAGAACACGGTGGACCCTCCTCCCAACCAGGGCCTGGGCTATGGCACAGCCCCCATTGGCGCGAGGGTGACGGTCACCACTCCGGAGCCGGTTGCGGTACAGGTGTCGGCAACTCTGGCACTCGGTCCCGGCTATGCCCTGGCGCAGCTGCGGGAACCGGTGGAGCGGGCGGCGGCAGACTACCTGCTCTCCATCCGGCGGGACTGGGACAAGCCCGACGCCTCCGGCCTTACCCACTACTCCTGCTGGGTCTACACAGCCCGCCTCACCGCCGCCATACTGCAAGTGCCCGGTGTTGTCAACGTGACGGCTCTGAGGATTAACGGCGCGGCGGCGGACCTGGAGCTGGCGGAAAACGGCCTGCTTCAGCAGATACCCGTACTGGGGGAGGTGGAAGTGCGTGCCTGATACCAATGTCTGCCAGTATTTCCCACGCTGGTTCCGGGAGATACTGGATTTTCAGTATCTATGCCGCAGCGAGAAGGAGGAGCTGGAGGCATTGGCGACGGCTATGGCGCGGATTCACCGCAATCTGTTTGTTCAGACCATGGACGAGAGCGCGGCGGCCCAGTGGGAGGCCATTCTGCGCATCCTCTACACGCTGGGGGAGTCTCTGGAGTTCCGCCGCCTCCGGGTGCTCAACCGCCTGGCACTGCGCCCGCCCTTTACCCTCAGCTTCCTGCGCCAGAAGTTGGACGTTCTATGCGGCGAGGACGGATACCGGCTTGATTTGCGGCCCAACGACTATTTTCTGCGTGTGAAGCTGGAGCTGAGCAGCGAGGGCAGCATCAACGAGGTGCGGGACCTGCTTGAGCGTGTCGTTCCCGCGCACCTGACGGCAATTGTTGAGGTGATCTACAACACCCACGCTTATCTCGCAGGCTTCACCCACGCAGATCTTGCCCAATACACCCATTACCAGCTGCGCCGGGAGAAGCTGGCTCACCGGCCCCCGCCGGTGGTGGATGAAACCAGCGGAATCATCGGAGCCGGTAGGACCGGCGCGGCAATCATAGGAAAGAGGGGAAGTTAAGTATGCCATATACGGGGACCGTCTGGAAGGACGGGGACTTGATTACTGCGGAACGAATGAACAACCTGGAGCGGGGCGTAGCGGAAGCGGCTACCATGGAGCAGGTCAACACAGCCATTGAGGAGGCGTTGGACAATCTGCCGGCAAGAGGAGGGGGCGGCCTTATTCTGGCAGACTTCCACGAGATGGCGGATATCAATATACCGGTTCAAGTATTGGAGGGATACGAGTAATGCAGATTTCCAAGAGCTATTCCGGAAC